>Ga0209232_1000125_pt1 | contig 46901 bp, 62 predicted proteins | sample ETNvirenome_2_60_FD_184066 | JGI IMG/M metagenome (GOLD analysis project Ga0209232, IMG submission 184066) | Marine viral communities from the Pacific Ocean - ETNP_2_60 (SPAdes) (version 2) | ecosystem: Environmental > Aquatic > Marine > Oceanic | place: Pacific Ocean | collected 2013-06-22 | reverse complement strand
CGGACATACAAAATTAGCAGCACAAGTAATTAACGAAGAAGAAAACTGGATAGAAATTTACTGCCCTACTTGCTTTCGTACTGTTTGGTATAACGGAGCATGATTGAATGAATATATTTGCATTATCAAAATGTCCCGAAGAATCAGCACAACAAATGATAAATAAGCATGTAGTTAAAATGCCAACGGAAACTTGTCAAATGTTACATACCAATATTCTCTACATGAAATATATTGTTGAGTATAATACAGAACCAGAACTTAAACATCTCAAAGCGTTTCATAGTAAAATCAACTCAGAGTTGATGAAACCAGCCATGTTGAATCATCCTTCAACTATTTGGGCGAGAGAATCAAGAGACAATTTCAAATGGCTCTTTAGACATGGTAGATGGCTTTGCCACGAATACACTTATCGCTATGAGAAAAAACACGGTTCTCAAGTAAGAATAGAAGATGTTTGGAAATACAAAGAACTAATTCGTGAACATGCCTATCCTAAGCAGGAATTGACTCCTGTTAATATTGCTATGGCAGATGAATACAGATTACCCCCAAAGAAACCTTCTTGGGAGTTTGTAGTCGAATCTTATCGTCATTATTATCTTGAGGGTAAATGGCGATTTGCTAAATGGAAAAAGAGCAGACAACCTGAATGGTGGCCCAATAACCACTATGCTAAAAAATACAATATTGGTGTTCGAGCCTATAATGCTACGAATCCAAAATACCCTCAAATATTATTATCGGAGAAATAGAAATGAATTGTGAAATATGTAACGGAAACGGATGGTTTAAACAAGCCAACTACCAACTAGAAATTATGGAATGGGTTCAATGTTATGATTGTTTAGCCCAAGAAAAATATCTAGAAGAACTAACTGAGAAGACGGCAAAACTAATTAACAAAAGTAGTGCCGAAAAACTGTCGCTTTTATTAGCAAAATATTGCGTAAATAAAATAGAAAGTGAAAGATTAGAAACTATGTTAAACGAGAAAAACTTTGTAGGTTTAATGAGTTTCTTAGAAGTAAATATAAGGAGTGAATAATAATGAAACAAGAAGTAGAATTTAGAATAGTAAATACGCCAGAATTACCACCAATTGTAATAAGTGAAAACGAAGATAGGCGACCAAAGGTTGTAATAAACACTTATCATAAATTATGGATTAGTTTAAACAGAAGAACTATTGCTGGTATTATCGAAGCCATGCAAGAAAAAATGGATATGATACTTACTGGGTATTTACAAGAACAATATCAATTTGAAGTCGAAGATAGAGAATTCAATGGTGAATAAATATGAGAAGACAATTAGGCGAAGGCCGATGGGATAAAATCCTCATAAGAAAGATGACAGAACTTTCTGTTGCTGATAATTATGATGATGCTAAAGAAGAGTGGATAGCCACCGGAGATGTTTGGTGGAGTGGTAATGGAGATATGCCTTCTTGGGTTCTTCAAACTAATCACGCTTTACAATGTCTTTGTGGTCATCCTATTGTTTATCATTTCCGTATTAGGAATACACAAAATGGTGTAGAAGAAGTAGTAGGTAGTGACCATATCAATAGTTATCTTATTATGCGGCAAATTGCAGAAGAGAAGGGACTTCTCATTGGTGAAGTTACTGATGAGCAAGTTGCTGAATGGATTAAAGTCAGAGTTGGTTCTATGAAAGCAGAAGCATGGTGGGCTGAAAACGGCGAATCATTTGAAATGATGTTCAATAAAATAAAAGAATTAGACTGTTGGTATAATACTCACAAAAAGGAATACGTTCATATCAATTCCCTTAATCGTTATGAACAAAAAAGAGTAATTAGAAAGAAAGGCAAAGGAACCTTTGCTACCCCTTCTTACAAAATGGCTTCAATTGTTTGGAGATGGAACCATCCCGATAATCCTAAGAATCAACTTAGAGTTCATGGCTATCCTAATGATAATTTGATGAAAGATTTAGCATATCTTTATGTTATGAGCGAATCTCTTATCCCTTCTTTCAACGAGTGGAAAAAGGAAAGGGAAGAAAGAAAGGCCTATATCACAGAAAGTAGGGAAAAGGCTCGCATCGAACAAGAAGAGAGAATGGAACGTAGAAGGAGAAAACAAGCCGAGAGAGAAAGGATTTGGAATCTTCCAGAAAACGTAGAGAAAAGAAGATTAGAACAAGAAGAAAGAGAACGGCTTCTAGACGAAAGAAGGCAAAGAGCAGAAAAAGAACGCCAAGAAAGATTGGAAAAGGAAAGAATACGGCATAAAGAGACAATGGAATCACCATTCAATGAGGAATATGAAAACAATTGTCACTTTTTAGGACTACCAGTTCTTACTGATAGGGTTTGTGAAACCACTTCAGAATATAGAGACGTGGCCTCTTTTAAGAGAAAGGCCTCATTAAAGAGAGATAATCTTGCGGGGTATTTAAGAAATCTAAAAAATGTCGTAGAATTACCACCAACAGAAAAGCAAAAACAATTATTGCTCCAATATAATGTAGTTGCTAAGACTAGGCTTGAGGCAGAACAAATATTAGAAGAGGAGGGAGAAAATGAAAGATTTAGATATAACGCTAGAGATTTTGAGTAAAATAGGAAAGGGTCTGTGGATGTTCACAGTTTCTATTTTAGTAATGGTGCTATTAGTTACAGGGCTAGGATGGCTAATAGCAATAGCAACGCCCCAAATAGAGTAGGGGTGTTTAAATATGGCAAACAATGTAGGAGAATATATAGGAAGTGAATTAAATGATTAAACTAAGAATTTTAAACGAAACAGGACACACAGAACTCAGCCTTTCGGAAACGGAAGTAATTGAGCAAATTGACCGCCACCCAACCCATTGGTGTTTTATTGATGGTGAGATGGTTGCGAGAGAAGAGATTTCTAACATCAATTGGGATGAAGTTCAATCAGTGGACTTAACCCCCGCTATTGTCGGAGGCCACTGTTGAATTTGGACTAATTATTGTTAGCCATTTCGGGGGAGTCGCTACTTTACCCTGAGTAGCGTCTTCCCCTTTTTTGGGTGATGATGCCCAATAAAATGTATTTTATTGAGGAAGAAGCCCTAAATATATTTTTAAAACAATTAGGTTGGAAAGTAACTAATCCTAGATATTACAATAATCTAATTTTATTCAAGCCAGACTTTTATCCCGAAGGACATATCTTTGCACTGAGCGAACCTTATGGCAAAGGATTTGTCTATACTTGTGGATTCACTATTATAGAATATAAAGACGAAGTATTTGATAGTGTCAATAAATTAATCGAGAGGTTTGGTCATGATAGTATATCTGATTTTAATAATTGGAAATTCGTTGAAGAAAAAGAGTGGGTTGTAACTAGAACTGGAAAAGAGTTTCTTACTACCTTTACTTCTTTAGATACCGTTCCTAAAAGGAACAAATACATCCGGTGATATTTTGTATAACAAAATGTCATATGAGGATGTGATTCAATCACTGGTATTGTTTATGAGAGAATTCGACTCAACAGCAAAAGCCAAATTACGCTCAATGGTTATAATGTCTTCTGACTATGATAACCGTGATAAGAAGTTTATGTTAAAAACTTCATTGTATGATATTTTTTGGAAAATACCCCAAGCAGTAGATGATGGATTTAATCACTATCTTAATGAAAAGATGGAATTTTATTATCATTTATCAGAATATCATAAAGTTAACTGCAATAAGTTACAAGGAAAACCTTGTAATATTTGTAAAGTAAGAATAAATAATTTTGATTTATTATTTGAGGAGGGAATAGCAGCATGAAAGATAAAGACCCTAAACATATTATAAACAATAGACGAAACAATAAAGTAGCAACCCAATGTAGGGTTTGTGGGGGTAAATTATATACTCCCCAAGATATAAAAATAGAAATGCATGAAGAGTGCAATAAAGATAATACTAATATATATTTGATGTGATGTAATGAAAATAAGAATAAGAAAACCAGATGATAGTGGGCAGTATTGGACTACAAGTATAAATTTTACTGAAAAAAAACTATACGAAAGAACTGTAGATATTAGAGGAGATGTAACGAAAAAAGACCCAATCCATAGTGCTTTAGTTGCAGCATTAAAAGCGTCATTCAAAAATAGTGGAAGGTCTTTTAGATTCTTCAGTGGATTACCTTTTACTAATAATACCCTTATGATAGGAGATACCCCCTTTCATATTAAGAAAACTTCTAGGTATTACATTAATGGTAGACTAATGACTCTAGATGAGATGTGTAATGCTTTAGCAAGAGTCCTTTTCAAGAGTTGCTTTGAAAAAGACCCCATAAAGTTATTACCATATTTGTATTCTACTCTAGAAATTCCAGAGTCTATAAAATATGTAATAGAAAATAGATTACCTTATTTTTTCTACCATGACTTTTCTTTGCATGAAGTAAGACTAAACGTAAAGCGTATCTCCGATAGCGAGTGTGCCATAGAAATAGGAGATGGTGTTTGGGGAAGTATTTCATTTAAAGATTTAGATAACTATTGTAGTTTTTATGTTCACGGTAAGAAAAGGAGTAAATGGAAGTATATTTCCCCTCAAAACCTATATCAAAAAGTAATGGGTAGAAAACCTCTAGGTTCAGATTTGAAAGTATTAGTTGCTTTTCTTAAACAGAATAGAAAGCAAGACATTGTAGAAAAGAGAGCAATTGAGTTGGTAGAGGATATGCTGAAACAATATCCAGATAGACTCAAAGCAGTATTTTCTGAAACAGGAGTTTTAACTAATTTACACATAAGGGGTAAGAAATACGATTGGATGTTAAAATATTCTGGAGGAAATAGTCGCAACCAAGCAGTTTCTACATATGTATGGCAACCAGAAAAAGAACAGATTCTAGATGATGAGGGTAACAAAACAGGAGAATTTAGATTTGTTAAACCTTCTTGGCGTGGCCCTATTTGTATAGATAATATGGGAGAAAGCACACCAATTGGCGACCAATTTGCGGGTAGAGCCTTAGCCCTTCTAAATGATGTATTTACAATAAAAATAGTAAGCACTATCGGCAGTTTTATTGTTGATAAAGAGAATGATAATAGAGTTGATTGGAATGAAATGTGATGAATGTAATAGTAAAGAAAATTATTATGATGAGAGATTAGGAGAAAAAGTCTGTTCTTCATGTGGATTAGTTTTAGTCCAAGGAATGTTTGAAGAGACAACTCACATATTAGATTCTAAGGGTGAAGTAATTCACAATGCTGATAATAACAACCTTGGTTCTATAATAACTGGGCAAGGTTCTTCTAAATACAACAGGTTTCAAAATCCAATAACTCCTAGACATATAACTAATGGTTTGATTTATTGTAATATGGTTCTGAGTAATGTCTCTCACTCCCAAGAAGTTAAAGAAAGAGTAGAGAGAGTCTACCATGAATTATATTCATCATTAAAGGGCTTTACTCGTTATACATATGAGAATAGGGCAACGGCAATAGTATTCTATGTTCTAAGAGAAATGGGAACTCCTGCAACAATGAAAGAAGTGTGTTCAGAATTTGAAGTAGAGCCTAAATTGGTTAGAAGAATATTGCGAAAAATTAATTCACATTATAAAAATAGTCAAACTTTAATTAGTCCAGAATATTATTTAAAAAAGGCTTTAACACAAATAACAAATGATTTATCCTTTTATAATCAAAGTTTACAAGTGTTAGAAAAGTTTGAAAAAATAATGGGAAATACAAATAGAAGTAAATCTTATTATGCTAGTATTTGTTGGATTACTTCTAATATATTTGTAAGAGAATATACTAGAACTCTTATTGCTGAAAAAACTCAAATAGATGAAAAATGTATTTATTTACAAACTAAAATATTGATGGGTTTAATTGGTTGTAAAAATGTTAAAGAAATAAAAGGAAAAAATATAAATAAAATAGGTGTATAAATATGAAATGTAGTTTTTGTGAAATAGAAATGGAAGAATATAACCATAACAACCCCGAACCTCTTTTGGAGAGTTCTCAAAGGGTTTGTAGTGATTGTAATTGTTTAGTAACTGCTTTTAGACTGTTATCTAGACAACAAAACCAAGAGATTGTTCCAGAATTAGCGAAGTTTGTAAGTTCTGTAATTCAATTATCTAACAGTTTTAAAAGAACAAATTTCGCTCTTTCTTCAAGAGCGCAAACCTTTGTGAATTATTCGGAGGATTCAGAATGAAAAGAAAAATATTAGTAATTGGAGCAGGAGGGATAGGGAGTTTCCTTATTCCTGTATTAGATAGGGTTCGTTTGTATGATATTACAGTAGCCGACCCCGATAAGGTTGAAACAAAGAATTTACCTTACCAGAATTTTAAAATTGTTAGTGTTGGTCAAAACAAAGCAACCAATATGGCTGATAATTATAGTGATTCAATAAATAAGGCAATTCAATTTCCTATTCTAACTGAAAAACAAATGCAAGGATATGACTTAGTTATTTGTTGTGTAGATAATATTGGCCTTAGAAGAACTTTGTATAACACTACTGTTAAATGGCTTGATTTGAGGGCTCAAGGTAGAAATGCTGCTCTTGTTAGTTACAAAGCCGACCCAAAAATGTATGATACATTATTGGCAGGAGAAGAAGGTTCATTCAGTTGTCAAGGAGATTCATGGGATGGTTCTACAGAAGGAGTTCATTTCATGCAAGTAGCCATAGCAGGATTAGGCGCACAGTGGGTTCAAAGATGGTTTAATGATGAACAGGTCAAAGAATATGCCGTTATCAATATGTGATTAATATGAGATATACAGAAAAAGAAATCGGAGAAATCGTAGATATAGAAACCAAAGATGGTTCAGTTTATGAAGAGAGAATTGTCATGGCCTTTTGCCAAATATGTGCTTCTAGATATATTGGGCCAATAAATGGTGCTGGTGGTTTTCTAGCAAGACATGAGTATTTTCACAAATGGGAATTTAAAATGGAAGTAAGTGAACACTTGGAGGCTTAAGTTTGGGTAAAAGATGGAATAAAGAAAAAGACTTAGATTTATTGATTAATTTCTATGAACTAAGTATAGATGAAGCGAAGCACAGGTATGGTGTCTCATACAAGGCTATCGCTGGAAGGCTAGAAAAATTATGGGATGATGAAACTGAAGAAGGAATTGTGCTTCTTCTAGAGGCTTCTAATGAGGTGAAAAAGCGCAAGGGTGTCTTACCCAGTAGCACACCTAAATCACGCAAGGAGAAGCGTTTATTGCGTAAAATTAAAACGCTACAAGATAAGTTAGTAAAAATACAAGGTGGTAATGATGAGTAAAACAGGAGATTGGTTTATTAGAACCTATGGCGAAGACGTTGATGATTCGGGCTATGATGAATTTAAAGCGATTGATGTAGCAAGAAAAGAGGCAGAAGAGTATGTTTTAAATTGTTTTAAGAAAGTATCGGAAGTCGAAAATATCAAAGTTGCTTTTGAAGACAAAAGGTTCTTTGATGCTATTTGGTATGCTTCAACAGAAATATTACCTGATTTAGAAGTCCAAGTAGTAATTGATGGAGAAAACAATTGTTTTGTTACTACAGGTTCAAGCGGTTATGTAGAGTTTGGGATGAGCCCACCCATAGGGATGAAACTCCCTATTCGATGTTGGATTCACACTCATCCATTTGGTGCTGCTTATTTCAGTGGAGTAGATATTAGAACCGTTTCCATTTGGCAAACAAATATGGAATGTGCCTATGTTTTGGGTGGAGAAGGCCATTACGGTTTTTGGAAAAATACCGCACCTAAACAATTAGCGATTTATCGTGAATCTCAGTTTGAAAGAGTCCAATCTTGGGGTGAAGAAGAATGAAAGCAAAAAATGATTATGTTATAGTAGAAGCAGAAATGCAAGGTAGTGGAACCATCATGATGAAAGAAAACAATGTTGGTAGAGTTTTATCATGTTCAATAGAACCAGAACTAGAAGGTAAATTAGTTATCTTCTCTACTGAAAAGAAGATTCAAGAATACGATGGAAAAAAGTTTGTTCCCCTTAAATTTATTATGGCGGTGATTGAATGATTATACAAGGAAAAGAAGTTAAAGAGAAGTTATTACAAGGAATTAATTTAGTGGCAAACACTGTAAAGCCCACGTTAGGGCCACAGGCTAAAACTGTTATTTTACAGAATAATCCTCCAATCATCGTTAATGATGGAGTAACTATTACCAAGCACATTTCTCATGAAGACCCTTATATTCAGATGGGAATTCAAATGGTTCAAAACTTGGCCAGTAAAGCACAAGATAATTCTGGTGACGGGACAACAACGGCTTGCGTTTTAGCACAAGCATTATGTAATTCTCTGTTTCAAACTATTACTGATGATTATACTACTCATCAAGTTTATCACATTCTTGAAAAATTTAAATCAGATATGATACAAGAATTAGACTATCTTTCTATTGATGTCTTAGATAAAGATATAGTGAGTGTTGCGACTATTGCTGCAAATAATGACTATTCTCTTGGTAATTTAATTAGCGAGGCTATCTCTAAAGTAGGTAGAGAAGGTATAGTAACGGTAGAAGAATCTAACTCTCATGTAACAGAATTAATTCTAAGAGAAGGAATGCAATTAACAGAAGGTTATGTTAGCCATCTGATGGCGAATACAGATGATGCTAGAACTGTATTCAAGAACCCACTTATATTCATGTCAAATCTTTCATTTAGAAACTTTAAAGATTTAATTACAATGTTAGAATTTGCTGCTAATAGTAAAAGACCACTCTTGATATTCTGTAAAGGAATAGATGGTTCAGCATTAAATAATCTACTCATGAATATTATGAACAAAACAGTGGACTGTGTAGTATGTCTTGCTCCTAACTTTGGCGACCATCAATTAGATGAATTAGCAGATATACAGGCTATGGTTGGTGGAACTATCTTTACCCAAGAAAGTAAAGATGACCCAAAAACATTTACTGAAAGTGACTTTGGAACTTGTGAAAGTATTGAAGTTTCAAAAGAAAGAACTATCCTTATTGGTGCGGAAGGCGACACTTCAGAAAGAGTCTCTTACCTCAAAGGTATGTTAGAAAATACAGAAGGATATGATTCCGCTAGAATTAAATCCAGAATTGCTAGATTAAAAGGTGGAGTAGCGACAATTAAAGTGGGAGCATCTTCATCAATGGAAATGCTAGAAAAGAAAGAAAGACTTGATGATGCTCTAAATGCAACAAGAGCCGCTTTATCAGAAGGTATTGTAGCCGGTGGCGGATTAGCATTAATGGAATGTAGTAAAAGAATTGATGCTCCTGATTGGTTGAAGAATCCAATGACAGAACCATATCTTACATTATTTGAAAATAGCAATACAGTAGTAAAATCATACGAAGAATATCCAGTTGGTTTTAATGCACTAACTGGAGAAATGAAAAATTTAGTAGATGAAGGGGTCTTTGACCCAGTTAAAGTCACTAAGAATAGTTTCTTAGCAGCCATGTCTATAGCACAATTATTTTATTCTACAGATGTTGCCGTATTGGTGGAGGAGTAGTAGTGAAGAAAGTAGAGAAAGTAATTTACCTTACATTTTTCTCTCTGTTGTGTACGATTGTATTGATTAGCATAATTGGGTGATGATATGTTTGATGATAAAACAATAGTAAGAATGACAATAGTTTATGAAGATGGTAGTATTACTATCCTAAAGAAAAATAAAGACGGTACTCTTAGCGTTGAAAGGAGAGAAACCTAATGAAAAAGAAAGCCATCACAGTAACATTACCTGCTCCTCACAAAGCACAAATAAAATGCCCTATTTGTAAAGGCAATAAGTGTACCGTTTGTAATATGAGTGGAACCCTAAAAATTGATGTTGCTCCAAAAATACCTATTCAAAGAGCGCACATTATCAAGTATATTCGTGATAATATTCATGAAGTAGCAGGAGAACTTACCAAGATGTATGGATTAGTTCCAGAAATTGCCACTACTGAAATATCAGAAGTAAATGATGGTCAGTTTGAAGTTGTTCAAATCTCATCTTTAGGTGGAGCCTGTTGGGTAGTAAACCGTTTAGATGTATTAGATACTCCAAGATATTTTACTTCAAGGCAGGAACTTGAGAAGTTTAAACAGGGGTGGATGAGTTGAATGAAGATACTGGATTAAAGGTTGTAGGAAGAGTCCCTAGAAATGCTACAGAAGAAGTAGTAGTAACTATGGGAACATACAAACTAATAGATGTATTAGACATCAGATGGTATAAAGATAACAAGCCATCTTACAAAGGAATAAGAGTCAATATAGAAGAAGCGCAATTACTCTATGCGATATTAAAAAGAGAATTAGAGGTGAATAAAAATGAATAAAGTATATCTAATAACAATAAACGATAAAAAATTTAATGAATGGTCTAAACAGATGAAAAAGAAATTGAAGGGTGCGGCTTTAGACCACTTTAACGGTGGATATAACGAAGTATTCAAGTCTAATTATCTTGCTAGGGCTTCTTTTGTCTGTTATTGGGAAATTCATGGAAATGGTAGCCTTGCGAAACTTGCTCCTGCATTAACTCAAGCCTCTTTAATCCATATGCTACATAGGTTTATTGAATTAGAGGCTCACCAAGAAGTAGAAATTGTATCAATGATGATACAAAATTTTCTAACACTTCTCTCTAAGTTAGGTGGTGCAGAAGTTGAAGAAGAGTGAATGGATATATTTAGCAAATATCATGTGGAACTTTGCTGAATCAAACGAGGGTAGAATCAGCCCTCTTCTAAAAGAAATGATTCAAAAAATTAATAATAATTTGGAAGTGGTAATAGATGACTTGGGAGAAAGCAAGTAGGCTTTTAGAGGCTACAGAAAACAGAACGCCAACTAATATAGTATCAAAAATATCGGCAGACTTAGAAGAATTTGATGCACCTTTATTTGTAAAGATTCTATCGTTAGACTATGAGGTTAACAACATAGGATTAGCAAGGGCTAAGAAATGGATGGCATCTGTTTTTGATGTATTCGATGAAGAGATAGAAGGGCAATATATCGCTCACATGAATGATTTGGGAGACGCTATTTATCATCTAGATTATTCCTCTACCAATGAAGGAAAATATACTCTTAGAAGTATTGTAACTTTGTTAGAAATGAATGCTTCTAAAATAAATTCAAATGAATTTGAATTAATTAAAACTACCATTCTCAAAATGTCTTCTCTTGAGAGAAAATGGTTCTTACGTTATTGGTTAAGAACTCCTAGAAATGGTATCAATGAAGGAGTAGTCAAGAAGATTATTACTAAACATTACAAAAAGAAATTAGCAGATGTTAAAAAACATTCTAATTTTAACAGTATAGAAAATGTAGTAAGATACTATGATATGAAAGAAGAACCTCCCTGTAATTTATCTCATGGGGCTTTTGTAAAACCAATGTTAGCAAAAGAAGTTCCTATGAATAAATGGCCAGAGAATAAGATTGTAGATTACAAGTATGATGGTAACAGATACCAAATACACAAAGAAAGTGACAATGTGATTATCTTTAATCGTAAAGGCTCTATTGTTACGCCACAGTTTCAAGATGTTGTTGATATTGTTGTAAACTACGGCGTGGATTGTATTATGGATGGTGAGATATATCCAATCAATGATGACGGTTCTCCTGCTGAACATAAACTAATGGGAACAAGAGTCCATTCTAAGAATCATGCAGAAGCAAGAGAGAAAGTCAAAGTTAAGTGGGTTATGTTTGATTGCTTGAAATTTAACAATAAGACTATTATGGATTTACCCTATCAAGAAAGATTAACTTGGATGAAGAAAATACCCGACCAAGCACATAGAATGGAAGAAGGTGGGGATGTTCTAGCATTCTACAATAGAGCCATTAACGACGGCTTTGAAGGCATCATTGTCAAGGATGCTAGTTTACCCTATGAAGCAGGTAAAAGGAGCATAGGATGGGCTAAATACAAGCCTCCTCGCATTGAATTAGATGTAGTCATTACTTCTGCTAGATACGGTGAAGGAGCAAAATCAAATGTCTTTGCTTCTTTCGATATTGCAGTTTCTAGTCCTAATGGATTTGTCAGCATTGGTTCTGTTGGTACTGGATTCAGTGATGAAGACTTAGTTAGATTAACATTGAACCTAAGAAGAAATATTGAAACGTTTGAGAATGGAACTTACAATGTAACTCCTAATGTTATTTTAGAAGTTTCAGCAGACTTAGTTAGTAGGGATGCTAAAGGAAACTTAGGACTAAGATTTCCTAGATGTAAAAGAATTAGAGATGATAAATTTGTTGCGGATATTAATACGCTAAAAGATGTGGAGGAATTAGAATGATTAAGAAAGGAGAATTAACTGTAATTGGCCCTGAAACTTTTTATTGTATGAATATTGAAAATGGTTTTGCGTATTTACAAAACATACTCCATAAAAATGGAAGGCCCAAGAAAGTTAAACATGAGGAAGTTCCTCACATGAAAGACGGAGAATGGTTCATTCCAGAAAAGAAAGTAGAAAAGAAACCAAGGACTAGAAGCAAAATAAATCTAAGTTCTTTAATTAAAGACAATACTGATTTACAGGTTTCTAGGTCAGCCAAAAACTTTCTAATGGAATGGGTAGAAACTTCGGTTGGAAATATGGTCACTAACGCTGAAAGAAATGCTATGCAATTAGGACATGGTAGAATAAGTGCGGCCCATATACATTGGATAGAAACTAATGAAGAAGTTGAAGGCTATTGGAAAGAAAACGAAGACTATACTAGGGGATGATAGCATGGAAGAACTAGATGAATTCATAAATAAAAATGGCACAGTTCAAACCTATCGTTTCTTTGTATATGGAGAACCAAGCACCGAAGAAGTTGACATGCTCATAAGAGGCCTTCTATTTCAATTCTTAGAAGAATCTAAAGATTATTTAACTATGGTAGTTGCAGAAAAGGTCGATGAAGATTCAGCCGTATTATTTCATAAATATAGAGGCGTAGTTCTCACCTTTGCTTTTGCTACCAAAGATAAGCCAGAAAAGTTAGTGGAAAATGTTATTCTAGACGGTTTAGAATATCTAAGATTCAAAGCAGAGTATCTAGGAACAAAAGAGCGTGTTTCTAATGTATAGTAAAGAAATGCTACAAGGTATTCTGCTTTCTCTTGCTAGACATAATTTAGTTATATATGTAAATGAAAATGCTAAACTTGGTTATAGTGTTAAGTTTTATTTAGATATAAGAGGAGAAGAAGAGTTTCTTGAATCAATTCAAAGAACTTTATTACAATACAGTGTTCTATCTAGTATTGTTTCCAGTGGAAACCGACCAACACTAAGAATAACTGGCATTAAGAATCTAGTAATAATATCAGCATTATTACCAGATTTACCAAGTTATAGGAATGATGTCCAAGAGTTCAAAGATATTGTTGCTATTTTTGTCATCAAACGACATAAAACCCTTGAGGGTTTAGAAGAATTAATGAAAATAAAAGGTGTATTATAATGGGTTTTACTAATTTAAAAACAATAAGGCCAATCTTACTTACAGGAAAAACAGGAACAGGGAAATCTACAAAAGCAAAAACCTTTGTGAATGACCCTATTATAGTATATGCAAATGATATTAACATAGATGTAGGTTCAATACCTATTGATAATGGAATTATTATTGAAGATATTCATATTAAACCAGATAAAGAAAGTATCTTATTCATTTTAAGACACTACAAAGGCCAAATTGTAATTACTTCAATAAATGAAAAAAGCGTTCCTAAACAAATTAAAGCCATGTGTCAAATCAAAAGAGCAGGTTCTAAGAATCATTTAGAAGAACAGATGAAAGAAATAGCACCAAGAAGTGAAAAGCCTTTTTCATATGAAAGAGATACATACTCATTAGTTTCTGATTATCTTAAATTAAGAGATAGAGATTTAGTGAGAGAATTATTGCACTTTAATAAACCCTCTGACACTCAGATATTAACTTGGCTTACAGAAAACCTACACCCTAACAGGCTTTTATTTGTTGATGGTCGAGTTCGTAGAAGATGGTCACAAGCATACTTCTATGATATTCTAGCATATACTCACGTAGGAAATATTAGTGGAAGAATAAATATGCCAAAGAGAGGGACATACAGTAAAATACCTTTTCTAGCAAGAAAACTAGGAGTAAGGGAGCCTAAAGTCCTACATCAGTTATTGAAAGATGAAGAATTTAAAAACTGGGCTAAAACGAAATTAAACAATGCAGATTGCAGACTTCTAAAATTGGGAGAGAAGCGCAAAAGAAAGAAACTAGACCCAATAAAAATAGAGCAAACCTCGCTCTTTGAATTTTGAGGTGAATAAAAATGAAAGAATATAAAGGTGAATATAAATGAAAGCAATGATAAGAATTGAAGGGAGGAGAGCGAGAATAATTTCACAACTTATGCAAATTTTTATCGGTAAAGAAAAAATGAATATTGAGATGATAAAAACATCTATGCTGGATTCTCCTGTGCAAGTCAAATCATCTGCTTTGAAAGGCATATTGAGCATGTATCCATTTTTTAAAAATGTAGGAGAGGCAAGCAAAACCTCTTTTAACAACAAAGGTAACTATCCTCTTGTATTATGGGAAATTGATTTAATTCCTTTAATTAAAAAATATGAAATTACTCCTTCGGAATATAAAACTGGTTCGGCTAATCAATTTTTAATCAATACTGTAGATAACACATTTACTAGAATAACAAAGAAAAACTTTGACAAATGTGTTTTAGAATTACACTGGGAGGAATAAATATGTTATGGACTGAAAAATATAGACCAAATAAATTATCAGACTTATACGGACAAGAACAATTTGTAATGGATGCACAATCTTGGAAACAAGAATCAAATATGCCAAATGTTTTGTTTTATGGAAATTCTGGTAATGGAAAAACAAGTGCTGGAATAGTTCTAGCCAAAGAAATACTAGGTGATGGTTTCAAAGAGAACTTTTTTGAAATCAATGCCAGTGATGATAGAAGATTAGAAACAGTTAGAACCACTATCAAACAAGCGGCTCAAAGTGCCTCTTTAGGTGATGTTCCATTTAGAATCTGTTTATTAGATGAAATGGATAACATGACATCGGATGCACAAAACGCATTAAAAAGAATAATGGAAAGATATTCTTCTAACATTAGATTTATTATTACTTGTAATGATAAAAACAAAATCATATTTGCTTTACAAAGCAGATGTGCAAATTATCATTTTAAACCAATATCTAATGAAAAGATATTAGATATGATTAAAGTTATTTTAGCCAAGGAAAATGTAACTAGGTTTTCAGACGAAGATTTAGGGGGCTTTTTATACTCCATGAACGGTGATATGAGGAGGGCGATTACTGAAATCCAAGCGGCTAAATCTAGCGACACTACACTCAAGAGACAGGTCGAGATTTCCTTAAGCGAATACAACGAACTATTGTTAAAAATAATCAATAAGAACCCCAACATATTAGGTGAAATACATGACTTACTCTATCAAGGAAAGACCATCAAAGAAATCTGTAATGGTCTTCATGATGTTGTTGTCAGTTCCGAGGGGATTGATACAATGTTAAAATTCAAACTGTTAAGAACAGTAGGAGAAACAGAATGGCGTTCCAATACTATGACCCCCAAAGTGTTAATATCATGGATGGTGGGACAATTATTGTGAAAATAAAAATAAAAAAAGGTGAAAACAATGGATAAAAATACGAAGAATGAAATAATGAAAGGCGCAGATGTCTTGGGTATTCCCGAAGACGATGCTATGGTAAAGTTCGATGAACTTTGTCAACAGAATGGAATAGAAAAGGACAACCCTATCGGTTTGGGTCTTTGGAGAAACTATGTGGCTAATGCTAAAAGAAGCCAAAAGAGTGGAAACCAAAATAACGACTCTTACTACCGAGCAGCATTTGGTTTCTTTGCGGCTCTAGAAGCCCCAAGAGACATGATGAGTTGGAATAGAGCAAAGGCCAAGGAAGAATTCCTTAGAGATGCCGATAACGCTTTAGAAAAGGGAATTGTTGCAGTAGCAAATGAAAACGCAATTGGTAAGTGGTCTGTATCACGTTATCATAATGGCGAATACCAAGAGAAAGTAGTTGTTAAACTACCAGATGGAGCAGAAACACTAGAAGATGGAAGAGTATTTATTCCATTGGATAATACTGCTACTTACATGAATGGTGGCAAAAATGCTAACTTTGGAAAGCCTCTTCCAAAAGAACAATTTAGAAGGTCTGGTATCTTCTTTGGTTCTATTGGTGGAACTGATATGAAAATGTATAACTTTTCTTACAAGAATCAAGGCGGTATTGACTTCAAACCTAATACCTTTGAATGGGTTCATTTCCTATGTATCGAAGGTTCAAATGGAACTGATATTTATGGAGCAACTGATTTAACTATTAAGAGTCTAACTACAAATGATTCCCTTGACCCCGAAAATGAAATCTATCGTGATATGGGTGATTTTAACTTTGAAGAATGTCTTCAAAACAATTTCAGCGACCATATCGTTTCTCTTGTAGAAATGGATAAAGAACATCTTCAACGTCAAGCACTACCATCTAAAGAGAGATTTATTATTACAGATGGAACTGTCTGTAATATGAACATGATTCCAACAAAGAACGGTAACAGAATTATTTACATCACTGATTTAAATGCAGAATTAGACTATGATAATGATGGTATTACCACTTGTTGGATTCCAGAACATTTAACGCTTGATTTCGGTATTGGTTCATCAGTAATTATTGTTGGTAGAACCAGTCAAAGAACTATAGATGGTGAAGTAGAGCCTGTAACTATCAACACTTCCGGTCTTCTATGCACTGTAAGACATGGTGCTTCTGTTGAAGTAAGTCAACCAGTGGAGGATAATACTGATTGGTTTTGAGGCCTAATAATCCAAGGGCTCCTACGTTAGCCCTCGTTGCAAGTGTAAGCATAAACTTGTGGATAAAATTGATGCTCGATTAGGTGCGAAGCCTATCCCTATGGGGAAATTAATATGATAGAAGAAAATTTTATAGAAACAAAAAGAGCAATTACAGATTTAAATTGCGTAACAAACCTTTCTTGGAAACCAATGGGTGAAAATCTCTACAATGTTGAACTACATTTTGAAAGAGAAGTGGACTTTGTAACAGAAGTTATGACCAAGGAAAAATTACATTCTCTTAAACTTAAATTTAAGAGAAAAGCCTCTAAACCAAAAATGGAAAATAGGCCTAAATGTAGTGCTAGTTTCACAACAAGTAGATTATACTACGATAGAAAGGTGAATGAAATAATTAAAATCAAAGACGGATTTGTTCTAGTCAATAATAGAATTGCAGACTTATCCGCAATAGAATTCATTACTTGGATGCAAGATGACTTTAGTGATAATAAAATAGTTAAATTACACACTAAAAATAAATTCATAAAATTGTATCTAAAAGATGAAGAAAAAATAGATGAAATAATAAAAATATGGAAAATGTATAGGTGATAAAAATGGGATTAACAAGTAATAAAGGAAAAGCAGTAGATACTGAAATGCAGAATAACACTAGAGTTATTGCATTTCAAAATAAACTAAAAGAACAAACACAGACTCGGTTAAATCGAAACAACCGTTTGATTTGTGGAATTTGGGGAGAACCTAAGACTGTTAAAAGCGGTCTTGCTCTCGATTTTCCTAACAAACAAATTTATGTCTTAGACTGGGATGATGGTTGTGAACCTACATGGAGACAAAACCATGAGATGACAGATAGGATTACTCTTTGGAATCCAGAAGTTAGAAATGCTAATGGTGAATTAGATATTCAAAAGTCTGAAGCAAATTCAGAAGACTTTGTTCTTTATGTTAAATCTAAGATTGAAGAAGGAGAAGATGTTCTCTTTGTATTTGATGGAATTGATAAGTGGCTAGATTGTTGCACACTTCACGTTACAGGTTCTTCAAAGATTGGAAAACCACAAAAGATGAAATTTGAATGGGGTAAAAGAAATGCTCCTTTCTATTCTCTATTGGCTATGTGTAAGAATCTTAATTGTGACCAAATTTACATTACTCATGCTAAAGCAGATTATGGTGCTACTGGAGAAGTAATAGGTTCTAAACCCAACTGGCACAATTGGGGAGATTACCTCTACCAAATCATTACAACAAGAAGAACACTCCGTAAAGGAGATGTAGTCTATAAGGCTGAATTACTCAGCAGTAAAACAAATACCAAACTTGTTGGTAAAGTTTGGGAATCTTTAGAAGTAAAAAATGGCACTGTTAATTGGAATGGTATTCCAGAATTAAGAGATGGTAAAGTATGAAATTTAATGTAGATAGCGATGATTTAAAAGAAGCATTGGAAAGCCTACAAGTAAAGGGTAAACACCTAACAAATAGTGGTTTTAGTCCCAGTAATTTTGGGACTGTCTTTTATGCAAAGTTAGAAGATAATCAATTATCTTTGTATAATGGTGAGCCCACCTTTATGGTTAAAATTACAATCGGTGTTGAAGAAGGAGAAGATGGTGATTTTGTTGCAGACTCTTCTTTGATTATACCTTATCTAAAATCGTTTGATGGGCAAATAACTGCTACGATTGGAGACTATCTTTGTATCTCTAATGGTAGAAAGAATGCGAATATCCCAAAGCACGTAAGTCATCCACATGAAGAAGCACTATCTAGATTGATTAGTATTACTTCTCATATTACTTATGAAGTGCAACCTCAGACTCTATTTGCTTTCTCAAACAGTAATTTTGAAGGAGCATTTACTCTAAACCAAGTGGATTTCCAAAACTGTATTAAGAACTGTGAATTGGTTAAATCTGGAATTTATGAATTGAATTATCATAATAATGAATTAGTAATATCAACTTCTCTGAATACAACAAATTCGTATAATGAAACATTGACACCAGTATTTACATTAGGAGAATCAGCAACTTTAGATTTCAGTTCTCCCTTGTATTCTTTCTTCAAGAAAGACCAATTGTTAAACTTCTATGTGAGGGATGAATGCCCAGTTCTAATTGTAGCAAACGATAGAATGATACTGAAAGCCCCTCATGTTGGTGGGAATTAATGATAATAAGTAAGTGTAAAGACGGTAAAAGTATATTCTTATCTTGGAGAGAAAACAAAGAGAAGAAACATAAGATAGTAGAACATAGGCCATACTTCTATGTTTTAGAATCTGCGAAGGAAGTTCCTTCGTATAATCCTTCAAAATATATCTCAAGAGATTTTCAGTATGAAAATGGCGATTTTGTAAACTTGAATAAAAAACCATTAAAGCGAGTTTATGTAGAAAATTCGTTTGATGTTAGAAAGGCTAAAGATTGTTTTAGGCAAACTTATGAAGCAGATGTTCCTTTGCATTTTAGATATGCAGTTGATTGTATTCATGAAATGCCAGAATATAAAATGCGTAAATGGTATTGGGATATGGAATGGCAACAAGGTGGAGAATACCACGACTGTATTACTACTATTGTAGTGTATGATAATTATGATAAGCACTATAATCAGTGGGTTTGGTTTCCAAACGATAAGCCATTGAATACTGTTTTTGATACAGGAGTAAGATATATTTTTGATTCTGAAAAAGAAATGCTTGAAGACTTTATGAAAACTATGATTGTAAAAGACCCCGATATGTTAATTGCATGGTTTGGTCAAAGATTCGATTTACCCCATTTAATTAAAAGAGTATGTGCTTTAGGATTAGACCCACAAGTAATGTCTCCAATCGCATCCGTTAAGGGTGTTAAGAAGGCGAAGGAGGGTTTCTCTTTTGCCTACGCTGAGAAGGGTTTCTCTCCAATAGAGCAGCCCATAGGAGGCCGTATAACGCTCTCTCTTGACCTAGCATTTGAAAGACAGTGGAATGATTCTCAAAGAGGAACATTACCTTCTTTATCATTAGAATATGTATCACAACTATTATTTCAAGAAGGTAAAGTTAAACAAAGTAAATTTACAGATAAAAACGAATTCTTTCGTAGAGCATGGTTAGAAGATACAGAAATATATCTTGAATATGCTTTAGTGGATGTAGAGTTATTAGTCAAAATAGATGAAACTAACTATTGTAGTGAAGCAGTTATATCTTTACAACGATTATTGAAAGCCCCATTTGATGCATGTTTTTTTGCTTCTCATATGGGTTCAATTTATTTTATGAGAAATGCATGGTGGAAAGCCCCTACAGGAAATAAAAATGTAGAAAGAAAGAACTATGATGGTGCTATGATTTATGACCCATTAAGCGAAAATACAAACGGATTGCATCTTAATGTAGCAGCCTTTGATTTTGCAGGACTATACCCTAGTATGATGATTGCTAGGAATATTAGTTGGGAAACCAAATCAAAAGAACCTACTGAATTTGCAGTAAACATTTCCACTCCTAGAGACTTTAGTGAAGTGAAGAATAAACATATGTTGTATTACAAAACAGATGAACTAGGGCTTTTGCCTAGAGCAGTATTGGAATTGAAAGAACTAAGAAATGAATATAAGCGTTTGATGAAAGAAGCCAGAGAAAATAATAGTGGCGATTTTCAAAAGTGGTATAATAATCAAATGGCAGTAAAGAGACTAATGGCTTCATTTTATGGTATTGTTGCCTTTCAAGGATTTGGTTGGGCTGATGTTGATTTAGCCGCTAGTATTACGGCTAGTGCGAGAGAAGCAATTAGATTAGCAGCGTTTAAGGCTAAGGAGTTAGAAGTATGATACCAAAACATGAAGATTTAGGAGACTTAGTTACAACCGATACTGAATGGTATAGACCTCTTTATTCCTATTGGGAAGATGAAAAAGTAAATAATTTTGAAGAGGAAAATAGTGTAGATTTTTGCGTTGTCGAAAGAGATGGGTATTCAGTCACTTGGGGCTTTTCTAAGAATAGGCCACTTGAAAGTCTAATTGAACAATATGGAAACCCGACTCATAAAGAAGAAAAATGGACTGGTAGATATTTAGGTTTGAAGTTTCCTAAAAATAAATACCTCATAGAGTTTTATAGTAGTGATGATGCAGAAGCGAAAGTAATAGATTCTTTACCCCTTGTAATATGTAATGAAGGTCGTTGTAATGGTATTGTTAATATGAAAGGGGATAGATGTGATAAGAAAGATTACGATGGCGGGCTTTGCGCCACTTGTAAGAAATATAATGATAAAGCCAAAGCAGGTAAATTACGTGAATGTAAATATTGTAAAAGTACCTATCACTCAACAAGAAGTTGTAAACAAAATCCAAAGGTAATAGCACAACAAGAAAAAATGAATGCTATTCTTAGAAATGCGGGGCTTAGTGTATGATAGAATATAGTTTAGGATTAATCATAGGTTACAGTCTAACAAAGGCTTTGACCCCTTTTGCCCCAAGACTAAGAACTGAGAAATACCACATCCATCATTGGATGTGGGCGACTATACTTTTATCTCTATTGTTCTTAGTTAAATTAGAATCTGATATTCTCATAGGAATGATAACAGGTATTGCTTTAGAAGGCCTTAGTTATAAAAACTGGAGTCTCTTGAGAAAGAACATTCCTATGAAATGTAAAAAGCCAGAATTGCACACACCTCAGTTTGAGGGTAAGCATAATTGTCAACATTGCAGGAGGGAACATTCTGAACAAAATATTTAAAAGATATATTATGGAAATGGTAGAAGACATGGATGGTAATTTTACTTCTGCTCAACTACTTGAAAGAATGATAAGTGTCAAAGGAAATAAGTATTATATTGGAACTGTTTCTGCCGTAGGTTGGCTATTGACTAGACTACCTAATGTAGTGAAAGTGAAAGATGGCGTTTATAGGAGGAGGAAATAATGTTTACAACCCATGTATCAGTTGAAGTGCATCATGATGATATGATGACACTTGATATAACTGTTGAAGAAGTCAAAGAGATTATTCAATACATGACAAATCTAAAACGGCAGTTCAAAGTAACTGTCGGAAAAACAGTAGTTAGGGAGTCAGAATCATGATGATGGATAAAACTAACCAACTATTAGAAGAATTGCTCGCTATGATAGCAAAATCAAATAAGATATTAATGATGGTAAATATCGTAAACATAGCAACCATCTTAACAATTATAACGGTGATAATATGAATAAAGAAATTGAAAATTTAAAAAGTAGGATTAAAACATTAGAACGAGATTTAGAGGAGATTCCCTCTTACTATGCTTTAGCAAAAGCAATTTGCGAAATACAAGAAGCATTAGAAAAAATGAATCCAGAACTGATGTTAGTAAATAAAATATATGCACCTACTAAGGTGGGAATGAAGTGAAAGTGGTTTATGGCCATACAGATTCAATTTATGTTCAGATTGATTCTGTAGAAAAGGCTCAAGAATCTATCAAAATAATAGAAGAAAGTGTTAGGGAACATTTTCCCAATGTTATGAATTTAAAACAACATCCAGTAGTTCTTGAATTTGAAAAGTATTATTCTGCTTTAGGAGTAGGAACAACAAAGAATAGAAACGCAGGGATGGTTACTTGGGAAGACGGAGTATGGCTGAAAGAGCCTAAATTTACTATGACTGGTTTTACTGCCATAAGAGTAAGTGTTACCCAATTAGAAAAAAATGTTCAAACTGAAGTATTAAAAATGTGGGTTAATAATAAGAAGATGGTAGAGATAAACAACTACCTACATTCCATATATCGTTCTGTTCTAAATGGTGAGATAGATAAGGAACTTTTACTCAAAAGAAGTAGGCTTAGAGAATCTAGATTTATGGTTCAATGCCAGTCTTGTAACAAACAGTATAGTCTAAAAGACATTACTAAATTGAACTTATGTGGAGAAAATGAAGGAAGAGAAGGAACACATAAATGCGGCGAACCCGTATCTTCTTTTCTTACAATAGAAAAAAGAAGACCTTCTATTGGTTCCGGCATAGCAGGAATTTTATATTCTTGGCAAAAGGGAGAAGATAACTTTGATGACTCTTATGTTTTCTTAAAAGTTAAAGGGGTTCATGACGTTTATATCAATCCCCTAACAAAAGAAAAGAAAAAGGTACAATATGTTTCTGGAGTTATCAATTCAGATTTTGATAAATATACTCCTGATTGGGAACACTATTCAGAATTAGTTCTAAAGAAAGCGAAGCCTATTTACGAATCTATGGGATGGGATGTATTTAGTATTAGAACTGGTAAAATACAAAGAAGTTTGGAGGAATGGTTTTGAAAGAATTAGAAAAAATAATTCATGATATACAAATGAAGATTACTTTATCAAAAAAATACGATGCGACAGTTCATAGTTTGTCGCAAGCAAAAGAACATCTGATTAAAGCCCTAGAAATATTAAATGAAGGCGGTGATTATTAATGGATAAAGATGAACAATATAAAGCAAGATTAGCAACAATGAGAGACTATACATATCAGTGGCAACCTGAAAATTATGATGACCCTTCAAAACCTATTTTAAAGATAACAAAATCATCTATGATGAGTTATCTATGGTGTAACAAGAAATATCAATTTGGGTATATTCAAAGATTACCCCAAGACCAAACAGAAGCCATGCGTAAAGGAACTGTATTGCATAACCATAGAGAGAATTTCTTTAATGATTTTGACATAAAGAAAGCACAGAAAATGAATAATTCTGAGATTATGGAATACTGTAATAGTCTAATGCCAATAGATGAGTATTTTGACATATCTATGAATGTAGCAGCCTTTGAAGCGCAACGCTTTATTGAGGCTCAATCAGAAGATAAAGTTGATGAGTATTTACCTATTGTAAATGAAGGCCTATTTGATTGTGAAATAACTATCCCTGCTGGCCCGCATAAAGGAGGGGCTTGGAATAACAATGAAGAATTTACTCTAAATAGAGACTATGTAATTCATCTTCAAGGAATTATAGATAGGATTTTTATTGAAAACGGTAAACTAATTCCTTTTGAATACAAAACAGGGAATTGGAAAGATTCTAAGAAAAGCGGTATGAGAAAAGAAATGGCTTTCTATCAACTCATGATTGAAAATGCTCCAGATGAAGTATTGGCTAAACATGGTTTAACCAGAGATATGGCCGTATCTCATTGGGGCTGGTATTACCCTGCTTCCAATTATGTTTATGCGGAAAAGGTACTGAAGTCTTCCAAAACTTCTGTTATGAAAACCATTACTAAAATGCTATGGGATTATGAAAATAATCAATTTGCCCCATCATTCTTTTTTAAGACTTGCTCACAGTATTGTTCTTATTATGGAATATGCGATGGAGCGCAGTTAGATAGTTGGTTGTGATATAATGAAAGAAGTAATTGAATTAAAAGTAAAAGCAAAGGCATGGTCTTTTAATGAAATATCAAATCTTACTGTTTCAATAGAAAATCTTGCGAGTGAACTTTATTCAGAAATGAATTTAGTTGAAAGGTTTGATTTGGTAAAAGAGACTAAAATTAATGATACAATGATAGGTTCTTACTATCCAGATGTATTAAGAGAATTATGCATGACTCACCTTAGAGCAGAGGTGGCAGGAACAATTAGAAATATGTTAGATACGGCAATAGTAGATTTTGGAGGTAATAATAATGAAGTTTCCGAGGGAAGTGTGGGCGGGAAGTCACATAAAAAACGCACCACAGATGAGAAGAAAAATAGTGTTTAGTAGAAATGAATATATTGATTTTGTAAATGCACAAAACAATAGAACAAATGTATATACAACGGTATATGATTTTGGTCAATTCAGTGAGAAAGCAAAGATAGATTCTACTGTAATCCTAGATAGAGTGTTTTTAGACTTTGATGCACATGATGATGATTTACACAAAACTTGGAATGATGTTAAAATTGTAATGAATTTAATTCATAAAAAAGATTATGAATATACTCTCTTCTTTTCTGGAAGAGGATTTCATTTATTCTTGTTTGGTGAAAAAACAGATAATATGAGAAACATACAAGTTCTATTTAGAGAAATTAAAACATATTTGATTTCTAAAGTTGGAGAAAACAATTCTCTTGATGATAGAGTAGGACAAACAACTAGGCTACGAAGAGTTCCTAATACTGTTAATATGTCATCTCTTGATGAAAACAATATGCCATATTATTGCATTCCTTTGTTAAAAGAAGACTTAAAACTCCCTCTTAGTGAATTACTTTCATTAGCAAAGAAACCACGCCTTATTCCTTTCCAAAAGAGTGGGAAAAATAAGGTAGTGTTCCCCGATGCTCCCCCTATACAAGAGGTACAGGGTGAAGTTTCTGTTCCAGATACGATAGGAAAATTACCTATGTTGCCTTGTTTACATAATGCTATCATGACTGAGAATCCTTCTCATATAGCAAGAGCCTATCTCGTTTCTTGGTATCGGGATTTGATTTCTGGCTATCAGAATCTAGTAACAATTGAGGAGAAAGAAAAGACATTAGATTTGGTAGTTGATGAGTTAGAAAGAGTCTTTGCTGAATCCGATTCAGTATGGCTAGATTGGTCTAAGCACACCACCAAAAAACACGCTAAGTTTACAGTATTCAATAACTATAATACACCTCATTGTGACAAACTAATTAGTGAAGGTTTTTGTGTAGGCAAATGTTGGAGGTATCACAATGCTAGTAATTGATTCAAGGGAAAATTCTAGACTCTCTGAGTTAGTAGAAAAGAAGGCAAAGGCACTCAATATTCCCCATGAAAAAAGATGGATTGAGATTGGAGATTATGTCTATGATGATGTTTGCTTTGAGGCCAAATCCACCATAGATTTTCTTGGTTCTGTAATGTCAAAAAGATTGTGGACTCAACTGGATAACATGGATAGACACTATCAAACAAATGTGGTAATTATCTATGGTTCTTTAGACGAAGCAATTCTAAACATAATAGAAAATTCAGTAAGTAAAATGCCTGTTGCTAGTAGAAAAATAATGATGAGTAATAAGTTTCTAGGAGCATTTGGAAGAATAATATTAGATATGGATATAAAACCTATTTGGGTAAGTAACGAAGAAGAAGCCGCTTTGATTATAACAGGTGTTTCAAAAATGAAACCCATAACAAGAAGCGCAATAAGACCAGAGATATTTAAAAGAATATCAACAGATGATTTAAGGCTAGATGTATTAACTAGCATTAAAGGAGTATCGCTAAAAAAAGCAAAAGAATTAATAAAAGAATTTGGCTCCATTATGGAAATAGGAGAATGCTCGGAGTATCAACTCCAAGTTATTGAAGGAATTGGAGAAGTCCTTGCCAAAAGAATACTCTCCACATTAAACTCGGAAGAGAAGGTGAAAATATGAATGAAGAATATAATAATGAAGAATATGAGGAATACGATTCCTTTGAAGAAGATGCGAAAGTAGTAAGAGAAGCATTACCTTTCGTTGTAAGAGAATTTGAAAAATCAGCCCTAGAGGTTTCGCATAGAAATGGCATACCTGCCAGCATTTCTTACTTTGCCCTATTAGGTCAGATATGTAAGGATTTTATCCGCATACCAAATGGTAGAAATATAGAAGATAGCAGAATACATTTTTGTTGGGTGCAAACTTCGGGAACAGGAAAGTCAACACTGTGGAACTTTGTCGGTAGAGTTGCTGATAAGACATTTAAGAGAATCAATGAATTAAATGTTCACCCTCCATTTATGAACAATGACAATATCCCAATCACTAGAACATTCAATACTTTTTCTGTCACTGATTATACTGATTCAGTATTGATTGGTAAATATGTAAAAGAAACAAATGAAGATGCTGATGATGGGTTTGAATGGCGAAGAAGGGCTGGTATTCTTGAAGGAAGTGGTTTAGCACATTGGGATGAGTTTGAATATTCTGGAGTATTCAAGCAATCTCAGCACAAAGAACAAAGCATTGTTTATCTTAATACTTTGATGAATTCCTTAGCAGGAGAATCTTGGATTATTTCTAAGGCTCTTGATTCTATGGATGGCCAAACTATGGAATGTTATTGTGAGCGTTCAGTATTGGCTATGACTTATCCTCCTAATAATCTAAACAATGTTATGGCAGAAAAGGGTGTTTTACAAAGAATGCTTCTTTATGTTTGGGAAGTTCCTCAATATATACAAGATGAGATGAGACTGGAACAGATTGAAAAAGCAGGAATTGTAGAAGAAGTGAATGCTCCTATTGATAGGTTCGCTGATTCATTAGTGAAAATCTATCAACTCGTAAAGGAAAAATATGATGAAGTTGGTCAAGACCCACTTAAAACAATTAAATATAGTGAAGACTTTAGACAGGCTTTGAAGTTAGAATACACTAAAATGAATTTGTATTTACAGAACACTCGGCCCGATGTAGCCAAGATATGTTCTAACTTTACAACACGATTGATGAAGATATTGATTAAAATGTCTGTATTGTGTTCGGTAGCGTCTGCTCCATCAATTAGTAAAAAAAGTGACCGCTTTGTAGTAACAGGTTCTCACGTAGGCCAAGCAGCAGTAATTGTGCAACAATGTTATAAGACATTGGTTATGTGGTTGGAACAAAGCCTTAAGGTTAAGAGGCAAAGTATTGCTGAAAATTCTTTAGAACCTTTATTTATTTCTACATATGATAAAATCAAAAAAGATGAAAATGGCTATGTAAATAAAAGTTTATTCTTAACAGAAGTTAGAAAGAGAGCAAAAAAATCAAGAGCGCAAATATACAGATATTATGATATTATTAGACATAAGTTTGAAGAAGTAAAAGAAGGTCGCAGCACATACATTAAATTAACAATAAGAGGTGAAGAAATATGAAATGGGAAAATACATATCTAGTATTTGAAGTAGCAAAAGGGCCAAAAGTAATTATTGAAACATTAAACACTTATGGAGAAGATGGATGGGAATGCTGTTCTCAGTTGATTGTAGCAGGTTCTCAAATTGTTTGTTTCTTAAAGAGAAGAACTGATTTGGATGAAGAACCTACGGTCAATAAAGAGGAACAGAAAGTTGCTAAACTTTGGGCTAATCCAAAGGAATGATTGAAATGTCAGTGTTGGCTCTTGACATAGAGACAAAAAATATGTCCTATGAAATAGGCGGCTTTTCAAATACGCATATGTTTCAAGTATCAACAGTTGCTACATGGGATGGTAATAACGCTACTGTTTATTTAGACGAAGGACTAGATAGTGTTAGTAAATCCGACATTGTGATTAAATCACTTAGAGAATTAAAATATGATTTAGATGACCATTTTGAAAAAGGAGGAGTATTATTAGGACATAATATTGTTGCTTTTGATTTGCCAATTCTAAGAGACTCTTTAGATATATACTGCATTAGAAAATATATTGATGAAAAAAAATATATTGATACATCTAAAATTTTATTAAAAGAACATGGAGAAAGATTTCAACTAAAGAATTTAGTAAAATGCACAATGCAAGATGCAAAACTTATGGATAGTGCTGATGCCCCTAAATTATGGAAGATGGGAAAGTATGATGAAGTGGTAGATTACTGTCTAAAAGATACTAAATTAGTTTATAATTTATGGAACTATGGTAAAGAAAACGGTATTGTAAAAGGATTTTCTATTAACAAGGAAAAGCAAAAAGATTTGGAGGTGAATTGGTAAATGACTGGTTGGGATTGGTTCGGACTATTCGTTTTTATTACCATTTTAATGCTTCTTTTCTTCGCCGCTTTCGGAGGAACTTCGGTTACTGATGAAAATGTTGAAGATTATATGAGGCGTTTAATGAATAATGGCGATAAGAATGACCCTTAAACAAACTTGCCCTTATTGTAATACGCCAACTATAGCCAAAAGAATACTTGGCTTTTATGTTGGTTCAGATAAGCAAGTTAAATTATGGGAATGTAGAAACTGTTTGGCCATTTGGTCTAATAAGGGGGTAGGGGCGTAAGCCCCCGCCCTCGATTTTTTTTTGGTTTTTTAAAAAATTCAAAAATTTTAAACTTTGTTGGCTTAATATATCAGAAAGCACATATTACTCTTGCACTAAAAGTATAATTTGCCGATGCAGTTGCACCAGCAGAATCAGTAACAGTGCAAGTTATTGTATATTGTGCCGTAAATTCTTGACCACCTGAACCACTAGAAGCATCACAAGTTAATACCAAACCGTTATACGTTGCTTGATTTGTAGTGCCAGTGGTATTTACTGACCATACATTAGTGCCACCAGCCCCATCACTATCTGTATTTTCAGTATTAGTCCAAGCAAAACTATTTCCTCCAGCACCACCACTTGCAGTAGCAGTTAAACCTTCAAAATCTCTAAATGCTACATTAACACTTGAAGCAGAAAAAATTTCTACTTCAACTTCAATCTCAGTTCCGCCTCCACCATCTGCTACTGTAAGGCCTAATGCTGCTGCACCAGCACCTTGTTGAGCGCAACCCATTAAAGCAATATACATATCAACCCACTACCATCCAATTGTTAGAACCAATGGCAATGCAAGTGGCCGCTTTGAAAGTTGCTAAAGTAAAGTCTGAACCCGCACCATTGATATTATTTCCATTACGACCAATAGTAATATTACCACCTGTTGTATTCAAAATGGCATAATGTTCACCAGCGGTTGAAGTCGAAGGAAGCGTTATGTTCCCCGCACATATATTGTATCTACCTGCGTGTGCTGCTTCTGTTAAAGTAGTGCTTCCTGATACTGATACTGTAAGCAATCTTGTGCTTCTAAATGTTCCACCTGTCAGTAAGTCTAATGTGGCAGAAGGAGTATTCAAACCGATACCTACTGCGTCAGCAGAAGCATCTACAAAGAGCATATTTGCATTACCATTACTTTCGACTCTAAAATCAAGAGAGGCACTGTCTTCATTGATGGCTATTTCAGCAGGGTCAATATGAATTCTATTTTTTAAGGTTCCACCCACCATAGTTCTAATATTCAATTCTCCATCTTCTGCGCCATCTGCTGAATCTCTTATAGTTCCATAAAAGTCAGCATATTCAACGTCTTCCGGTGTACCTGCATCATTTTTACCTCTAAATTTTATATGCCCTATACCATCATTAATGGCAGCAGACGCACTGTTACGATAAAAAATAATATCAGGAGCATGATTAGCATCTGCACTTGTGCTTTCAACAATAAAGGTGTCATCAGTTCCAGTAGTTTTAATATGCAAAGGTGCAGTAGGAGCGCTATTTTGAATACCTATTCCTTCTGCATGAGCATCTACAAAAAACATGTGTGTGTTAGTAGCAGATTCAACCCTAAACTCCATAGTGGTTGATGCCTCGTTGATTACACATTCACCTTTACCGATTGTAAATAATTCATTTACAGCACCATTTCTTAACATATTAATTTGGAATTTAGAATCTTCACTACCATCTGTTACATCTGTCAGTTTTGTTTCTAATTCAACATAGTCAACATCATTACCACCAGCATCTTTACCTCTAAACTTGACGCTACCAATTGTGTCATTTACTGCTGGACTTCCTGAATTCCTATAAAGAATCAAATCAGGAGCATCAGTAGCGCCCGCCTCTGTACTTTCAACAATAAAAGCATCGTCAGTTCCAGTAGTCTCAACGTGTAAAGGGGCAGTTGGGCTATTAGTTCCAATACCCACTCTATCATTAGCAGGGTCAGTGTAAATTAAGTTAGCATTAGTATCCCCTTCAACTCTAAATGAAATATCATTGTCGCCATTATCATTTACAACTACTTCTGCATTACCACTGGCTTTACCAACCAATTTTAATACTTGAGTTATAGAATCAGCATGTTGAACTCTAAAATATAATCTGGCCGCTTTATTTGCACCCGAATCCCCAACCTCTGCAATTTCTGAATATATATCAACAAACTCTACATCTCCAGAATTAGCGGAATTTCTTCCTCTAAATTTTATATGTCCTAAATCATCAGCATCAGCCTGTGTTGCGCTATTACGATAGAATACAATATCAGGTGCGCCTGTTGCATCTGCATCTGTGCTTTCGACTATTAATGCATCTCCAGTTCCAGTGGTTTTAACGTGTAAAGGAGCAGTAGGAGTATCTTGCCCAATACCTACTGCATTAGCAGAAGCATCTACAAAAAACATATGTGCATTACTGTCGCTTTCTATTCTCGTATCAAGATAGTTAGCCCCTATTTCATTGATTACAATACCATCTACTCTACTAACTTTCATAAGTTCTATTTCTGAATTATTAGAAAGAACCTTAAAAATTATATCTGCGTCTGTGCTTGCGGCAGATACATCCCTAAGTATGGAAACTATTCTAGCATAATCTTTATCATTTGCACCATCATCCTTTCCTCTAAATCTTATTGAGCCTATTTCATCACTTGCTGCTGGAGAAGAAGAATTTCTGTAAAGGACTAAATCAGGAGCATCAGTAGCACCTGCTTCTGTGCTTTTTAAAACTAAAGCATCTCCAACCCCAGTAGTGCTAACAGTAAGAGATTGCGCCCCTACATCCAATGCTACACCAGTGGCAGAGCCAGTAAATTCACCAGCCTCAGTATATACTCCACTATTATCATATCCTATGTTAACTGAATTAGATGTTTTCTCAGTTGTTAAAAATTGTATAAGTCTTGAACCATAAGAAGTAGTAGAAGATATTTCTATTAGAGCAATAATAGTATCTCCAGTTGTATAGTTAGGTACTCTATCTGCCGCAGTAGGTTGTCGGATTACTACGGTATTTGAAGAGTTAACAACCAAAATATGATATCCTTTATCATGAGTAGTTGTAAATGCAGTCGCATTAAAATTAGTCGTTCCAGAAACAGTAAATAATTTACCATCTCTAAAATAACTTCCACCACTTACCGAAACTATAGTTGTAGTATCATCTACATAAGTGGATTGTGTAATATCAAAATCGTTAGTACCATTTTTTATAACAATATTGCCTTTTGACATTTGCACAAGAGCCTTGAATAAACCACTGTGCGGATAATCTACTTCATCTTCTAACTGAGTTAATGTTCCTGTTGATAACTTACTAAATGTGTGTGGGTTGTTTTCTACCATATTATTGCACCTCTATCTGTAAAATAATTTCTAATGTTTCTGTTGATGTAAGTGGCCCTACTCCACTGAAATTTACTCTTGCTAACATATTAGAACTGTTAAAAATTGCTGCCTCACGAATAACTCTTCCAGTAATATTGCTACCGGCTACTCCCATTTTCACTTCAATCACATTCTCATCTGTTAGTTCAGAAGTTAAATCTGCAATAGTAATTCCAGAAGGCACATCAAGCGTAGTTGATTTAGGGCTGGTAGAATTCCCACCGTAGCCTATTTGTGCCGTATCTACTAATGTTTTCAAATATGCTACCAATAGTTCCTTTGTCTTATCTGTTATCAAAATTCCAACTCCTCTAAATTTTCTATCGTTACATCCCCGAAACCAATTGTTGAATCACTAAAGGAACCTGTATTTAACGGTACTTTAAATCCAAGAGGAGTTGGGCCAGTAAATACTCTTTTTCTAATCAAGCCTCTTATTACCTTGACATCTATCTCCTCAAGGAAATCAAGACCTACAACATTATCTTGGAAAGTTTCCTTCCTTATCTTTGAATTTAGTCTTTGAGCCTTAATGCTGAGTTCTGCAAATCTGTCTTCAAGCATTTTATTATGTTGACCTAATGTTAGTCTAATATAGCCAGTAAGTAAGTGTTCGGCTTCTAAAACCATAAATTGACCAATGGGAATATTTTCTTTTTGTATCTCTACGTTAATTATATCTCCAGCCCTTATCTGAGATATGCCTACATGACCAAGTGTTATTTTTAAAACTCCAGTTGTATCAGTATGTATGTCTAATAATGCAGATGCTCTTTCATTCACCTCTTCTTGGGTTACAAGTTCATCTTCAAAGACCTCAAGTGTTTTTCTACCTATTTCTTTAATACTGCGACTGTCTTTTCTTGTTCTCTTATGTTCAGAACCGTAAACTGTTACCTCATTAAAGAAATCAAATCTAGATTTTTCTCTTTCAAACTCTACAATTTGGAAATCCTCATTGTTATCTGTGATAACAACATTTGCATAATTATCATTAGTCTCATCGTCAGTAATAGTAAAGGAACCATCTTTTTCAATGAGTGAACGATTCTTTCTTTTTAGTAAGAAGTTAACTGCGCTAAATAAATCAACACCTTGATAGTTAGGGGCAACATATAGAGGATAGTCATCAGTTAATGTAGCAATAGTGAAATCAACATTATTCTCCTCCATTAAATCATTAATCAGAGCATCTGCTTCTGATGCAATAGAAAGAGAAGCACCAATCTGAACTCTCTTAGGACTAAGTTTAGTTTCTTTGTTTGTTGTTATAGTAAATGTTTCAGAAACAGATACTATTCCTTCTCCATGAAAATTATCATTCATAATAAACTTATTACCATTAGTAAATTCTCTTGTATTCACTGAAATCTTTTTACCATTTTCTCCATCAGAGAAATAGAAATCAAATTTAGAATCTGAAGATAATATTCCACTAGAGCCAATAAAATTATCCGGCTGCCTTATTACTATGTAATCATCACTACTTTGTTTATCTAAATCAACTGCGACAAACATAGACATAACGCCCTCTTGTGAAAATGGGTTCTTTGTGCTTTTAGTCGCATTAGCATCAGTTTGAAAGAAATCTTTTGTTGATTCATATACTGCGTTGTCATCTGGCTTTTTTGTGTATTGCCCAGTAGGGACATTAAAGTATAGTTCTTTAGGAAAGAAATCATACATACAAGTGTGATTAGGAGTCATAACTCTATAAGCAGTAGAAGCACTTAATGGTCTATCAGTATGTATGTAATACCTTTCAGTGCTACTATTATTATCTAATTCATGAGATATGACATAAACTATATCATCTGCACCAGTTTTAGAAGTAAGATTATCTGTAGTTGGATTAAATTGGTCAGTAGAAGGGCTAGTTCCTGTATCGACATAAGTTCCCCCTTCCTTTACTAAGTAGCATCCAGTTAAATCTACAAAAGATAGCCAAGGTAATACACTACGATTAATTAAATATCTATTGATATTTCCAGAACTACTTCCTACAGATGTAGAGGAAGCCGCAAAAGTAGCATAAAACCTCAACTTGAACCCAGTATAGGCTCCATCTACCGCACATGGGTTATCAGTAGAAGCAAAAGTTTGTGTGACTTCGGGACTTCCACTTTCATCTCCATCGTTCACTGTTAAATACTGAGCAAAAGTATCTGTTCCAGCATTACCACCCAAAACTACTTGTTCGTTTGCATTAGCATTTCCAGAACCATCTCCAATAGCGTCTATCCTAAGAGTTTTAATTACAGGGCCACAAGTCCCAATACCTATTGGAAATTTACCTCCACCCTCTATTGAATATCTTTTAAGAAATACAGGAACAGTTTGTAAATATGGGCTAGTGCTATCTGCTGCCGTTCCCGCTTGAAAAAAGTTTAAGATTCTAGAATCAGATGCTAATGTTGTTCCTGTTATTGAACCAGACCACTTATCTACTCCCCCTGAAGTAGAACCATCACATTTTATGGGTAAAATTAAAGTTTCTTCGGAGGCTAAACTCATAGCAGCATAAGTATCTAAAAAGGGCTTACCTCCATCACCAGCACTACTACTTTTACCGTATAAACTATTATCAGTAATTATTTGCGCTCTTAGCATATTAAATTTATCATCAATTATGTTAAGATAGCCCTCTTCAATTGTTCCTTTTGGATTAATTTCAACTACGTTTCTATTAAAGACATCACCAGTTGGGGCATTTCCTTGATTTGTTAATTTAATATCAGTAGTAAATTGATAATAGGGGTATGTCCCTGCGGTATTTGGATTAGAACCAACAGTAGGGTCTAATGTGCCAATTTCATTTCCGTTAGAATCAAAAAGACGATGTTGCCCTTTAGCAGTACTTAAATCACTAACGGCAACTAATGTAGTGCCATTATCAAAATACAATCTATTTTTAGTGCCACTGTTATATTGGCTTAAAGTTTCAGTTGCTTCTATAGAACCTCCACTATTCATAGCCGTTCCTAAATTATCAGCAGAAGATGTAAATTTACCTAAATTTGATACTGCAACATAAAGAGTTAATTCAGAATTTTTATTGGGAGTAGGCACTGATTTTTCTGAATTAAATTGATTAAAGTGCCAATCTACAACTACTTCTGTTAATCTCATTATTCCAAATCTTTTCAAAGTATTAATTGTTTTGTCTACGTTGTATATTTGATGATTTTCGACATCTTCATCAGTAATTCTTAGATTATCACCTTGAGATACACTACTTTGAGAAATTTGAGTAACATCGGTTAAAGAATTACCAAGTAATAATGCACCGTAATTAGTAATAGTTCTACTTTGATTCATCAAAGAGTCTGTTCTTTTAGATGAGTATGGTAAGGCATCCGAATTTACATACAAGAATAATCTATCTACAGAAGAATCTATTTGTTCCAAACTATCTTTCATGTTATCTTTAAGCCTACCAAAAAATCCAGCATCTAGATAATCAAAAGTATGTAATCTATCAGTTGTTTCTGAACTGGTATGTCGAGTAGCATCACTGAAATTGCTACCCCAAGGACTAGATGCTATATTATCTATGCTAAGTTTTGGTGTTCTAGCATTTCCTGTAAAATCAAATTCATTCTTTTCATATTTTACTAAACCGTCACTGGTAGTAGTATAGCCAAAATCAAACTTATATGCTAGTGCATGGTATTTTAATGCAGAATCATTGCTGTATATTTGAGTATCATAAGTAGTAAATGCAGAACTCACTTTAGTCCTGTTAAAGTTTCCTTTAGCCATATTAAAAATCCTATAATAAGGAGAACCGTAATAATCTGCTAAAGTATAGGTACTGTCTAAAACCTGTTCATAGTTCAAATAAACAGGGCCATTAGAGGTATTTTTGGAATGGGGCATACATACCATCTTACCTCCCCATAAGTGTGCGCCGTTTACAAAATATAAGTCATGACTTTCTTTAAAACCATCAATAGTAGTATTAACATGAGCAGCACTAATGTTGAATATCTTTTCATTATTAGAATAGGAAACTGCTCTATCTAAAATTAATATATGATTAGTTCTATCTAAAGCCGTAGAGCCATCAAAATTTAAAGAAGCAAAACCGCCAATCTCAGTAGCATTTACTATTTTACTACAAAAACCAACAAATCTTTTCTCATCCCCTAAGAATATAGCATCACCTTCACGAATAAAATACACTAAAGTTTCATCAGAATTTATGTAATGGGTTCCATAGCCACTAACTCCAGTGCCTTCTGTTAGACCACGATAACAGTAATTACTAGCAGTAAAAGTTAATGTTACTGTAGTAGAGGTAGTAGCACTTTTCGACAAAGTGGCAGTATCAGTTCCACCAGATGGACTATCTCTTACTACCGATTCTACAAAAGTGTCACTAGGAATACCATCACCTTCTATCTTTATTCCATTAGTAATGTTATCATTTGAACTAAAGGTGATAGTGTCATCTCCATCTGTGGTGCAACTTTGAGTAAAAATAGTTTCATTAGTATTATCTGTAGTAAAGGCAAAATTAGGATATTTCCTACCAAGTGTTATAGGAACATAAGGAGCCAATTCCAATACTGTTTGGTTTTTAGTTTTATTAGAAGCGACCACTGAAAAATCTAAAAGAGTATTGACTACATCAAATCTACTTTTAGTAGTTCCAGAAAACTCATTTACAAATTTGGCTTGAAAGGAATTATCATTTTTCATATTAACTGGGGAATTAATAGAGTAGCCTAATGCTTTAGGGTGAGTATCATTTGATGACCCAAGTAAAAGAGAATCATCACTACCATCTGAAGCCAAAGTGTGGCCCCCATTGAATAAAACACCCTTTTCTGCTGCGCCATCTAATGAGGATAATTTTCCTTCTGCTAAATGATTAGAGGCCAAAGCATTACTAAAAATATAATTTTCATTTTTAATGAAGAATAACTTTTCATTAGATGTTCTAGTCATAGCACCTCCACTAAATGTAAATCTAGTATTGCCACTACTAGGCGTATTACTTTCTATATTAGTTATTTTACCAATAAACTGATTACTTTCGCTAATTAATAAATCACCAATAGATGGACTATTGGTAATATTGCTATCAGAAACATCTTCTGTGGTATCTCCAAAATCAATATCTTCATCAGAACTGGTAAGTTGAACCCTTTCTCCATATGGACTAAAAGAACTGTAAATAATATCATCTGAAAATTTTGTATTCTTGTTAATAATAGGATTAAGTAATTTAGAGATTTTGCCTCTACCAGATATTTTCATCATAGTTTGTTGATTCTCTTTATACGAATCTATTCTTTCTATTTCTCCATCCATTCTTTGAACAAATATTTCATACTGCCCTTCAACAAAAGTAAGTGCTGAACTAGAACTATAACTTTGAGAATTGAAACTAATTGTTAAAAGATTCTTTTCAGCATCAGCATTTGTTACTGTAGCAGTTAATCCTTTGAATTTAGGAGAGTTCAATTTAACAAACAGGCTTCCTGTTCTTCCTTCTAATATTTTAAATCCAGAAGTAAGTAATGTTCCATCAGTAGCGTTATATGCCCTACGGTGCAAAACATCATCTGCGGTTAATGTGTAAGAACTTGTATTAAATGATGTATCTGTAGTTGCTCTATTACTAGCAACAAATTGAACGGTTTGTTCTCCATTAGCAAAGGTTCCAAAAGCAGAAGATGTAGCAACAAATAATATCCTATTACCTACTTTAACTTCATCTCCTACGTTTAGGAAATTAGTCAAATCAAAATCTGTTCTAAAGTTAGCCGTAACACCTGCTCCAGATACAGTTGTTTTGACTTTAGCCCCTAATGCCAAAAAAGAAGAAAACGCTCCAGAGTGTATTTTGTGTCTTATTCTATATTGGGAAAATGGAACAATTTTTTGAGTGTTCATTCTAGAGTTATCTAAGATAACTGTTTCAGCATACGTTCCCTTTTCTTCAAAGGAATCAAGAAGAATATTATCTATAGCCCCTGTAACTCTATTGTTCTTAATTGGAGAAAAGTCATAATGTAAGTATCTTGTAGGGCCATCAAATTCTTGACTATTTCTAAAATCAGCCCCATGCGCCCTTCCATCTCTTCTAGCGTTTGGATATGCTTCGTTATAATCTGTCCTATACGCTGGTGAAGTTCCGTTAAAGGAAGGTGACGAACCCTCATTACCTGTAGTTGATACTGCCCCTATTCCTGTTTCTGCTGAATCTAAGTTTCTTAACTTATCTTCTAATGTTAATTTATAAGTAAATTTACTATTATCCACTATGGATTTAGCGTAAGAACTAGTAGTTACAAATGTAACGGCGGCAGTTCTTTCAGCCCCTACTTCTGTATCATCTAAATTTATAGCAACATTACCATCACCCGATGAGGTTTGAGGCTCTGGCCTACTCCTAACGTAGTATTTTGTGTTATGGTCTAATTCATTTTCTTTATCTAAATTATCATTAAAGAAATAGAATAGTGGCCTTGCTACTTGTAAATTATAAATTAAATCGGAAGCACTATTTCTATCTACACATTTTATTCCAGCAGATACGGCAATAGCAGTAGTGCTAACTGGTGGGCCTTTCCAAACCATAAACTTGGTTCCTTTTGGTATTTCTTTACCTAATCTTGGTTCAAATTCAAAAGCATCTCCACTAACATCTTGAGTATTTGTTTCAGTTATTCTAGCCATATGATGTTGGTTAGGGTCATCTGAATGTATCAATACGAAATAATAATTTGCAGTTAAATCAATAGTATTGAGCCTTACTCCCACTTGGTTAGCATCATCATAACATCTTATTCTATATCCTTCTGTGGTTCCCAAATTAGAATATTCTGTATCGGTGGTAGAGCCAGTGCTTGGAAATGAACCGGAAGAGTGGGCCTCAGTAAAGGCATCATTGTCACTTTCATTTTCATCGGGATATACAATTGTAAATATTCTAGCATTGTTAACAGGTGCTTTAGGTCTAAATGAACCAGTCCCATCAAATGACAATCTTACATTAGTAGGAACATCAAAACTAGAATCTGTTTGAATAGCAGTAGTAATTCCACTTCCAGATTCTCCTGTGGTTACTGCGACAATATTAACGCCCATTACAAGTCCACCTCTTCAAATTGTAAATACATAAGAGTGGCTTCAAAATCCGGCTTTAGAGTTTCTAAATCCCCAAAGGATTTTTTAGATACTGCTGAAAAACATAGTTCATGAATTTCTCCCATAAATTGTTTATTTGTTGTAGCACTATTAGCCCCTGTTGTAAGACCACCTTTTGCACCAATATACGAATCTTCTCTAGCAAATTGAAACTTTTGCGTTCCTGTAAATCCATGAGTTCCACTTGCTATTTCTATACCATCTAGAAACAACTCCATCCTTTTAGTTCTACCATTAAATGAAAAACCAATATGAAAAGTATCATCAACATATGATGCATGTTTTGTTGTAGGAATAAATATGTTAGTAGTTACCGCACTAATTGTAACGGGAGAGTTAGCGTTTAGCCTTATTGTAGAACTATTAGGAAATGAAGCAATAGTTCCTAATGATGTTGCAGTTTGACCGCTATGTGTAAATATTTCTTGATTGGCATGTAATCCTGTTATACTAGCAACCCCAAGTAAATCTGTGCTATTTTGACTAGCATGAGTAAACGTAGTTTTCTTTTGATACAGTTTTCTATTCTTAGAATTTAATCCAAGAACACTATCTGCATCACTATAAACAAACTGAGTTCCATGAGCAGGTAAGATTACAGAATCAGAAGAGGATATAGTAGTGGTTGTTGTTCCTGTTCCAGTTCCAATAGTCATCTCAGCAAATATCTTATATTGCGCTGGATTGTTTTCATTATGAGTAGTATTATTTTTTAAATATATTTTAAAATTAGAATTATGAAATAACATCATTTCATGAGTTATTCTACTTGCTCTAGGTAAATAGGCCTCATTGTAATATTCATCTTCTGTTCCAGCAGTAAAAATGGATTGGTCTAACGCTGGCATTATCTTCTTACTTGCTGGAACTGCTGGTAATGTTGAAGCAGTATAAGTTCCATGACCATTCACATCATAAGGAGTTATAATCGCTTCAAAAGAAAAACTACCCTTATTACCCCATAGGCCATAACCTACATCATCAGTGGTATCTGAATCATTACTCGTATCAGCAATATTGTCACTATAGTCTATTTTTACATGCCCATTACACATAACTGGAAATACTAGAGAGCGTTTCTTCCCTGCAAATATTTCATACATAACAACACCTCAAACAAATGGATTTCCTTTAGGAAAGACAGAAGCAACTTCAAAATCCATATTAAAACTAATTTCAACGGTTTCTGCTGATAAATCAAAACCAAAACTTCTTACAAATCCTTCTACTCCTTTTGATGTGCTTGTGTCTGGAAAAGAGTTAGGCAATATTACTCCTTCATTATCTAAAGAATTTGCACTACCTCTCGATGTAAATGTAAAAGGAATTAAATCTCCCAATGAGCCTATTCCAGAAGCATCATCTCTAGATACATAATTTGAATCTACATTAGAAGGAATCAAAACAACTAATTCGTTAAAACTTTGTTGAAGTGCTAATCCAGTAGAATCAACACCAGAAGCAATCATTTGTGCTATTTCATGTGCAGTAAAATTAAGATTTTTAGAAGTCCCATCAGAAAATTGTTTTGATATATTTCCAGAAACAATAAACCCCTGTAAAGATAGGCTTTTAGTTGCGGCTCCAATATCTAAAGCCGCAGTAGTAGATTCTCCCGTAATAGTTGATAGGGGAATAGGAACAGAAGGAATTGCCTTATTAACACTACAAGAAACAGACACCACTCTTAGAGGTATTACGTTTTTAGTTAGATTATCACCACTTTCATGTGAAGATAATTTTAAAAATACATAATAGCCATTTATACCCGACATTTAATCACCCCATTGAACTCCTTCTCTTAACTCTTGTATCAATCATTCCAGCAATTTTATCTGCTATTCTTCTCATTTCTTGGTCGGAAGTATTTTGTGCGTTTATTGTTATGCTGAAATTATTTACAACAGACTGGTTTCCAACCATTTTTCTAGAATTAGCATTTGAATGCACTCTAGAACCTGCCGGTAAATTAAGTATTTCTGGCCCTTTCTCCCCAACAACTGCTAATCCTCCCGATGATACGCCTCCTTTAGAGAAAAAGTCAAATTTATCAACAAGATAATCTAAAGCAGTATAAAGAACTGCTACAAGACCAACAACAATAAGTGCCGGTAGGCCAAAAATTGCCGCTACTATTCCGCCAATAATAGCAACAATTACAAGAACTTTATCTTTTAGAGTATTTATAGAATTCCATTTATTAAAGAACCACTCTTTTGCCCTACCCCAAATATCTTGTAAAAGATTCTTAGCAAATGCTATCCCCAAACCAAATAATGTTCCTAATAGGCCCAAAGCCATACCAAGTAGGCCTCCAACTATCATCATAACTCCCGCAAGGGCATCACCTAAAGTTCCTCCACCAAATAGGCCATTCCATAGTTTTTGTAAGCCTTCCCAAAATACTCCAAAGGAGTCTTTAATAAATCCTAACATCGGCTGAATTGCTTTCCAAGCCGCTTTGAGTGCAGGAAGAATAGAAGGAAGAACTGTTTTCAAAATTAAAATTATAGCAGCAATAGTAGCCATAGCCACTATCATAAATTTAGTACCGCTAACTAACACAAATTTAAACGCATTTTTTATGCCATTAGCAAAACTAAAAACCTTCTTTTGAAGTTTTGCGAGAGGCGACCTTGCTCTTTGTCTTTCTATTGCTTTCGCAAGTTTTTTCTCTTGTGCTTTAGTTTTCTTAATTTTCTTTTGCGCCGCATCTAATTTTCCTATTGCTTTTCCTGCATCTTCACCCAAAGGAAATTTTCCTTCTCCTTTATACAACTTCTTTCTAAAACTAAGCATTTCTTTATCTATGTATTTGTCTTGCTCCTCTGAATATCTTTTGAATAATTCATCAAAACCCATATTTTTACCAAGTTCTCCAAGCGACTCTCTAAATTTTTCTGCTGGATTCATCGCTTCAAATGCTTCTCCTAATCTTTCACGCATTGTATTTATCTTTTTTGCCGCAGACTGTTCTTCTCTAACTTGGGCTTTTAGGTTTTTTCTAAGTTCTTTTAATTGTTTTTTGTTGCTTTTTAATTGTTCTTTTCTTTCAAAGGCATAGTTCAAGCGTTCTGCCATTTTTGTTCTTTCTTTTATAACTTTAGTATCTATATCGAATAAAGAACCAAATATGTTTTCTTTGCTGGCCTTTGCATCTGCTTCAGCACTTGCCTCCTTCTTAGCCTTTTCTTCATCAAAGGATTTACCAGTCTTTTTAGCACCAATAAATTTTGCAGCAAAGGAGCGTCTAAATGCTTTTTGAAAATCTGCAAAGTATTCTCCTCCAGTCATTTCGGCTCTTTTTCTAGCCTTTTCATCAGCCTCTTTTTCTTCTCTTTTGGCCTTTCTTTGTTTTGGAGTTTTTAATCCCATAAAAAGAGGTTTAGCAGTTAGTCTTAGCATCTTCTTGAATGCTCCTTGTGTTTTATCTATTTCATCATTATTTTCTTTGAATAAGTCTTTCGTGCCTCTAAGAGTCCCACCTACAAAATTAAAACTGGTTGCTAATTGATTTACTGCCCTAAATGTTCCTCTAGGTAAAAATCCATACATTATTCTTCTAAGCCCTATGGCTTCCATACCAAACGCTCTAACCTGTTCGCTTCCACTTGTCGCCATTAGAGCAAAATACTCTAAACGGCTTCCACCTTGTTTTAAATATTCGCTATAAGACTGTATGCCCAAATTAAATTTAGCCTGTTCTTTACCAGCAACTCCCTGTTTTTCGGCTAATGCAGTAAGAGTCTTATTGAATATTTTAGTTCTTTTTGTTATTCCCACTACTGTTTTTTCTTCTTCTTTATTTTTAGCCGCATTTTTTTCTGCATTTTTTTGTTTTACTCTAGCATAAAACTCTTCAACCTTTCTTGCATGTTCAATGCCCTTTCTATGTTGTTCTAAGAAAGTAGTCTCGCCTCTTATTGCCTTAGCATTTTCTAAATAAGCAACTTTAGATTTATTTAATGTCTTCGTAAGAACCCTTTGTTGAGATATTAAAGGGTCTTGAATGCCTAACAATTTGTTAATTGCCGCTACTAAATTATCAACCGAGGTTGTCATTCGAGATATATTTCTTCTTGTGGCGACATCCGGCATTTAATCACCCCCGTATATTTGTTGCAGACTTATATTTATTATCAATTTTTTCCATTTCTTCGGCTTCTAATCTTTTTATTTCCATATGTATTCTAAGCATATCATTTACCATACTTACTGGCATCTCATAAACTTGTAGTGGGCTAATTGAAAAAGCCGTTGCTAAAGTATAAACTACTATTTGGGAAGACAACTTTGGAGGACATTTTCCTCCTCTTAATGCCCTCCTAACTATTCGTTTTTTTCCTCATCCCCCTGCATATCCATTAAAGGATTAGGGAGGATTTCTTTTATTTGATTACCCACATAAGGAGTTAATCTAAGAATATCAACTGCGGATAAATTAGGCTCAGTTTTAGTTATAAAATTTTCAACCATATACCTAAACATAGCATTTAAATCAAGTTCTACATCTTGATTTTTAGCATCTATTTTCATTAAAGTATTCATGGCTTTATCTACTTCTAACCATGTGGGTTCTTTAACCCATACTTTTAGGTATTCGTCTTTATCTTCCGCTACTTTAATCCAATGTAGCGTGGGCTCGCTTAGTGCAAAAAGCACATTTTTATCACTTATCACTTTTTTTTCCATAATTTATCCACCTTCAAAACCAACAAACAAACAAACGGTGTTGGTGGAATTTAATTACTTAGACTTTGGAGTTTCTTTCTTTTCCTCCTCAGTCTTTGTAGTTTTCTTTTTTGCTTGACGCTTCGGCTTTTTAGCCATCTTTTCTTTAAGACGAAGTTTATCATATTTATCCATAGAATCACCCCTGTAAAATCCAATGTGTTCTAACTTCACAAGTATTTAGATTTCTTGGCATTACTGTTCCTTCAATAGTGATTGGCCCTTTATCATCGGGAATAGTAATATTAGCAGAACTTAGATAATAGTCTTGTAACTTTAAAAGAATTTGCTCATTAAGGGTTCCATCGGGAGCATTTTTATCAAATTGTAAAGTAATAAGATTGCTTGTTCCCTCTTCTGTTTGGTCAAGAAGTTCTTCAAATAATTGATTATCAGTAACCATAGCAGTAAAAGTCAATTCATAATTTCTTTGTGCAGGAACACCAGTTTTAATTGATTTGTTTCCAACACCGATAAATCTTTTATCTTGTAAGTTATTATTGATAGTTAATGTCATATTTGTAATTTTAAGAAATTGCTGCCCAAAGATAGTAAATGCACCATTTGAAAAGAAAAAAGGTTCAAGAGATTCTTCACCTGTTGCTGCTACTGTGTTTGGCCCACTTCCGAAATTAAACAAATTAGCATTATCATCTACACCTGCACGACCTTCATACGCCTCATTTGTTTTAAGTTTGTGAACTGTTCTTGTATTTAAATCAAGAGTCATTTTAACTTCTTCGTTTTCATTTGCCGTCATAGTCAAAGTATTTACACGGTTACCTCTTGCAATACGAACAAAGTTATGTGACTCTGTTGCTAATGTAGTATCTCCTGTTCTGTGTGGATTTGATGTTTCTAATTTGCTAATGTTCTGTTCTAATCCAAATGAAGGCAATTCTTCACCATTTGCTTCACCGAATGTATATTTAATTGGATTTGTTAAAACACCACTTGCATTATATGTTGGTAATGTCAACAATGCCATGTGTGTAGCATCATCTTGATTTGCAACCGGCGGAATCATAAAAGTAGAATCCTTTGCAGTTCTATAAAATAGCGGCCCTGTTGAAGTAAATCCAGTAATATTATCACCAAATGCTTTTGCGGTTGCAGTTTCTCCAATATCCAAATAAAGAGCATTGTTAGCGTGAGCAGTATATGGTGGAGTCGCAGGGTCTAAAGAAGAACTTCCAGTAAAAGTCGCATTGATTTGAGTGCATTTACCTAAAGCATAATACAACCAAGTTCCTTGATTGTTAACGATATTTAAATTTCCTCCACTTGCAGTTTCTATTCCTTTATATTGATGAGTAAAATTTCTTGAACCACCTAAAGACAAATTCAGTTGTTTCATTTCAACTTCTATATTGGGAAATTCTGCACTTTCTAAAACACCTAACCAATTATCAGCACTTAATCGTGCAATAGAACCTGTAAGAGTAGAAGGAGCAGGTGCGCCATATCCTCTAATAACAATAAAATCTGCGGCATCTTCAATAGTTCTATCGTGAGCAGGAGAAATTGTAAAAGAAGTCGTATCATTGGCAGTAATAACGTGAGTGGAATGAACTTCAGTTGGAGAAACATCATGGTCGTATAAATCAACAACACAACCAACGTATAGATTTTCAACCATCCTTACGTTATCAGTCCATAATGCATCTGCAACTAATTTAGTTGTAGTTGACCCTGAATTGTTCAATATAACCTTTAAATCCAATTCTGGAATCATAGTTAATGTTGCGCCGCTTCCTAAAAATATATCTGTATTAATTGCCATGTTTTCATCTCCCTTTTCCTTACTAACTTACTAGGGAATACTTAAACCAAATCTTTTTGCTTCTAAACTCACCTTATATCCAAAAAGTTTCTTTGCTCGGTCATTACTTTCGCTTCTTGGGCCTACAAATAATTGATTAAACTTAGAACCATCACTTGCAGTATAACCCTTTCTGCTACCTTCAAGCACTCTACGCAATATCAAGTATATAGCCCTTAGCCTGTCTTTGCCATATGAAGAATCAAAGCCTGACCTTTCATCATGAAGAACTCTAATATGTAAAGTGAAGGTATATGTCTCATTTCTAATATCATAGTGAATAGTAGGATATTCAATATTCTGCGAATCTTCAAACACTACAATTGTAGCGGGGTATCTTCCCAAATCAACCCTTGCTGCTTTATTTGCAGTAATGCTTCTAATGTCAATTACTTCTGGAGTTACCCCATGAGAAGCACTAATAGTTCCGGCATTTACTAAAGCAGTAGCGTTACTTGACCAATTACTATTAATCAAATTAATTAAAAGAGAGACTTCATCAATAACGATACCTCCTTTTCTACTTGGCTATTAACATAATTTTCATATTGTTCTGTAGCATACTCAATTATTTCTTCATCGGAAAAAGATATATCTATTCCTAAAACTTGAGAAAGTTCTTGCATGGCTAATTGTCTTTCTCTTTGTATCTCAAGAAATTCTGTAAATTTTTGAACATTAAGTTTGATAGCCAAAATTATTCCCCCTAATCTAAGAAATAAACAATATCGGTTTTGCTCCCTAATATATCCATAGCCTCTTTACGAAGAATATCATATTTTTCTTTAGTGGAAATGTTCGCACCTGTTTCAGTAATCAATACGCTTTGGTCATCATGCCTTATAATTTCAGCAGCGACTAATTTTGTAGCGGCTTCGTGAACTGCGGCAGGAACCCTACTATTTCCAGCCAAGTAAGAAACAAAAATAGAATTTCTTGTATGGTAAGGATAATCTTGTAAAAAGAAAATTCTCCCCTCTTCTCCAAGTAGCCAGTAGTCGCCAGTTCTTCGCATGTCTTCTTTGTCTGTAAAATTTGTAACTGTGGCAAGAGTTGGAACACTTAAATTTGTAGCAGTAAAAGTTCCAGTTGC
>Ga0209232_1000124_pt1 | contig 46959 bp, 53 predicted proteins | sample ETNvirenome_2_60_FD_184066 | JGI IMG/M metagenome (GOLD analysis project Ga0209232, IMG submission 184066) | Marine viral communities from the Pacific Ocean - ETNP_2_60 (SPAdes) (version 2) | ecosystem: Environmental > Aquatic > Marine > Oceanic | place: Pacific Ocean | collected 2013-06-22 | reverse complement strand
CCAACATACGGATATCAAGCCTTTATAGATTATATGCACGGTTTGATTAACTTTGTGACTAGCACACCCCCAGAAGATCTAGAATATGAAACGTCTTTACACCTACACTCTGGATCTTCCCTAGTCACACACGCTAGAAATAACTGTGTTCTTGAATTTTTAAAGACGGATTGTACAAAACTTCTATTTATAGACTCCGATATAGGATTTGAACCCGAAAACATTTGGAGGCTTTTAAGAAAAAATGAAGATGTAGTCTTAGCTCCTTATGTAGTTAAAACTTATTCAGGTGAAGAAAATAATAATTTTGTTGTTCACTATAAAGATCCAAGCAACATAGCCGTCGATGAACAAGGTTTTATCGAGATAGAAGCAGGTCCAGCAGGTTTTATGATGATAGATAGAAAAGTTTTTGAAAAACTACACGAAGCCTATCCTGAGAAAAAAGTTTTTATACGCCACCTTATTGAAGGGGTAGTGACAGAAGAACCAAACTACTACACATACTTTGATTGTAGTACTTCAGAAAATGGACACTCAGGTGTAGGTGAAGACTTAGCTTTCTGTAACCTATGGACAAAAATAGGTGGTAAAATATATTGTGATGCCCACGCAAAGCTTACTCATTGTGGTTCAAGATTATTTAGTGGGGCTTTAATTGAATCTTTGGTAGGGAAAGAATAACCCTTACATAGAGGAAGCTTCTCTAAATATCATCAAGGCAGCTTCAGTTGCTCCGATGTCTCCAGAGGCTAGTGCATTAGCTAACTCAGGCATCATCATAACTAACTCCTGCAAGTCCTGCATTTGTTCTTCAGACTGTTCAGATTCATCTAAAGATTCTCCATATATTGTTTCGTATAAATCTACAAAAACTTCATCACTAGGAGCTGCAACTTCTGGCGACTCAGAATTCATTTCTTCCTCTACACCATCCTCAGTCATTTTTTCTACAGAAAGATCATCTCCTTCTTCGGGTAGTACACTTACAAGCTCATCGAGCATAGCATCTGTGCTAGTCTCTTCAGTTGATTCCATTGGTTGTTCTGCTACTTCGGCCATAATGTATTAAAAAATAACCCCGATCCCCATTTTTGCAAGAGGATCGAGGTTATTGTGAAGTATTTATGTAAGGTTCCTTTTAAGAACCCCACATTAAATTAAACAGCAGCAGGTGTAGCGGAATCTCTCTTGAAGAGAATCACATAACCAAAGTCTGTCTTAATAGGCTTGGAAGCTGAAGCCATGATACCCCTGAAGAAACCAATGTTTCCATCTGGGTTACGCACGATATCAGGAATGTTAGTCCACTTGAAGTCACCTTTATAGCTGACTGGATCAAATGAAAGACCACTTACATTAGTGACAGGCGCAGGAATCAAGGACTCCATTACATCTTGGTGTAAGATGTAAGCTACTTCGATAGCAGCACTATCGTAAGCTGTGTTCATTACAACTTTCTTGTTTGAGTGGTCTACGTCGTAGACAGGTACTTCAACAAGGTTGTCATTTCCACCAGTTAGAGCTGCGTTGAAACGTGGAAGCATGTCATCAATCAAGTGATAGAAACCTCTGAAAGACTTCTCAACACCTAAAGGAGCAATAAGATCACTCACTCTAGAATTGTTGTAACGTACATCATCACGGAATCCAGACTCAGTCATCAACTGATAAGATGCTTCTGATGAGCAAACCAATGTAAATACTGGTCTACCATTCTCAACTCCATGTGCATTGTTTCCAGCACCTTTACGCACAAGTTGGAAGTAAATCTTATCCAAAAGAGCGTTAGAGATGTTTGCAGTTGCATCTACAACATTATCACTTGTTCCACCATCACCACCAGCGGTAGCAGCAGCATCTACATCTAAAAGCTCAGATGAGTCAGTAGAGTGTGTTGCTTTACCTTCAGCACCAGTAGCAAAGATAGAAGAAGCAGTTTTAGCGTAAACAACATTGTTACACTGCTTGTCGTACTGTTGACGGTAACGATTCTCCCAAGAAGAACGAGTGGACTCTTTAAGCAAATCCATAATCGCACGGAGTTGCTCTGTGCGGTGGGCTGCATAACGAAGTTCCTCTACGTTGATACGTGGAGATTCAATAACTGCTCTACTAAGGCTGTATGTTTTGAGAACTTTAGAGAAGTCAATGTGGTTAACATTGTCTCCACCTGTAGGTGCTCCTGTTGTAGACTCAGTTGAGTTAGCGATGAAACCAGCACTTGCTGATCCTTGTGTAGTTCCTAGAGCACTCCAGTTAGTACCTACAAGAGCAGCAGATTCATCAAGATCTGCGTCGAGAGGAGACACGGGGAGAGCACGGTCATAAATCAAAGTGTTGAGTGTATAACCCATTCCCTCTGGGAATGTAGCTTGTTTAATAAGGTCAATCCAAGGGCTGGTGTGAAGAGTTGCTTTATGTATATCAGCACCAATTCTACCCGCTTCTTGGGTCAATATTGTGTTAATAGTTTGATCCGCAGCCGATCCCGATGCGGGGGCTGACAGACTGTTTGGAGGTCCAAAGGCCATTTTATTTGTTTTCTAATTGTTAAGTTATAGTAGTACAGACCTCTCCTGTTTCGTTCTGGAGACGATCTAAGTAAAGTTATTGGAATCTACTGAACTAGAACTATTTATGGCTAGAGCAACCAAGTAGATTGATTATGGAACGGAACACAGCCCATTGATAACTTCTCACTAGAACTATTCATGGCTAGAGCAACCATATGAGTTGTTAACATATATAAAATAATCTTATTTTTAATATATGCAACAGGGTATTTTTAGAGCACTACCCTAGTGCCAAAATTAACCTCACCCCTTTTTACTAGTAGGTTTCTTAGGTTTTTTAGCCCCTTTCTTATAAGGAGCTAAAACTTTTTGTTTTGGTGTTTTTTTAGAATTATACATTAATTATGTTCGTAAACTTTTATAGAACTCTATAGCTTCTTTTTTCTTTTTTTGTTCAAGTTCAAACTTCCTTTGTTTAAACTTATCTAAATCTTTACGATATTTTTCTAACTCTTTGTCAGAAATACCTTCATGTAACTTTAAAGCTCTAGGTGCTGGGAGTTCAGTTTTACCACCCATACCTTTACCTTTATAAGATTGTAACATTTTTTTCTTACTTTTATCGTAATTAGGCATTTTAAAATATATAGCTTATTTGATTTTTTTACAGTGGAAATTTTTAAGCTTCATGCTTAGATTAACATATGAAGAAAATAATTGTATTACTCGGTCTAGCTTTTGTAGCACTCGCCAACGTCGCTTGTGACACAACTAATGCTAAAGTAGGGTTGCCAATTCCATTCACAAATCCAGCAGTAAGGGTTAATCTTGAAACACAGGTTACACCACTACCACCTAAAATTTGTGTTGGCCTTGATGTTGTTGAGGATTAAGCTCCCCACATTACCCTGACCCTAAACATTTCTGACCGAAACCAATCATAGATCTTACCATTAAGATCTTTGTATTGTAATCTAAACGAGATATACTCGTTGAAATTACTGCGTATTGGTACAAATGGTCTGTGCCAAAGGAACTCTGGGTCTATAACACCATCTTCATCTACCTGTTTTACTTCTACAATATACCAAATAGGGAGGTCAAAAGTAGAGTCTGATACCCAACCAAGGGTTATCCACCCACTATAGATGTCATGTTCTATAGTTATTTCAGGTACTGGTGGTGTAGTTCCCCAATGATCATCTGCTCTAATTGTTGTGGGAAGGCAAAATAGCAGGGCTGTTAACAGCCATTTCACATTAAGGCTCCTTCGGTACTCCGTTGTATAATTTCGACATTACTTTGTCCATATCCATTTCTAACATTCCTATTTTTAAATCTTGCCTTACGTCAGAAGGTAAAGATCCAGAACCCCACTTACCTGCGGGCCAAAGTTTAACAAACTCTGAATTCTCACTAACATCTTTAGCAATCATCTGGATTTGAAAATCGTTGTGTTGAACTTCGGATTGTAGTTTAGAAGCCCACCACACTATACCAGCAGCCTGTACTACAAGACCTATCCCTAAAGATAGTATCGTTTTAGTATCCATGAGCTATTTTTCCTTTATACCTTTTTCCACAGCATCCATAAAAGATATAACAACTGCGGTTCCTTTTTTATCTTCTTTTTTAGATTCCTTTGCTTTTTTCTTTGCTTCGTCACTAAGGTTGTCAAAATGAAATAGTTTTTCACTATCTTCATTGTGTTCTTCCCCTGTATGGACTTCGCCATTAGGCATTTTATGCGACTCTCCTTTATAAATAGTCCCATCTTTTAAGTAATGTGGTTCACCTTTCATTTTTTTCTTTTAGTTTTTTAGGTTTGTATTTCCTACCAGTTGCTCTGATAAATGCTTTTCTCTCCGCTTCTGTATACTTAGCGTTTTGTTTTCCCTCCGCTGTAGCTTTCCTTTTCCTACGTGTACCTGCTGCATATTTTGCAGATGATAACATTTTAATAGCCCTCTCAGGTAAGTAACGCTCTCCTGTTTCAGAGGACTTCTTACCAGATTTAGTACGCCACTTTTGTTTAGTCCAATCTTTTAAGGACTTCTGGGACTTTTTTAAAGCCATTACTTATAACCCCCACCTCTTTTTTTGTACATCATAGCAAGTAACTGAGCTTTACGTGCTGACCATTGACCTGCTTTGCCTCCTTTAGTACCTGCCATAATCTGACGAAACAACCGCTTACGCATCGTAGGCTTTGTATAATTACCTGCTTTGTTAACTGTTGATTTTTTCTTAGCCATCACCAAAGTTTTCTACAAGCCCAATAACGAGCGGTTGTTTTATCTTTTGCGGTCTGACAATTATGTCTTGCCCTAAAGTTTTTACGTCTCTTAGGGTCTTTATGTTGTCTGAAATCTTGATAGTCTCTATGACCAAACCCTACTTTTTTAATCTTGTCCCCTTGCTTACCAAGCACAATAAACTTCTTCTTACTCCCCGCAGGAGCTTTCTTTGGTTTATTAAACCCAGCAAACTTCTCACCTCTCCATAGGATCTTTCCTGAAGGTAGTCGTTTGAATTTTGCCCTAGCCATAGGCTAGTATAAACTACTTTTACGCACCACTCAAGGCTGCACTAATAGCCTCTTCAAAGGATAAATCTGAAGGTCTACTAGAGGAACTATCCGCTTTTGGAGATCCTGATACTGTAGGCTCTGCGTTTTCGTACTCAGCTAATTTATTCATAAGGACTTCAGCTTCAGCACGAGAGGATAGGTATTCACGAACTATTGTAGGTAAAATTTGAGATGCTACAGAATTATAAGCAAAATCTACAGGATGTACTACTGATGGATCAAGATCTGAAGCTTTTGCTTCTATAGAAGCCATGTCTAAACCTTCTACTCCAGAAAGGAAAGGTAGTTTTTCACCGACTCTTTTTACTACATTGCGAGTAATCGCTTTACGTATTTCAACTTTTTCAGCTAATTCAGATTGTTGCTTCTGCTCTTCTAAATATTGAGCTTCTTGTAACGCAGCATCGGCATTTTCAAACAACTGATTACGCCTATCCATGATAGGGTCTATATCTTCAATAATCCTGTAAATTGATGACTTATCCCTATCAGAAGCATCAGGCAATAGCTCACCTAGTTTAAGGTCTTGTTCTTCAGAATCATCTAAAGCAATAATATCAACTAAATTATCGTAATCAACGTCATACTTATCTGCTATAACAGAAGCTTTGTCCATCAAACGATTCAAAGGCTCAGTAACCGCTTCTTGATATTGAGTTGTGTTTTCTAAATCACTAAAAGACTTTTCAAGCTCGTACTGCTGTAAAGTTTCTTTCAACGCATCAACGTCACGGCTTTCTGCCATAGCGTTAAGCTCTTCCATTTTAGATGCTTGTTCTTTTACAGTTTGTCTAAGAGTATCAAGTTCTGATCGGTTAGTTTTAAGTTCGTCTTTTAATTGTTTAAACCTGTTAGCTGCTTTAGGTGTCCACTCATCTTCAATATCTTCAGATAAAGCTTCTAACGGCTCGTCAGTGTTTGGTTTTTCTGTACTCTCTTTTTTATCAGCAGATTCTTCAGTGGCTTCTGGTTCTGGACTTGCTTCTTCTTTTGGTTCTTCTATTTCAACATTTTCTAAAGGTGACTCAGTAATGTTACTCAAAGCAGAATCCAAAGCATCAAGGAAACTATCTTGAGTAGTTTCTTGTGGTAAACTTTCAACAGCCTCTGTTGATTCGGCTACTGGTGCTTCTACTGTTGCGGTGTCTGTATGTGATTCCATTCTTCAGGTGTTACGTTTGTTTGGTTGTCCCCTTTTAATTTAGTTAGTTTATGTAAATCACTGAAAGCATCACGATATCCTGCGTACCATGCGTGACGGTTGCTGTTAACCTTCTCGTCTCCAGCAACTGATCCGAAAGTTGGTCCTGCTGTGTCTTTGAGAATTGCGACTGCCGTTTGGAAAGCCTCAGAATCCAAGACCGCTCGTAATTCTTCAATTCGTTTAACATCTTTGAACCACCTATCTATTGGAATAGGTAAGGCAACTTTTTTTGGCATCTATAAAATTATTGTTTTTGCAAGTCCATTGCGGTCTTCGCATCACGCAATGCTTGCTCTTGCTCAAACTTGGCTTGTTTTAACTGCATGTCAAGTTCAGCTTTTTGTTGTGCCATCTGCATTTTCATCTGATGCTCCTGCATTTTAGCAGTCATTGCAGGATCTTCACCACCTTCAGGAGTACCACCCGCTTCAGCAGCCTCACGCTGCATCTTTTGTACTTGTTTTGAGGTGTTATTTATCATCTCCTCTGCAAATTGAAGGGCTTGTTTAGCCTGACCAACCAAACCTTGCTGCATAGGATCTCCTGCTAACTGCTCCGCAGTCATTGCAATATGCTCATAAAATGCTTGTAAGGCAGGTAAAACCTGCAACGGATCTGCCTGACCCGTATTTAAACGCTCAATTAACCCTGTCAAAGCTGGAATATGCTCCGCTAAATGAGCTGCGTGTAATTCAGTCGAAACCACAGGAACAGAAATGCCTTCTGATAACTGTTGGTTCTCAAGATAAGCTATCTTACCATCAACAGTTGGGCGAGCACCCTCTACCACAGGAGCATACCTGTCAGCTAAATCATGCCCGACACGAGTAGAAACTATATCACGAGTAAGGTTCTTACGACCAACCTCATCAAACGAACCTGATATAGCTTGTAACTCCCGAAGGGCAACCAATCTATTCGCATACGAGCCATTGCCAATAGATCGGACGGCTTTTGTTCTAGCCAAATCCAATGTCTTGATAAATGATTCCTGTACCCCTCGGTCTGCACACCTACTATAAAACTCGTTAAGCTCTCTGTCTTTCTTGCCGTTTACTATCCTCCTAACAATCTCTTTAAGAAGCCTGTTCCATGAAGCATAAAACAGGTTTAAGGAAGCACCAGATAATCGAGTACTAACATCCATGTCAGCAACAACCTGCATCTGATTCTTGTACGGTGAACTTTGATTAGGTCCATAGGTACTAATAGTATCAGTATTCAAAGCTAACTGATTTGATATGTCGTTCAGTGCTGGCTGCACACCAGTACTCAAGTTAGGTGCTGCCTTCTCAATAATATTAACGTTGGGGGATAGGACGGCATATGCTCCATAATACGTAAACCCTAATTCATCTAACGCCCTCTGGTTTTCGGGTTGAATCATAACTGCCGATCCTAACATCGCACCGTCAATCATTTGGCAACGCAAGCGGTTGCTCGTCTGAATGTGGTTAAAGATACGATGCCCCAACCCCCGTATCGAATGATATGTTCCATTCGAGCCTACACCATACGTAAACATAACATACGCATGTTCTGGCTTCTCATAACGGGAAATCTTCTTGTATAAAAAATCTTTGCAATCGCTTTCCGTAGATATGTAATGAGATATACTCCCATCTAACTCACGTACCCAAAAATGTAACACAGATACTGTAGGGTTTTGATACCCTTCATGTATGTCGTTGTTTTTTAACTCAGACTGTAACGACTCCCAATCATCATAAATATTCTTATGATTCCTACGACCCCGTGTAGTCACGTTCTTCAAAAGAACCCGCTTAACCTCTTCAACATTCCAACCTACCTTACTAGCAGCTTTTGGGTTTTTGATGAAATTAAATAGCTCATGTATGTGATACTGCCTACGACCAATCGCTACATCAATAGCCGACTCAGATGCAGGTGTTTGCCTCGGTATCAAAATATCAGCAAAACTACCCACCCTAAACTTCCAGTCATCAGGCGTGTCAAAGTAAGTGATCCCTGTACCATGTTTTATGAACGTCGTACAAAGACGAAGGTAGTGGGAATGGAAATCAGGCCAACTACGTAACAAATGAGTTATCTCCTCAGAAACAATATCCTCCTGCTGAGTAATCTCGCTAGGCTCTCCCTGCGTACCCTTTACCTCCACTAGTTTTTCTAGTGAAGAGTAAAGGTCTACGTAGGCAGATAGCGATATATCCAAAAGACGTTGAGCCTCTCCGAAATTCAAATTAGTTTTAAGACCCTGACCGCTCGCATTCAGTTGCCCTTGATTGTAGGGATTAGCCCCATCAAACATCGCATCTACTCTGGCTCTGTTTACAGACGATTGCTCATCCGCTTTGCGAAGCCCTTCAAATATTTTTAACGCACTTTTTACATCTTTAATACGGCTCTGCATCGGTTTGCCGTCTTCGTCAAAAGCAGCTAAACCATCCAACTCCTGAAGGGCTTTTGGGTCATTATACATTAGTCAATAAATTTAAGGCCAATTTAGCTTTCTACAAGGGTGAATCTGATCCCTGTACCTTGAGTCAGGAATCATGAATCAGGGATCACCATACAGAGTCCACGATATGTTGAACTTGTACATAACGACGGCATCCTTCGTAGTCGTACAGGGCTACGTATTGCTTACCCGCTGTATTTGTTTTTTCGCTGACAAGATACATCTTCCCTGAGTTTGGACCCCTCTTGGGAGGGACCATGCAGTAGATTGCCCCATATTCAGTCACAGAGTAGCGAGGATACTCTGGAACCTGTCGAGCCTTCATCTGATCCTCAATCATGGTTCTCGTCAATTCTGGGGGGTTCTCGTCGCTGAAAATCAATTCAGCTAGTCTTTCGGTGTCTACCGTAACAAGCTTGCCTGACTTTCTGTATATCCTGCTGTACCACCTTCCGTTTTGGTACTGAGATCTTAAACGCCTACCTTTGTTGTAAATAAACCCATGTTGGTCTATTTCATAGTTTGTTTTGGGAATAGGTCTTCTTTCAGTTTTTTCTAATAGATTTTCCATAACAAAAGAGGTAGCACAGAAAAGAAATTGAATCAATACATATTACATATATTAATATAGATAATGTTATTTTCTTCTAATACAGTTTGTAGCCTTTACATTGTATATACATACATTACAAACTGTATTAGACATTTTCATATTTATTAGAAAAAGTTTTGGGAAATAATATAGACGCTTAAAATCCATATGGTCAATTCTTTGTTCCCGCTTCTTTGGCAAATACCCGCTTATTCTTGTGAGCGGTTTTCTGTACCCTGTTTCTTGAGCCTTCTTTGCTCCATTATACGCTCTTTGTTCTGTAGGTAGTAAGCTCGATTATAAGCCCTCTGTTTTTCTCTCCACTTTGGGTCTTCAGCCTTCTCCCTTTCTCGTTTTTCAGCGATACTAGTTTTGTTCATTTCGTAGTACTTACGTTGGTACTCTAGCCTTTTTTTCTTGTTGTTTTTGTAATATTCTTGTTTTTTAAGATCTGCCATATTTACTAATATGAGCGGGCAAAAATAAGTCAAATTTTTTCTCAAAGCCCTCATATATAAAGTATAAGACCCACAAAAAACGCACCACCCACCCGTAGCGTATCCGATACATTCTAGGCATAACCAATACAACACAACGCAAGCGATACACGGCACGTGATCCATGAACCATACGCCCCTTTTGCACGGCTACGGAATCCTGATTCATGATTAATGATTCATGTTGCCCGCATTGCATTGAACCCTGATTCCTGTACCATGATTGATAACTAATGAATCAGGACTCCTTATACATAATGCATGAATCCACACGCTAGAACTTTCGAGCACTACAACGTGCAATAACTTAGGCATCACTCTAGTGCTCGAAGAACTACACGCACCACCTGCCCTGTATTTAATGGTATTGGTTACATCACTCTAGCTCTAGTGTACTAACTATTTTAAACATCACTTGTAATTCGTACAGGCGGTGCTCCCTGCGCCTATGGGCTATTGTTATTCCACGTTGGGACAAGATACTCGCTCGCATCTTGGTCGCTGCGTGTTCTGTTAGAATAGTTGCATAAAAGCGACCCGTTAAGATAGCTTGGCTCACAAAAATCAAATTGGTCTGGGTCCGCTTATAAAGCCCTGCCCAATTTGATTTTCGCTCACAGTCTTCACTGTTTTATACATCGATTCTAACAGAACACTACGCTCCTTTATATTGAAGTGGATTCAGGCGAGCTTCATCCACCAACCTTGGTTTGTCAAGCCTTCACCACCCCTTCCCCCGCCTTTCCCCCGCCTCCATCCCACTGACAAACCAGATCGCTCGCAGAAGGATAAGTATATCTTATCCTTGGATTTGGTATTCATAAAAACTTAACTAATAAATAATATGCAAGATACAAGAGAAACATACGACACTGATAACTCAAAGTTCAACTACAGTTCAACCAGAGGCTACGTTGAAATTGACATCACGAAATACCCAGCCGACAAAGTCGTAATTGAGAAATACACCGACAAGCAGGGGCAGGAGCGAGTAGCCGTAAAGCTCAAAATGATATACACACCCTGTAATGATCCTCAAGTCAGAAGGTCGTCAACACACAGCCTCCTGCCCAACATCACAAAGGCAGAAGCAGATCAAAGGAAAAAGGATGATAATCTGCTTCCATTCTGTGGCAACCTCACAGAACTCAAGGAAACCAATACTTCAGAAAAGCTACCTGAAGGGACAGACATCTCCAAATACATTGGAGTCAACAGCTAATATTAATCGGGAGTCACTGGCAATCCAGTGGCTCCCACAACTTAAATTCAAAATCAATAACTTATGAACATCCACCTAGACACACACGACATAGTCACGTTACTAATCCTAGTTACCACTGCCATTGCAATTACTGAGGCGATTACAAATCGCCTCAAATATAAGCAAGAGAAATCAAAATACACAAGACTCAGGAAGCACTACGCCAAAGTCTACAATCAATTAGCATCTGAGACAAAAAAAAATGACTAACGACACAATACTACCAACAATACATCCCAACGGTACTTCAGATCAAGTACTCCTACGTGAATACTACGAGATAGCAGTATCTATCGAAGCACTAAAAGAAAAAATCAAAGCATCTACATTTCATGGTAGGGACTACTATCCACAAGATGATGACCCCATCAAAGATGCTCTAATGGATACCAATGCATTCGCAATGGCACACAATCAAAGAAATGTACATCTCAATAACATCGATGACTTCGGTGTATACATAGCAGAACACATCAAACACATCCTAAAAAACAATCCTGACACTATCAACTTAATATGAAAACATACTGGACAACAGAACACTACCCACATGCAGTACCCATTGACTTTTATGAACTTATAAAAGCATTAGCGTACCAATCAAACATGCACCTCAAACCAGAAAGGAGGTTAACAGAAGACGCTATAGAAAAGTATCTAAAACACTACACACAATTTGGTAAAGAAGTAGATGCATACAGATTCTATAATCCAAACTACCAACACACCATTGACGTAGGTATCCGCTTCAGCAACGAAGGTTCACATTACTTCAGTCCACTACTCAAAAAAGAAGTAGCTAAAAAATTCAAACTCGATCCACTTAACGAAGATTAATTTCAACAAAGAACAACTATGAAAAATAAACTAATAGCTCTATTCAGAGCAATCAAAAACAAACTCCTTGATGCAATCATCAACAGAGCAAACATCACTGTAAAAAATATTACAAAAGAACTTATTATGAAACAAGACATCATAAAAGATGTCACAGATGAAATATCAGAAGACAAAGACTTCTGTGAAACAACTGTTCAAATAGTTGCAGACAACATACTAGACAATGACTCAGCACTTGAAACCATTGCAGATGGTATCAACTACGATCAACTTGCGTACGAAGTTGATCATGAAAGTCTCGCAAACAAAATAGACCTTAACGATCTATCATATCAAGTAGCTGATCAATTCTCACCAAGCGAAATTGCAGAACACTTTGATACATCTGACATAGCTGAGCTAGTATATGAACGCATGCCAGAAACAGATCAAGAATCAATGCAAGAAGAACTCAATAGAATTGATTCAAACATACTAGAACTAAAAGATCTAATGTATGAAGAAGTAAAGCTATCTACTGAAAAGCTAAAGAAAACATCAAGCAGAGTCGCTGATCTACTACAAGAACTTGCAAGAGAATACTAATACAATTTTATGATGATACAACTTCATCATAATCAACAACATATAAATACAAAATAAAAAAATAAATACTATGTCACATCAAATCGAACATACTGATACAGTAATATCCACTAAAAAAGAATGGCATGACCTACAAGTCATAAAGCCAGAACTATCAAAAGAAATCATTGATAGTGATCACCGCAATGTATACTTCAACATAGATGAAGGTACTGCATATGCAGATGTAAACCCAGATCTAAGAAAAGAAATCTTAGACATCTCAGCAAGACAAGGTGGACTCCCACATTCCTCCATCATGGAGCTTATCAATACATGGTCAGAGTGTCCTGAAAACAAGATACTCACCAGAGAATTTGAAGGCATCCGATACGGACTTGGAGTACCATCAACACGATACAAATCAATACCTAACCAAAAGCTAGTGCAAGCAGTATGCAACTCACTAGATGATGAAGGTATCGATTACAGTATACAAACATTAGGTACACTAAAGAACGCAAAACTATTCTTCTCATCAATAGAAATTGCAGATGATGCAGACCGATTGATCAATGGAGATATCTTCCAGTTCTATCTAAACCTACTACAGTCACACGATGGTTCATATGCAATGACAATGTTTGATTCAAACACAAGAGTTGTATGTGCAAATACATTCAAGTATGCACTATCAGATCAAGGTGACTTGTCAATCAAGATAAAGAAAACTGCTAATGCAGATCTTAGACTTGATGAAGCAGGACGTACCATTGCTAACATCTACAAAGGTAGAGATCAATTCGTCCATATGATGAATAAGTTCGCTGAAGTAGCATGCGATAACAAAAAAGCTGAAGCACTAATATCAGCATACAAAGGTATCAAAGTAAGTGCTGACACAATCATGTCTACTAGAGCCTTCAATCAAATTGTAGACGTAGCATATCTACACGAAAATGGTATCGGTAACAAAGGAGAAACACTATACGATCTCTTCAATGCAGTTACTCAATACTACACAAGTGGAGAAGGTACAGGACATGATGATGGTACAGAATCTAGATCATGGAAGAAGTACACATCAAGTGAATTCGGAGCTGGTGCAGATGCAAAAGCAGGATTCGCAAAGTGGCTGTCACAAGTAGTTGATGACAGAGAACTAGACTATCATGCACAGATAGGACACAACCTATTATCAACTAAGCATGAAACACTTCCTGCAACATACTTCAACCCTAAGATGATCAAAGCATAATGGGTGCAGTCATAGTATGGTCACTCATGTGGCTAGTAATAGTATGTATTGCATTCATAATAATTGAATCAGAATAACAACCAAGGGGGGAGGCAACTCCCCCCACATTCTAAATATAAAAACTATGTTAACTAACATATCACCACAAGACGCATACAAAATAGTAAAAGAATGGCATATAGCCAAAGATTGGAAAGAGTATGCACTACTATATCTATTCCAAGCAGAATGGGAAAGACATGAAGGAAGACCTGTAGACCTACATGACAGTATAGTCTACTGGTCACACTATGAGTCACTAAAAGAAGTAATGCGAGACTACCCAGAAGATTGGGAAGAATTCATCGAAGATGGTTACTCATTCAAAACATTTGCAGAAATCGGAGACGAAGAAGCAGATGCTAATGGATACAAACTAGAATACCTAATACAAGACTAATACTTAGGGGGTGAAAGTCCCCCATTTCAAAATGAGATTACTCACAATCAACAACGCAAAAATAGACAAAAGCAAACAATTCGGATGGATGACATTCGGATTACACTTAGCACCACACAAATTATCAGGCTACAATGTATGTGGATTCGCAAGTAAAGGATGTATAAAAGCCTGTCTAAATACTTCAGGAAGAGGACGTATGAATATGGTACAAGATGCACGAATCAAAAAAACTATCATGTTCAAAGAAGGTAGAGCAAACTTCCTACACTTCTTACAAAAAGATATATACTCAGCTAAACGCATGGCTGATAAAGAAGGTCTTCAACCATGTTTCAGACTAAACCTAACAAGCGACATCTCATGGGAAAGATATGGAATCATAGAAAACAATCCAGATGTACAGTTCTATGACTACACAAAAAACCATGTGAGAGCAATAAAGTTTGCTAACAAAGAACTACCTGACAACTACCACTTAACATTCTCAAGATCCGAGAATCACAAAATAAGTTTCATACAAAGTATGGTAAACTTAGGTGTAAATGTAGCAGTCGTATTCAACAAAGACCTACAAGAAAACGGAGGAGGAGGATGGGAAGACATGATAACAATCAACGGTGATCAACATGACCTAAGATTCCTAGATAAACCAAACAGAGTAGTAGCACTAAAAGCAAAAGGAGACGCTATCAAAGATGAATCAGGATTCACAGTCAACATATAACCAATACAATATTACAGAACCTACTAAGATTAATTTCTTAGTAGGTTTTTTTATACTAATGCACAAAATCTACGCTCGCTATCGCTCGCATTGGTTTTGGAGGGGGGCAAACAGGCATCTGAGATTTAAAGTTCCAATAGAGATTTGAATTTAGCGGGGCAAACAGGCATCTGAGACTTGCGCCCTGCACCCTGACTCATGAATAGGGAGATAGTTTTTAGTGGGCATGAGTCATGAAAAAAAGGTATATACTAATTGAAAATAATTGAAGAAAATATCTTGACTCAATATTCACTCGATGCTATAATGAATTTCCGTTACTCGAACAGTAATGAAACACAGCTCCCTCAGATAGTTTCTTATACGGCTTCTATCTGAGGGGGCATTAACTCAAAATAAAATAACTATGAAAAAACCTATATATTATTCGTTCACAAATGATTTGTATTGGGACTGTGAATGCCCTAACAACTATATCCACAAAAAATCTGAGTCACTTGAATGCAATATCTGCGGATACTGTGAAGAAGATATGCCTGATAGCTGTCAGAAAGAAGTTGAGGAAGGTAAACATTTTGCAAGTAAGGAGGTATCAAAATGAAAAAACCTAAAGTATATAAGTTCACATTCTACGGATGTGTACACCCGATGTCTGCTAACAGAACTAAGGCAGATCTAATTGAAGAAGTTGATGATGCTATCTGGTCTTGTCAATCGATGACTATCCTCAAGGAGCTAGAAGTGGAGGAGTACAAACTCAAGTTAGAGGAGGTATCAGAATGAACGTATCAGAAACCCTATGTGATTTAAATGACATCAAGGAGTTCTTAGAGCTACGCAAGTTGATGGATGAACCAAAGGATAATAACGGATCTGGTTTTACTATCGGAGATGTTATAGATGATTTGATTTATAAAGTAGAAGAAGCATCCCAATGGGAAGATTATATTAAGGAGGAATCATAATGGCTACAGATTTAAACAAAGCAATACACAGAGCTGTAGAATTAAATGGTGAATCTTATATTGTTTCATTGGAGCCGAACCCACCAAGGGTGACGCTCCGAAAGAAACGCCATAAGAACTTAGCCAGTGAAACCGCCCTTGCAGATTTACTGGAGGCAGATGAAAGAGAAACTCAGATGACTCAAAGGGATTGGGATTCAATCGGTGATTACAAACCATCTGATATAGATTACATTCATCCGAGTGATCTCAAGATGTGGGCGAAGTACAGCTATCCAAAGTTTAACGACGCATGGAATGAGTACCAGTCCGTTGTGAGGAAGGCACAACTAGCTGATATCCTGTGGCATACAGACGGCTCAATAGAAATAGCAATTAGACCAGAATGATATACGCAATTTTAATCATAGGAGTGTATGTTGGTATCGTTCTCATCTGTCTGCGACTGTTACAGAAGTTGCATGAACAGGCAGATGAGATACGTATACACAACGAACGTATCTTAGAATACAAAAGAAGAATCAATTCACTATCAGAAAGAATGGAGGAACTAAACGATGCCGAGCGATCACATATCAAATGAACCCTACCATGAATGGTTGAGGGATGTTATTAGTAGCAAACCAAAACTGTTTACGCATGACTTCAACATCTCGTTCTCCGTTGATTCCCTGCACCTTGATCCTTGGACTATAGACGATGAAGTATTAGTAGCTTACCTATTCAAAAGGATCAAGGAAGCTAGAGAGGCAGGGTGTTTTAAAGAAGCATTAGAACACACAGAGACAATAGAACCTGAGATAGATATAAGTTTATGAACACGATATATAAAGTAACAACTAGCCAAATAGATGGGGATAACTACCCAACAGAAGGTAGACAAACCATATGGTATAAGAATAAATACGAAGCGACTCGCCACGTAGATAAGTTCAATAGCAAGTTTATAAAACTAAAGAAACGAGAACGTAAGTTCCATTCAACTACAGAAAGTTTTGGGGTAGAGGCTCCTGAAATTCTTAAAGCTTTACGCCTAAAGTTCCTTGAGGAATATGGGTGTTTACCTGATGGAGAAGCGGAGTGTGAAGCCCATCACTATTTAAGTACTCAAGAATCTGTAGTGAATCTTTTAAACAAATTCACATCATGACAATACTAGCAGGAATAGTTATCTGGTTTGTGTTGATCTACCTTGTGCTAAAGTTCTTCGCTGTCTCTTCTGAGATAGATAAAGATTAATATAAAAATATAAAAATATGAACAACATAAGTGAAATTCTGGAAGAAAAAGGGAACTTTGAAAGAATAAAATTTCCTGAAGGAGAACCTAAAGGAGTAATACCCTTGATGGAAACTGATTTAGGATACCGAAAAGAGAAGTCGGAATATGAGAAAAGAATTTATAAAATGTTTGATGAGGATGATGAAACTTATCGACAGTTTTTTATACGTATCAAGGGAGGTAACAAGAAAGTAGATTCTAAAAAAAGTTTTGTAGATCTATATAAGAATATAGAAAAAGAAACTGAACGACTAGATAATTTAATCTCAAAAGAAAAACAAAAGATATTCAATAAAGCTAAAAAGAACATAGCTGTACTAGAAAATTTAGTTTATCAGAGGAGACGTACATATAATCTTAATTGGTGTGTAAAAGACGAAAACAGAAGAGGTGTATTTAGAAAAGTAGCTCTACCTAAAAACGGAGAAATTTTTAAAGTAAATGATCTAAATATAGATTACATATCTGAATTATTTAAAACAGACAGTCATTTACTTCTTACAAAAGAGGTACATATAGAGACTATAGAACAAATAACACAGAAGCTAAGAGATTTAAAAATTGATATTGATGTTGACTCTAGAGTGGGGGTACGTAATCAGTCAATAAACGCATCAAGTATAGTGCGAGAAATTAAGACTACAAATATACTCAAGCCAAGAGCCCGTTGGCTAGGTAAAGAATCAATAGCTAGTAGTGTATGTCGTATAGATGAAATAGCAAAAAAACATGGCTTATCCTATCGTAAATTATTTTTTGATAACTTTATAAAGAGGTTGGGCTACGTAAAAATTGTCGATGACTATCTTAGGAGTGATACTTTTAGTGAGTTCAATGGACCTTCTGTTTTAGTAGAAATATTTAGTGCTTCTGGTTCGCACATATACTCATCTGAAAAACCAAAAGAACCTTTAACTGTAAGGTTACCTTTCTTAGCTTTTTCAAATGCTGATCCTATTGAACTACCTACAGTTATATATGATTTATGTATGTATAAAAATAGGACGTATAGTCTCCAACAAAAAACGGAAGAAGTTCCAGAAAAAGGAGATTTGATTGGGAGGTTTTATGGTGACCCATCAGACGAGCAATACATTTACAAAATGATTTTAGGCAGTAAGTATAAACATTCTTCTTTAGGTAGTGCTATAGATCTAACTTCACAGCAATACATAAATATACTTAAACACTTTGAAGGTAATGAGGTTCCCTCTAAAGAAGAATTAGATAATATTAACCAACATAAAATTGAAAACATAAAAATATTTATGGCAGAAAAACTTTGTGAACTTCTTCTAAAGAAAGGAATAGATCAAAGTATAACTGATGAAAAAGGTAATGTTATAATAGCACCTCGTGTAATTATTTTGGAGCGTCATATACGTGAACTAATAAACTCTAAAACTATTGTAATGAAGCCTTCACCACTTAAAAATAAAATCAGTGATATATTAGATAGTTTTGCCCCAAAGTTTTCTGATATTAATAATGAGGCTAACAAAATTAGAGCAGAACATATAAAGAAAAATAAGGATTACGAAAACTATAGGTTAAATAAAAGAAAAAATATACCAGAAGAGCGTGTCTTGATAGGTCATATTGTACCAAAAGTAAAAAGTGCTGGTCCAACTTTAGAAGATTTAATCGCTGCAAACCTCGACGACTAAACCATGAACCCTGACTCCTGTACTCTGGACTAGGAATAAAGCTAGAGGAGAACTCTAGATGAGGCGTTATTTTTTGCATAGTTGTTCAATGCGTCTTTGATGAACACCTAGTTCAGACTACAGGGGTCAGGGTATTTTCTGCCTTGCTTTTAAATCATTTTAGAAATATTGTTAAAGACCATGAATATTTTGAGAATATACTTTGAAGAGTATGAACTCCTTATGTCCATGCAAACAAAGAACCGCAAAGTAATGCCAGAGACATTTAAAGTTTACCCTATCTTTAGGGATGAACATGGTAACAACCCCAAAGTTGGGGCTGAGATCTTCATGCCTCTGGGAGCAGCCAAGGCAATTCTGCCGAAGCAATATTTCCATGAGTGTTAAAAGCTACATACAAACGGATGCAGATAGTAGATATGATTGGATTGCGATGTTGGAAAAACAAAACTCATACGAGATTGTTGGAAGCATCAAAGATTCAAGAGTCCTTCTGTATAGAAACAAAGACAAACAAAAGAGCATAGATACTTTCAAGTATCTCGCCCATAAGCATGGGGCGTTATCTGCTACTATTCCTTTCAGAAGTTTTGCGATGGCTTAATCTTCTCTGTTGTGATAGTAGAATCTAGGTAAGTTTTTAAAGTAAGCATCAAGCAAGCGTTCCCTTCTGAGGAACTCTTTGTTCTCGGTAAGTCTGTACTTATCTCTTAGTTTCTTTTTCAAACCTTTGTGAGTTTCTCTTGGGGTTTCTGTTTTGCCCTGCAATAAAAACCCATATCTTCTTTTTCCAAACTGTGATCCATATACTATTTTTTTAACATCTTGATCTGATAGTTCACCAAGAGACGCTAAGTTTTTAAGTGTATGAGCTACCTCTTTATCTAGCCTGACTCGATGATCTATCTCATCGATCACGAGAGCTTTCATTTCAGCATCAGTGATTGGGTTATCACTCAGTACTTTGTTTTTCCTTAACGATATGTTCTGTGTTTCTCTTCTTACATCAAATAGATATCTCCTCATGTTGTTTGAGATATCTACTGTGTATGGTTTAGCAGGATAAAATTCTTTTGCTATACGCTCAAAGATTTCTTCGACAGGGTTTGTGCCAATCATCTTAGCGACTTCCCGACCAGCTTTTATTGTCCTTGGTTCCAAAGCTTCTTTAAGTAGGAATGAAGCCCCTTTGATAAATACATCTTCAGCTTCGTCTCTCTCCTCCCATATCTTTTTATTTGTTTGAGGATCTCTGTTTGCTTTTAAACTTAACAATCCCCCTGCAAAGATTTGGTCATCTAAGTATTCGTTAAATATCAAACCTTCTATAAAACTCATTGCCATAGATGCTGGGCTTTCCCCTCTGAATCCTTTCTCAACTGAACGTAGTACAGGATCAGCTAACATAGCGTATGGGTTTACGTATGTTAGATCCAAAGTTTTTAGCTCACCATCTTCTCTGTACATTATGAAAGTATGCCCCCTCAAGTACTCGACTAAAGTTCTTCTAAGGGCAGCTTCTTCTTCATCATCTACATCAGTTATCATACGAGCTATCAACGGACCAACTGCGGATAGACCAACTGTTGTTCCGAGGAAACCTGAAAGCCTCAAAGCACCTCTCCTTTTTATAGTAGGGCTTTGATCCTTCATCTCTTCTACAGCGAGGCGGATTGTATTTATAGATATCCTGACTATCTCTCCCTTGAATCGAATGAACGGAGCGAACATAACTCCAACGGAAGACTTAGTCCAACCCCTTACTAAAGGTGAAGATCTACTATATGATTGAGCAGTCCTTAGAACTTTATCAGCAGCTTCCCTTTTGATTTCATAATCTGTCATTGTAGCATACTTACCTTCGCCTCTCTCCTTTGCTTTATTTAAAACAGACAATTCATTTTCGTAGTAAGATATCTTGTAGAAAGTATCAACAACAGCAGATAGTTCTTTAAGAGAAGTATATAGTTTGTTAAGTGGTGATCCTATTTTCTTTAGGTCACTTTCTTTTGTATTCTCATCAGTTAATTCATCTATCTGTTTTGTTTTTCTGTAGACCTCATCCATCAATTCATTTGGAGTAGTCTCCCCTCTGAATATTTCATCAAGCATTTTAGGTCTTATCTCGTCACCAATAATATCTAAAGAATCTAGTTCAGCATAATACTCATCCAATTTAATTTGGCTGGCTTTGAACCTTTCACCTGAGTATATACCTCTATGGCGTAAGAGTTCTTTACCCATATTCTTTGTATACCTTATAGGTGCTATCATTCCTTGAGACAAACCAAAGTAGACTACGTTACCTAGAATGTTTCTTAGGTAGAATCCTATAGAACCTAAAGTCTTAGTTGCCATTGAAAGACCTGTCAGATTAAAAGCCATCCTATTTAATTGAGTGGCGACAATCTCAGATTCATTTAAAGCTACCTTAGTACTGTTACCTAAAAGTTTTAAAGCTTCATTCAGATCTCTAGTGGCGTAGTACTTCTTACCTGTAGTCACGTTTACCCAAGGGTCGAAGCGAGCATCCCCGTCTGCAAAGATTTGTTCCCAGCGGTTTACCTGCTGCCCATTGACGATCTCAAACTTCTCGTCATCTGGTAGGTTTAGAAGAACATCCTCTTCAATTATCCATCCATTCTTTTCTTTCAAGCCAAAGTCTAATACGTTTTTCAAGTAGGCTTGGTGAGATGCCATAATACCAACGTGCATATATGTACGCATGATTGCATCATAACCAGTGGCATCACCTTCTTCACCCATCAAAGCCCTCAACTGTTGTGGGATATCTTTCCTTTTTAACAGACGCTCTTTTAATATATGTGCAAAGCCCATACGCCTAGCAAGATCTTCCCCTTCTACTAGTTGCAACCCTCTGTTCTTTGTAAACAAGTTATCCTTGTTTGAAAACGAGTTTAAGAAAGAAGCCATCATATTGTGTATGAGTGGTGGTTGATCAGAAGGAGACTTAGTTCGGTCTGCTACCAATTCTTCTTCAGCTATTTTTCTTGCGTCTTCTATTCTAGTGACAAGATTACCTTGGGCATCTGGTTCTTTATTTAAAATAATTTGCGTAGCTCTGTGGGTTTTATATTCTTCCGCAAAGAATGCAGCAGCTTCATTACGTACTTCAGTGTACTTACTATCGTACATTACTTGATCAGCAAAACCTGCATCTGAAAATAACTTATATGATCTTGTCAGATACACTTCTAGATTTGCATCAATGGTAGCACTTAATTGTTTTTTAATTTCTGGATCGTTAGGGAATAACTCCCCTATCTTTTTAGAGAACTCATCTGTCTTCCCACGAAGGGCAAGTAGATGCCTAACTATTTCAGATTTAGGGTTTCCGTTTTCATCATAACCACCGAGTTGTTCGATAGCATATTCTCTTCTCTGTTCAAGCAAGGCTCTTTTATTTTGATAAGCCCTATTAAAAGCTGTAGATTTCTGACTATCTAAATCCTTAATATCCTCTGTTAATCTTTTTATATTAGCCTGTAGCTCTTTGTTGTCTGGTTCTTGAACCCTCTGCTCATTAAGAGCTGCCAAGACTTGAGTCATTCTTTTCAATTTAGTATCAAAAAATTTATTAAGAAAGTCAGTAGTCTTTGGATCAAGTCTTAAAACTTCAGCGTCTCCTGTTATACTTCTAAATAAATCTACAGGAGCATCCCCATCTGGATATAACTTAGCAACTAGTTGGTCTAGTCTATCTTTGTAATTTTGTATTTCATTAAATACAGCATTACGAAGAGAGACTGATTGCTGGTGTAGCCTTTGCAATCTTGGGTCTGGTGACCCGACTAACGCATTCATCCAAGACATTATGCCTTTGTAAGCACCACGATACTTACCTGTTTTCATAACAGGTATTGTTAACATACCTGTCAGGTTACCATGCTTGAATATTCTATTTGTATTAACTTCTGTTGTAGTGTTACCCTCTGTCTGAGATTCGGTGACTTCAATTATAGTACCAACTTCTGGGGCTATATCAGCATCTGCTTCTGAAGTTTCGGTGTGTCCTGTAAAAGCTTTCACTACCCTTAAAGGATTGTCTGGATCAAACATAGGTATAGGCTCTACTTGATAACCAGCTTTCATATCGTTGTAAGCTTGGACAACCCTGTTAACTGCCATTGACATATAAGGGTTTTCTGAATCTCTTCTCAGAGCAAAAGTTATTCTGTTTACAACTCCTTTTAAGTATCTAAGAATTGCTGCAAAGATATTAGGGTTCTCTAAATAGAATGCTCTGTCTTGCTCTGTAGTAAATCCTTTTAAGGCACGTTGTGCATACATACGCAATGCCTCTTTACCTAATGTTCTTTGTTCATTAGCTACTACATCTGGATCTTCACTTGTGAGCCTTGCTCTTGCAGCTTGCTTATCTGCTTCCGTTAGGTAGTAGTTATCTATAACACGATTAACTTCTGACTGAGGCATCTCCCCATACAAAGCAGAGATCTCTTCTGTAGTGAAGTCAGCGAAAGTGGCTGCGTGTATTATCTCTTCTATCATTACAGAAGATGTTAATGCTTTTGCATTTCTATTTGATAAGCCATCAACTAAATTACCTAGTTCGCTAGGTTCTATCTGAACAAAACTTCCGCTCTCAGATGTAACAAAACTAAAAGGTTTTATTTCTTGTCCTGACTCTTGAGCTGCTTTCCTTTGTTCATCAGATACTAGTCTGACATCAACACCAAATAGCTGTCCTATTAAACTAAGATCTGCCAAGAGGTTTTGTAGTTTTAATAAGTCTTCCTGACTAATATCATCCAAGGATTCAAAAGCTTTTTCAGGTGACAAGCTTCTTATTTGGGATTCAGTAGTCTCATCATTAATATCGTTAAGTTTTAAACTTAACTCATGTTGCTCTTTGGCAGCTTTTACAGCTTCTAATTCCACACTTAAAGTGTAACCAACACCCTCAGTGTCTCCCTTCCTTAGTTCATCATTGAACTCAATCTTACTATCAAGAGTATCTAATAGTTTATTGATATCTTTGTATTTAACTTTTCTTGTGATGACATTACCATTCGACCAGTCGGGTATAAAACTATATGAAAGTTCTACATCTTTTTCTTGTTTTGTTTTAGGAACAAACTCACCTGTTTTCCCTACTCTTACATAACCATTATTTTCTACATAATCTGCAAGTGCTACTTCACCTTTACTAAGATAATTTCTATATCTTTTATTCGTGATATGTGATAGCTCATCCATGATGATGGTAGCTCCTGCTTCCATCGCACCATCTATAAGTTTGTACTTACCATCCAATTCGCCATCTTCTACTGGTATGATTGCATCTTTCCGTAGGCCATTAGACGCTACAAAGACAACATCAGAAGACTTGTAGTTACCTGTATTAGCACGTCCTCTAATCTCATACATTCTACGATAGTTATCAGTTGAAGAACCTGCTGCACCATCACCAATAAACTGAGTAGCTTTCCTTGTTTTAACTTGTTCTTTAGGGACGTGACGTTTAGCACTTACATTAGAGAAGGTTTCTATATCTTTTGTTGTAGCTCTTTGTAGTATTTTATTTTCATATATCTCTACTAAAGGACGAAGGCTCTGGGCTTCTTGTTCATTAGCTTGTGCTACAGCTATATCAGTTGGTGCATCGATATTATCTAATTCTTCAAGTCGAGCTTTAGCTTCAGGGAAACTTAATGTTTTTGTTGTTCTTTCACTAAAGCCAACTTCTGGATCGAAAAAAGTGTATGAATAAGTTATAGGTTGTCCTATCTCTGGCTCAAATATAGCTTGGTCATATTCATTTATAGCTTGTTGTAATCCTTCAATGTGTCCTAGCTTTTGTATCTTCTCTCTTGTTAAATCATTATCATTGTAGAAACCTCCATAGAACTCAAGAGTATGATCAATTTGTGCAACATCTTTACGTAGTTGTTCAAGCACCTTACTCGCTTCTTCTATTTGAATATTTTGAATATCAGAAGTTATTTCTTTAGTACCATCTACACTTGTATACGTATATTTATATCTTAGTGTACTATCTACAGGTTTAGAGGGGGCGGTTGTTTCTTGTTCTAAAGAAAAGTCTGAACCCCTTCCCCTTACTTCAGCAACTGCTTTTTCTAAAGAAGCAATACGTGCTTTAGAATCTTCTAAGTAATTTCTATCTATAAAACGATCAGTACCAAAGTCAGAACCTACATCATAAGCTTCTGTATCTGATGCAAGTTTTTCTTTTAACTCTTTAATTTTTGCATCAGCATCATTTAACTTAACAGAATCTGTACTTTCTGTAGTGTTAGTCTCTGGATCGTTTTCCCCCCAAGTATATCTTATATTAATATTTAAAGGTTTAGAAGCCTCAGTTGTTTCTTGTTCTAAAGCAAACCCTCTTACTTCAAGTACATAGTCTCTCAATATTTGGGCATGGTTCAAACCACCCGCTTTGTGATACAAAAGTTTTTGTCCGTCTAACTTACCTTGATTGATTTGATCAAGTACCCATTTCCTACGCTCTTGCTTAACCTCATTAATTTTATAATTTTCACCACCCTCCACTTCTACCTCAAAATCAACACCCCTTAACCACATTTTGTAGAACCTTAAAGTCTCATCTAAAGTTCCTGTCTTTATGGTATCACGAGTTTTAGCTTTCGGAAGATCGCTAAATGGATTTCCAAAATGTTGTTCACCTTCTTGCCTGAGTGTGTTAATGCCTTCTCCTTTTGCTGCTGCTGCTCTAACTGCTGCTGGCCCTTTTTTATAAACAACCTCTGGTGATTTTTGTTGGTTATCTGGCGTAGTATCTCCTACATACTTCAAAGTGTAGGGGTCACGTAGTTTTTTCTCAACTAAGATATCATGGATAGCTCTTGCTTGTGAGTTAACATTTATACCAAAGTTGTTCGCCCTCGTAGGTTTTTGTGCAAACTTATCAGTAAGTATTTTACCTGAACTAGCTTCTCCAATGACTCCTAATTGTTCTTCATTATTATCAAAGTATATTTTCCATAACCCTTTATATACTTCGTAGTACCTAAATTTATCGCTCTCTGCTTTTTGACCTTTGCCTGTTCCTTTAGCAGCTTGGTAAAGATCTTCTATTGTTGCAATTCCTTTATTAGCTTTACCATCTTTTTGTAGGAATCCTAATTTTCTTGATATGGGTATGCCTAAACTTCTTAAAAGTTCTATCGCTTGTTTATATTTTATAGTTGCATTCTTAGGGGAGAATGTTTTACCAACAGAGGTTCCTTCTGATGAAACCTCAAAGGTATCTCCTTGTCCTTCAGGAACTTCTTTAGCATACCCCACTTGTTTTAAAACTGGTTTAGTTTTAAGTGGGACAGTTTCTAGATGGGCATCTATACTTTCTTTTATTGCCCTTATTTGGGACTCTAAAATCTCTACGCTGTCGTCTCTTACAGAAGCATCAAAATTCTCTATCTGTTCTTCTAATTCTTTTATACGACTGTTAGCATCAACTAGTCGGACAGCTCGTTTTGAAAGCTCATTATCGTAGTTTATATAACTATATGTTATATATACATCACTAGCTCTGAGTGGTTCCTTTGTATCATCTTTAGACTCTACCTTCCTTTCTTCCTCAACTGCGAATTCCTTTTCAAATCTTTCAAAGTTTTTTCTTGCTCTTTGATCGTATGCAATTTTTTCAGTTAAACCTTCCTCATCCTCTGTCGGATCATATTCTTGATAGCCATTTTGTATAAACTGTCCTCTCCTTTTAACTATTTCGTTATAGGCTTCTATAATTACATCACCACCAATCTCAGCAAATACTTCATTTCTTGTTTCAGGATCATACTTTTCATACTTAGCTATCAGCTTATTGATTTCGATTTTCATCGCCTGTATTTCTTCTTCCGTAAGATCCATTACACCTCCCCCATAATCCTCTATAGCCATTCTGTAGACTTCTACTTTATCATATTTGTCATCCTCTGTAGCCACAGAATCAAAGTCATCTTCACTAACTTCATCAAAGCCATTTTCATCTCTAACAGCAGATAATATATCATTCAATTCCTCACCGCTTGGGAAATAAGTATCTTCTAGTATAGGCTCTCCTTCTGTATCAAACTTCTCTGTCGGGGTTTTAGCTTCGGCTTTTGATATATTTAATTTATTAGCTTTTTGTTGAGCTTCCTCTTCAAGTTCCAACCCATAGTTTTCAGCAATGCTCTGCTTATCAAGGTTATCCATGTCCTCTATGAGCTGTTCATTTTGGGCATCTAAATCTGCTCCTTCTGGAGCTGTTGGCATATCAGCAGTATCTTTACGTTTCTGTAAAGAACCCCAATCAATATCAAGAGCTTTTGCTGCTTCTATGTTAGCTTCCTTTTCATATTCAATAGCTATTTCATTAGTCAGATCAGGGTTATCATTTTCATCTTTTGGATAATTTACATTATGCCCTAATTTGATATGAGCTTTCTCATGTTCTTTGATAAACTCAATATATCTTTCAACAGAACCTAAAGCTTTTTTAAATTTTGCTAAGTCAACCTCTTCAAAAACTTTTTTCTTTTGTTCCGAAGTAGGACTATCTATCTTTCCAGATAAATAAGGGAGGGGTTCTTTCGCATTAAAATCATTTGCTATATTGGTTGTGTATAAAACAACTTCTGCTTCAGCTTCTGTCGTAGGCTCCCCATCAATAGACTCAGTAGTTTTAGTTGATACTGCTGGAGTACTTCCTAACTTTCCTGAAGTATCTTTAGTATTCTCAGTTATTTTTATTTTTGTATCTTCCGCTGCTTTTTTTCTTCTAGCTATTTCTTCAGTCGCAGCTATAGCTTGGCCTATAAAAGTTTCATACTCAGTGTCCGTAGCTTTAGAAGCAGGAGTTCTCAACTGCGCTAATGTTATTCTCTCCATGACCTCCGCAGTTAAGGGAGAATTATTATCTTTTAAAAATTTTATGAGCTGTTGTTCTTCGTCTTGGCGTACCATTTCCAACTGACCTTTTGAAAAAGCCCCTTGTTTTTCTGCAATAGAACGCACACCAGCAGCACCTTGTCCGATGATACCACCAACTAAACCTGCGTACATAGCACCAGTTACCCTATCAATCATAGGGGTATCTTCATTTAGAGCAGCGTCTACAATGAATGAATTTACAAACTCATCTACACCTTCCTCGAAAAATTCTTGTGTACCACTTTGAAGGAATCGCCTGTACAAACCAGTAAATCTTTGGGGTACAACTTCCTTAATCCTTTTGGATAAGTACTCCCTCATTAAGTTTCCATATTGAGACTGAGCAATCTTAGTTCTCAGCATCCTTTCCAAAAGGGACTTATGTTGCTTGGCAGTAATACCTCTAAGGAAAACATCTTCAAAACCACCTGCTCCTACACTACTGAAACCTGCTGTAATAAGACCTGTTGCAGTTCCTGCCATCATCGCTGCTCCAAAAGCGGCATCATGTTTTTCCTCATGTGTACCTTCCAAGTTGCCGTACACTGTAGCATAAGTAGCACCAGCCGACCTATTAGCAGCCGTTACAAATAGAGCAGATGTCTGAACGCCACTTACTAAATAAGAAGATGCTTGTCTTTCAATAGTCTCTTTACCTTTCTTCTTTGTAACAGTTCTAGTTAGTGATCTATTGAAACCATCAATAGCTTTTTGTACGTCGGCTGCATTACTACCCTTTGTAAAAATACCAGCGTCGGTAAGTCTCTTAGCTGCTTGTTCCGTAGTTTCTCCAAACCTTTTCTTTAGTACGCTACCTGTTACGGTTTTAATAGCTCCTTTGGCTGTTAAGTTAACACCCTGTTTACCTGCTATATAAAGCGCACCACCAGTTCCCAATGTACCTGTACTAAGTAAAACAGTAGCTGTAATATCCACAACCATAGGCGCAATCGCAGTAGATACATCCATACCTAAACCAAACTTGTCACCAAATATTTCAGCTACAGCTCTACGGTTTTGTCTGTCCTCGTCCTGTTCAACCAAAGCATCAATAGCAGCTTGGTTTTCAAACAAAGCAGGTATTACAAACGCTAGACCAGTGAACGAATCAGCAATAGAATCACCGATTGCACCTAAACGATTTTTAGCCCCGCTATAATTTTTAGGGTCGGCTATAAATCTTTCTAGTATTTGACCATTAGATAAACCTTTTTGTTTGCCATCTATCTTTGCAGTACCCCATTTCTTCTCCACTGTAGAATCTCTAAATAATTCATCGTATTGAGGGAACTGTCTTGTAAAAAAATCTTTTCTGTAGTTTCTTAAAGAAGTCTTTTGATTTGTATTTAAATCCGTACGGAGTTCTAAAGCTGCATCAAACTTACCCCTATCAAAAATCAACTCTGAGTGTGCTATGACTGCACCATTCTTTGTTACTTTGATGTTCTCTCCTAACTTGTTTACATCACTTATAAAATCTACTTCTCCTTTTTGGTAGGCTTCAAAAGAAGCTACCTGCTCCAGAGCATCCATGATATCTGAATCCTGAAACCTGTTCCTTGAAACATTCTCCCCTATATCCCTGCTGCTTGAATAACCTTTAGCTAACAGAGTTCGGGCTTTAGTAATCAGGGCAGAGGGATCAGTTTCTTCTTTGTTATTGATGAAGTAATCTTTAGCATCTTTAAGTACTTCATTATAGAGTTCCTTATCTTCTGCTTGGGAAGCAGCAGAAAACTCTGATCTTACTTGATTATCTCTTATTGCTTTAAAAGAATTAACACCAGAGTAAATTTCTTTCATACCCCTAGCTACTTGCCACATATCGCTATGTCGTATAGCTCCTCTACTCAAAGCACTAGCAACTGCTTTCTTACTATCTAAAATATTTGAATCACCTATAAGTTCATAACTTATAGATCCGTCTGCACCTTTTCTTCTTAATGAAGCAAGACTTAGGCTACCATGTTCAACTAAGTGTTGTTTCGCTTCATTAACTTCTGCTGAGAAGTCTTCTCTTTTAGCTCCATTTTCTAATGCGTTGTAATAATTATCTTTTGCTTCTTGTCCAAAGGCTTCAAACAAAAGGTTAGCATCAGTATCTACAGTTCCAGAATCTAATGTTGGTCTATACTCTGGATCTATCTGAGCTATCTCATTATTAATAAGTCCACTAATAGCTGCTTCCGCATCGCTATCTAAAGCCCCACGTTCAAATTCAAATTCTCTTAGGTAATTACCATAACCAATAAGCTTATCCTTATCGTCGGTTATGTTAGATCCAATAGAGTCCCCCCATTTATAAAAAGGTAAGGGATTAGAATATGCGTCATCACCTGACGAATCAGTTATAAGTTCTCCTGTCACAGCAGTTCGGGTTATGTTATATAGGTTATTCTGTTGGTCTTCTCATATAAGAGCCATATTGAGCTTGTTTTTGAGCTACTCTATCTACCGCAGCTCCTTTTAATCTTAATTTAGCGGAAGCAGCCTTTAGTAAATTTAATAATTGGTTGTAAGTTTTTACGTCTTCTAGTTTACGGATATCATCACCGAGAAGATTTGCGAAGTCCTCATCTGTAATACCTGTCTTAACTATAAGTTGAATCAACTCAGTTAAATCTTCATCATCTGCTGTTTCAAATTCGTCTACAGTTCTTAATAAACTAGCTGCTCTTGATGCAAATTCTTCCAAAGCTTCTAGTTGTCTATCACTTGTTATTCCTTGTTGCTCATTCGCTTTTTTAATTTTAAGTAAACCAAGCTGCATTTCTTGTATTTGAGTAGGGGCTGTTAAACGGCTTGTTATTTCATTAAAACTATTTGGGTCAGCTCCCCTTAAATCAGGTATAAGCGCAGCAAATTCTTTAGCTTTCTGTAGATCTTCTTTCGATTTCTTAGTAGCTTCAGCTAACGTAAGTGCAGTATCATAAACTCTTTTACCCCCCTTAGTTTTATCACCCCTTAAAGCGTTGATAACATCTGTATTACCAGCAGAAACAGCTTGAGCAATCATATTAGACTCTTGAGCTTGGCGCATGGTTTTCTTTTTCTGCCTTGCTTCAAGTTTGTCTCCAACATTCTTAAAGGCTGTATCGTACAAAGTTGCTACTATAGGATTGCCAAGGGCTTCAGGATTTTGTAAAAGAGATTGTTGTAGATTATCAAATTTGATTTTATTATTATCACCAGAGGACATTATCTGCTCTATCCTTTGAGATACAGGGACTTGTAAAGCATCAGCAGCCTGTGTTAAACGAGCTTTCCTTTGGGCTTCCTTTAGTTGCAAAAAACTTTTTTGCTCTTGCATATTCTGTAAGCTTTGCTGCCTCAATTCAGGAGTAAACTTATCAAGAATAGCTGCTTGTTTGAACTGAGGTAACCCACTTGCACTATCAAAAAATTCTTGTCTTAGTGGAGATACTATATCAGCAGGATTAAAATCCCCCTGTATAGCCATCTTCTGTCCTGCCATTATAGCACGTTGGGCTGCATCTTCAGTATCCCTTGTAGCCTGTGTTGACATCCCTCTTTTTACTTCAAACAGCCCTTCTTCGGCAGCTTTTAACTGTAAAGCTTCCTTTGCTTTTCCGCTATATTTTTCAGACTCTCGAAGTATTCTACTAGATAAAGGAGTTATCTGCCTAACCCCTTGTGCTGATCGTGTAACGTATGCCATACTACTGGTTAGCTTTTAATTTCTTTAGTTTCTTTTTAATCTCGTTTGCTGTCGGGTTTGTAGAAGGCATTCTCGAATCATCTGGTTCTACTCCTGTAGTAACATTACTACCTGAATAATTAGCACCACCAGTTGCCGTATCCCTGAGTCTAGCTGTATCAATAGCTTGTTGTTTTGCGTCTCCTCTTGCGTCCATAAACTGATTAGCTTGAATTCGTCTATCTCTCTGTTGCCTTTCTGTATCCTCTCGCATTAATCTATCTGTAGTACCCTCTGTAGCAGGAGTACGTTGCATACTTAAAAACGGCTGGTTTGTTGTTCCATATGAAGGTGTGCTTGGTGTTGGTAATGCTGTACTTCTACCTATTGGGCTTAATGAGCCTTCACTTAAATTTTTTGTAGGTATATTAGGTTTAGCTATTTCGTTTTTTATTTGATTTAGGCTGGATGCTTTACCAGTAAAGTTTATGGGGATATCAGCAGCATCAGCATCAGGATTTACTGCCAATCCTGTATCAAAAGGTCGTATCTGTTTTTCTTGAGCTTCAGTTGGGCCACCACTCATTAAGTCTAGAACTTGTTGTTGTCTACTTGCCATACGTCCTTTTACAGCATCTCTCGCATCTAACTCAGCAAAGGAATCTGCTGGTTTACTAAAATCAAAAGTACCTGTAGCTCCTTTATAACCACTACCTAACGCTCTCCTACCTGCTTTTGTTGTTGATGTACCAATTATCTTACCTGATTTATCTCTGATAACCCTACCTAAAAGCTCTCCTGAACCTGATTTGATTTCATTCGCCTGTCTTTTTTCTTCAGCTAGTCTAGCCCTTTCAGCTTGTTGGGCTAATATCTCAGGTCTAAGCGTAGCAAATCTTTGTTCTCCTGTTCGCCTACGTTCTAAAGCTTCTTTACCCATAGCTTCTTTCGCTGCTTTATCTCTTGCCATCATGTCCTCTCTTGAACGTAGATAGCCTAACCCAGAACCTGAACCACCAGAAGTACCACCTCTGCTTGGTGTAGCAGTTGAGGCTTCTTTAGTCCCTCTAGTCCGTGGTAGCTTTAATTGAGATCTTATTATATTGGGAATAGCTTTTGACATTTCAGCAGCTTTTTTATCATCTGCTTCAATCTGAGCCTTTCTTTCTTCTGCTGATTGTTTTCTAAAAGCTCTACTCCCCCTTTGAGGTCTTTCATTCCTTACTTCCATTGTTTGCAAAGGAACTTCAATTTCCCCTGACGTTTTCCCATCTGGACCTACTGCACCTTGTGAGGTAGGTACTATAGGATTTCCTTCATTATCTACCCCCATTGGAGCCTCTCTCGGATCAACGTCCATAAATCCTTTAGAAGCTGGTGCGCTTTCAGGAGCTGGTGCGCTTTCAGGAGCTGGTGCGCTTTCAGGAGCTGGTGCGCTTTCAGGTTGTTTTTTACTTTGAGCTATTCCTTTTATAAGGCTGGTTACTCCACTAGGTAATTCCTTTTCTTTTAACTTACCATATTTGCTAATACTATTTGGCTTATTAATTAAATTAAAGTTAGATTCCTCTGGATCTCTATTGTTTTTCAAAAGTGTATCCCTATCTGGATTCTCCCTTGCAAAACCAAAACCTATTTTGTCCATAGCAAAACCCAAAGCATTAAGGACATCATCTTCTTCGTCTTTTGAATAATCCCCTATAATAGCTTTTTTTAAAGTTTCACCATGCTCATCTTTATATTTTTGATTTATATCATTAATCAAATCAGAAGATCCTATTGCTCTTAACTCTTCAATTAAGTCATCAGCTAGACCTGTTTTTGTACCTATACCTTTAAAAGCTTCTTTAAAAGAACGAACATACCTGTTTATAAGTGCTTCTTTATCTTTAGCGGAAATCTTATCATAGTCTACAGTAGCCATATCCTATAAATTTACAGCTATTTCAGACAAAGGCAACCGCTCAAATCTAAGCAAGAGGTTGGTTTGTTAGCACATTTGTAAGCTGTTTCATAGACCTCCTGCGCCTTGATCCCTGTACCTTGTCTCCTAAATCAAGAGGCTCCACAGCTACAAGACCATGACGTTGTCTTGCGACATCAATACAGATAAAGGCAGCATCAGCTAAGTCAGGAGATTTTCCTAACCGATTCTTATAATCTGGCTTGGATTCAAGCTTCATTCTAAGGGTAGAACCTTTAACCATATCGTACTTACGACCTACAACTTCTTGAGCTAACTCATTAGTAATTCCATATAACTGTTTAGTTCTACAGAATTCCTTACCCACAAACCAAAGTTCAGTAACTCGATTGACATACAGCTCATTACCTATCAGTTTACTATTAGTACTGACTCGCTTGTCAGATGCTTTTCCACCGAATGAAACACGAAGGATATCATCACCAAACTCAGCAGCAAGAATGTCAGCCAAAGGGCTACCAGCACCTGTGGAGTCGATTCCTAAATTGGCTGGGATTATCTTCCTCTTCTTGCACTCGTCCTTTATCTGCTGAACAATCTGATAAGATCGGGGGACGGCTTTGTTGGTGGCATCGTCAGTAAGAGATATCGCTTCATCTAGCTGGCAAACAAATTGACCAGACTTATCATACCCAACATGCCCAGTATAAAGTATTGTTCGGTCACCACCATTGGTAAAAGCAGGGTCACAGCCAGCAATAGGTGTGGGGGTTCCCTCCCATTCTATACTACCCATAGCTCCTGACTTAACTAACTCAGCGTCTGTGTAAACTCCATCGGTTTCATCAGAGTCAAAGAATACAGCACGTACCATTCGATAGTAACCTCTACTCTCTTGACCCAGCAGTGCTTTGTCTTCTTCTATCTTTTCTTCTGTAGGTAACCAAGGGTAGACTGTTTCACCAGCAATTATGTTAGGAGATCTTTCTCCATCATATCTTTTGTAAAGACCACCCCATTTTGTTTTCCAAGTTTCGTCTATGTTAGGATCAATAGAATCCCAGCCTTGTGCTGGTTCACTCCACTCACCGAAAGCATCCCAACGAGAAGCAGGGTTTGATAAACCAACTAAACTAAATGATGGGTTCTTTGATAAGTTAGATAGACCTGCTTGTAGTATTGCTGTTGATAGTTCTGAAAGCTCATCTGCAATCAAGATAACATTCTTTTGTTTGATACCGATAAACTTACCGACAGCTTCCCTAGTCTTACTACGTTCTGCTGCAATCAAACTCAAACCCGCTTTCTCTATCAGTGTTCCATTCTCATTTACGTAAGCGACGTTACCAATAGAATCTCTTATCTTAAATGGTGCGCCTTCTAACACTGTTAGTAAACTGATGACAGAACCCCATATTCTTTTTCTCGCCTCACGTAACGTAGTCGATGTCAGTAGAACTAGAGTATCTCTTGGTGCAGCTAACCAGTTCAGGATTCCCCATGCAGCCATAGTGTGTGACTTACCAGATGACGCAGCACCACCAATAGACACATACTTATTTTGTATAACAGCTTGTATCATACTCTCTGCCCAAGGATGCTTAACCATCAGAGGTTCAGGGAGTTCGTCATGATTCCATAGTTCATCACACAACCTCCAGAAGTAATACTCTCTTGCCTTATTACTTTTATGGTTAGCTAACCCATACAACAAACCTGTTATTGTGTTCGTTGCATCTATACTCATCCCACCCACATCCATCTTAGATGTCTTCTCATCTATCCGTGGTTCATATATTCGTAAGGTCTGCGTCATTTAATTTGAAAGCTATGTAAATATATAGTATATATTAAGTGCTTTGGCTTATAAATCTAAAAAATCTAAGCTGCTTAAACATGCTCTCGAAATGTACGAGCAGCAATATAAACTTGTTACTATTGCGAAGGAGTTAGGAATCAATGTGTCTACTCTCCGTAGATGGTTAAGGGATGAGGGTGCAAAACCAAAAAAAGATCCTCATGCAAATAACCCATCTCTGAAAGAAGTAGAAGAAGTAAAAGAAAATAAAGATCCTTTACAGTCAACACTTGATGATAACCTAGAAGGTAAAACAGATGAGGCTATAAAAGAAGCTAAACTGGAAGCTCGTATAGATGAGGACAAGAAACTTATGGAGATTGCTCAATCACAATCATCTCCAGCAGAAAAGTATCAATCTTATGTAGCTGCCTCCGCTATAAAACTCCTGCGAGACAGCATGAAAAACCTTAGAGGACCACGTACAGTTAAAGAACTGTCTGAGCTAGATCAGTTAATACGTAGGAATTTAGGTTTAAATGCACGTACAGCAGGGGGTTCAGGCAAGTTGCAGATAGACATTAGTATTTTAAATAACGCAAAGGCAGACCGTGGTGATGGTGCTGTTAAAATAAACAAAGATAAAATAATAGATGTTGAGCCAGACGATGATAAATCCTGAAACAAAAGAAGACTTAGATAAACCTGTACTTCTATTTAGTGGTTTAGAAGATGCTTACATAGGTACGGTAGAACAGTATGGCAGACCACCTGTTGCTTGTTACTCAAAGCAAATGACAATAGATTTACTACAAAAAAATTATAACCTTACAAAGCAACAAGCTTATGAAAGGTATGAATATGAATACCTACAAACAAACTTTTGGGAGGGTACGCCATGTTTCTTAGACGATCTATCGGAGTAATGTTTGAAGACAGGAAGGTTGAAGAAAACCCCTGTGTCATGGTACGTAAAGAAATGGGTAAAGATTTTACATACGTTGTAGAACGTAGGTCTGGTACTTATTACAGAGTAATACCTAACTCAGCAAAAGAAGTATTTTATATACAGATGCTTGTCCCAAACGTAGATGCCTTAATTCCAGAAGAAGGAGATGGCGTAATACTTTCTGCTAAAGCTATAGAACATTGTGATTATAGGAGTTGATAACGGACTCAACGGTGGGTTAGTCGCCATATCAAAACAAACAGGAGCTGTCATTGAGAAGACAGTGATGCCTACACTTCATCGTTGTAAGAAACGAGAAACTGATACTCGTAAAGTATATGAATGGGTGATGGCACTTGAATCAGATTTTATCTTTGCTATCGAAGAGCCATTACACCATGCAAAGAGTTCACAAGCTGTTCGATCTATGGCAATATCATTTGGAAAATTGTTAGGACTAGCTGAAAGTAGGCAGTGGGATGTACAATGCGTCAAAGTACGTAACTGGCAAAAGGCTATGTTAGGCCACTTAGCCCCACCATATGATACAAAGAAAGCTGCATTAGGAGTTGCTAATATGTTAGCTCCTGAAGAATGTTGGTTAAAAAGTAAACGCTGTTCTAAACCTCACGATGGTATGGTAGACGCTTTTCTGATAGCTAGATACATACGCAAAGGTCATGCTTTAGTAGGGTATGATAAATTGTAAAAAGTTTTCCTTGCCTTCAATTCAAGTTCTTTTACTATGTCTTAAATGAAAAACCTATTCCCCGCTCAGTCCAAAGTGGCTGACTTCTTTGAAGAAAAACTAAGAGAAAATAAAAACACTCTAGATTCTAGCTCTGTTGGTACTGGAAAAACAGTAGTAGCATCCCATTTAGCTTTACGTTTAGACCGTCCTGTAGCTGTCATGTGTCCTAAAGCAGTGATCCCTTCATGGGAAAGAGAGTTAAAGGAAGTGGGTATTGATCCTATATTCGTACTTAATTTTGAAAAGGTAAGGACTGGTAATACGCCACATATGTCTAAGAGGGGTAAAAAGATAATGAACTGGAAAGTCCCTAAGAACACTTTGTTCTTAGTAGATGAGATCCATAAATGTAAAGGTCCATATACACAAAACGCACAACTTGTTATAAGCCTAGTTAAACAAGGGTTTCTAGTACATGGAATGTCAGCAACAGCGTGTGAAGATCCTACAGAGATGAGGTCTATCGGTTATATGTTAGGACTGCATAGCCTAGCTAAAACAGAAAATGGTTTATATAACTGGTTTAGTTGGATGAAAGTTAATGGGTGTTACCAAGATGAGTGGAATGGTTGGCACTTAGGATCAAAGAGTAACCTCAAAAAGATACACGAAAAGATCTATGGGGTTATGGGGGCTAAGTTAACTGTAGCAGATTTCCCTGATACATTCAGAAATAACAGAGTTTTCATAGAACCTATGCAATTTGCTGATTCTAATAAGATCATAAAGACTTATGAAAAGTTAGGGCTAACACCACAAATAATAACAGAGCTTATCGAGAACGGTTCTGTTGGAAATAGTGACCATGTGATCGTTAACATCCTACGTGCAAGACAACTAACAGAAGCGATGAAAGTCCCTGACTTAGTTACATACGCACAAGACTTAGAAGAACAAGGTAACTCTGTAGTGTTGTTTGTTAACTTCAGAGACACTGTAGTAACACTATGTGATCAACTGAAATGCAAAGCAATAGAGGGGGGTCAGACAGTAGAAGAACGACAAGCAATCGTAGACGAATTTCAAAATGATGAAGCAACTATTGTGGTCGCTAACATTGCAGCAGGGGGTACTGGACTATCATTACATGATTGTAATGGAGATAGACCAAGAGTTAGTTTGATCTGCCCTTCTTTCAATGCTAAAGACTACCTCCAAACTTTAGGGCGTATTCACCGTAATGGTGCAAAGTCTGACGCTATACAAAAAGTTTTAGTTACGTCAGGGTCTATAGAAGAAAATGTTATAGACTCAATAGAAAGAAAAATAAATAACCTAACGGAGTTACATGGAGTGTAAAAAAATAGCAAAATCTATACCACAAGATCTTTTAGATATAATTGAGTATAGAGATGGAGTTTTGTATTACAAAGTAAGTGGCGTGAAAAAGAAAGAAGGAGACGTTGCAGGTTGTTTATATAGCCCATCTCAAGGTAGTAGCGAAAGGGGTAGGAGAACAAGATGGAGATTAAAATTTAAAGGTAAGGAGTACTATAGAGCAAGAGTTGTGTGGACTTTATTTAACGGAGATACAGAAAAAATGATCGATCATATAAATAATAATACTTTAGATGATAGAATAGAAAATTTAAGGGAATGTACCAACGCCCAAAACCAAGCAAACCGTTGGGAAGCAAAAAGCAAAACAGGAGTAAAAGGACTACGAGTGCAAAGGTTTAAAAGAAAAGACGGCTCCTACCATGTAGTGTACGTTGGAGTAGTAGATTATAATGGTAGTAGATACTGTACGTCTAAATATCCTTATACAGAAGAAGGAAAAGTAAAGGCTATACAGGCACTCAGAGAGTTAAGAGCCTCACTACACAAAGAATTTACCCATCATGGACAACCAACCAGACCATAGTAGTAGAGGACACGCTCCTTTCTCACCATCAAGTCTCAAGTACGTAGCAGGTTGTTCTGGTTACGAAGGACGATCAGGCACAAACGCTGCTGCTGAAAAAGGTACTCGTATTCACGAAGCCTTAGAAGTTCGTGATCCCTCTGCCCTGCACGATGAAGACGAAGTCATGATCTATGAAGCAATCGTCAAGCAAGAGGATGAGTATACCAAGAATTATGCTAAAGGGCAGGAGTACAAGGAAGAGAATGAGATCTTACTAGATGTTGATCTTGACTCTACAAGTACGTGGGGAACTTGCGATAGACTACTTACCTTTGGTAACAAAGCTATATTAGCAGATTACAAAACAGGAGTCAGTGAAATAGACCCACCTAGAAGTAACTGGCAAGCAAGGGCTTACACGGTTGGAGCTTTTCAAAAATATCCAGAGCTTGATGAAATCACTTTTGTGTTCTATATACCTGTACGCAATGAAGTACTGGAAGGAACATTTACACGAGAGGAATTGCCCTTATTGGTTAAGCAACTAGCCGACGTAATACGAAATGGGGAGAAAGTGCGCCCTCAATGGGATGGTGGTTTCCCAGAAGCAGACGCACTTTCTCCTTCGGTTAACTGCCGATTCTGTAAACACGAAGAGTATTGCCCTTCACTTGGTGGTTTAGCAGTTGAAATAGTACAACGTATATCAGGAGATAATTTACCTAAAGAAAATATAGAAGATCCTACAGACCCTAACACAGTAGAGCATCTTTATATCGTAGCAAAAGTTGTAGAGAATTGGGCAAAGCGGGTAAAAGAAAAAGCAGTTACTCTAGCTAAAGATGGAATGGAGTTTCAGAACTTGAAACTTAGATCTATGGGAGCAACTCGTAAGTGTACTGATAACATAAAACTCGTCGAGATAGCAAAAGAGTACGATTTAGAACAAGAAGATTTACTTAATTTGATTAGTATCCCCCTTAAAAAAGTAGCTAATGCTGTAGGGGATAATGCTCCTAAAGGAGAAAAAGGAGAAAAATCAAGATCTTTTCTTGACGCTGTTGAAAACAATGGCATTATAGAAACGTCAGAGGAAAGGTTTACCCTTTCTTAAAACTAAAATAAAACTAAGACCAAAACCAAAACTAAGACCATGCCCAAGACTAAATTAGTAGAAGCTAAAAAAGAAGAACTCGCAGCTCCAGTAGCTGCTCCAAGGCTTGCGATATCAGCAGAAGATATCGAGATTCCAAGACTCAATGTTATACAAGGATCTTCGGAAATCGATGGTGACGAGGGTGCGCTCGTTATCAATAGAACCCACACTATTATGCCAACAGGAGGATCGCTTTCAGTTATCCCAATCACAGCAGTAAAAGGGTGGGCTGAAAACGTACCTTTTGGTTCAAACGAAGTAGCAAGAGTTGCTTACACCGCAGATGAGAAACAAGCAATAGCAGAGGATTCGGACTTCGGTACGATTGAGTTTGCTGATGTAACACTTCTTATCCCTGAACCAGAGGATATTGGAGAGGACGCTGCCGACGCATTTCCTTTCCCCATAGGAGAAACCTCTTATGCGATGGGTAAAATCCATGTACGTAAAGCAGCATACCGAAATACGTTCAAGAGACTTGGACTATTTCAAGCGATGAATCCAGAATCTCCACTGTGTGCAAAACACTGGAAGTTTCAGGCTGATCAAGCTACAGCTAACAGAGTCAGTTGGTACATACCACAAATGACTGTAACTAAGGTTGATACCGATCCACAAGTTGTTGATTTCGTATCTAGAATTATCCCTTCCTAATTATGAGTGATATTACTATAGACGAAAAAATAAACCACCTTGTAGGTGAACTTGATCAAGTTAATAAAATCAGAGAAGAAATTTTTTCTAAGATAGAAGAACTTGAATTATCTGATGCAAAGATGTCAGCAACGTCTGAGGCTTTTAGATCACAAATCGAAACCTTAGAAAAGATAAAGGCATCTCAACCTGAACTAATATAATCTCGTAAGCGGTAGGAGTTCCGCAATACGAAATGGGGGAGTCCACCTACGTGTCATAGGTTTTCACGTAGGTGGGCAACTCATCGCAAATTATGAATACAATCGCTATTGATTTTGAAAGTTACTACGACAAAGACTGTTCGGTAAAATTCCTTGGGCTACTAGGCTACTTCAGCCATACCGACTTTGATGCATACAGAGTTAGTGCTGTAGGGGATGAAGGGACAAATTTCGTTGGTTGTCCTAAAGAAGAATTTGATTGGAGCGTTATAGAAAATAACAGAGTCCTATCACACAACGCACAATTTGATGAAACACTTTATTTGTATGGAGTTGATAAAGGGTGGTGGAAAAAATATGAATATGCTGAATGGGTGTGTACCGCAGACTTAGCAGCGTATTCTGGGTTACCTAGATCTTTGAAGGGGGCTACCACCACCCTATACAATTTAGAAGTCGATAAATCTACAAGGGATAACATGTCAGGTAAACGATGGGAGGACATGACTAAAGAGTTCCAAGATGAAGTTGATGAGTATGCTCTGAAGGACTCAGAACTTTGTTTGAAGTTATGGCAAGACTTGGAAGGAGATTGGCCTCAGATGGAGAGAGATATCAGTTTGATGAATAGAAGGTGTGTACAAAGAGGTATTCCAATTAATACTAATCTACTTAAAAAATCTTTAGTAACGATCAATGAAAGACTTTTTGAAGCAGAGAACTCTATACCTTGGATTGATGATAGACCTATACTGTCTAGACAAGCATTTAATGATGAGTGTAAAAAAGAAGGTCTAGAACCTCCTGCAAGTTTAGCTCTTACAGATGAAGATGCTAATAAGTGGATAAAAGAAAATGAGGGCAATTATAAATGGATTTCTGCGGTACGTGATTACAGAAGGATCAACTCACTTAAAAGAAAGTTAGAAGCTTTTGAATACGCTACGATGGGCGATAAACGATACTACGGAGGTATCTTATATCATGGAGCGCATACAGGTAGATTTAGTGGTAGTGGTGGTAACTTAAATTTACAGAATCTACCTAGAGGAGAAATGTTTGGGGTCAACTTGCGTAGTTTGATATCTCCAAAGAAAGGTAGGAAGTTAGTCGTCGTAGACTTATCGCAAATTGAAGTTAGAACTTTATGTTGGTTAGCGGAAGATCAAGACTCCTTAGATGAAATAAAAGCAAGTGATGATATCTACGAAGCCTTTGCTATCAGGTTTGATAAATGGGATAAATCAAAAGGGGTGTTAAAAGATGAAGACCCTTCACTAAGACACCTAGTTAAAACTATGGTACTTGGTTGTGGTTACTCTGTATCAGCAGGTAAGTTTGCTCTGATATCGGGTATGGATGAAGACGAAGCTGTCAAGGCTGTAAAGTTATACAGAACAAAAATGAAACGAGTTGTGGCTCTTTGGAACAAATTACAAAGAAAGTTGCATGTAGCGTATTCATTAGGGGATGATTTTAGTATTGAACTACCATCTGGACGTAGTTTGGACTACGGTAAGATACAAACTGCCATGCAATTTGGTAGGAGGAACTACATAGCTTTGATTGCTAAAGGAGCTAAAAAGATTCCTGTAAAACTCTATGGAGGACTTTTAACAGAAAATGCATCTCAAGCACTTGCAAGGGACATATTTTCTGATATACTCACCCGCCTCGAAAATAGAGGGATGGAAATTATTTTCCACGTACATGACGAAGTTGTCATAGAAGTGGATGAGAAAGATGCAGAGGAAACTTTGGATCTTGTCATAGAAGAAATGAGAACCCCACCAGAGTGGTTACCCGATATCCCCCTAGATGCCGAAGGTAAAGTTCTGGATAAATACGAAAAATAACATGCACCATTATAGATACTTAAAAAACCTATCAGACCACCACACTAACACTTGCGAAACACTAACAACATTTAATAAAACTCCGAAGAAGTTTACAGATAAAGAAAAGCGTAGGGCATGGATGAACCATCCAGATACAGATTACGTATTCTATTCTCTGAATGAAGGAACAATAGCCTCTACAAGAATATCTAAAAGGGGTGGTAACAAAGTAGAAGCAATGTATGGCTTCGTTGTTGAGTATGATAATATTGACCCTGATTGGGATAAGGTAGTAGAAGAAGTACTTTCTAAATGTGGACCCTTCCCACCAACTGTTATAACTAGAACTCCTTCTGGTGGTATCAGACTTATATGGGAGTTTGAAGGAAAGCTGCTGATAGACTACAGAATGTTTAACGCTTTTGTCAAAGCACTAGCAGACAAGTTAAGAGTAAGGCGTATGTTTGCAGGTTTCGATGAGTCTTGTTTGGATGCAGCTAAGTATTGGTTTCTAGGTGAGATTATTCACGTTACTGGAAAAAGACTAAAGAAAGACTTTTATAAAAAGCTATTAATAAAAACTAGTATCAAACACCCACCACAAGCTCCGACTGCTTTAAGTATCCCACTAGAGGTTATTGAAAAAAAAGTACGTGAGGACGAGAAATACAAAGGTAGATGGACTTCAGGCTTTAATGTAGGGGATAGAGGACCATTGTTCTGGATAGATGATGGTATAGAAAGAGATGGGTGTCAGGTGACTCTAGATGGTATGGTATGTTACTCAGATAGGGCAGGTAAAGGTTTCTTAACTTGGAAAGAAATATTTGGGCAGACTTTTGTAGATGAATATGAGAACGCAAAACTAGACCATCTAGTAGATAAATATTGGTTTACAGGTAAAGCTTTCTACACTTTCATCAACGGAAAAGCATGCACCTTAGATAAGGATCAACTTAAACTAGAACTGAGGCAAGCAGGTTTTAGGACAACAAGGAATGGGCAACCACTAACCGAAGTAGAAAACGCTATCTTAATAATACAACAAAACAGTAGGATAGATGAAGTAGCCCCTATTATATTTGATGAAAGAAGGATAGTAGAGTCAGGTCCAAATAAAATTTTAAACACCAGTACACTTAAACCAGTACAACCTGCGGGGGATGCTGACAGAAATAAATGGAAGTTTATAGATACATGGCTCACCCAATTCTTTAAAGATAAGGAATCGCTAGACTACTTTTATGGGTGGCTACAAAGAATCTATTCCGCTCTGTACGAAAAAGAGTCTAAACAAGGACACGCACTTATATTGGTAGGGCCAACAAACAAAGGTAAGTCTTTGCTATCTAACAAATTAATTGGTGGGTTGCTTGGTGGATTTGCCGACGCTTCGGATTATCTTAGTGGGGATAGTAAGTTCAACAAAGAATTAGGTAGGGTAGCTGCTTGGGTTATTGATGATACAACTTCGGCTGCTTCTTTTGCAGAACAACGTAGAGCCACTGAGCTAATTAAAAAGGCAACCGCTAACCCAAGAATTGAATATCAAGCGAAGTTTGAAGACACTATAACTATCAGTTGGGCAGGTCGAGTAATCATGTCTTTGAACATGGACCCTACCAGTTTATCGGTTATTCCTGCTTTGGACTCTAGTAACAGAGATAAAATATTAGCCCTCCGTATTTCTGATGAGGCAGAAAGTAACTTTGCTAAGTTATTAGGAGTCGAAGAAGCAAGCAATACTATTATAGAATCAAGGATAGCCGAAGAACTTCCATACTTTGCTCAATGGTTATTACACGAATTTAAAATTCCTAAACACATAAAAGGGGATTCAAGGTTTGGTATTAAATCTTTCATTGACCCTGAGATAGAAGAGGTTGCCTTTGCAAATTCAACAAGGTCTATTCTAATAGAAACAGTAGAATTTTTTGTACGTAAATTTAGAGAATATGATGATAAAAGAACTGTATGGAGAGGCTTTGCTACAGACTTTATGCAACTTGTAACAGAATTGAATGGGGGTAAACCATTGAATAACCTAGTGGTAAACACAGAGTTCATGCGTCGTAGTATGCAGTCATTAGAAGAAGCTTGTAAAGCAGACCCTACAATTAGACCTGTTACTTCTCAGTACAAGAAACACAACAAAATTTATTCCATTGATTTAGATCCGAAATGGGATATAAGTGCTCTTGATGACTAGAGATGAAATAAACGAGTTCTGTGAAACAGTAGTACCAAGTGAAGATGTTATAGTGCCTGATGGTCTTGATGGAGCTTTTATTGGAGTCGCTTTAGATGAAGACCCTACAAGAGCTGTATATTCTATAGAAAGATGTATACAAATATTATCTGAAGAAATGAAACCAGATGAAGCCGAAGAATATTTTTGGGTTAATGTAGCGGGAGCAAGAGGTGAAGGGTATCCTATCTTTATATCTACCCCTGAAGAAACTTATTGAAATAACGTAGGTGATTTTAAATCACCTATATCAATATGTAGACCAGAGGTTTTGTACACAAAACCATCAGTATCTTTATCTCCTCTTTGTTTGTACTCAGCTTCCTTCAATAGTTTTGTAGTAGGTAACCAACCTACAATCCAAACAATCATAAAATCCTTACGTACTCTGGTGAAAAAATAAACGTCGTTGTCTGGCATGAACTGCTTCTTACAATTAACAGAAGCAGAGTAATGAGGCTTTGGAGGAGTAGCACAAGATTTTGATTTAACTTCTATCTTCCTTTTCTTGTACTCAATGTCGTGTGTGTACACGGAGTCACCTACGTACTTACTTCTCTTCAAATAGTTTTGTACGGCTATCTCTCCTAAGTATCCTGCCATGCGCCCTAAACCCTGAGTAAATGAGTTAGGCAGCACTCCCAATTTACAAGAGCGTTTGTGAGCAATAACTAAGTCCTCGCTCGTGGGTCGGTAAACAACAAAGTTGTCCTCGACCTTGAATCGTTTTTTATTTCTAGCCAAACTAATCTTGGTTTATTCGTTTGAGGAACGATTCCCATGCAGGGAAGAATATCTCCTCCATGCAACGGACAATAGCCTCTTGATCGTAGTTCTCTAACCAACCTACACCACTCAGTAATAAACTAGCCTCCATCATTTCATGCCTTATGGTGTGTATAAGGGCTTTACCTTTGAGAGTATTATTTATCTCAATAGTTTTCTTGTCGTGTAGATATAATCCGTAGTCAGGGCTATCGCCATTAAAGGGAACTAAGGCAATCTTTACTCGTCTGCCAGCAATAGAAACTGTTTTTGGGAGTACCACCTTACCACCTTTCCACAAGCTCCGAGTATAATGTAATACCTCCTGCTATAGCAGAGGCCATTCCTTGTTTACTATTTACAGCTAAATCCCAATCTTCTTTATTAGTCCCAAAAAAAGGTTCTGCGATACAGGCTGGCATTGAGGTCGCACGTAGAAAGTAAGCTCCTCTACTTCCTTTTTTACGTGGCTTAATTCCCCTACTTCTAAATAGAGGGAAAGAGTCTTCAAAAGAATCCCTTAGTGTACGTGCAAGTAATCTTCCTTTCTCAGAGGTATGCCAGTGCAACCATTCATGGCCTGTTGCTGATGGTGTTGCTGCGTTGAAGTGCAATTCAACGGCTGTGTCTACACGATCTTCATCTAGCTTCCTAGCTAACCACCGCATAGCAGTGACATAACTTCCACCTTTATAGGTGTGATAAATCTTATACGGTTGTTTTAATTCCTTGCCAACCATCTCGGCAAGCTCCGAATTGTAATCCCATTCAGTGACTCCAGTTACAGAAGCTGCTCCTGAATCATTTGGTCGGCTGTGTCCCACGCAGATTGCTATCATTACCTATAATTATAGCACGTCTGTACGAAAAATCACTATGGAACTTCTGACCACGACCCATGAGATTACCCTCTACAAAAGGATAATCGTAGCCTTTTATAAGGCTGATTGTAGGAGGGTCATATATTGCGCTTTCGTTCAATCTGGAGTCGCCCGCTAAGTCGCTCAAGTTGCAGCTTGGCAGCAGGGCTACCATCAGCAGCAAGCTTATCAATTTTATCTTCCAAGTCATAAAGGTATCTGCGTTGCTTACCCCTAGTATAGTTTACGTAAGCTTCTAACGCTAATACAATTATACGGAAAAAATGCCTCACTTTTTATTTTTCTTTTTTGAATTGAGTTTTATGAAGTCAGCTTTGGTTATTTTATCTCTTGGTTCTTCTATAGAAGCTAACTTTTTTTGCTTTTTTGAGTACTTACTAAAAAGCATTTTACTTCTTTTTAGATAAAATTGACCATATAACACCAACAAGAGTAACAACTGCTGAAACACCTGTAGTGACTTCATCTTGAGTTGCTAATCCATTCTGTGTCATGAATCCTCCACCG
>Ga0209232_1000122_pt1 | contig 47023 bp, 62 predicted proteins | sample ETNvirenome_2_60_FD_184066 | JGI IMG/M metagenome (GOLD analysis project Ga0209232, IMG submission 184066) | Marine viral communities from the Pacific Ocean - ETNP_2_60 (SPAdes) (version 2) | ecosystem: Environmental > Aquatic > Marine > Oceanic | place: Pacific Ocean | collected 2013-06-22 | reverse complement strand
TACCCTATACTTTTCGTTGAAAAAAGGTGTACAGCCTGTACCTCAGCCCTTGTTGCGCCCCGGTTCAATTTTTTAATCATAACATAAAGGACAACCTTATGAATATAAACCTAGACAAGCTAGTCTTAAAGTTCTCATCCTATAACTCTCGCACACAGTCTTTCGACAAGGTACTTGCCGAAAAGCCTCTGGAAGATATGTCTGACTCTGAAGCGAATCAGATCATCGAAGATTCTTCACAGATTTCCGTATTCGTGGATGATTGCGATAAAGCTGATCAGCCAGCCATTCTCCAGAGAATGGAAGAATATCGTTCCCAGTTAGAGTGGCGTGGTGAGGCTGATAGTAGTTCTTACCAGTACGTGAGTAAGAAAACTGGTGAAGTGGTCAAGGGAACGTCATTCTTCATCCAACGAGACCCATCTCGTAAGATCACTGCAGGTAGTTTCTTCAAGCGTCTTGCTGGACAGAAGATCAAGCCAGCTAATGGTCTCGTTCGATAAGAGCGATCAGATTAAGGGGGAGTCATAGTACTCCCCTTTTTTAATCCCTGCAAATAAAAATCGCTTTAACACTCTAATCACAATTAATAACAAAAGGAATCTATATGAAAGTCTTATAAGAGGATTGTTTCCAGTACCATTTTAGCGACTTGGGCTGTTTCTGTTTGCCTCGAAGTAAACACACGAATTGAATACAAAGCTATACCATAATCACATTAAAAAGGATATACAATGCGTTATTTATTAACCCAATCAAAAGAAAGTCTCTTTCATCATTTTTTACCTTCAGGAAGTGTAGTAGTGGTTTCAATACCAAAGAAAAACTTCCCGAATGTTCTCCAAGCACTGGCAAAAGCTAGAGAGCAAGTATTTGGAAAGTAGTCCTTTACTTTCTATTGCTTAGGGGGAGTTATGACTGGTCTTACAGTTGAAACTTCCCCTATTTTACTTTGGGGCATAAAAATATAAATGAATAAAAAAACATCAATGAGAGTAATGAAGTTTGCATAATATTTCTTCATTGAAGTTTTTGGCAGTTATGCCTTTGCCCCTAAAAATTATTAACAAAAAAAGGATAAAAATGAAAACATTAAAAGGCATTAAAGATATTAAATTTGTTAACAACGTATCGGAATTAACTCCTATTAAATCAAATGCTGGCTGGTACATAGGTAAAGTGTATAATGATGAGGGTTTTCTTATGCCTTACTCAAGAAACACCGATTATGTGAGTAAAGATATTGTAGTTGCATTGATAAACAATACAAAATATTTAGATTTATTAAAAAAAGGCGTTAACAAGCCTTAAATAACAAACCTGGGGCCAATGTATCAGTTGCCCCTAAATCTCTCCATATTAAAGCGATTAAGGTCTTAAAACACCCCATATATCGCTACAATTCAAACACTTCAAATATAAAAAACAGTCAATAATAAAATAATCAATATTTTTCAGGAGTGTGTAATGATTTACAATATTAGAAAACCAAGATGTTACCCCCTGTATCAATTACATATTAAAGGATCTTGTTACACCATTAGAAAAGGAAATAAAATAATAAAATACTTAGATGGTGCTTATGGTCATAAAAAATGTTTAGATGATGCATTAAAATGGGTAAAGGAAAAAGAAATATTAAAAACATTTTAAATATAAAATAGGAAGAAATAGTGGATTAGGCTGAAAAGCACTAATCGTGTACGCATAGTTAATAAATTTTTTTATACAAGTGCTGTGGACTAGGCAATAAGGGTCGCTACCTAACGAAACGTGGATATTAATTGTCACCACGAACACAGCACACAAATTAACAAGGAACAGCTTATGACAATAAATGAGCTAAACATTACTTTATCTGATCTTACAATAGAAAACCTAATCGAATATTTTGACGGATACGGTATTGTTGTAACTGATGATGAATTAATTAAAAAACGAATTAAACAACTGCACAATTATACACCTTGTCTAGGATACGATGTCATTGCAGATGAAAATGGACATCTCTACGAGGTTAATTGTGAATGTTGGTATTGTAAACCCATAACAAAAGGAGTTATAGTTGAAAAACGTAACTAAAACAGTAACGAAAACAGAAGAGTCTTTACTCTTATTAAGTAACAATATAGAATTTGTATCCAATGTTCGTAAGGGCGTTGATACAAAATCAGACTCATTTAAAAACTTAAAAACCAGTATTAATAACAATGGTTTAAGAAGTGCATTAAATGTGTATAAAGATCCTGTAGATGGCAAATATTACCTTATTGCAGGGCACAGAAGGTTAAAAGCAATTCAGGAATTAGAAAATGAGTATAATATTACTTCAGAAGTTCCAGTTATTGTTTCTCCAGCTCCCAATGGAGACTTGTCTACCCTTCAGTTGGAAGAAAACCTATTAAGAGAAGATTTATCTTTCTTAGAGGAAATTCTAGCGTTTAAACAAATGATAAAAAAAGACAGCACTATTAAGGAAATCTGTGAAAAGTTTGGTCATTCACACGCTTACGTAAAGGAAAGATTGCACTTTTCTAACTTATCAAAAGAATTGTTAAAACCTTATGTTTTTAATTCTGATAAGTTTAATAAAAAAGATATGAAAGAGTTTGCTACAAATACGTTGCAAATACAAAGAGAAGCATTGAACTGGGCTGCTAAGATTTCTAAATCAAAAAGCCTTACTGCTTATGTAAAAGACTATTTTGGTATAGATGATAGAATTCAATGTTTTCTTCGTTATGAAAACTTGGTTGGAATAAAAGAAAGCAAAGATGTTTTAATAGACCTTTGTCAAGGATTGTCTGAATTCGAAGAATTGCAGTCTCTTTATCAAAATAAAAGACAAGATTCATTGCAATTGTTTAAAGAGTTTACAGAAGATTATGACGGTACTATAGGTTTTGTAAAATTTGCTTTAACAAATCATCCTAACGAGAAAATGAAAGAACTATGGACTAGATTGCTTGAAACAAAAGTTGTTGCAGATATACGATATGACTGGAGTGATAATGTGTCAAGAGCTAGTTCTTTATGTGAACTGATGATAGCACTGTTTAACAAACCTAAAGAAATAGATAAGATTGTAGGCAGATGTGAATTAAAAGATGGTCAGGTATTTGTTAAAATTAAAGCAAATAAAAAAGAGGGATCAAAGGAAACTGTTGAAAGAACAAAATATTATCTTCAAACAAAGAAGTTTGCAAGGGCTACAGTTCATTCATATATAGATCACTTGTATGAAACTTATAGAAAAGGAAAACCTACTGAAAAACAAGTAGAGTTTATTATGAAAGATGAATATGGTATTTCTTTAAAAGACATATCTGTTGGAAGTCATCAGTATGGTTACAACTTAAAAAGAATACATGAAATTTCTCATAACGATCCTAAAGCGTTAGCACAGGAGATTTTTCATTGCTTAGTACGTGAGTATATGCTTCGTTGCACCATACAAGAACTTGATCGGTTTGCAAAACTGATTGACGGTTCAATGTCTTATAAAGAATGGTGCTTATTATGTTGGGATACAAATACCACTATTAAAGAAAATATGCTTTTAGCTATTTCAACAACAAACCTAAGAAATGCTTTTAAGCAAACGGGTTCAAAGAAAGATATTGTTAAATATAAAACAGAACAAATGGGTATTAAGTTTCCATTTAATGATATATTTACAAGCAAAGAAGCAGATTGGAAGGGTATCGAAGTTAAGTCAGCTTACCTCGATAAGAAGCTTATTTATGACGATATAGTTTAAATAAGTTTCAGCTAATAAGGGGGGCGTTCCGCATTTCGCCCCCTTTATATTTAATTAAGCTCAGGTCCTCCTATAACCATTTTGCTTTTAACTGAAAAATGTGATTCGTGAAAATCTAAGTCAACCCAATTAAAACATTTAGTATTAACAAGTGAACCATCTTTTGCAATGTATTGAATGTCGGTTTCAAGAAAATAATCTTTGTCTTTCGAAACCAGTTTTTTAAATAATTCTAAACCTTTGAAAAATGATTTTGTTATGCTCATTAATCCTTTATAACTGTCATTTGTAATGAACTTTTTTATACTAGCTTCATCACTGCTTCGTTCATACTCTCCTAAATTATAAATCTTATACTTTACAAATGATTCAGAATATCCTAAAGCTCTGGAAAGATTTTCTACTCCTTCTATTGATTTGATAGTCCTTCCAAAATCTAACTTTTTAAGGTTTAATCTAATTTCTGTTTCAATTAAAAGATCTTCATTTACATTGTTCCAAAGTTCTCGTTCAACCAGTTTTTGAGCTGGAGCCTTTTTAAGGGCTTCAATGTCTTTTTCCTGATATTTGATAATCTTATGTAACTTGTCAATATAGCTTTCACTATCTATCTCTGTGCCTACTCCTTTATTATGTAGCATTGGGTTATCCTTAATTTTTAGAGTTAAAGTTCCTTTATGTAGCCTAATATCCTTTTTATAGATAGAAACAAGCTTATCATAGCTTTTATCACTCATCTCCTTTCCTTCAATCCAATTATACAGAGTTGATCTGCTTATATTGGTTCGTTTGGAAATTGAAGTAAGCGATAAGTCCGTTTTTCGCAACCAATTAATTACTTCATATTTATTCATAGTTATTAACCCTCCATACACAAAAAACTTAACAATATTGTACACTAAATAAAAAATTTTTTCTTTAAACTGGACAATTATGTCCAATTTGTAGTATCTTAAAAGGAGTCACAATGCAAATAAAACAACGATTAACTTCCAAAAAGAAACATATATTGATGTCAAACTCAATAAAGTTTCGAAATTCAAATCGTCCACATATCACCAATCATAATAGTCAAAATTTCCTAAAAGAATTTAAGGAATTTTACGATTCAAATATGAATGAAGTTGTAAAAATTCGTTTAATGACCAAATGGCAATTGTCTAACTATATGAGAATGATTGATAGCAATAAGGCTATTCAGATAGCTAGAAAGATAAAAGACCGACGAGAATTCAATAAGTATGTTGGCAAAGATATTAGAAAAATGTTTTCTAATTATATGTTTGCTAAACATAGATATTTTTCTCTAACCAAATAATTGAGGTAGGCTCTTGACAATAACTACCGCTTCCTTACCCCTTCCACATACACACGTTGAGAGCCTTCTCATATCTATAATGAGAATAAATTCCAAACAATGTCCATATTGCAAGTCAAATTTAGTTGGACAGTCGTACACTTATTACGATCCTGAGTTAAGAGAAAAAAATATTGAAACTAGCTTAGAATGTATACCTTGCAGAAGAGAAATAGATATATCCGATTACTTTAATACACAATTATTAAAAAAGGAAACAAATGATAGTGTTAACAGATTTACAAGAAGCTTGGGCAGAAATGTTCAATAAAATTGATTCTTTTGTTGAAAAAGCACAAAAAACAAATCCTGAGTTGGCAAAAGAGTTAGATAAAAAAACTATCCTTAAAGCAATGGCGGCAACTCAAAAGTTAGATGCTCTTCTTGTACAAGCAAAGAAACAATCCGATGCCAAACAAAAACATAAAGATCAGGAAAGTCTTTTTAGTGACTGATTTAAATAAAGAAGCAGAAAACTTCTATCCTTATTTAAGCAGATTAGGATTTCCGTCAGAAGAAAATGCTGTATCTAATTTGGTGTCCAAGTTTGAAATAAACGAAAAACTAGCAAAAGATATATATAAACGATGGATTAGAGATTGCGATAAATATCGTGCCGATAATTTAGCAGAACCGCATCCTATTCATAAAAAGAGAATGGAAACATTAAACATACTAAGGAAAACCTTATGATGAATAAACTAATGGTTCATTGCGGTGGAATAAATGCAGACTACAATGAAGTTTGTAATGTCCCACTTCCACAGGAAACAGAGACATACGTTCCTGTTCCATATAAAGATATAATAGACAATACAAAAGAAGTAGCCGATACATTACTTAAAGGTTATGAGTATGATGGCTCTCAGTATGCTTTATCAGGTAAAAATAAAGATGACAACTATAACAAATTCTTCGGGGTTCACTACTATAAAGGTGAAAATGAAGAAATGCACCAAGCAATTGGTATGCGTTCTAGTTATGACAAATCAATGGCAAATGGCGTTTGTGCTGGTGCTAGAATATTTGTCTGTGATAATATGGCTTTCGTAGGTGAAATCACTATAATGAGAAAGCATACTAAAAATGTATTAGGTGATCTTCAAGACAAATTGGTAAGTGCTTTATACAAAGCGAATAATAACTTTGCCAATATTGTTAAAGATACTCAGACAATGAAGGATATGCCTGTAAGTAAAGATCAAGCTTACGAGTTTATAGGTAAAGCTAGAGGATACAAATTGTTATCAGCTAATCAATCTAATGATGCTTATAAAAACTGGGATAAACCTCCTTTTGAGGAATTTGAAGATAATAATATGTGGTCTTTATACAATGCTTGTACAGAAGCGTTAAAAACAAGTCCACCTAATAAAATAATAGAAAAGCACATCGCTCTGCATAAAAGAGCAATGGCATAGTTTGGCATATGAAGGGCTGGATCTTTTTTTTGTACCAAGAACCCACTACTACTACCTACCTTCTTGGTTTTTTTCAGCCCTTCACTCCCTTAAATAATTTAACAATAGGAGAATAATGAGCGAATCACAAAACGCTAACTTTGAAGAAATGTGCGATATGTACGCAGTTCTTCGTAATGAAGATATAAAAGGTATGACTGAACAGAAAGGAAGATTTGACTACTTGTCTTGGGCGAAAGCTTGGGATCTGGTAAAGCAATTCTTTCCTAGATGTGATTATAAAGTAAAGAAGTTTCCAACTGAATTAGGTGGAAATAAATATCTACTTCCTTATACAATATTACCTGATGCAAGTGCATTGGTATTTGTAGAAATTGAAATAGAAGACAGAGAAGGCGATACTCACAATGCAACTATGGAACTTGCTGTAACTGATAATTCAAATAGATCAGTTAAAAATCCCGATTCTGTTCAAATCCAAAACACTATTCGCAGATGCCTAGCAAAAGGTTTATCTACATTAACTGGATTGGGTATAGAACTGTGGGCTGGTGAAGATATTAAGCTGATTGATTATAAGAAAGAAACTCACGTTACTGGTGATGATATAATTCCGGGTATGGTAACTGGTGATCAAAGCAGAAAACTAAATGAAATGATGCTTCACAAACAATGCCCTTCAAAGTCAAAGATAGAAATACAAAAATGGAAACAAAAAGGGTTTAACGGTCTTTCTGAAGCTGAGGCAGCAATTCTAATCGCAGATACTAAGATTGGTATAGATAACAATAAAACGCCTACAAAAACTAGGTTAGATAAAGTTATAAAAAAGGTTGAGACCTTAGATCTTCCTAAAGAAAAGAATAAAGCGGCTATGCAGTTTTTAAATGGAAATATAACAAATAAAACTCTCGATGAGTTTGAACAACAACTAACAAATATGGAGAAGAAATGACTGGCTTTGGAAAAGTAAATTCATCTTCTAATGGGTCTAATAAAGATTGGCCCAAAGGAGTATGGATTAAATGCGCTCAAATAACAGAAATAAAAAATACGACTGAAAAAAGTCAATATGATAATGACATCTGCATTAATGTAAATGCTACTACACCTGAAGATACTGTATCAAAGTATGGTATATATTGGTATATGAATTGCAATCACCAAAAAAATGAAAGAGGTGAAGTTGTAGGCTGGGGTTCTCCATTTGGTGATAACAAAGTTCAAGGACCTTCTGAAAATATTGCAAACTTTCTTACAGCACTTGGTCACGATATTACTGACACTACTTTAAATGAAGATAAAAACGGACTTTCTGATGAAACTATGCGTGATTGTATTGGCAGAAAATGTTATGTCATTCAATACGAAACAACAGATATTAATTCAAAAGGAAATAACAAAAGAAAAATTCTTCCTTATAAGTTTGGAACTGTAGAAGCTGGTGTAAAGCCACTTTTAGAATGGTGGAGAACACGAAAGAACAAGCCTAAAAACTATAATGACGATAGTTCTTTAGGAGCCATTTGGAATAGTAAAGAAGTTGAAGGCGAAGCAGAAATGAGTATCGCAGACAACCTAATGCCTGACCTATCCTAATGGATTTCAATTTTGCAAGACCAACTAAAAGTGTTGGTTCGAAAGTTCCCAAATTAAGCGTTGAAAATCTTATTATTGAATTTCTTCAACAGCTTCCACCGGGTACAGTAATAGGCTCTCATCATATACAAATAGATGCTCCTCAATGGGCATATAGTACATATAAGAAAAGATTCAATCCCGATACGTTTATGAGAAAATTTAGAGGGATTAAGAATGAAAAAGATTATATGCTCAAAAACGCAGGTGTTTCTTTAAAAGAAGTGTCGGTATTTAAAGGTGAAAAAAGTTGGGAAATCCAACACACTTCGTAGAAATAGCTTCAGGACATATAGCCAATAGAGGTCGGGCAGATTTAATTGATAGTCTGCCTAGCCTCATTGGGCTGGCTGAGAATAAACACGAATTATATCACAGTTGGTATTCCTTTGATCAAGAAATTCAAAGTCATCTAGATGGTAGAAATTCTATAAGCACTTTTAAGGGTGTTTATTATGTTGATCAAATTATTCTAGACCTTGATTATAAAGAAATAAATGAAGAAGAAAGGCTTCAAGCATTAAGATTCTTTGTAAACACAGATCTAATAGAAGATTTGTCAATAAAGGAAGAACACATACGTATTTGGTATAGTGGAACTGGTTTTCACGTTACATTACCTGATCTGTTTGGGTTTACTCCTTCTACCACTCTTCCCTTTTCAGTTAAAGCAACTTTGGAAAGTGTATTTCCAGATGCTGATAAAATCTATGACGGAGCAAGATTGATAAGATCTCCTTTTAGTTACAACAAAAAGAGCGGTTTATTTAAAGTGCCATTAACTTTAAAAGAACTGAATACTTTTAGTTTAGATGACATTAAAAAGAAAGCTTCTACAATCCCTAATGAAATAGATTTAAACAAGTACGCATTTGAAAATGTAACTCCATATCTCAAGCAGTATTTAAAGCTTGAAGTTGAAAAGGTCTATAACAATGTTACTGTTCAAAGGTCTACATTTGATATTGATCCTACTAGAGTAGTGACTTGTATGCAGACTCTGTTGTCTAAACCCCCTATTCCGGGAGAGAGAAATGAGTCTATGATGAGAATCGCTGCTTGGTATAGACGATCAGGTATTCCCAAAGAAACTGTAATTCAAACATTGATCGGTTGGACTGGCAATAAAGAAGAAGCTATTAGTACTGTAAATAGTGCTTATGAAAAAGGCTACAATTACTGGTGCAATGATTACATAATGTCTAAATACTGTGATCCAAAATGTATTCATTTTAAACGGAAAGATTATTCTATGCCGATTGAAAATATGAGTACATTAGCTGAAAAGTATAAAGAGTTTCTAAAGTCTGGTATATCAAAGAGTGCTTTTAACTTTAAAGATCTTTACCGTAATTGGAATTCTGACTTTTGGGTAATGCCCGGTGAGCTTGTTATTCTTCTAGGTGACACAGGAATGGGTAAGTCTACATACTTATCCAATCTTGCTGTTATGTTAAGAAAACACAAGATCCTTTATCTGTCACTAGAAAATACCTGGCACCTTACTTACAGGAGATTTATACAAATCTCTTTAGGGTATTCTAAAAGCGAATCTAATAAGTATCACGAAGAACTTAAGGATATGTCTGCTTTATACGATTCAGTAGATCACATACATCCAGTTCATAAATGTCCCGATGTAGACAAACTTGAAGAAGAAGTTGCACGGTTTAATCCAGATATAGTAATGGTTGATCCTACCAATAAAATTATTGTGAAAAATATTCATAATGAGTTTGATAAAATGAATTCTATTATAACAAGACTAAAAGACATAGCTGTTGATCAGGAATGTATTGTAATAGCAGTTCATCATATTAATAAGGAATCAGCTAAAACTGGTTACGTTGATCTTAATTCTGCAAAAGGTTCAAGTACGGTTGTACAAGAAGCTGATAAAGTCTTAACGCTTAACGGAACTAGAACAGCAAATGGAAGAATAATTAACTCTGATAAAAACAGAGACGGAAAGGGTCTTAAAATAATGTTTGAGTTCAATAAAGAACATATGATATTTAAAGAACCACCTCCCGTTGTTCTGCACGATCAAGAGTTTGATAGGACAAACGCATGAAATACTTATTTAAATTAGAAATGTTAGATAATTGTGAAGGAGTCGGTGCTAGAATTGTTCTCTTTACTTTAATGAATATGTTTGTTGGTTTTCACAATGTGAACGGTGAGCATTTTAATCTAGGGTTTGGTGTAGGACCAATGGAATGTAGCATTACTCTACATAGATGGACTAAGTGGCTACCTTGAGCAACCCAAGTAAACGTAAAGGTAATTCTTTTGAGCGAGAGCTTGTCAACAACGCTAAGGGCTGGGGTTTCTCAGCCCAACGCGCTTGGGGATCCAATGGTCAATCATTAGGACTGCACGAAGAAGTTGATCTAAAGATAGAAGAATATACAGTTCAAGCAAAACGCAGAAAAACACTTCCTAAATATTTAAAGTGTGAACACACAGATATAGTAGCATTTAGAGAGGATCGTGGAGACACGTATGCTTTAATACCAATGGATAAATTTTTAACACTTTTAAAAAAGGTAAAAGGATAATTATGGAATGGGTTATAAAGAAAATGTTAAGACCTTCTCCAAAAACTCTTAAGCACAATGCAAATCACGCTCATATTGAAAGAAAATTAAAGCTTTGTCCTTCTTGTGATATGGTATGGTCAATTGCAACTGGTGGTCACGCTGCTCGATATACAGATATGCCTACATATGGTTTAAAAAGGATTAAATGCACAATTTGTAAATAAACATTTGGGGTTCAAGCTTGAAACATAAAACTGTAATTCTTTTGGTATGAGCAAAGAAGCAATGTGTAACAAGTGAAATGGTTGGCGCTGTTTGAACCCCAATAAACTTTAAATAGAAAGGAAAATAGATGTCTGAATTGACAATGAAAACAGAAACAAGAACTGAACAAATTTACAAATTTGGAATTTGGTTTGAGTTAGACGAAATAAAAGAAATTACCGAATCTCTATACCAAACAAACAAAGATGGTAAACTTGCTTCACAGATGAATAAGTTTCATAAAGATGCGAATGATGAGCTTTTAGCCACACGAAGAAATACAACAAACTTGGTTAGTGATCAGGAAATAGTTGAATCAAATCAAGGTGCTTGTAAAGGACCCAATTGTGACTAAATATATTAATTCTCACCACACACAAATTAACACAAGCGGTTTAGTCGGTATGTACAAAGAAATGCTTGAAAGAGGATTAATTGCAAAAGGTGGATCCGCTTATAACAGATATAAAAAACTAGAAGACAGACAATCAAGTTTTAATAAATGGAAAAGGCTACCAAGAGCCATAAGAAACCAAATCCAAGGTGCAAAAACTATTAAATCATCAACAACAAATAGGAGTGAAAATGAGTGATACAAGTTGGACAAATTATGCTTACCATATGTTTGTAAATAACAGTATGGAATGGATAACAATGCTAATGATTGCTATTTGGATATTTGTCAATACCTACAGAGAACATCTTAGGCAAGATCAATTAGACAATATGCAAAATAAATTAGACGAAATATGGGATGGAACACACCCAAATGGGTAACGCTTTAGATGCTTTTCAAAATAATGAATCATATTATGAAGGTGAGTTAGCTAAACTTTCTGGAGATCTTATGAAATCAGACCATATTATAGAAAAACTAAAAGAAGTTTTACGTATGATAAAGATGGATATAAATAATGTTCAGTCTTTTGAACCCGATGATTACGGGCTTAATAAAGTATCTGAAATGATTACTAAAACACTTAATAAATACGGTGATGAAAAATGTTAACTATTTGGACAATTGCTGAATGGATTGCAAATATGTTAGTCCTAGGCGTTGCATTGCTTGTTTGGATAGGTGTTTTATTTGGAGGGTTGGGATTAATAGTATTCTCCTTAACCCTTTATGATAGATTAAAACGGAGATTGTCAGTATAAAGATTTAACGAAGATGGTAAGGAAGTCAGTATGGAGATATACAGATGGCTTCCAGATTGGAAACTGCCGATGAAAGAGGTAAAAGAAAAGCTCGAATACTTGATTTAATCTATTACTTTGGTGAAGATGCTGAAGAATGGGTTGATCTTAAACTGGTTGCAGAAGATAAGGCGATTGAAAGTTGGCGAGGTAAAAACCCAACAGAATATCCGCCTTATCTCTGCTTGGGATGCAATAGATATTGGTGTTATAAACTTAATGTACGCAAGAAAAAAGTTGTGGACTATTTAAGTAAACATATCTTTGGCGGCATACCCTGTGACAAAAGAATATGCGAGGTGTGCAATGGATAGAACATTTATGTGGCGAGAACATCCATTTATTCGTGGCGATAAAAATTATCGTTATCAAACTAACAACCCCGATATACATAAAAAAATGAGACAGAGAAAAGACTTTAAGCTAGTCTTATGGTCTCTTAACTCAAGATTATGGGTTTACGTTTCAAAGAAAAATACGCTCGAGAAAGCTAAAAGAACCTTAGGCAACCTAACACGTGATAAGGTAAAAAAAGTGACCTCTAGCAAGCTATTTTATACTGAAAATACCCCATATATCGCTAGCAAATAGGAATTTGAAATGAGCATTATTCAAAAACAAATAGATAAAGTAATGGATTCAATTGTTCACGAATTAAATAAACACGATCAAGAACAACAAATCCGTTTTTTATTAGAACAGATATACGATAAAAACAATCTTAAAGAGTCTGAACAAGCAAAAGAAATCGAAGAAGATTTTGACTTTATACTTAAAGAAGAAAAAGAGGCAAGAGCATAATGACAAACGACAGATATAATGATACTATTGATGGATTTTTAGGAGACTCCCATAAAATGGCTTCTAAAAAAAGAATAGAATACACTATTAGCCAAGGTGAAAAAGACGTACACGCTAATTTTAAAAACGTAGGAAAAAGATTAGAAATTGATCCCAAACAAGTTATAATGGTTTATCTATTAAAACATATGGATTCTATTACTAATTACGTTAATACGGGTACTGAATACTCTGATGAGAAGATTGAAGAAAGAATCTCAGATGCTATTCAGTACCTATTGTTATTAGTTACTTTAATAGTAGATGAAAGAGGCTATAGTGTTTCAAGACACAAAACAAAAGGATTGCAAAATGATCCCGAATGTTAAATCGAATTGGTATCATCAATCTGTTTCAAATGAATCAAAAAAGAAAAATCACGTATATACTGATATTGGTTTAGACCAAGGATGTAAACATAAATGGTTCAATTTGTATGATAGGTCAGATGTAGTTTCTTCTGAACTGCTAAGTCAGATAAGATTTCAAGATGACTTTGTACCAATTGAAGACAGAGTATTTGATAATAGTGATCCAAGAACTTGTGACTTGAGATTGCGTAATATGTTAATTAACACAAAGGAGTAGTAATGACAAAAAATAAAAGAATTATACTGTATATTGAAGAAAAGAAATTTATTCAATGGTGCATTGAAAAACATCCTCCATTTATGAAAGATACTTTAATCAAAGAACACATTCTTGAAGATATTTATAAACATAGTATGTTTCAAGTAAAGACTACTGATTTAGTTGATCATTATGAAGATTGGTTATATGAATATTCGCCTGTATTTCTTAGTGATGTGTTTAAATTTGAAAATGATAATTTAATTGAATTTGCAATTGAAAATGGTTTGTTAGATATGAAAGGGTTTGGCGAAAAGTATAAAATAAAAGTGGTACGAGAAGGTACACTTGATTATCCAACAGAAGAGCAATTAGAAAAAGGAGTTAAGTAATGGGTTGGGAAATAATAAAAGATAAAGAAAGAGAAATAATAGGGTTTTTCTGTAATACAGCAGACATATGTTTTGGACCAATAATCTACAATGATGAGCATATGCTAGAAAAACAAGAATTGTATAATCATTTCATAGATAATGATCCGAGAGAGTTATCAGAAAACGAAATAAGAAATGAAGTAGACGATTTAGTAAAACAAAGAGAGGATTAGATTACAAAATAAAATCCTCAACATCAGTTGCAAGTAAAGGGGCATAGTGACGTTCCGTAGTAAGTACGCTACTATGTCCCAATAATTTACTTACCTTATATATAGGGATGTCATTCTTTACAATTAGATTGTATCCAAAAGTTCTTCTTAAATCGTGAAACCTACCATCCTTAATCTCCAGTCTACGCAGATTCTTTTTAAACTTCTTAGACATATACTCACCGCTATACTCCCACATCCCCTCTTTTTCAGATAAAATCATTCTAGCTTGTTTGTTTAAACGAACCAACCTTCTACCTGATTTACCATCTACTTTAAAATATAAAGGCTGAAAATCCCAAGATTGAAGATTTTCTAATTCAGAACGTCTTGCACCTGTGTAATAAGCAAAGTGAATAAACTTTCTAAAATCATCGTGTGTTGTTTCGTTTAGAATTAGTTTCATTTCAGCATCATTAAAAACACGGGTTCTAGGTATAGATGATCCTATTTTCTGAAACTTAACTACATTAGTTCGTATGTTTTGTTTAGCACCCCAGTTAATACAACTGTTCACTCTACCCTTTACGATGATTGCAGCGTTCTTGTTTTCAGGTACACCTTTGTTTAAAAAATGTCTTAAAGCACCTTCTGTCATTTTTCTACTGTTTTTAGTCCATTCATGCGAATGAGCTAAATATTCTTCTACCAGCTCCCTAAAAGTATAGTATGCTATTTTCTCAGTAGGATTATAAAGATTGTTTAAAGCTTGAAACTCTAAAGCCTTATGTAACTTGTTAGCTACTTTTTCTTCTTTGGTATGAGTTGGAAGTGATACTCGCTTTCTATCTATCATTTTACGATAGTATATAAAGCCATTATCATTCCTATATAGGTTAGGTTTTAGCACTTTTACCCCCTTTTTTGGCAATTATTTGGCAACCAGTAAAATTTATCTACTGGTACGGGGAAAGTGTGATTTCTATAAGTTCAGTATTATGTACAGTTACAGATGAGCGAGAGACGAGATTCGAACTCGCGACCCTCACGTTGGCAACGTGATGCTCTACCAGCTGAGCTACTCTCGCAATTCTATAACCTTAAGAGGAAATTTCACAAACCCCATATATAAAATTATAGATTATCAGCTGATTTTTACAAATTATTTATCCTAAGATTGGCAACATATTGGCAACATAGGAGTTATTTCTTCTTTTTATTACTCTTTTTACGTGACTTAGATTTCTTTTTTGAAGGTCTGCCTCGCTTTGTTCCATAAGTACCTTTTCCGTATGGCATTATCTGTTTTCCTCTATATTAAACTCTTGATTTAAAGTAGGAATCGCTGGTAACAATCCTAATTTTAAATTCTTTCTAATCATTTCTTGTGTTTTATTATCAAACGAGCTTATAAGTGGGTCAAGTATATTGCTATCTCCAAAACCTACACCCCAATCTTTTCTTACAGGATCTTGCAACCCTTGCACATATCTTAACTGATCTACAATTCTATCCTTATCTGCTACTGCAGTTTTTGGATGTAAAGCTGGTAAAGATTCTTTTCCTACAATATCACCTATCCATTGTGAAGTAAAAGGAGACTCACTTCTTTTTTGTGCCCATTTTCTTATTCTAGATGGTTTAGCTGATAAACGAATTGCACTCATTAATCCTCCGCCCTCTGAAAATTCATCCTTAATATATTTAGGCATTGACGTAATTTTATTCCAATCAATTAAGTCTCTTACAGGATTATCTCCCATCTTTTTTATCTTCCGCCAATTTTCACGAGGAAATACAGGTCCATCCTTACCCATTCTGTATGGTCTTTGTGTTACAAAATCTAAAAGTGCCTTATTTTGCTTTATTTTATTTGGAGCAGTTCTATAAATATTGTTTACAGTTTCTGCAAGTCTGCTAAGTTCAAAATTCATATATGCGGGATCGGTATTTAATCCTCCCATATATTTCATATAGTTATTAATAACATCGCCACCCATTTTATCTATAGTACCCGCTTGGCTGGTGTCATAAAAACGCATACCCCCCGGAGTTAAGTCTACACTTAATTGTCTTTCTGGATTGTCTCTTACATACTTTTGTGCTTGATCCCAAGCTTCTCCTTGATTTCTAGCTGTAACATATTTATCAAAATGTTCAGCATTATAAACATCCACATCTGACATCTGAGCCTTTATATTCCCAAACATAACGGGCTGATCAAATGGTGTTATATTTTCAATATTTTCCTTTCCTCTAATATTGCCAAAATTACTCCATTGCCCTTCACGAAATATAGGAACTGCATCTTTTCCATATTTATCAGATAAAATCCAATCAACCTCATCAGCATCTAAACCTCTTATTAAACTAGTTGATTGGTTAAGCCTTGGTAATCCTTCTAATGGAATTTTACCTACTCGAGAATCCATGTTTTTAGCAACTGCTCTATCTTTAACCGCTACAGGGTAGTTTTTATATTGGTAAGGATTTGAAATATAAAAATTACTAACTTGTTGTTTTGATTTTGGTTTGCCAGTTAGTATACTCGCAAGAAGTCCACCTACAGCGCCTACTTCAGGATTATTTACTGCTTCACCTATACTTGCACCTACTGTTTCAGCTATTAAATCTCTAGGGTTAGCTGGCATTAAATCAATTAATCCTCTTCCTTGTGGATTTGGGAGTTCTTTACCTTTACTATCGTAAACTATTTCATATTGATTAATTCTTTTTTGTGGAATTCTTTTACCTTGAGCGTCAAAATATGGACTTTGTTTTGCAGTTGGTGTTTTAAAAGAACTGGGGTCAATACCTATGGTTTTAAAGAATTCATTATAAAATTGTCTTTCTTTTGCATTCATTAGATTTCTACCTCAGTTAATTCTTCTTCTGTTTCTTTACGTGATTTTTTCATCTTCTGTGCTAATCTATGTATAGGAAACCCAGTTAGTTCTTCTACCCACATTTCAGGTACATCTGCAGTTCTATATAAACTTCTTGCAAACCTACCAAAAGGAGCAAGAGTCCAAGCTTGATAGTTTAAAAAAGGTTCCCAATCGTTATTTATTAAAGCTTTAGTAGGTGCTAAAACCAATCTTAATGAAGGACCCGTTATTGTCGATAATGGTGCTAATGCAGGGTGAGGCCATTGGTTAAAGAACGCTCTTTCTCTCATTTTTTCATCACCAAATACCCAATCAGCAGTATCTTGCAAATAAGACATAGGCGGTGGTAAAGCTGAATCAAATATTGATGAAGTAAATATATTAGCTAATGCAAAAGTAAGCATATCAAGTGTTAAAATTCTTTGAAGTCTTCTACCCGGAAGTGTATTCATATCAAAACCATATGTTGCAGCTCTTTGAAATGCTAATCTTCTAAATCGTATTGAGTTCCAAGCAAAAGGCATAAACCTAGTTAAAATCTTTCCTGTAGAAGTTCTTGAAAAAGCGGGTCTAGCAGATGAGTGATATAAAAACTGAGTTGCTTTAACTCCTTCTGTAGCCATTCTAACTAAATAAGGATTGTCATACTTAAGGTTAGGTACTATATCTTTTAATATTTCATAATTAGCTAAATAATGTGAAAGAAAAGAATCTCTCCTTAAACTTCTTTCAGACTTTCTCATAAACCAAGCACCACCATCTACAAATGCTTTATTTATACCGTGGTTTTTAGCAATGTCATATAAAGATTGATCGGGCATAGACCAATCTGCTCTAACCGCTTCTACAAATTCAGATAAAAAGTTTTTTACTTTCTTTCCTCTAAACCCCCGTTCAAGAGATGCTTCAGATACAATAAATGATTCTAATGCACCCGATTCTTCAGCAAATCTATTAAGCCAAGTAGTTACATTATCTTGAGTTATTTCAGTTCCATCTTTAAGCTTTCCACCTTTAAACACATTAAATAAAAAAGCTTTATCTTTTGTTCTTAAAAAATGACGTAACCCATTATTTGATATAGTATTAACATTACCACCTAAAAGATTACCTACTGCAGTTTTAGGATGTGATAAAAGAGATATTAAAGACCATTTTGCTTCAAATGTTCCAATCTTTTTAACTGCATCCATTAAATATCTTTGACGAGCATCGGGAGACTTTGGTATATCAGGAAATAATTTTTCTCCAACTCGATTAGAAACAAGCTTGTTTAAAAGCTTTCCCCATTGTTGATCACTTAACCAAAAGTAAGCAGTACCTCTTAGTTTTTTTAATCGTTTATCTTTCTTAAGAGTTTCTTTAGCATCTTCGTAATGCTTTCTATGCTCCGAGCTAATTTCTTCTTTTTCAAGTATCTTTTCTGTATTAGCTATATATTTTTTAGTTAATTCTAATTTATCTTTGTTTAACCCAATAACATCGGGTCCAAAGACAGAAGCATTGCCCATAACATCTCTAGCATAAAGCTTCATCATTATTTCCCAATCTTCTCTATCTTCTTTTTTATAAAGTACATTTTTTTGTGAAAATCTATTGATAGCATCGTGTGAAACAAGTGCAGTTAAATTTCTATAAAAAGAAGTAATCCATTGAGATGAATAATTTTCCACTACATCAAATTCTAAACTAAAAGCTGGCATAGGAGACTCACCTCTTTCTCTACCACTTCCGGGTCTATCATTAAATCCAATATCTTTTAATGAATCTCTACTGTTCTTTTTACTTGAAAGCCATTTGTACGCAATCTCCCCTGCACCTCCATCTTCTAATGTGCTAGAGTTAAAACTTCTTTCAAATCCATATTCTTGAAGGATAACGAAACGATTAACAAACTCTTCTTTAGTAAGTCTGCCAGCAGTTAATTCTTCTGCGCTTTGTTTATTTTGAGTAATAAATTGTTTTTTAATTCTGTACTTATCGGTGGATTCAACATTTCCATTTAATAAATCATCTGCATAACGACCAGCTTCACGTCTAAGTATGCCTATTTGTTCGTTGATGTATTTTTTTACTCTTTTTCTACTTTGTTTAGTAGCCATATGATCCATCTGAGGCCAATAGAACTCTTCTACATACCCAACAGAAGTATACGATTGAGGATTGTATTCACCATTTGATAACAACGGTTTCCTAACTCTTTCTCTAAACTTTTTAGCTTCAACCGAATCTGTCTTATACCCTTTTTCTATTACTCTATTTTCTAAAATTATCTCATATTGTATTCTGTTTAATAAATCAACAGATAAAGAAGAATTGTTAATTAATCTTTCTATAACACTACCTTTACCAAATGATGCGGGTTGTAATAGTTTTTTTCTTATCTTTTCTAGGTTCATTCTACCCGCGCCATTAAACTCTACAAGTTCATCAATAATACCGTACTTGTTTTCAGAGTCTATTCTATCCCAAATAGAATTACCTTCTCTATCTAATGCTCTAATCCATTTTTGATAAAACCCGTTAAAAAAATCTCGGTGTTTAGTTGTAATCCATTCCATTACTTCAGCACCAGTCTTTTCTACAAGTTTTCCACCTTCAGTTATTTTATAAACTTTATCTTTAAGACTTTCATAAAAAGGTCTGTTTTCTTCCCACAGTTCACTATAGAATTCTCTACGAGCTCTTTTAGATGCTTTGCTACCTTGTTTTCCTACAGATTCTCTTTCTGCTAACATTTTTGCTATTGCAGCTCTATGCAATTGTGAAAACTCTGTTGTGCCATTTTCCATGCCGAGTATTTGATCACGCCACCCATAAAATCTTTGTGTGTATTCCTGATTGTACTCTTTATCTATATTTTCAAAATTGTATATCTGATTAAAAGATTCACTTAAATATTGCATTGTACTAAAAGGCAATCTTATATCAATAAAAGCTATCTCTCCGGGTTTAACCTCATAAGGAACGGTTCTTTTGTATACTTGACTTGCATCATATTGTAACTGTTTTTCTCCCACTCGTTCGGGGAACAAATAGTAGTAAAGTTTTTTAACTTTAGGTGAGTTGGATGCTGAAACTTTTGTTCTGCGAATAAATCTTTGAAAGTTTCTAATGTCATCCCAAGTAGCATTAGATACTTTTTTAGATTTTCCAAATGCCTCTAGCGTATATCCCGCAAATAATTCTTCTATCCTTACAGAAAAAGGTTCAGGCATACTTTTAAGATCGGTCATTAAATCTTTTAAAACCTTTGGTATGTCTTTAGGAATAACATCCTTAGGAAGATCTTCAATCTTTTTTCCTTTAAAAATATTATCAAAAAACCTTTCTAAAACTGCTTTAGTTTCTATTTGTTTTCTAGTTCTAGTACCCGATTGATTTGACTTAACAGTTTCAGGATATAATGCTTCCCCTGAAAATTCATTAATTTTGTTTAAAGGTTGGTCGCTTTGAATAACATCCCACATTCTGCCAAAACCACTCATAAATTCTTTTTTAACTCTTTCAGGAACTTGTTTAGACTCTAATGGAAATCGTGTAAAGCTTGTTTTGTTATAGTATTTATTCCAATTTTGATCTATAGATTCTGCCCACCGTATATAGTCAGTATCTCTATCCTTTAGTGGCTTTTTTCTTTCTTTAACAATAGAATCTCTATGTAGTTTTAAAGAATGTTGGCTTGTGTATGGTTGAGGGTAAATTGACCCTAACATATAAAAATGAAAGTAATCTAATGCTTTTTGCCTGTCTATATTTAACGCCTTAGCTTCTTTACTTATTTTTCTTTGAATTTCTGCTATGCCTTTGTCTACATCATCTGTAGCAAACTTCATAGGATCGTGTGATTTTTTTAAACCTTTAGATCTATTTCTGTATTGAACTTTTGGTATAACTGCAAATTCAGCTAGTTTACCTAAAAAGTCTAATGCTTGTTTTTCTGTGCCTCCATTTTCAATAATTAAATCACGAATTTCTGAACCTTTTTTACCAAGTACAATACCGCTATAAAGATCCATAGCATCATTTATTAACAGTTTAGCTTCTTTTAAAGGTTCGTGTGGTTTTATTACACCATCTTTCCAAGCTTGGTCAAATAGTTTTTGATAACGAGGATCAAGGTTTTTATCTCCCCTTAATCCCATTGCTCTAAGGTTGTCTCCAGATATAGAATCAATTGGACGCATTTTACTTTCTTCTGAATCAATCAGTTTTAAAACTCTTTTTTCTAATTCTACATAATCTGTCTCTAGGTAAAGCGGAGTTATTTTAAACTTTTTTCTAGCAAAATACTGACGTATTTCGGGGGATTTCCAAACTTCATTATACGTTTTAATATGGTCTCTCCATCTTTTATTGCCTTTTATATAACGTATATCTATACTGCTACCAGCCATTTTATTAGCTAGCCACAATATTGAATTCATTTTGTATTCTTTAGAGGATGCGTTTTCTACTGATCTTTGAACTTCTTCTATACTCCAAGCTTTATTATTTCTCCAATCTCTACCATAAAGTTTGCTATTTACATCTGCAAGATCACCGTATTGAGTATTGTTAATATCATTGTATTTAAAATCTATTTTTTTACCTTTAAGATTTTTAGCGTGAATTATTTTAAAGGCACTTTTTAACAAAACATCTCTCATTTCTAAAGCATCCATCATTTCCCAATACTCAGAACTATCAGCAGTTCTTGACGATGCTTCTACCGCCATTCTTCGTAGCCCTTTTACGCCCTTTAATGTGGCTTCATCTGTTACAAGAGTTACAGTTCCGTATTTTTTTCCTTTAGATGAAATTAAATCAAGAGTTACTTTACCACCTTGTTCAATAATATCAGCGGTCATAAAGTTTAAAATTGTTTTTGCATTTACAACGGATCCCATACCTTGTTTGCCATCGTAGGCTGCAATGCCGGACTTTCTTAAAGAAAACGGTAAATATTGACTAATTCTGCTTTTCATAAAATCAGGAGCTTCTCTAGTTCCAAAATCTTTATTTAAGTCTGGTGCTTTATTTTCCCAAGTAGCTTTTTTTCCATTTATATCTATAGAAAGCTCATCTTTATTTTTTCTAATTGTGTCTCTAAACTTTTTGGGTAAACCTTGATATATAAATACTTTATCGCCATCTACGTCCATACCATCTAAATAGTAATGATCTTCGGGGTTTAAATAAGCTCCATAATCTTTGTTTTTACCATTATTCTTAACAAATCCGTCAAATATGAGCATTCGAGTGCCACTAACCGCTGGAGACGGAACTCTCATTACCGCAATATCTAATAAATCATCTTTAATAGTTTCAGTTTGTGTCTTAAGGGCTTCAAGTTTTTTCTTGTCCTTTTTAAGCTTGGGGTCCTTAAGTCTTTTTAAATTAGACTGATACTTTTTCCATAAACTCTGTAAGGTTTCATTGTTTCCCCAACTAACAGGAATATCAGCATCTTCACCTAGTTTGAATGTACCTTTTTTAATTGCTCCGTGTTTTATTTTAGTAACGGGATCAACGCCTGCACCCCACATAGCACCTGAAAATTCCCATTCGGGGTATAAATATTTGTTTTTTCTGTAACGAAGAACCATATCTTGATAAAGTTCAGGCTCTATCATTGTAACAATAGGGTTAAACTCAGAATAAGTTGCCCATTTTTGAAGTCTGTTTACATAATCATTAAGTTCAATAAGACTGGCTTCTTCACCAAAAGAATCAGAAACTTCTCTAAACTTCGTCTTATTAATCATATCCATTAAAAGTTTTCTAAATAAAGGATGACCGGGATTGTTAACTAGGTAAACAAATTCTTTATCGCCAATATCTTTTATTCTAAAATTATTAGGAATAGGGTTTTCAGGATTTTCAGATAAACTTCTAACAACTCTATTTGCTTCTGTTTTCCCTTCTATATTGGGAGCAAAAGCAGTATTCATTAATGCGTCAAAACCGCCTTTAGAAACTTGCAGTGAGTTTAATAAAACGTGAAACTGTTTTTTAATTGTTTGAGTCTCTATAGAATGTGAGTCTTCACGAACTCCATAATCTATCCGTAAATCTTCCATTTTAATCTTAATAGATCTTGGGTTCTTAACAGTTTTATTTGTACCTCGTTTTTTAAATTCGTATTTAGCTGAACCGTCTGCATTTTTAGAAGCTAATCCGTGATAAATCTGAGTTCCTTTTGGCATAACTTTGGCAGCACTAAGCATTACAATTGCTCTGTTTGGCTTTTTTAAAGCAACGTCATATTCAGGTTTTGAAGGATGAAAGCCACCTTTAAATAAAAACAGTTCACCGTTAACCCAAGCGGCAATAGTTGGCTTTATTCTAGACGTACTTAGATCAAATCCATTTGCATTTAATATCTCATTATAAAGCTCCATAGGAAGTACTCCATAACCGTCTATTTCACTCTCATATAAGCGTTTTTTACTTAAGGTCTTACCATCCTTTGTCGTGTAAAAAAACTCGTGTTCTACGCCTTTACTATTTGTTTTATGCTGACCGCTAGGAATGTCGTCAACTATAACCATTTCAAAGTTAGGATATTTATCAATTATTTTTTGAGATACCCCAGTGGCGGCAATTAAAGTTTCTCTTTTTACTCTGTCTTGAGCATTTTTAAATTGAGCAAAAGGTTCATACAGATAGTTAGATAACAAAGCTTTTTGATAAATGTCGTAAGCTTTTTTAAGAGCCTGTGTGCTTGCTTTATTTCCTACCCCATACTCTTTGTTCCATTCTCTAAAATCTGCCTGAATAAATTCACGAGTTCTAGGGTCAATATTCATTAAATCTGCTACCATTTTTTCAAACTCTGTAAGATTAACAGTCCAGGTTCTTTTACCACCTACATTTTTAGATTCAATCGCTTTAGGGTGATAAGGAAACTTTCTCTCTACGCCTTTATCTTTTTTAGGGATTTTGTAGTACTCATTTATTTCATCAGTTTTTTGAGTTAATCCCCACCATTTTTTACGATCCATAGCTCTGACAAATTTCTTTGTTACAGAATTATATACCTTATCGTAAAGATTGAGAATTTTATCTCCCCATTTTATGGTTTTTAATTCTTGAGTTTGATAATCAGGGGGTAATGTTTTTTGTGAACGCTTTTTAGTTGTCTTAGATGGTTCTTCTACATCTTTGTTTTTTAAATAAATCTCATCTGATGCTGGAGGTTTGTTATCTGCTACTCTTTTTCCATTTAAATCGTGAGTTCTAATAGATATAATTTTATTGCCTATAGGATCATAAGTAATTTGATTGTGAAGTACTTCTTCAGATACTCTATTAAAAAAAGATTTTAACTCTCTTTTTGTTTTATTTGTTGCAACATATTCGGGATAAGAAACTTCTATTTGACTAAAGAATTCTTTAAAAGATTCTCTGTTTTTTCTAGACTCATTGTAAATACCAATAATGTCATTAAGAATATCTAACTGTGGTTTTTCAACTTTTAAATTAGACTCAATCTCTGTAAGCATATTTCGTATATGTACAGGAGCATCAATTTCAAGTTGATCTGATGTAGGTCTATCTAGATTTAAAATGTCACGAGCTTCTTTTAAATCCATAGTTCTATCTTTGGAACCACTAATTACTTCATATACAACATTTACATTGCCTTTTTTTATTTCCTCTCTTTGCTCTTTTGTTAGCTTATTATAAATAGTATCACTTTCTTTGGACATTTTTGACTTAGATCCATTTACTTTATCTGTAATCTCAGCTGCAATGTTTCCTATCTGTAATCTTTGGTGTTCAGCATCAATATCATCTAAGGTTCTAATCTTGGCTAATGTTTCTTCTTCTTCAGATAACTTATCTTTTTTGCGTTCTTCTAAAAGTTCATTTCTACGCTTTGCAAAATTTTCTTCTTTAAAGTGATTTAAGTATTCAGCTTTCATTAAAACTGATGCAACAGATGCGTCATCTTCTTTAAATAGCTCTAATTGCGGATTGTAGTATTTAAATCTTTCACCTATACTTTTTTGAAAATGGTTTGTAACGTATTCTTTAGCAACGGGATCAAGATTATTAAACTCTTCTGTGTACACCATTTCTCGCTCTTTGCCAAAAAGCTTATCTCCATAAAGGTGATTTTCTTTATTGTAAAAAGAATCTATATACTGCCTTCCAGATTTAACTTTAGCATTAGGATGCTTGTATCCAAAAAACCCGCCTAATAAATATTCATAAAGCTGAACAGATGTAGGTGCGCCTTGAGCAGTTGCCATTCCACCTTGAACCGCTGATCCCAATCCCGCTCTAACAACTTTGTTCCATATAAAATCTTCAGCACCTTTGCGAACTGCGGGATTTGCTGAATTCATCATTTTACCCATATTGACAAAGTTGCCTATAGATCCAAATGCACCACCAAATATTGCACCGTGAACATAAGAATCCATTACTTCGTCAGTACCACCCCATACGCTACTAATTGCAGATGCTACACCCAATTCTTGAGCAGAAGTAGCAATGTCAGCCATTACATTACCCTTCTTTAAATACTCATCTACATTTACACCAGCTTTGCCTAAGCCTTTGTATATAGGTTTATTTATTTTTTCAGCAAGATAAAAAGGAACTGATTTTCTATTAAGAAACTTTGCAGTAGTTCCAAGTGCTTTAACGCCAGTTCTTTTAGCGGCAAACCCTAGAGGTCCTGAAAGAATAGCTGGAGCAAAGCCTATTAAATGCCCCATACTGTGTGCTATTTGACCCGCTGAACTTGTAGGCTCTTCAGCCCATCCTAATGTAGTAAACCCTGAAGATACACCTGATAAAAACTGATTAACTAAATTGTCTTGTTTAGTGCCTTCAGCTTGTATATTTCTCTGAAATGGAATATCAAATTCTTTAGAAGATTTTTCTATTTCATCTACAAAGTCATCACCAAATATATACGGATTTTGATTATATACAGATATATAACGCTGTAACTCGTATGGGTTCATAGATTATTATTTTTCTAACTGAGCAATTTTTGCTTTTAGAATATTAGATAATGTTTTTTGTTTTAATCTATACTCTTGCCTATCAAAACCCCACATAGGTCTATATTTTATATCCCACCTATCCCAAAAAGTATCCCACATTCCTTCTTCTTTTTTAGGCGTACGCATTAAACCATCATCTTGTATATCGTTTTTGGATCCACCTTCCCCGTAAGCTAATTTTTTTAAAGCCGAAAGAACCGCTATTCTTTTAGGATTGTCTTTTTCAAGAACACTAACTGTATTGGCCATTGAATTCCAACGCTGTCTCTCTTTGTATAGATTGTCTAAAGCTTGTTCTTCATTAAAATAGCCTCCCCAAAATCCACCTTTTTCTTTTGGGTCAAGCGTAAAAGGATCAAAAACAAAACTTTCTGCTATTTTTTTCTTTTCAGATATATTTTTTATTGTATTTATTCCAGAAAATTCTTCTATTGCTTTAGTTAGTTTTGCTTGATTAGAAAGCTCTTGCAAAGTAACGTATCTTTTGTCTTTCACATTTACTTGTACCTGAGAAGGTAATTCTGGATTTCTTACATACTTACCAGAGGAGTCTTTTACAACTGCAGGGGGAACTGAAACATTACCATCTGCGTCTACGTCAATTATATTAGCACCATAAGTATTGAGACTTTCAATGCCAAGTCTCGTTTTTCTAAAGTTATCATTTCTAACATTTGCATTAACCGCTTCTGTTTGCAAAAACTGTTGATGTTTCAAAACTTTTGCTCTGTGTTCTTGGTTAGCTATTTTTTCTTTTTGAGCAAAATCTGTCATTTTCTCTCTGTAGGTAGAATCTGCATCAATCCTATCTTTTTGCAACTGCAAAGAATCATCTCGATACTCTTGATCTGCTACTATTTTTTCAGAAGTTATTTGATTTTGTATTCTGTTTTGTATTGCTCTTTGAAATCTATCACTTTGACCAAATGTAAATCTTGTATTTGATCTTTGTTGTCCCGGTACTGTCATTGCCATAATTATCTTTCTTTTTAATTCTTTGTTGGATTATATTCGTTCGCTATAAAATTTTTGTAATCACTTATGTCGCTAGCAAGATTTGGCAATAAACCACCTCGATTATTAAGCCAGCTTCCAAATTCGGGCATACTCATACTTGGAGTGGATGCACTAGGTGAGGCAGATGCTCTATTTGCTAAAGAAGCTGGAATACTAGCACCTCCAGTTAAAAAAGCCGCTCCAATATCAGCTCCTAAGCTAAGTGTATTATCCCACCAAGCTGACTTAGCATCTCTGTTAGCAATGTCTTGATTGTAATTAGCCATAGCAAGATACTGATTGTAAGTATTTCTAGCATCAGCATTAAATAAATTAGCCTGTAAACCACGAGCATCAATTCCGCTTAGTAATCCGCCAGCTTGTCCATACATTTGTCCCGCTTGTCCGTAAGCAGTATTGGCTAAAGATCCAAACTGACTTGCTCTATTTAATCCCATGTCCAAAATATTTGTAGTTCCTTGGCGAATTTGTTCTCCCGCTCTATTCATATTTACAGCACCTAGCATACCTGATATACCGCCTTTGCCTATACCCCTTGCTGCTAACTCTCTGTTAGTGTTTGTTATTGTAGCCGAAGCAGTATCTCCTACATTCTTTCTAAGCTCACTAAACATTCTTTGATACGATTGAGAACCGGGGTCAAGCATTTGCCTATAAGCTTGCTGAAACTCTTTTCCAGCACCCCTTTGAACACCTGCCATTCCTTGAATATCTTCTATGCCTGCAAGTAGCCCCGGACTTGGGGTATAATCAACTGTGTCTAATTCAAAACTAAAATCGTGATCCATATCATCTGGGTATCCAAACCATCCCATAATTAACTCTCCTTATCTAAATTTTTAAGCTTCGTGAACAAATGTTCCTACTCCACCTATTACAAACCAATTCGAACCTGTACAAAATATTCTAATAAAATTCCCTTGATGCCCAGTAGCTTTTGTTAACTGAATATATTTACCGCTACTGCCATCTAAAACAGAAACTAAACCATCAGCAGTTGTTGCATCTGCATTTGACCCTTCTTGTTTTGAAGCGTATCCAATTATATTGGCATTAACAGGAGTTATCCTAAAGGTGCTTCCTGCACTGCTTTGAGTTTGAACAAAAAGAAACTCAAGACCGCTTTTAGGTTTTGGAAGGCTAACAACTGCATTATCAGAATCAGCTTTCATTAAAATTACTTTACCGCTATCTTTTTCTGATAGTGTTGTGGTTTTCGTAATTGTAATTATTTCAGAATTTTTTGAAATAGATTTTTGTTTTTCTTTTTTTAATTCCATTGGGGTAGCAAGCCACCCTTCATCGGACTTAGATTGTAATTCGTAATCACCATCACCTAGTTTTGCAACTTGAATATCGCCACTTTTTCCACCAAAAGAATCTTTTTCAATGCTTGTATTACCTTTATTTACAGCATTAATAACCTCGTTTAAATCATCATATAATGATTGTATAATTCTGTTTAACTCGTTAGGGTTAGCCTCGTTAATAGTGAGTGGTCTTTTTTTAGAAATACTCACGATGCAGTCTCCGCATTTGGTACTTTTCTTCTGTAAACAACACCTAAAGCATCTACAGTTCCACTTTGGCTACTAAGCAGCCATTGTACTGTTTTGCCACTTTTAGTATTTATTATAAAGTTTGTATATCCACTACCTCCATCATTTGCACTTTCAGTAACTGCAGTATCATCAATTTTTATACTAACATTGGTTCCTAAAGATCCTGAAGGACTTCCTGTAAGGCTAAAATTATTAAATCTTTTAACTTGTGTATCTTGACCTAATGTGAGTTGCTTACTGTACCAATCAAATGACCTTTTATTTGTAGAATCTGCTAACATATCGTACATATTGTTATTGCAACTAAATAATACCTCTCCATCTTTTCCGTAAAAAAATCCTTTTGGTTCTGCTGTATTATCTGATGCTCCATGTATACTAAACGGTCTCCAATAATCCCATCTTCTTTTTACTACGTTGTATGCCCACACATAATATGTTGTAGAGTTTTTAAACGTAATTAGAAACGATTTTAACTTATTGTGAAAAGCTATTCTTGGACTATGGGCAGTATCTAAATTATCCCAACTATCACTAGAAGAACCGCCTTTGCTTATTTTCATAGAAATTGGAATAGTTTGATTACCATCAAACAAATAAACGTAATGCTTATCTGCAAAGCACATTCCATAATCCGTTACACAAACAGAATATTGACTTAAACAACCAACGCCTTCTTTTACGTCCTCTATGTACATATTATTAGGTTCAATCCTATACATATTGTTTTCATCAAATACATAAATCCGACCATTAAAAGAAGCTATTGCAGTTGGATATGTAGGTAGAATAAGTAAATCTGTTGTCCAATCAAACTGATCGTAATTGTAAGGTTTAGATTTAAACAAATAATTAGAAGCGTCTGTTACATCTTTATGATAACATCTAGCTACAAACAACTGACTATTTAATTCAGCAGATATACCATAGTTTACCATTGTGCTATCTAACACTTCAGATATACCAACTCTTGCTTCATAGGAAGCGGTTAATCTGCTAGAATGATTATAAAATATATTATAATAACTCCCCCAATCAGGAGCTTGAGCGGGATCAGCAATTGAATTCCAAGTTTTATCTAAATCAAATGTTGTAACATATCTATAAAACCCTTCAGGAGAATGGGCATCCCCTGCGCTATCAGCCATATATAAATTTATATGACTTACCCTAGAAGAAAGACCGCTTGTATCGTGTATCCTTACTTCAACTTCTACTTGTTTACCCGTAGATGTAATAACGGTCATATCACTTAAAGGTGATTCTTGAAACCCGTCATAAACATAAGATGCTTTATAATAATACTTTCTTCCTGAAGTATGAAGACTGCTATCAACACCAGTTTCTGCTAAAACAACTTCTAAACTACTTTCTAATCGAACCGTAAAAGTACCAGCATTAGCTGTTCCTAAGTCTGTCATCCATCTGCCTACACCAGACCCTGAAAAGATATGAATATCAACTTGAGAACTGTTGTCTTTTATTACAGTTACACCACGATTTATATCTTGTGTTTCTGTTGCATCAATCATTGAGATAGTTTGATTGTCTGATGTGTAATCTGTATTGTGATCGTATGCCACATGGGAATACAAATCGGTATAATATGATGTTGAACTATTAACTACAGAATAAATATTAGCATTACCACAAGAACTAACTCCTATAATTTTACCACTTGTTGTTCTGCAGTCATTTATACCGCTTCTCCATGTTACCCAATTTGATATATTTGCAGTTTGAGTTTGATCGTATTTTATACTCATTATAGCAGTACCAATGTTTTTAACAGCATTACTAGCACCTCTTAAACCGTGAGATACGTGATCGTGCAAACTTGTTGATCCATCTGTATGATACCACTCCATTACCACACCACAATATTCATTATTGCCTGAACTTGTAGTCGAACCCGATCCGTGTTTTGGATCAACTAGGCATATAGGGGGGATAATAGCAGTTGGAAATAAAGGACCGGTACTATATCCTAAATAAAAATACCCTTGAGTATTGTTTCCTCCATCTTCTGTATTAAATGATCTTCTATTAACTGAAACTGTTGCGCCTTGAAGAAAATTAGCTTTATCTTGGTTTAACAGCCAATTTTTATCGTAAGCTACTTGAGCATTTCCAGTAATGCCAACCGATCCACCAAACCACAAATAATCACCTATTTCAATCATATCTGTCACAACCCATTTGTCTCCTGAACCGGGAGTAGAGTCTGGTCCTTTGTATCCGTAAGTCGTAAAACCGTTTCCAATAGCAACTGTCATTGTTCCTGTAAGTAATATTTCTAATGTTGTAGCGGATATTTTGTACCACTCTCCTAAAGTTTCTGTTCCACTATCACTATATGCTTTTTTTGTTAATGAAAAAGCCCAAAGGTTACCATCACTTGCTTTTGCAAGCGCACTAAACTGAGGTAAATCACCTCCCTGAGGAATAATCATTTTAGTTTCATATAAAGAATAATCACTTTGAAGAAGTTTATAAATTTTATTGCCACCCCATTCTACTCCGTAAATATATGAACCGGAATCAACTGCTTTGTGAAAATTAGGAATAAGCGTAGGACCGTCAAGTTCAGCATCTTTAAGTTGCAATCCACTAGGGGCTGATCCTCCAAATTGTCCGTGTGAAATTATACCACACCATCTAGGTTTATTTGCTGAACCGTTCCCCATTCCTATATGAATTTCTTTGTTGTTCTTTACCATACTTGGAAGACCAGTAACAGATTCAGTTCCAGTAGATAGCGTTGTTTTGGTAGGTGGTACTGTACTGGAATATAGATTTTCTATTTTCTTAATATAATCATCAGCATCATCAAAATAAGCAATGTGTCTGGTCCCAGCATCGTTAATCATTTCAATTTTATCAGCATTAAATGTTGTTGCCCCTTCATAAAGGTCTCTACTACCTACATAATTTCCAGAACCTACAAGTTGCTGAGAAACACCAGTAAGGGAATCATCACCACCTTCATCAGTTGCTTTACCCGTATAACTGCTTGATTGAGCATCTCCATTAGAATCTCTATGAACGACAATACCAGAACTTGCAAAACTGGCATTATCTGCAACATTTAAGGTAGAAGTACTTCTTGTTTGGGTTCCGTCAATAGTCGTTTTATCAGAGGTCGAGTCTGCTATTGGTATTTCTTTGTCTTTTTGTATTCCCTTTAAAGAACCGTCTTCTTGCATAGGGTCTACATTTAAACTATAGCTTGCAGCATCATTGTCAATGTCTGTATCAGAAGGGAATGTTATAGTCCCCTTGTGAAACCCTTTTATTTCATGTACTCTTTTAGGCACTTATTATTTTCCCCGCATACGTAGTTATTCCATTTTGTATGTCTAAAGCTATTAAGTTAAAGTTTCCATTACTGAGTATATCCACTACACCAACATTATGTGTCCAATTAGTAGGTCTGCCTTTTAAATAATCCTTATCCATATCAGCTAAACATCCCATTGAATATGCCATGTGTGGTCCTGAGATGTGGGTGATGACGGATTTTTGGCAATCGTGGGTATGCCCGTAAATGATGTTGCATCCCATTTGTAAGGCGTGAGTTCTTGCATGGGCAATTCCCATGTAGTGTCCTCCGTGATAAGCGTGTAACTTGCTTCCAAAAACTTTAAAGATTTCACCGTAGGGATGCCACTCATAGCCTCTTTTGTCGAATCCAAAGGCTTTTCTTGATCCGAGATGTTTAAGGTACGGGTTCTCTTCCACGAAGTGGTCAAACCATAATTCGTGGTTTCCTTGGGCAAACTGCTTTTTTTTGCATTTGACTTCTTTAAGGACTTGATCAATTCGATCCAACCCTTCATTACCTTTTTTAATTTCTTCAATGATAGAAGGGAGTTGATACTCAAGAGGAGGTCTTTTCTTTTTGCTCCATTGCCAATGTGAGACTGATGTTCCATCAACGAAATCTCCTATTAATACAAAGCCTGTAGGCTTTATTTCTTTTATTACGTTTAAAGCACATTTAAAAGCTTTCTCATCGTGGTTGGGGTAATGGACATCTGGAAATACCACTACTCTGTCTTTGATCTTCATACAATCCTTTCAAAAGCTTCCCCACACCCGTTAGCCATATTTTTTAACTATTTCAATAAACTTTTCTACTGTTCCCTTGCCCTTTGAACTGTTATACCACTTTTTCCATTGTTTTGCTTGTTCTTCAATCGTTTTGGGCAAAGGCTTAGGAACCCTTCTATAGTGCAATCTGCACATAATTATTTGTGCCGCTACATTGGTAGTTAATATGTGTTCCCAATCCACTTCTTTAGGTTCAAGGAAGTAATACCATTTCAACTTGCAAGCCTTTGCCACTTTTTTCATTAATGACTCTCTATACTTAAGATAGTTTTTGCATATATCTACCGCTACCCAGCTTTCGCATTGAAACAGACCTTTTGCAGGACCTTTAATCTGTTTTAGATACATATACCTACTTTCAACTAATCCTGTGTTGTAGATAAGGCTTAAGGCATCTTCACTATAAAGATCTATATCTTCTAAAGTAGATTTTATAATCTCTTTAATTTGTTTTTGGTCTAGCAAATCGCTTTCTCCTAGTAAGGTAAATAACAATACCCATCTTAATAACAAGGTTACTTGCCTTTAAAGATGCCTTCAATTACGTCTGTTACAACGTCTATAATTTTCTCAAAGAATATCTGTTCTTTTTCTTCGCTGACAAAAGGTATGTCTATTTTTTTATTTATTGAGGTTGCTATTTTTACAGCCATTTCATCTGAACTAAGAGACTTAATAGCTTCTTCTTCCAACCTTTTTGCCTGATGTTCTGCCATTTCCATAAACATTGACTTTATATCCATTTACTGCTCCAACTTATTATTAGGGTTACTATTGCCATACCGCCCAGCATATAATTACGCCAATTTTCTAACGACCTTGTTCTTCCATTTAAAGTTTTTAACTGATCCTTTATATCGGGAAGTTCCCTGTTAAGGATTGTTTCAATTCTTGTGAGACGATCTTTAACATCGTTTCTATATACATCTACTTTTTCGTAGTCCATTACCTACTGCTACTCCCACCGTTAATTCTCCCGGACATATAAGATACTTTATCTGATAGTTCATTTAACTCTTTAGTTATATCCTCACGGTGACGTAAAGAAATGTCATCTGACTTATTCCATCTGTCTAGCATTTTTAACACAATACCCTCCAGGTTTTCTAAAGTTTCAGATTGACCCTTATTTTCTATTTTTAATTCTTGTATGGCTTCACCTTGTTGATCTGCACGTTTAGCATTTTGATAAACCATAAAGACAAACATTGCACCCACTACGCCTATCATTCCAGCTTCTGAATACAATGTTAAAAATTCTTCCATTAGTTACTATTTCTTAATCTTTCTAGTTCTTTTTCAATATAATCAATTCTTTGATTTTGCTTAATATCAGCAGGTATCTCAGCATCTTGATTTTTTTCAGCGTCTTCTTCTAAGTCAATAATGTGTTGTTCATTCATAGCAACTTGATATTCTAAAAATGATATTCTAGCATTCAATTGACTATAACCCCAAACTAACATTACTATAAAAGTAACAGCTTGTATTAGCATAGGAAGGCTAATATCTAAACTACTTGAATCTGATATAGGATTAGTTTTTGCCATTGCCCATTATAATTGATTCTACTCTTGCACAAACTTCTATAAAGCTTATTACTTTCTTTTTTTCTTTTTTCGCCAACTTAGAGGATTTAGGTTTAATTCTTTTTGATACCATTGAAGTTCCTTTTCCATTTGCTCATATCGAATACGTTCTTCAGATATATGTTTTGAAACAAGTTCGGATATTTGGTCATTAGCTTCAGCCATGCGTTGTTCCAATACTGTGATGCGGTTTTCGACACGCCAAGCTGCGTAAACAAGTCCACCAACAAGTACCAAAAGCTGACCCAACCACTTAATATTAATAGAGAGGGCGAGATTGTCATCAATGACATCGCCTCGTATACTTCTAGCGGTTTTAGGTTTTCCATCTACAGTCCCATTAGCCATCTAATTACCAAAATAAATACCCAAACAAATGCAAATACTCCAATCCAAAAGTGTATTTCCCTATCTTCGTACACGCTTAACCATCTCATAACGATTGTGAAAATAACACCACAATTCTCCGTCGTATATTTTTACATACCAATGCACATAACCACTAGAGTCTGTAACTTCACTAAAGATTGTTGAGTTGTGATCTGTAGTATCGGGATCTAATGAATAGCCAGCTATATAAGAACCATTACACCCCATGCTAAACAAAAGCACACATAGCATAAAGATTGAAAATAAATAAATGCCTATACTCATTTGCAGTTGCTTAACTAAAGTTCTGTCTTTTTTCATTACTCAGAATATTTCGCCTTCGCTTTAGTTAATAAACTAGACTTTGCTTCTGACTCTGTATAAGAAACACTATTGTTGCTTAAATATTGCTTAAGCTGAACTGCTGTCCAACTATTTGCTGGTTCACCACTTGGATGCCCATTTTGCATAACAAAGTATTCTTCTTTTTCTGTATCGCCCCATAAAGCTTCAGCAATTTTTTTTACCTTTGCATCTTCTGATGTAAGTACAGAATCTGGATGAACCACATGACGATGATAACTTGCACTACCAATCTGATTGCCACTATCCATTACTTTTGTTGCAGTTCTTACTTGTATTGAGTAATCACCTTTTACTTCTATCTGGTCTACTTCGACCACTTTTTCTAATGCCATTTAAGACTCCTTCTTTGTTCCAACTCAATTATCCAATTAAGTTATATTTTATATGTAGCAGTAAAGCTGAAAAACGCATTATTGCTTATTTCATCTCTTAAAACACTTGAGTAATTAGCGTTTGTTGCTTCCAGTAAATAAATTTTAGTAGAACTTTCAAGTACCCAACCACCGAGAAAAGACCCCGAAGCAAGAGCCAAGTAATATTGTTCTCCAAAACATAACGCTGGTCTTGTTCCTACATTTTCTGAAGTGTAAGGAAGTCCATGAATCCCCATAGGATACGAGACGCCATTTCTAGCGTCACCATTAGGGTCTGCACCCCCACTAGCTGGGTCACCTATATTTATAAAAGCACTTACAGTAACCATATTACCTACCCTAACATAGCTACCGACAGAAGAGTTTAACTTAAGCATAGCCTTTGTGATGTCCCCATATTCTGCTACTATTGGATCCCAAGTACCTTCCTCATAAACCAAGCCATCATCACCAGAAGGAGCATTTTCTACAGTTGCACCAGATACAGTTCCATGTAAATCATTACCAGATTTATCAAGCCATTTATCACTCGCAATTCCTGTACCATCAAATTCTGCAACACAACCACTAATTGATACTTCTGGTTTATAAGCATAAATATTTCCTTCGGAACTTGTCCAGCTATTGTATCCTCCAATAAAAACATCCAAAGAACTTGCTCCAGCAACTCTTTCTACTTCAAAAGTTTGCCAACTCGTTGATAAAGTACAGGATTGTGAAGTTTTGTTTGATGTACCATTGTCTCTTAAAATAATATCAATTGTAGGTGTGCCACTCGCAGACTTTAATTGAACAGAAAATTTATAATTTTTACCTTTAGTAACTGACAATGCTGAGTCGTAAAAATAGTTATCAGTTGCAGAGGAAGGAGCAATCAAAACTGCATCAGTTCCACCATCTGCATCTGATTGGTTATCTGTATGCGAGGTATTGCCATCTGCCCAATCTGAATGCTCTACATTGTTAATAATGTTTGTATTATTTGCACCTTTGTATTTATATGGTAAACTTTCTCCAGAATAAAGATTTTTAATTTCAGTTGCACTAAGAGCAAGATTAAATATTTGTGCCTGTGCTATATCTCCATAAAATCTTCTAGCATTATCACCTCTTTGACCAATAAATACTGGCTCATTTGTTCCTTCACTATCTATGTTGCCACTATACGCTTGAGTAGCAACTTCGACACCATCTAGATATAACTTTAAATTTGAACCATCATAAGTCCCTGCTACATGATGCCACTTGTCATCTCTTAAATCAACTGAATAAGAAACTGTTTGAGCAGAACCACCATCAAAAATTCTAAAACTTAAAGCGCTCATACTAAAGTTTATAAAATACTGTTGGTGAGTAGCATCATCATCTCTGCAAATTATAAAAAAAGATGTATCGCCACCTGAAGAATGACCTCTTATCCAACTCGAAAGGGTTATTGTTTTAGTAATGTCTAACTTAGCATCAGTACCTAAACTTATATAATCGCTTGTACCATCAAAGCGATAATAAGGTGATGACATTGTATTGGCTACATGGTTCTGTCTGCCTTGTTCTTTTAAAATGTAATTGCCATTAAAACTTGTATCTGTTGTTGATAACTGGACACCAGCAGAAGTTCCTTCGCCATCTTCTACTGTTCTGAGTGTAGCATCTACACCACTATTTGAATTTGAAACTTGTAGTAAGTCTTTATAGGATTCACTTATTTTTTTATTTTCTAAACTAGACATAATCTTACCCTAAATTTTTCCATTTTTCTGTTTGATCTTTCCATTTAAGCTGAGAAGCTTCTGCTCCGCCCCATCCAATATCGTATACCATTTGAGCAAAATTCACCGCTACTTGTCTGATTGCCCCTAGCATTATTTCAACGCTACTAAATTGGTTGCAGTTGTTCCTGTAGCGTCTACCCTATCAAAAACAACGGGTAATACCTGACCGCTTGCTAGATTTTTAAATACAATTTCTTCACCGCTATTATTTAAGTCTAGCCTAACATCTCCTCCGACACCTACATATAATGCTTTGTATGGAGCTCCAGTTACATCAGCGCCATCATTAGGGGTAACTGCTACTGCGCTATCGTATAACAATTGATTTAGTGATTCCTTTACGGAATATTTTTGTAATTCAGCCATCTTGTTTCTCCTAAGCTACGACACCTTCCCGAGCTTGACTCCTCTCATGGGTGTCTTGGTTTAAAAATATTTGTAATTTTAAATTATAATCTTGAGTTAAAGACTGCTTTAAAGCAGTATATCTGTCAATGATTCCTTGTTGAGCATTTGCAAGTTCAACATCTTCATCTGTATTGATATAGGTTTTCATCTGAGTAACTGCATCTGAAATCAACCTATTTAAACAATACATAGCACCGCCTATTATTAATAAATGATCGCATTCTTGAGGAAAATTGAAATCTTCAGTAGAACCGTGTTCTACAGTTGTATTCATACTAGAAGCCGATACTGGCATAATAGGTATATAGTTTACATTTGCAGTTGTTTCATTTGACCCCGCATTTCCTATAACAAACAAAGTTTCATTTTTTATGTAGTACACAGGATCGGTGTTAGTTGCCCCGTATATAGAAGTTACATTGTTGTATTTTTCTTTATCAGATACGGGAATTTGTTTTGCTTGATAATTGTCTTTATCAACAGAAATTACGTGATAATCTCTAATGCTAATTCCGTCTGCCCCTGTAGAGATTGCTGCTGTTCTAGTGTATCTAGCTAATGACTGATGTGGCATAGCATTAATTACATCAGCACCAGCTTGTCTAATAGCTTGAGTTATTAAATCATCATCACCAACGGTTCCTATTAAATCTTCTATCCCAGTTTTAAAAGTTATTGAAAGTGAATACGACATTAAAAATCATACCCTTTCACCGAGTAAACACCCGATTTTTCTCTGTTTGAATTTCTTTTAGCTTCGTTAACCAATTCTTTATAAAGCCTTCTAAAGTACATAGCTTGATTTAAACCCTTTCCTTCAGGTACTTTTTCATACCCCTTGGCAATAACATAGTAGGTCAGAGCTTCGTGGAATTCTTCGGGTATGCTTGGAGATTCTAACATACCTATTGATTCTGAAGCTGTATCTACTTTTCCAAATCCCTCATCCATTACAATCGCTTGGATGTAGGCATACTTACCCGCATCGGATGATGCTATAGCAGAATATTTTGAACCATCAGTATTTTCAGTTCTTTGAGCGAGTCCTATACTTTTATTGTTATGAATCCACCATACTTTTTTTTCTGCATTTTTTTTATCACTCATTAGAAATTACCTACAGCTTCACCATCTGGAATGAATTTTTCGTGACCATCAGTAATCCTTGGTATTTCATATCCATCATAATCCACTCTCTCAATTTCTAAAATCCTTTCTCCGTCTGTAGTAGACGTATCCGCAAGATCAGCTAAATCTGTAAAAGGATAATAAGTATTAGCATTTCCCGTTGTACTATTAGTTGCTACTGTTAATCTGTATGTTTTTTTCAATATTCTAGATTTTGCACAAAAATCTCTTAATGCGTGACTTAAATGAATCCGTGCTTCAGTTTGCCCCATATCGGGATGATGTTGCTGAACCAATTCTATCATTTGTTTTTGTGTCATAGTGTCTCCGATATTGGAGGGGCATTAAGCCCCCCCAACACGTTTTGTTTAGTTATCTCGATTAAGAGAATGCAGTAACAAATGCTACATCGCTATTTGCATTTAAGATAATCCATTGTGAACCATCGCAAACTATGTGCATACGTGAACCAGCGTCTGAAGCATCTCCAAATCCTCTGCTTGCACCGGATGTTATTGCAGTAACTGCTCCCGTGCCATTTAGTATCAACCCTCCAACAATATTTGTATCTGAAGTAACCAACACTTCTGAAGCAGCATTGCTTGCCACTCCAAGAACTATATCGTACTCAAAACCTTTGCTGGATGCAGTTGCTGGTAAAGTAATTGTAAAGTTTGCTGCTGCGCTTGCATTAACAACTATTTTTTTACCAGAATCTGCAGGTTGTAATGTCACATCAGCACTTACCGCTTTTATACCTGCACTCGAACCACCTAAATAAGGTCTAGCCATAAATAACCTCCCTTACGCTGTGATTTTGAATAGCTTGTGACTTTCAATTAGAGTTACGCCAATGCCTTCATCAGACATATACTGATCCTTTACACCATCATAAGCATTATCAGTTTTGATGTTAGCCTGAAACTTTGGCGCGCGATACTGCATCAAAGAAAGGTTTTCATCACTTACGACAAGCATATGATTGTTATAAGGACCACGCAATGCTGGAGTTGGAATTAACTGCAATGCACCGTGAGGTGTTTCAAGAACTCTGTAGTTAAAACCAAGAGTGTCTCTTTGCATATTATCTAGATTTACTGTCCAACCAGAGTTTCCAGCCAATCCTGAACTACCCGCCATTTTAGACCAGTAACTCATAGCACCCATCCCAGCAAAAGCACGTTTCATACCAGCTTCAGGAACATATTGGAAAACTTTTTCCATATCATCTACAAAGTTCCCATAACTATAACTAGCTTCAGAAATTGTAAACTGATTTTGATCGTCTCCTGAGGTAGCTCCGTGCTTTTCAATTGATGGTATAATACCCATTGTTGCTCTAAGAACATTACCCGATGTAGTTGCTCCGTCTGTCATATCTTCAAGATTTGCAAATGACCCTGAAAGACCATATGGGTTTTGCCCAAACAAGAAAGCTCTTTCTTTTTGTATCTTATGTTCTTGAGATTTAATATCACGAAGTCTTGCCAATTCTGAAGATTCACCACGCAAGGAAGATTCTAATAAAGTTCCTGTAATTTGTAGTGGAGTCTTAAATATTTGACAAGTATTGTAAACTACTTCGATTTCATCTGCCCAAGCTTCAGGAGACTCAGTTCCTTCACCGTGTGCATTTCCAACTATAATACCATAATCATCATTTTGAACAGCAATATCACCCGAATCATCTCCAGCCGCACTAGAAAGATTTTTTAGTTTAATATTGTTTCCGTCAATTACAGCAACAATTGCAGAACCTCTTTTGGTTGTCTTTGCTGAATCCCAAATATCAACTTGAAGCCCAAGCCAAGAACTATCAGCTGCAGTTGCTGTTCCGCCTAATCCTACAACATTATCAATATCTACTGCGCTTGATACAGCTTTATCATCAGTAACTGTAACTGTACCAGCAAATTGAAATTCTTGTTTTTGCCAAGGGTTTCTATGTTCAAACATTTTATAAGTTGGGTCAGGTAAACCAGATACTACGTTTCTATTTGAAATAGTCGTTGTAAATGGAGTTACGTCTGTCCACAACTCTTTTACGACGTTAGGTCGAATGTAAAAATCTCTACGATCTGTGTATAAAACACCCGAACTTCCGCCAGTTGTTAGCGTTTTTGCCGCCATTATCTTCTCCTAGTTTTTAAACTCGTTTATTTTTCATTAAACCGAGATTAAATGCGTCTTCATCTGTGTATTGAGGTTGGTTTTCTCCACCGCCAACACTTGGAGGGGGAGGAATATTTACCCGATTTTGACGATTCTTCATCATCTCAGCCTTCTGTCTCGTATCCACCTCAGCGGTACTTGGAGCGTTCCTGATTCTGTCTAAAGCAACTAGATTCTCTAAAGATATACTATCGGGAGAAGAATAATATTTAATAAACTCACCCGCTCTTTCGGGAGTGTAGTTATAATTCTCCATTAAGTTTCTTTGCATAGCTTCTTGTTGCTGAATTGCCATAGCCTTTTGTTGTTGTTCCTGTTGCATCTGAAACTGTCTTTCAGCTTCCTGATTTCGATGTATTTCCATATTTTCTTGGTAGCTAACCAAGTCTTCACGGTAATTATCGAGTGCATCACGATATTTAAAGCTGGCTGATTCAGGATCCATATACGCTTCTGATGGATCATAATTGCTTGGCTTACTAGGTCTTTCGGGTTTCTTTGGTAAGCCCTGAGATTCGGGTTGACCGGCAACCTTAGGGGAATTACCAGAGAGTGATGATGCAACATTGTCAAGAATCCAAGGATTGTCCTTGATGTGCTTTGCTATAGGCTCCACAGTTTCAAGTTCTTTTATCTTTTCTTCCATTCTGTTGTACTCACTCGCCTTCTGATCATATTTACTTTGCCAATATTCGTAGCGTTGCTCTTGAGGCTCCGCCTCTTGCTCTGCTACAGGTTGCTCAGTTGCAACCCTTTCATTTCCCGCATATTGCCCCGTTTCAGGATTGAAATCTGGGCTAAACGGTTCTAGAACGTCAGTTACGCTCTCGTTAACTGTATTGTCGTTTGTAGTTTCCTCAGCAACGACATCTTGTACTTGGTCTTCCATTATCATCTTCTCCTTCCGATTTGTCTATCCGACAGCAACCGGTGTTTGAGTTTCTGCTTCTTCTTCCCGTTCCGTTTTCAGTAGGTCGTTTAATCGAGCCTCATACAATTCAACTGCTTTAGCTGTTTTGTCACTAGCTCTACCTAACTGACGTTTAAATTTTTCTATTTCGACGCGTTTCTTATCGTGAACGCTTTCACGTTCTGTCGTTTGAAGATCGCCTCTTGTTTTCTTTAATTCTTCTTGGAGTTGCTGAATCATTGACTGCTGTTGCTGAATAATGGACGTTCTTTCAAGTACGCCTTCGGTATCTGCAACTTCAGTTTGTTCTAATATTTCAACTTGGTCTATAATGCCTGCTTGATACAGTTGCATATAATAATCAAATCTTGCCCAACGATTGGATGGTAGCGTAGAACCACTTACCACAATTAGATCGTATTTACCTATGGTGACATCATTAACACGACCTACAATCTCACCAGTAAAATCATCGTATACTGGTCTATTTAGAACTGCCACACTTGTTCTACCATCTGGCTTCATCAGTCTAACGATCTTTTCGTCTGTGTATGTCTGTTGTACCATCTGTACCACCACTTTACCAATCTGATTTAGCATCTCATCAATATCATCTAGCTTAGACTTGATTCTGCGTTGGGCATACTCATCAATAGCTACTGTTCCTTTGTATGTTTGTGGAGCAGCACTTGGATCACCTTGTGATAAAGGATGTATCCCTAGAATATGATAAATACTTGATTTTGCATCTTCTTTGTTTTTATAAAGCTCATTAGGAAGAGGTATGGGACCCGCTACTATGGGTTGTCCTAGCTCAGGATCGTATTCAATGACTCCTGTACCCGCTCTTGACCATTCTTGTTCTAACTGCTTTCTATCCATAGATCCTCTAGGAATCAGAAGCTTTGTATTGGTAGAACTGGATGCGTGAGCAATAATTAAAGATGTTAATTTGTTTATGTACTCTTGAATAGGCTTTACAAATCGCACATCACTCATTGGATATGGATTTCTGTTGTGTCTATTCATAAGTGGCACAATTGGATACTCATCAATATCCATAATGCTGTGATCTAATAAGACTCCTCCAACAGAGAGAATTCTTTCAATTCTATCGGTTAATACCTGATTGAGAACAATGACACCCTCATCAATCATTTCTTTTTTTGTTACAGGAGTAATTCGTGTTGTTGAATTCGGTATAGCACCTTCGTGTTCTTCACCGGGCATTATTGAAGGCTGACCCGTTACAGGATCGGGCATCATATGATACACACCGCCTGTAGCTTCGTATACTTGTAATAACTCTAAAACTGCATTTTGCTCAGTTACGGGTTGAACCCCTTGAGCATTTTCCATAAAGATTGCAGGCTCTTGAGCAAATTCATTAAAGCCTTCTTCATTCATTATATTTTCTTCACCCGTTAAGGTGTCTAATAAATGGAAATAAGGAAGCTTAACCTTTTCATAGCGATCTATAACTTCGTAATGACGATAATATCCATCGTCGTCTTCAGTCGGGCCAATCCTTTGATCTTCCGATCCTTCTCTAGTTGTGCTTGGGTATCTGTTATTAGAAGATGATGTCATCATATCATCTAATTGATCTGCCATAGCTGGGTACATTGTTTTTATTTGCTCATCCGTAATGCGCTTTGAAACAATCATACAAGCCGAATCTCTAGCAAAGGGATCTTTGGCGTTAGGATCTAAATAGAGGTCAAGGGGGTCAATGCTTTTTATCTTTATTTCACCACGTCCGAAATCAGCCATTCCGTCTACATAGGTCTGCATAACCCCCATACCTTTTACATAGTAATCATCAACAACTTGCTTTAACTCAACATTCCCATTAGAAATATCCCATATATATGCCATAATATCCGAAAACAGGCGACCTACTTTATTGTCGGAATCGTCTCTGCCTGCGGATTGAAACTTTGGTTTATTGGCAGTTAGAAGTGCTTTAGCTTGTTCTACTGCGGGGTAAATTATATTATCAACGATTGGAACTTGAGAGCGGTTGGCTAATACTCTTTTATGTTCACTTTTCCATTGTTGATTGTTACGAAATTCATCGTCTTCCATTGCTTGGGTTGCCCACGTCGCTCTGCCTTCGTGATAGTTGTCAAGCAACTTTTCTGATTTGATTACTTCGGGATGTCTTTCGTGCGCCATATATTGCTAGATAATTATGGCGGTAATATTATCGAGGAGAATTTCCGATCCTCAACGCTCTAACTTAAACTAATTGCCAGTCGCTGAGTATATTTCGTATTCCTTTGGTTATAAGTGGAGCATCTTCATACTTATGATAAGGCACATAAGAGCCTTTATTAGCGTAAAATAAACCATCTAAGAGGTCATCGTGCTTTCCTCTAGGGAAAAGTAACAGTTCATTAATTAAATCTTGCTGATCTTCCTTTAAAAACATCTTATGATTGGCAAATATAGGCTGAAGAGATTCTAAGCGGTTGCTTTTAGAGGTTCTAGGGTTTTCTTTAATATTCAAACCAGGGATGAATAAATTTTCATCTCTAGAGCGTTTTAAGACGTATTCTCGTAACATTTCCTGATAGCCTACGGACTCTATTCTTGTTTTCTCAGAACGGTATCGTCTAAAATTGTTTACAATTGCTTCTGCTAAAGTAAGTGGAGTAGCGTGTTTTCTGTAATAAGGCAAGGAATACCGATTGTCTTCATCATCAACTGCTAAATTGTAAATAACGGAATAATCTGCTCCCCTTTTTACGCTTGATGCGGGATCTACACCCGTAAATACATTTACAGGAACCATTTTATCACATTTTTCACCATCCAATGAGGTTATTCTTAAATAACTTTTTCCTTTTTTACGAATAAAGTCACCATCATAATACCTAAAATCGTTTGCTTTAAAGAGTTGGTCCTCATCTCCTACAATTTCACAGGCATATTCCCTATAGAACACAGATAACCTATTAATAGATTCCAATTCTTTTTTCTTTTCAAGAAGTTTTTCAATACTCCACCATTCTTCCCAAAGAGCAATATTTTTATCGAAATCGGGTTTAAAGGTTAAGTTTACCCATCCGTGCATAGCTTTTAAGGTTTCCACCATACATCTTTGGTGCTGAGGCGTACCAATTATGACAATTCTGCCTTTCATAGGATCTAATGAAGGAACTGCACTTTGAAGGAGCCATCTTAGGTTATTTTCCATAGCTTCAGCAGTTTTGGTATTGTTTTCATCTTCAGGATCATCCACTATAATTAGCGTAGGTCTCTGATTTCCAACCTTAATACCTCTTAATTGTTGCCCTGTACCCTTGCAAATGACCATAGAACCGTCTTTTAATTCTATTTCGGACTTAGACCAGCTTCTAGCACTATGTTGCCCCCAGTAGCCAAATATGGAGCGAAAAGACTCAGAGTAATCCATCGTATCTTTTAGAAGACCCAACAGTTTAACTGCGTGATCCTGTGTTCGAGACACCAAAACAACCAATTTCTGCCCTTGCCCGAACATTAAATGATGCAAAGGAAATATACCACCCACTATGGAAGACTTAGCGTGTCCTCTAGGTGCTACAATATTGATTTGTTTCTTATCGGGATTTAGTAAATGTTCAGCTATATCGTAGTGAAACTTGGGAGAATTGACCGCAAACATATTTGACATACATATTTTGCCAAATAAGACCATATCGTGCCTCAATTTAGAGGCAATTTCTATTCTTTTCTTATCAGACACTAATAATCAGAGCCAACAAGTGCGTGTACATCGGCATCAGCAACTTCTAGACCCATATCTTCAGCTACTGCCTTTAATACGTGCATAAATGAAGCTAATTTCTCTTTATTTGAGTCTGTTGCCTTTATAACAATCGTCTTTTTATGCTTCTTGTGGTTTTTCATAAGGAAGCTCCTTTTTTTGAGACATTTTAAGACTCTTTTTTTCTTCGGTTGCAATCTGATCCAGTATGGTATTGGACATATCAATCTGCACAGTATCCGTAGTCATACTCTTTTTAGGTAGCATATCGAGTATTTTAACAAATTGTTCAGCACCTCTTAACATATTTGATGGATCTTTGTTTTCTTTAGCTATTTCTATAGCACCCAGTAACATATCAAGGACATCCCCTTGGGCAATATCCCTGTCTTTTAAGGCTTTTTGTATCTCATCATCCAACATTTTCTGAATCCTCTCTGTTTTAAATAGTCTTCGAGCAGTTAAATCGGGTCTTTCCTGATCTTTTCTATATATTTTACCAAGTAGGTTCCAATCAATCTTTTCACCGCCCAACATCATAGCAGCGTATGCTTTTACAACATTTTTAGTACGGGTTTTCTTGGCTTCTTGTTCGTGCCAAGGTCTGACACCCACCTGAGAGTACTGCCCCGCACTTCTATGAGGCAGATACTCCAGTTTAGACTTATTGACCCATTGTCTCCCATAAGGAAATGTGACTTGATCTACGTCTTTATACTGCTTTCTATAGATACATTCAGCAATATATCCATCATCGCTAATACCGTAATCACCTTCTTTGCACTCCTTCCAAGACTTATACTCTATCTCTCTATTACTTGCTTCTTCTTTAGAGTACACAGGGTAGGTGACATTTCGGTATTCATTTTTTTTAAATTTTCTAGTTATAAAATCCATATAGTATAATATATATACTGACTTGACAACTGTACTGTAATAGTATATTTTACTGTATAGTAACTATACAGACTATTATACAGAATATTATACAGTATAGTAATCCCTGCATTCAGTCGTATTCTATATGTTGTACTCCTTTAAGTCCATACCTCCAATCCTGTATCTGAAATATGCGTTCCATTATCTTCTGTTCAGCATCAAAAATGTTCATTATTCGGATAGCATCTTCACTTAATTCAACTACTTTCTCAAATTTCCCCGTTTCCGGGTTCATTTTCTCTATTACAGGCATTTTATCAGATTTCATAGATTGAAAGTATAAATGGAGAACAGGGATTCTCTACGCCCCAATCTCAAAAATTTAGTGTAGAATGTGTGAGGGAGATATACAGTACCCCGACCCCCCTTCGGTACAGGGCTATACCCTATACTTTTCGTTGAAAAAAGGTGTACAGCCTGTACCTCAGCCCTTGTTGCGCCCCGGTTCAATTTTTTAATCATAACATAAAGGACAACCTTA
>Ga0209232_1000121_pt1 | contig 47446 bp, 66 predicted proteins | sample ETNvirenome_2_60_FD_184066 | JGI IMG/M metagenome (GOLD analysis project Ga0209232, IMG submission 184066) | Marine viral communities from the Pacific Ocean - ETNP_2_60 (SPAdes) (version 2) | ecosystem: Environmental > Aquatic > Marine > Oceanic | place: Pacific Ocean | collected 2013-06-22 | reverse complement strand
ATGCTTCAATGGGGGTATTACCGTTTTCATCTACTTCATCACTGCCAATATTTTGAGCAGCGTACAAAGCGGCATCTTTAAGAGGTTCATAATGAGATTCGTCAAATAGACTTAAATCTTCGGTTTTACTGTGAATTGCAAATTTTAATAAGGAAACATCTACTTCGGTAATGTCCATCGTATTATTCTTTATTGAGGATTCCGCTAGTGTTGGCATAGCATTCTCAACTACATCTGCAACAAGAAGAGTTGATAATTCTGTAGTAATTGCCTCTACATCTGCTGAATCAAATACACCATCTAAAGCTTCCTCCATATATGTAAAGTCATCCTCAAAAGCAGGATATCTAGCTATAAATACTGACTTCATTTCGTCAAAGGCTTGATCAGGATTATTTTTAATAAGATCTAATTTTGTTTCAATCTCACCAATTTCTTCCATTGCTTCTTCAACATTAGCCTGATTGCCTGAAGTTAATGCTCCACTTTGAATAACAGCATTACGTTCAGCCCCTAACTGAGCAGCCTCTTCAGACAAAACATCTTCTCTAATTTGCGAAGTAAACTTTGCCCCTTTTAATTCATGAGTAAATAAAAGTTTTACTCTCTCTAACAACTGACTAGGGTTGGTGTTTTCCGCATCATAGATTTTCATTTCTTTTGCAAACTCTAAAAGTTTTTTAGGATCAGCTGCAAATTCTTGAATGAGTCCCCTATAGATTTCAACAGTATCTTCAGCTCTTCGTTGAGATTCTTTAGCCGAAGTAATATCACCCGTTCTAGCTCTTCGTTCAGATAATACATCTAGTCTTTCTGGTAAACCTCTGTACCGAGCTGCAGCAGTTTTCTCATTAAAGTTTGTATCAGATCTTTGGTCGCCGTCCGCCATATTAGTTTTGTTATTTTCGCTTTCTTTTCGACGAATAACAGATCTCATTTTTCTTTTTGCGGCTTCTCTAATTTCGTCCAGCTTGTATAATCTTTTTAAATCTTCTGGACTAGGGGGAATTAGTTTACCATTTTCATCTCTATTATTTAAAACTTCTTCAACAATAGGATCAAATAATTCATCCACTCGTGCTGGATCTAACTCTAATTCCGTTCCTTTACCTACTGCATCTTGAATCTCTTTATTAATAGCTTCATTAAGTTTATCTTGAATGATAGATTCATTACTAGAATCTACAGCATTAGAGGTACTGGCATATAACTCAGCCCATTTATCTCCCAAAGGACCCGGATAGGCACCATTCGTTTCTCTCCACTCTTCTAAAAATACTTTTCTATCGTTAGGATCGCGAATAAGACTGGCTTCTCTAATTAAATCTCGAGTCTGATCTCTCTGATCTGCTTGATAAGCTTTATCATCATATTGTTCTAACAGCCTATTACCATACAATCGTACTTCTTTAGGTCTTCCTGAATAGGTTCCTTCAAAAGCATCTCGCATAGCAATATAAGTAGCACTGGGATCATCAACAATTGTGTAGCCAAGTTCTATTAAAGCATTTGGATCTTTACCTGTTGCTACTTTTTTTCTTGCAGTTTCATACGCGTCAACCTTAGCTTTATATTCTTTATTTCTTCTGTTAATAATTTCATTTTCTTCTTGAGTTACATTACCATTTTCATCCTTTTCAGGTTTGTATACAACCTTAGCCCAATCATTTTGTTGACGAATTTCTTCTAAATCTCTCTTGCCCTTGTCAATTCTAAACTTGTAAACCTGTTGAGCCGCCTGTGCTCCTTTGGTAATACCTTGAGCAACAGCAGCCAGATTCTGTAGACCAGCATCAGGTGCCTGTACCATGTTGCCAAAAGAAATTTGGGAAGTAGTATCTTTAATTTCTGGTGAGGGTCTAATAAATACTTCACGTTGACCAGATCCCGGCATCTTTGGGGCAAACTGTTCTTGGAAAACAGTTGCTCTAGGATCTGAGGGTCGCCCCTGCTTTTGTCGTTTATTATCTGGTTTTGGCATTATCCACCTCCTGCCGGGGCCGTGTCGCCGCCGCCGCCGTCCATGCTACCTCCAATAACAGCTCCAGCAACAGTAGTCAAAGCACTAGTCCATCCAGCCTTAACAGCTGAGTCTGGATCGCCTACTGGAGACACACCGGGAACAAAGTACACGGGTTGTTGGGTTGTTAAATCTCTTTGGTTTATAATATTTTGGTATTGGGTTCTTGCGTTTAACTGTGAAATTTTCTTTTGTTGAAGAAGATTCTTTCTACTATTGCTACCATTGATTGTAGCTAAACGAGCCAAGGCTGCAGCTGTGCCGCTACCAGTAGCAATATTACGTCCAGCCATATTAGAGGTCAGCGTGGCATTTTCTGTAGCCATAGCTCTAGCCAACTGTCTCGAAGAGTTTTGATAGCCTTCATTAATTTCATATTCTTTAGCTTCAAGCTGTGTGGCGGCACCCACTGCCATCTGCCTATTCTTAATAAGTCGATTGGCATTAGCTTGGTTAATTGCAAAGTTTTGAGCATCAACTTGAAGCTGTCTTTCAAATTCTTTTTGCTGAAAAGCCATATCTTGGCGAGCCATTTGCTCACCCTGCTGATATCCTCCAGTAATGGATTGCATTACAGAGCCGATCATTTGACCAGCCATCATCATTGTCATTGGATCCATTTAGACTCTCCTTCCCCATTGCATTCGACCAGTTTTCCCCACTCGTTTGGGTTGGTTCTTTTGATAAATCTCATCATGATGCCTCAAAGCACCAGATACTCTAGAGCCAAGCAAGCCCTCGATACGCTTGTCTGATTGCCACATTTCAATTGTATCCATGTGAGCCTTTTCTCTTCTCTTTTCAATAACATTATCTACATTAACATGTAGTCTTTCTTCCCAGTACATACAGGCAGCTGACAGCACATCTACACGGTCATCGTGTGTAAGGCTCCCACGGCGGTCTGTAAGCCGCGTGAGCTGCCTCTGGTTCGTTTCATCCCTCGCGGGCTTCTTATCGAACACAAGCCTGTGCTGGGCCATTGTAGGCTCCAGAGCGGCAAGCATTCTGCGTTCCTTCTGACCAGTCACCCGATACTCCTCAATAGCTACCTGCCCACATATCTCTGTGATGACAGGTCTTAGGAGGGAATTAAACATAGCATCACCATAATTAGATTCAATTCTAACATGATTAATCTCATATTCATAGGCCAGTTTACTAATTTTTTGTAGGGTTGCTCTATCATAGCCTCCCTCTAAGCCCAATAATTCGTGAACAAAGATATAGCCATTACTAAAACTAGCAACGCATACACCAGTCTCATCTTTACCTCGACCAGAGGGGTCTACAAACATTACCCTGTCTTGATATTCTACAAACTGATTGGATATCCACATTGGATTATAGATACAATCGCCCGACATACCAAAGGATGGGATCTTTCTATTAGCATCTGAAGTAGCCCAAACAATTTTTTCTGGTGCCATGTCTGGGCTGACATCTAACACGATAAGATCTTGCAACTTAAGTGGGTACTTGTCTTTGTCAGCAAGACTAGTATCTAGTTTGTAGTGGAGACTGAAGAGCGTGGGTCCTACTTTTGCTTGACGCTCCATCAGAGTCTCCAAACTAAACCTTTCTGGCTGCGTAGGATCTCCAGCTTCAAAGCCTTGCTCGAAGATCCACGGCGAAACATCCTCACATTCAGACTCTACATTTGCATTTGGCATAACAGCAGGGAATTTAACCACTGGGTAGCCAGTTTTTAATTGGTTGTAGATACTATCTTTAATCTGAGGTGTGCCTAGAAAGATAACACGCCCGCCCACGTTTCTGATTTGCTCCGCTTCAAGACATTTATTCAATAGTTTCTGCCTAGTGACAGCAGTTTCACAGTTACCTTCAATCTCTACGTCATCAAAGATGAGATACTCTGCGTGCGACCCCGTAATCTGGGCAGTAATACCCTTGGCATAGCACGATTTGTCCTGCCCAATACGAGTACGGGACTCTACATTAAAGCCAAAAGCATTGTCAGTAGTATGATCTCCGGGTCTAAGGTGCTCACAATAAGGAACAAGATCTAGAATCCTGCGGGTCATGCTAATAAACTCTACCGCCTTATTGCCAGTAGCAGATACAACCATGATGGTTGAGTTGTGATCCCGTACAAGGAACCACGAGGCCAGACAAGCGGTGATAACAGATTTACCAAAGCCACGCCCTGCTTGGAGCTGCATATCGTTAGGGCCGTTCTGAAGGGCATCTGCCATGGCGTACTGTACAGGGGTTGGTTCGCCTAGACCTAGGTATTTAAAGCATGCCCACAAATGATTTCTAAAATCATCTTTCATTTCCGGTGGTATTTCCATCAATGATCTCCTTCAATTGCCCTCAATCTATTCTCATGATCCTCTACAATGTGATGTAAGTTAGTTAAGTTAGCATTTATCTTGCCAAGTTCTTTTTGAATTTGCCATAGAAAATTAATTATACCGCCTCCAATGATCAGCTCAATAAATACTAACTCGTTCATTAGATTGCCTCAATTTTAAATGGAGCAGCCGAGGACATAGCATCTTCGATCTCTTTAATAGTATTTTGCGGTAGAATATTTATATCCTCTTTGTGGTCATTAATGACACCACGAACTACTCCGTACAAACCCGGGCCTCTAATAGTCGGATCATTGAGATCTTCAATCAACGCATCAATCAACATTTCTTGTAACTGTTGTAACTTACTCATCAGATCCTCCTAGCTTGTCTAACAGGGCTTTGCGTCTTGCACAGCCCCCACACTTCTTAAGTTTACCTCCGGTCAGTCCATCAATTAGACCTTCGACCTTATCGCCTAATGTAGGCTTTTGTTCCTCTACTTCTTCAGGAGAAAGCATGGGTAATACATCACCTACAAATTCATACTCAACAGAAAAGTTCTCATGAATAGTAACCTTTAGTTGATATACCTTATCATTGTCATCTCTATCAAGAAACGAAATCATTGAAACAGCTCTTGCCATACTTATCTCCTTAAATTGTGTGAGGGTTAGAGTCTTCAGTTAAACTACCGGGGCGTTCGTACTCAGTAATTAATGCATAATTATCATCACTAAATACAGTACGCATACATCCCGTACACCCTCTCGCAAATGGATCTTGTGCTTCAATATAAACACTAGACCACTCAGAATCAATACCAATTAAATCGCCTAAAGCTATATTAGTTGCTGGTTCTCCACTGCTGGTAACATACTCATAAGCATCGCCTGATAAAGCTCCGTCTAAATAATGTTCTCCATTTCCCTTATAGAGAAAACCGCTGTTACCAAAATCAACACCAGTGGTTGATCCATTAAATTTAGTATACTTATTATTAGCTATAAAATGAGCCATAAAATGTGGTGCTAATAACGAATGAATTTCTCTGCAATTACTAAGTGGAAGATTGCCCGGATCACAATTACCTGTACCATCACAGTTTAATCGTTGAGTTGTCTCATCATTAGGATCACAGTTTAATGCAGCTTCAATTTCTCTAATTTCATTTAAATTATTAATTAACTTTTGATCCCCCTCTTGATAAAGATAAGTACCGCCAGTTCCAATAGCATAAGTTGTCATGTAGAAAGGCAAACCTGTAAGAGAAGTGCCTGTAGTAGCAGCATCTCCAAAAGTAATTTTAGATTGATGTGACTTGCCCGGATAGCATTTGCCGGATCCCCCCGGTTCACTCACTACATCTGTTCTACCTCGATCTTCTGATGTTAATTGTTCTGAAGGTTTAAATCCATTAACATTAAACCCTCCTGCAATTTCTAACTGCGGAGCCAAGGGCACCACAAGATCAATAATATTATTCATTCTAGGTAGATCTTCTTCAATAGCTTGTTTAATAGGATCAGGAAAAGAATAAGTAGGATCAGAAATATTATTACAATAAAACTGAGCATATCTAAGCATGGGAATTAATTCTCCATCTGTAGTTCGCATACCGATTCTGCCTTTATAAACTTTTTGTTTAGCAGCGTATCCAATGCTTGGAGTACCGCTATCTAAAAATTCACCATCAACAACAGGCTTATTACTAGAATCTACAGCCACTATATTTCCATTTGGGTAAACACAATTGTCATTAAACTGCCCACAAGTTTGTGATTGTGTATCTTTCCAAGCAGGAATAACAGCTACAGTACTTAAAGAAGTGCTATTACTTTGAGTAGGAAACATTACCGCTTCTGGTACATCCCCGGTAAAAGATGGTGTATTATATGTAGTAGTTACAGTTACAGAATTTAAAATATAATCAAAATCAACGGCATTTGAGCCAGATCCTAATGTGTTCACATGAATCATATTGCCACATGATTTGGTATCTGTAGCATTATCTCTTGACATTCTTAAATTTTTTGTATACTCAGCAGATACTTTTACCGTAGCTATATCAGCATCGGGATCAGCGCGATGAGATTCAAAAATATTATTAGTAAAAGGTAATTTGTCAAAAGAAGATTGTGTATTATATCCAAAATCAAAAGACTGACCAGTTAATGATGTTGCTGCATTATCATTAGGATCATTACAATTTGTACGAGTAAGGCTTGGTGCAGTAGTAGATATAAATGGTTCTCTGCTTCTAATTTTTTCATTTACAGAACCACTAACTCGAGCATCGCTCATATTGGGATCATAAGTCCTTTCAATATTAACTCGACAGGGCCAAAGACTTGGCGTAGTATTAAATAAATTAATGTAAGTATCACCCGCTGTAGCAAATGGAATGATGGTATCCATAGTGGCGGAAGTATATGATTGACCTTCTGTTTGTAAATAAGCTTGTAAACAATCTGAGCAATCAGCTGGTAAAACAGTTACCGTGCTGCCCGCCGCAAAGAATGCAGAAATACTTTTCATATAAGTAGGACTATTAGATGCTCCGGGTCGCGTTTGCCGTTTAATGTCGATAACTTTAAAAATTTCATTAGTCACTGAGCTAGCATTCGTACTAGATTCTTCTGAATTATTACCTACCGTATCTTTGTAAACAGAGGCGGCAGATCCACCAGAGTCTACTAAGTTAGCAGTAACCTTAATAAATTTACCTACCGCAATAGGAGATGCATTACCAACAGGAGTACCATCGTAGTTGTTGGCATGCGTAGTGCTGCCATCAATAGTAGTTGTAGATCTAATATCAAATGCAAAAAACTGTTGTTGAGGTTGAACGCATACATTGCCGCTTAAACCACCTTTGGTTACAGCACTTCCATATCTTTTTCTAAAGTTAAGTAATTTAGTAGAATCATTTACAAGATAGTCAGAACCAGAACCACCCTTAAGAATAACATCCCAGTCAGACTTACGACAGGCTGCTACAATAACATAGATTGCACTATCTTGAGTAGCACTCTCAAGTAAAATTTTATCAGCCGAATCTACAATATCATCTGCTGCAGTAAGTCCTGTGATTGTAGTAAATCCTGCAGGAACTCCAGTAAACGCTCTAGTTCTATCTACTTCCCAACAGATATCATCGCCTTCATCATCTGTACCAAACCGTACAAACTTTCTATCGGCATCAGAAATACCATTGAATGTATCTTCAGAAATGTAAGCTTCAGCAATTCTAAAACAAGAGTTATCTACTCTGGTTGCTTTAAAAAATTTAGGACAACACTGACTGGCAATAAGTTCATCACTCATGATTTACTCCTTAACAAGGTCCAGCAATTGCATTAGGAACATTAAAGTAGTAGAATACATTATACCCATCAGAGTTTGCTGTACCTACAGTTTGACCTGAGCCAGTACCAACATTAAGTTTCCTACGCTCAGTCATTTCAACAACATAGTTTACTGCAGTATTTCTAAATCTATCAGCTTGGCCTGTATCTGCAGTTGTTGTAGCCTCACTGTTACTATCATAAGTTCCACTTCCACCAATAGGAATAACTTTATAATTACTTGGGAATGCGTTAATAACTCCAGAACCGCTAGTTGCTGATTGTTCTACAATATTATTTGTACCATCACCAATACCGGGGCCAATAAACTTTTTATTATTTTGAATTTCTGCGATATTAATAGCAGCAAACTCATGCGTATTATCGTTACCCGGATCAGACTTTCTACCTAAATCTCCTGATCCACCTGTGACAATATTATACTTTTGACCTCTAGTTGTGGTCGTAGCTGCATTAACAGTAATGCCCGTAGGAGCTGCAATTACGGGGAGTAACAAATCTGATTTAACATCAGCCGTAAAAGTAACAACACTACCATCACCGCTTGTAGCCGCAGTATAAAGAGAATCAGAATCGCCATTTACAGCTGAAACCACATTTGTAGCTACAACTGTAGCAGCTTGTCCGCTTGTAATAGCCAAAGCAATTGATTTTGTTGCACCATAAATATCAGTTGGCACAGTAATTGTTTTATCGGTATTATCACCAGTAGTGCCATCAAGATCAATAGTAACCACCTTAGCTACATCAGTATGACCACCAGAAATAGAACACTCTTCCCATTCATATTCCCAACGGCTAGGAAGAATATCAGGATTAGCAGTATTGCCATCATCATCAATTGGTCTAAATCCCTTAATGATAGCTAAGAATCTTTGCTCATCAACAACAGATTTTACAGTGTTAGTAATCTCAGCCTCAGATGGAATTCTATCACCCGTAGCACCATCACCATGATGTACATAGATAGCTCCATATGCCTGCGTAGCCCCACTACCACGGGTAGTTGGAAGTTCTACTGTAACTTCTCCTGCTGCCCCGCTAGTAAATGTAGTATGGTCACTAGGGGAACCTCTTCTTTTTTGTACTCTTGATGCCATAGGTTACTCCTTAATTCTGTCCTGATCTATAAGTTTGTTTGAATACGCCTTTAAATTCAATATGAGTAATATTACAAGGCGTGTAATGGTCACTCTCAATAAACACTTTCATGTGCTCCGAATTGCCAAATATTTTTGACATAAACTCACCTTCACTAGAGATAGCAACAGGAGAATCTAATACGGATTGATTGTACAAATCTTCTTTGTACGATGGATTTCGTTTAGTTGTGACACTAACCGTATCCTCATTGCCTCTACGTTCGACACGGATGTTGTACTTCCCAGTATCTAAATATCGTGTAGTAATAGTTCTAAGATTTAATGCACCATCAACAATACTTTGATCTTGCTCTCGAACAAATTGAGGAGACAGTTCAATTTGCATTGTATACGGCGTACCCACATAGACACCCTTGGTTCCACCAGTAGCGGCTGCAAATAAAAATCCTTGATCATCAGTAGGTCCTACCACTTGCGAGACAGAACCTTGAGCTTCGACCTCAGTAGGCGTGGCTTTAATAAATCCTTGATCTTCCGTGACAGCAAGAATATCATCTAGCTTTCCTTGAACTCTTAATCTAGTTTTTTTACCAGCTTCTGTGGTATTCACACAAGAAATTGATCTCCCAGTATACTCACCATACCCCGCACCAAATACAATAGTATTAGCATTAGCATCTTGATAGGGAAGAATAAAAGTAGTAGTATCAAATGTAGGCGAAGTTACATCGCTATCATACTCAATGTTAAACACCGTATCACTATCTGCAGGAACCTTTTGATCTGGCTCAAGAAAATGTAATCTATCTAATCTAGGAATATCAGTATCAACAGTTTCTAAAAATGTACGTTCTACAAAATAATAATCCTTAATTGAATTATTTTTCTTATTGAACGGTCTACTGGTAACTGCATAAAAGTAATTATCAAATACTTCTGTGCTTAATATAGACATATCAGTATCAAAAACATACTTAGATAAAGAGTTTTGTGATATTCGATCACCAGCAAATCTTTGAGTATACATGTAGAGTTCGTTTTTATTATCTGCATCTACCATCAACAGGCTGTCTTGAGCCGGAGCTCTAGCAATTGCACCAAAGTTAGTAGGAAGATATCCCTCTGCATGTGTGGTTGTTTCTACTGCTTGAGTTACATTACTTTGATTAGCGGTAGAGTAATACAAGTAAATTTTTTCCGGTGCAAAGAAGTAAATCTGAGATCCCAATAGCTGAGGCTGTGAGATAGGATCAGAAGAATAGAATGTAGTAGGAGATAACTCCGCAGTAAAGGGAGTAATCTGGTTTTCAGAACCCTGTAATTCAAACTGAATATCATTATCAGTATTTACAAACAGAAAATCATAAAAGGGAATCATAGAATTAATCTTAGACACCTTATCTAAAGACGATCTTACATCAATCATATCAATGTCAGTTATTGTACCCGGATCGGTAAGGAATACATTAAAGAAATTGTTAAATTCTGATGAAAAAATCGTATCTCCGATAGCAAACCACAGTCTGTTACGCCATGTAGTGATAGAAGTAATCTGTTGCCCTACTCTTTCATTAGCATTAGCTGCTATAAATGGGCTAGGACCGGGGTTATTAGCTAAACCACCAGATTTTCTTGGTTGCCATGATGGTGTAATCATTTTCCATATGCCAGTTGACACATTAAAATCAAGAATAAGAGGCCATGTACGCTCATCTAGTACAGAGTATCTATCTTCAGCTCGAACAATTTCGTAATAAGGATTACCCTCGTCGGGTTCATTAACCGCTCTGTAAAATCCCGGGGTAAAATCAAAAAATCTTTCACGACATTCGTATACTTTGCCTCTACCCTTTTGAGATTTGGTCGCAGAGGTAGTTAAAGTGCCGCCTTCATACAAGGAATACAAAGTATCGCTGGCACTATTAGATTTGATTGTATCGTTTTCTTCTGTAGGTACAGGAATATTTTGAAATGAAACAATTGATTGACCTAAATCAGTCTGTTGAGATATATTAAAGTTTTTATCCTCTACCACCAGCTTGCGATTACGCAAAGTATTCTTTAAACCCAACAGTTCAGCAAATCTACCTTGTTTTAAAGTTTCACCATCTGCTTCAAGTGGAGCTGTTTCTGCCACATCAATAACTAAAGCAGTTGATTTACCTTCATCACTCACAGTTCCGTCAGAATCTACTTCAATTTTCATAATCTTAACGCCAACAGAGTTATCGCTAGCATTACCAGCCTTAACACGTTTGTTGTTATCAGAATAATATAAACCATACTGCTCATTTGATGCAGTAAATATTTTATCATCTAAATCTTTAAGCATACTGCCAACCGTAATAGCAGATGCTTCGGTATCGGTAACAATATTAGCAATAATCTGATTGCCTTGAATTGTATTATTAGTTACATTAACAACTTGTTGTCGAACAATAGCAAAATTGTTAATTCTGTTCTCTGTAATTAAAGGATTACCTTCTTCGTCTGTCAATTCGCTAAGCTTAGTACTCTCATTAATTGTACGAAGTGATTTAGAATTAGAATTACCAAGCCCCAAAGCTTCTACAAAGTTTTGATTGCCCACATGACCCGTATTAAAGTTTTCATGAGTAGCTAAAAGCGTCAGTTTTTCTTGACTATCGTCTACAATATTTAATTGATTGGTAGCAGAGTCAATTAATAACGTAGCATCTGCACCCGACTCTTCAATAATAGTTTTTAAATCACCAATAGTTTTAGTATCGTCTGTAACACAGGTAATATTTGAACCAACGCCAGTAACTTCAGCACCTGATACAGTAATTCCTGTTGCACTAAAAAATGTAATTGGTCGCAGCTTTTGAGTAACCTTTAAATCACTAAGAGAAACATTTCCACTAGACAGTCCTAATCCGGTAGAGTTAGGTTCTAAATTAGTATCAAACTCGTTTAAATCTACGCTATATTGTACAGAACCTCGGCTAATAAAAAACTTATCTGCAAAATAAGTATCTCCAGAAACAGCCAAACTAGGATCTTTAGCATTACCAACAACAGTTGAGCTAGCCTTGTTATTAATAAGGTGCATATTGGGGCCAGCTTCTTCGGTTTCACTACTTGCACTGGGTACATCGCCTAAGAATAATTTTTCCAATGGCTTGGTAGTAAGATCTGCCAGCTTCGTAGTTTCCAATACGGGCACAAGATTCTTACCAACACCATCTCCTACAGAAGCTGACCGATAGTTTAACTTGCGTCCTTTAAAATCTTGAGTATACAAGTTTAAAGCAAACTTGTACGTTTGGGTTGTACTAATAGGATAGCTGCCCGTAATAAGATCAGTATCATCAAGTTTAAATTCAAACCGATCATTGCCTGCTTTAAATTTATTCACAGAAAAACTACAAACATCTGAATCATCAGAAGCATCTGTTACAGTTAGCTCTAACAAATAAGGATTAACACCGAATTTCATGGCTGAGTTAAAACCAAATAGAGTAGTATCCACAGCTACCCCTTGACTATCCGTAAGAATAAACTTACTAAACTGACCTTCTTCTAATTCTACTTTGAGTCTGTATGTATTTGTATTTGTAGTAGAAAAAGCTAGAGTGGTAAACTTATTATTGTTAATATCTCTTGCAATATCATCTCGGTATCTAGCAGATACTTGTTTGTTTAAAAGAATAATAGCACTACCAAACAGCGCAAAGTCAAAAGTATCTACCGCACTTTTTAAGTTTGGGTTTTCCGTAAGATAATTAAAATGATCTAAGGTAACTGAATCATAGTCAAAGGATTGCAGGTCCATTCTCTTATTTGTTTTGTTTAATTTCCAAACTGTAATAAATTTTCTTTTCTCATCTGCAGTCAAAATAGAAGAGCTATTTAAACTTAAGCTGTAATTAATACCAATTAAAAATCTATTGTCTGAGTCAATTGAAATCCACTTAAAAAGAATATCATCTTCAGCAGTAGGTTGATACCTAGTTGTACCGTCGCTTAATAAATTAAAAAGAAGAGAGCCCGGAGCAGGTAGATCATCCGTGCCTGTAGACTCTTCTCCATAGAACAAATCGCTACCGGCAATAAACTCTAACGCTGGTCGTTTTTCTACAGATTTTTCTAAAGTAACAAGACAGTTATTTAAATTCTCTGCTTCAGAAGGCAAGCGTTTATTGCTAGCCTGCCGCCCCACGCCGCCAGATAAAGTTGGAATAGCAATTCTTCTATGCGTTACAGTCATGATGAATGTCTCCAGAATCTAAATCTACTGGGATCATAGATACTGTTAGCATTTCTATTAATTACACGCTTAATTGCGTTGTCACCAGAGGCAAAGATATTTCTAGACTTGTCATTAGCATCAGCAGCTCTACCCTTAGCAGTCAGTAAGCCAGCTCTTTCTGCCAAAAGTCGATCCACATCCCTATCACCTTGAACAAACAGTTGATACTGTCTAGATGCAGACGCAGCAATACCCTTCTGTACACTAGTTTCAAGATCTTTAAAATCTACATACTCTACAATACTAATTTTAAGTTCAGTGTCAAGATCCCATTCATCAGTACTACTAGTAACATTATATAAAATATTATAATCAGACCCATTAGACTCAATTCCAAATCGCCTTGGTGCAGCGGTAATCCTTGTACTTAAATCAGTATCGGTTACGCTGCTCAAAAGCTGTGCTGAAATTAAAGAACCTGTGGTCATCTTTTCTGTATAGGGAGATAATTCAATGCGACCTTTTTCGGCATCAGAAATAGGTTTGACGCTATCTCCAGTAGGTCCAGTACGAGAAGGCTTAACCTTAATAGGTCTTCTATTAGAAGCCATGCCTCGTAGTTGAGTTTCTAAAGTAGTTTGATCTAAAACAAATTCAGCTAAGTTAACGTCAGTGTTCTGACTATCGGTGAGGCTAGTTACAATCTGTTCACCAGAGTTAAATAACATTTCGTTTACTGCATCAAGTTTACTCATTAGTCCCATTAGAATCTCCTTTTTAAAAGACCCGAGGCCCCCTTTCGGGGGCTCCGGGCGAATGTGTATTCAATTGTCAAATTAGCTAGCAGCGGTTCCAAGACCATCAATACCCGGGCTAGCCGAATCAGCTGCATAGATAGCAGCATCAGGGGCAGTCGTGTATTCAGCCACAAAGACACCATCGTTAACCATAGCTTCAGCCGATGCATCATCAGCACCATTCAATGCATAAGCACTGAGTGAAGCTTGATAGGCATCTCGCATCAATGCATCATCAGTTGCATCCTTTGAAGCACTAACATCACCAGCAGTTGCCGTACCAGCAGCACCGTTGGAGTTACCAGCGGCAGCAGTACCAGTCTTATAGGTGCTAATATCACCAGTAGTACCGTCAAAGACGAAAGCACCAAAGGTAACATTAGCTGCACTAGCAGCACCAAGAGCTTGGTTAGCAGCATACACTGGTCGGTTATTAGAAGCAGTAAAGGTTACATCCTGATTAGGCGCACCAACGCACACAGCAGCATGCTCTGGCTTCATAACACCCGTACCACCCATCATCGAAGCAACCGTGAACACGGTGTTACGACGAACGTCATCAACTTGATCAACCTTGAGGCCCTGCATCTTAAGGGATGCAACGCAAGCTTGTTGCCAAATCAAAGCCTTCACAGGCATGACGTTAAAGGATCTGTTATATCGAGCTTCACCAATCTTTTGAGCGGTAACGCCGTAGTTTTGGTTAGGCAAATGGTTCGTCTTGATGATAGACACGCCTTGGTATTCAAGACGATCAGCAAGATTGAACATACCTTGACCAAGACCAGCACCTAAACCACCAGCATCGGCAACACCGCCGAAGAATGGTCGACCAGCACCACCAGCAAGATCAGAGTTATCTCGAGCGACACCAAGAGCACGAATGTCTTGGAAAGCTCGTGGAGTCACAGCACAGTACACACCCTCAGTTGGGGCATCCACTTCTTGCAGACGGATTTGGAACTCTTCAATCTTCTCAAGAAGCTTCAGAGCAGCATCGGTACGCTGAGCAGCGGTAGAACCTGAACGACCCAAGTGATTAAACTTATCGTTACAGAATACCTTACCACCTAAGCCACCAACTGCGGAATATCCGTGTTGATCGGTAGCTCTTGGATCATTAGCAAGGCCGTCTTCTGCTGCGGCACGGGCAATAAATGCACCAATTTGACGGTCACGAGCATCCGACAGGGTACGACCAGCTTGGCGTGCAAGCTCGGAACGATACTCCCATTGGGTGAGCATGAGGTCAATGTTGTCTAACTCGAAGTGAGTAGCGATAGGACGCTTGTCAAGATTGATACGGAAAGTAGTAGCAGTACTATCTTGGTTTCCGACCAGTTCTTCACCAGCATTCCACGTTGGCTTCAAGCTGACATATCCGGTGACAGGGAATTCCATAGTCGTACCGGAAGTAATAGTACGCGACTCAACCAATGGTTCAAAAATATTGTATTGGTCATACGCGTGAATGACTTCTCCAGCCCAAATAGGAAGGACAAGTCTACCGTCACCAGTACCGGGGTTGTTAAAGCCAACACCAGCGGCAACATTACCTCGATATGCGAGGTCAGTCATTAATAAAGGATCTCCAGCCATTTCAATTCTCCTTATGTTATGGCTAAATTGTAATAGACAAAACTAAGAAGCAATGATTATTCCGTAGAGTCAAAGCTTACACTACGCAGAACTACTTTTTTAACTCGTAAGCCTACTTGTTCGTACGTTGTAGTGGTGCCTCGCTAAACCTTGTCTAAGGATTTAGCGGGAAAAGATACCAGAATTCATAGTTAAAGCAATCTTTTGCTCAACAGCCTGACGATATTCAGGATCCGATCTATATTTAGGATCGGACATCGCCATATTCATTTCTTGCCGAGAGCGGAAAGGTTCCATTTGAGGAGCCTCTTGCGCATCCGCTACATTCTCAGATCGAAGTCTACTTGGCTCTTGTGCCTTAGGCTTGCTTGCCACATCTTGGTCATATCTGGCTTTCAGACCAAGTAAGGCAGTCTTATAAGAAGGACCAGAAAGCATAAGATTTAATTGATCTCGCTCCTGATCGTTCAAAGACTCTCCTGCCCATGACAGGACTTCATTTAAAGTTTGCTGGTCGCCTACCACAGTGGCGGCAGAATCATAGGCTTCTTTACGCAAAGCTTTTTGACCAGCAATAAAAGTATCTACAACAGCATCATCAACATTCATAGCAGCTTTAATCTGGCCTCTAGTATCATCACTAAAGCCCCCATTAAGAGCAAGTTCTTGTTGCCATGTAGCCCACTGTTCGTTCATAGAAGGAGCCGGTGGCTCTTCTTTCTTTTGAATACGCAGTTCACCAGAAGAAGGTGTCTCTTCTGCAGGTGCTGTCTCTTGCTGTTGTGCAGGACGTTCAGGGATTTCTCCAGTCTCAGCATACTGACGCTTAAGGTCAGCAATTTCTTGCCTAGCTTGAGTATATTGCCCCTGTGCTTCCTTCAAAGAATTAAACCAAGACTCGGTGTTTTGAAAATTATCTGGTACTTGCATACCCTGATCTTTAACATAAGTTTCAAAAGCAGCCTTCTCTCGAGCAAGATTAGCATCTTCAGGATTGACAATAGGTTGTTGGGATTGTTCCTGTTGTGGAGTCTCAACATTGTTTTCTTCGGACATAGTATTTCCTTATTATTTTTTCTTTTTCTTTAATCTAGCTTTAAAGGTATTAAAGTCTAAATATTGTCCACCTTCACTGCCCCCGCTGAAATCAAACTCTGTGATCTCGGTTCCAGCAGTTGGAGTAATGGTAGTATTACCGGCACTTCCGGCAACATCTTGTGTTAACACAACCATATTATTTGTACCGCCCGCTTGAGGTGCATCAACCACAGCAGTAATGGTAGCACCATGACCGTCTGAAGCATTAACACAAGCAGCAAATGACGTAGCATTAGCAGCAGCACTGGTTGAATTATTAAATTCTCTAGCAGCAGTATCTTCTGAAGTCTTAGCAGTATAGGTTTTAGAAGTACCTGCAGTATCAATCAATACAATTTCTTTATCAGCAGTAACTGTAGCATCAAAGATAATTTTAGCCGTAGCTGCTGTAGCAGTCAGGGTATTACCGCCTGCCATTTTTCTATTTAATTCTCTATGTCTAGCAGTAGTCATTAATACAGATTGAGCAATATTAGCCGCAGTAATAGTTACACTTCTATCAGTCGTAAGATTACCATCTTCTTCAATTTGATAAGTAATAACTAACTTAGTACCATCTTCCATTCCGGTAATAACAAAATGAATTTTTTGATCAGCCTGTAAACCTTTAGATCCTGTGGCACTAATCGTAGTATCAGCAACAGTTTCATCTCTAGCAGTAATAGTAGTGGTTTCAGTAGCATCTCCGTTACTGCGAGTAAACACAGTTTGAATAGTAGGATCAACACCTGAATCAGTATGCCCTTCAGTTGAAGAAATATACTCTCTAGTATACTTAACATCTACCATCCTAATTTTAACCGCCACATTGCCACTGGTTTGCCAGTTAGCATCTGTACCCGGGGTAAAAATAATAGGATCAGTAGTAAAAGCTAAAGTACTACCATCAGTTTCTAAAGAATCAGTTGAGGTTACGTTGATTGTTTCATCGCACCCAGTTAATGTAGCCATAATTAATCTCCTTTGGCATTTGCCTTCTTATATTCTAAGAACCATACATACCCTACACAAAGTAAAGCTAAACCCACAAGACCACCTCCTAAATAACTGTAATCAGCCGAGAGTGGTTGAACTATACCGGGTATTGGCTCCGTAATAATTTCCTTATCTTTAAACAAAGAGGTTGTTTTACAACCCCCAAGAAGGCAAAGCCACGCGCACGCCTTCAGAATTACTTTGCAGTCCATGGTAACTTAGCGTTAAGCCAACTAAACATTGGCTTACCCATCCAAGCACCGGCTGCAAACATCATTACATGGGACAAGATAAAGCCCCATGATCCAATAATAAAATCTACCATAATAATCTCCTATTAGGTACTAGCAACAAACAATTCGAGATCGACGTTTGCACTATTTGCTTTTGCCGTAACGCTTTCCAAAGCATCAAAAGATACAGAGCCATGAGCAACATTAGCGGCAGCGAATTGTACGTCATCATTATAGATAACAAAGGTTTGACCAGCTTCTAACTTAATGTAAGCTGAGTCATCAGAACCACACTCTAAACCAAGCGTGACATAATTAGTATCATCCTTATTTGTAATTCTAACATACTTAACACTAGAATTAACAAAGGCTCCAGCTCCTACAGTAGCAGCTAAAGATACAAGAGTTCTATCTGCAGAAGTATCTACCGTAACAATACGGTGATCAACCTCGTTAACAGATGCAATAGTTAATGTGTTGGTAACACCTCGGTCAACACCATTCAGCGTAAGAGCTTCAGTGTGCGTAACCGTAAGCGTTGCCGCTGAAATAGTACTAGCCATTTAGTTATCCTTTTCTTTTCGTTCTGGTCTTTTTCTTCTTCATGACCTTTTTACCAAACTCAGTAGAAGCAAAGTTATTTCCCTTTGCCTTCTTCTTCATACCCATAGATTTCTTCTTGCCTTTTCCTCTCATATCACTCTCCTTTTATTGACATAATCCATAAAACTATCAGAACAATTTTTGTAGTAATTCTGACTCTCTAAAAATTTTGAAAATTTATTTAACTCAGCACGACGCTGTATTAGCACCATGCCATATTCATAATCTACAACTTGACCATAGTTTTCTGGGTCTAGCTCTGGATCGTCCGGTGGTTCATCCCCCGGATCAAAAACCATAACATACAGATCCTTACCATTATCAGCAAGTCTATCGTTATATCTTTCTGCCCAAGGTTCTGGATTCTTCCAAACCATGGGATCGTAAACAACAATAACTAATTGATAATCATCATTCCAGTTGTAAACCTCATGACGAACCGTAGCCCTTTTACCCATTACAACCTTAACTTGGCTATCACGCCAAGCCTTAGCTGCAAATGGGCAAGGTTTATTCTTCATGTAAAAGGCAGAGGGTACATCTAAGTAATTAAAAATCCAATTCTCAATTTCTTTTTTGATTAACTCTAGGTCCACGTTTATCCTTTGGAATATTTTGAGTCACTAATTTTTGAGCATCTTTATCTGTATATCTGGTAGTAGTACCACATGCACATTTAAATTTAGTTTTCATTTGCCAGTGCCTCTAGAGCGTCGACCTCCATATGTCGCAGCACCTTTTCTTCCTCTTGCACCCGGGGCTTTAACATCAGCCTTACGCTCAGCAGCACGCTTTGCGCTTGGTTTAGCTCTAACCTTAGCTCCAGCCATTCCCGTCTTCTTCTTTTTCTTTTCATCTTTCTTAGCCATGATAACTCCTTACACAGTAATGGATGCTCTTGGAGCATCAGTTTTATAAGTATGACCTGCAGGCAGCAGATCGAGAAGCCCATACTTTTGGGCAAAATATCCTTCTAGTTTCTCAACATCAGCATTAATAGTACCAGTTGTACCAGTTCCATTTAAGACAACCCACTCAAACATAGGGTCTTGAAATCCTCTGGTATTGCTTGTATGATAACCACCACCCCAACCGCCATCAATACCTTGGGCAGTGTGAGCTCTAGCGTCTGACCCAGCACTAGACTCAGCCGTGCCATTTAATCTTAAGAAAGAGGCACCGTTAGTTCTCCCAATAAGAACCATTTGAGGCTGGTTATCATTAAAGGTAATGTCAGGATCGTATTGAAAACTCTCTACACCACTAGCATGTTGTTTTCTAATTACAAATCTTTCATTAGCGCTACTAGTATTGTATCTAAGCATACACATAAACTCATTGTTCAAAGCACCATTACCATTAGTATTTCCATTATATGCCATAGTACATTGAGCTACACTAGTATTAGCATGTTGATCTCGAAGCACGGCAACAAACCCCCAGCACCAATCTTGAGTAGTATCATGATCAATACCAGTTCCCAAATTAGCCAATAATTGATCTGTAGAATCAGCAGCAGTCATAGCTTTAAAGTTATTAGCACTAGAATTTTTTGCAGCATATGCCGGTTGATCATTAGCTACAGTTTGGCTAAAGTCTCTACCATTGCCTGATTTATCTTCGCAAACATTTACTTTATCCCCTGCATCATTAGTCGCCATGCCTTCAGGATTAAGCCATAGCTCACAAGTAGATGCAGCTGCAGATACTGGAGTCCAGATAGGGCCAAGCTTATGAGTCCATTGTCTATCCCAAATTTCAGGAACCCTGAACTTACGAATCTTATCAGCAAGTAAAGATTCTCGTACAGATAATACATAATCTTCTGTACCTGATGCAATAAGTTGATTACGATTAGCAATTAAAGCAAACTTATCTAGATCGCCATTGGTAGTGCCACGAATTTCTAAGGATTGAATACCAGCAGCACCAACACCATATTTAGTTTTACCATTAGCCATTAGCACTTCCACCTTCTGCGTGCTTTACGCAATCTACTGTTAGGATCTTTAGCAGCCTTAGGAAATTTCTTCATCTGTCCTGCTGATCTAGCACAGTAGCTTTTCTTTCTTGATCCTCCTCCGGGTTGAGGAGCCTTGAGCTTAGAGCCAGTCTTTCTATTAATCATAGCACGGCCCTTAGCAGTAAGACCACCAGCTTTACTCTTGCATTTGTTGCCAATAGTACAGCCTTTCATGGCCCCCTTCTTCTTACTGCGTGCCTTTGCCATCTTACACCTCGTCCATCCTACGACCCTTGATGTCGTAGCCCTTCCGTCGTTCCATCATTTTCTTACGCACAGCGGGAGCCACAGGACACTTAGCCTCGGCTTCACCACCAAGAACAACGTCTCCACCGGCTTCAATTTCTACAGTGATACATCTGCCAGAGCAGCAACCAGTCAATAATAATAATGCAATATATTTCATTTCTTAGATTTCCTTTTCTTTTTCCATGAGATTCTTGCCGGTCCTTTTTTCTTAGACTTAGCGGCAGTACATTGAGCTTTAGTAGGGCGACAAGCAGGGTATGGACGCTTTGATTTACCCTTGGCAGACTTGCGACCACACGGCTTACCAGTCTTACAATCAATCCAGCCCTTGCCCTTGTTGCGGCTGAACCATTTCTTAAGACCTTCCTTAGCCATTACTTCTTCCTACCCTTACTCTTATTACCCCAATTTTTAGCACCGACTTTGCGACACTTAACTAGAGCACCAGATGCATAAGCACTAGGCCATTTAGTATAGCGACTTTTTACTTTATTATAGCAAGCATCACGCTTTGCTGGTTTCTTTTTAGCCATTTCTTTTTCTCCTTTTCCAGAAAAATAGTAAGGGCAATGCCCATATACCTTTAGACTCAGCCACCACAATCATTTCTGGTTCCGGCTGAGAAACAATAGGAGGCGGGGGAATGTATTCATTTGGTTCAACAAATGTAATTTCTTTCTCAGCAGCCTGCTCAATAGCCATAGGCTCTTCTTCTTCAGTAACCAATTCAATTAAAGACTCTTCAGGCTCTATCTTTTCCAAAAGCTCTTCCATCTCAGCTCTAGCAACAAAGTAACCAATACTTTCTGCAATAGAATAGTCTTCATCTTGATCTAAAAACAATACTTCTTTCTCAGCAGCCTGTGTTAGGTCAGCTTCTGTCTCTAGTTCTTGTGTAGGGTCAGGAATATCAGCCCACGAGTCTTCAAACAAATCAAACTTCATACCTTCTTTAGCATCAAAGATACTGTCTTGATCCTCATTAACTAGTACAGCTCCTCCTGCAGTATTGTTATCAGGCATCTGAATCTCAGGCGTAATCCAATCTAAGTCAAGAGCATACGGATCTCCCTTTGGTTTAGGAGCAGCACCTAACGTATCTGTAAGACCAGTCACCTGCTCTACAGTCTCAGTTACTTTACTTAACACTTCGCCACCCACTACTGTACCAGTAACAGCAGCAGCCAGAGTCATCTTCTGCACTTTCTTTTCAAGACCTTGCTTAATATTAGCACAGTCTTCATATGCAGTCTTTAACTTGCGATTGTTTTCTTCACGGCAATCTTCTAACTGCTGTTTAATCCTAACAAGTTGTTCTTGTAATTCTGTATTTTCCACGCCCTTGCCCCCTCATTTAATTTACCCCGGTGGTGGCTGCATACTCTGCATAGCCTGCTGAATACCCTGCCCACCTGACTGTTGAAGATCCATCATTGCAGCCTGTGACACACCCTGAGTAACAGCCTGCTGTGTAGACATCTGTTGTTGAGCCGCCATAGCCTCACGCTGTTGTTCGGCTTGTTCAGCTTTAATATCTTCTTCAGTACGAATCCAGTTGTTAGCATCAAAGCCAAGAGCAGTAATCAATGCACGACCATACTCTTCAAACTTAAAGGTTTGCATAGCTTCTTGCGGCAGGTTACGCATCATCTCACCCATTTGCATAAGCTTCATGAGATCTGTATCACGGCTAAGTGCTTGCAGTCCAGTAATAATTTCTACTTTAAGAGTACCATTTTCAAAGAACTCATTCTGCAATCGCTCATCAATCTCACCATTCTCAAGCATTAAGAATACAGCTCGTTCAACAATAGGAACAAACAACTCCCGTGCAATAGAACTAAATGCACCACCCAGAACAGTCTCTAACTCCTGTCCAATCTTACGAACAGCAGTAGCAGTAACTCTGTCACCACTAGGAATAGCAGCTGAGTCAAGCAAGAATGCCTGACCAACTTCTCTACGCATAGTTTCAACAGCTTGGAATGTAGCTTGGATCTGCGGGTTCATGGTCTGAGCCGGTGAGATAGTAACAACATCTTGTTGTCTAGCACCTACCCAAGAGCCATTAGCTTGCCCAGCAAGGTCATCAATCTCGGTGATACCGGCAGGATCCACACCCATCCAGAACGTAGAGGCAGCAGCCATGCCTTCTTGTGAGGCTTCGGTAAATGCTTCTAAGGATTGGATATCACCAGCGATATCTTCGCAATGGGATCGCCCATAATTTTCACCAGCAACAGTGCTCCAACGCAAAGGGATAACAGGAAACACCTTGTACGAACCCGTTTCAATAATCTTTTCGTCTTGTTCACGCTCAACAAACCACTCATTAGAATCTTCCTCCTTAGTCAATCTATTATAAATAACATCATAACCTTCGGAGGCGTAGTCAGCACTGTATTGTGCTCGGAAATTATCTTCAACCTCATCATCATTACTACTTGCAACAAACTCTAGATAAATAATTTCTTTTGGTTCTCCCGTTACTTCCCTCCTCATTACAAAATGATCAAACCGAATTACTCTAAAAGTAAAATCATCTTCCATAATAACAATAGAGTCACCAACAACAATAAGATGTTGCAATGCTTGGAAGATAGACTCTCTTAAATTTTTAGAATTAATTTTACGATATACTTGAGCACTCATTGCTTCTAAGTAACTGTTAATCTCAGGACTTGGTTCCGTTCCGGGCCGCAAACTAAACTTAAAGAAGGCGGTATCATTAACAGGAAGCATGGCAGACAACATTCTAGATGCCATACCTACTACTCCTCGGGCAGGTACAGAACTAAACGGCTGCGGTAGTTGTTCTTCATTGGTCCATCCAGAAGGAGGAAGAACAGACGGAACAGTTAAGGATGCTACATATCTTGATCGCTCCAGCTTTCGGATACGCCTACTATCTAGCTCACGAAACCGTTCTTTAATACTCATTCTGGCCTCATTTCATTCCCGGGTTTTGCAATTTGAATCCCCGGTCTTTCAGAAAAGAATGACATAACATTTTGTTGTGTCTGTTTCTGTCCCATTTGTTCTTCAATAGCTTCTTCTTCTGACTCTTCAATAGCCAGTTTTTCAGATTCCATAGCTTCATATTGCTCCGCTCTAGCAGCACGCTCTAAAGAAAGACGCATTTTTTCTTCTTCTAAGCGAGCATTGCGAGCCTCTTCTTGATCTTGTTTTCTATCTGCTCTTTCTCTTGCAAGATTAGCTGCCATCATTTCCTGTTGTGCAGCTGGATCATATCCAATACCACCAAATCCCATTAACTCATCCTCCTTCTAGGTACTTGCAACATACCCATTGATTGTTTTTGAGGGTTATAACTTTGGCGAGATTCTGTTAGCATTTGTTCAGCCAATCTATCTGCAGCCATTTGTCTAGATTTAACATCAAAGTCAGCACGCTCTGCGTTCTGTTGATCTGTACGATATTGTGCAGCCACACCGCCAAACATAAACTGTCGCCGTCGTTCTTGGTTAGACATAAATCTTTCTCGGAATTTTCTAGTTAATCCTTGTCTAAATTCACCAAAAGCTTTATCTCTTGCAGCTTGTCTCTTAGCTTTCTTTCTTGCACTTTTACCTGTTAAACCCATTTTGTTCTCCTTATACTGGTCTAGCTTGTGGAATCATAACCATTCCAGACTTCTGAGCCTGACGAGAAGACATGCCCCCGCGAGACTGTAAGTATTGTTGGCTCTGTTGCTGTTTACGTTGTCGATCAGCCAGTTCACCTTGCTGTTGATCGCTCAATCCAAATGCTTCACGCTGAGCTTTATCAAACTCTAATTGTTCTCTAGATGCTTTCTCTTCTCGGATCATTTCTTTTTCTGTATCTGCTGATGCTTGATACAAATTTTGAGCTTCCTTAAAATATTCTTTTAGAAATCTAATTTTCTCGCCCTTTTCTTTAGGCTCTTTATCACCAAAAAATTCTGAAGGATCATCATCTAAAGCCTTAAAAAAATTTAAAGCTTCTTGCTTTGAAAAACCTTGGTCTTTAAGATAATCAGAAAATTCACCAACTAATCCACCATCACGTGGCCCTCTATTAAATCCCATAGCCCTATCAAGACCAAATGTAATAGCTCGCCCCGGTTTTTTTATCAAAGATTTTTGATATTCATTTAGGGCTGCTTGTTGTTCGTCGCTGAAAGTAAGTAAATTATTTTGACTAGCAAAAGTTCCAGCATATCCCCTTGTAGATTCTTCATAAAGAGTTCTACCTTGAGCGGCTAACTCTTCGTCGTAATCAAAATGAAACGGTATATGTGGCATCAGCGGCCCCCTTTCTCTTGTTGTTTAATAATTGTTTCTAATTTTCTAATGATGTCTCGTTGCCCACCACGAAACGCCCATTCCTCACGAGTTACTTTCTCCTGATACTCCAGAGGTGGATACATTTCTTTTAGTAGCTTTGGCACGAGGCTGTCGATTAGCGGAAACTTCTTTGAGCTCATTCTTTAACTCCTCAATTTCTGTGAGTAAATGTCCAATAACAATAGATAATTCAGCATCGCTAAGCTTTACAGCCTTTTGTGCTTTGTTGAGGATTGTCTCTTTTACATACGGCATGAATATTCTCCTGACCCTGACAACAGGGTTCTATATTTACTTTACACCATGAACATTGTGTATGTCCATGAACATAAACTCCTGTAGTCAAACGACCACAGGAGTTACATCTAGTTACTTTTTCAAAATACATTAGGAACAACCACTAGTTGAACCACAATTAGTACATACAGAACACACACCCGCTTGAACCATATTAGTAGCACCACAATTAGAACATTTGGAATCCATTCTTGTCTCCTTTATACCCAAAGTTCCATAAGTTGATGAGCTGACCGGACTTATCATACTCTCCATCACGAAGAATACGAACACACCAAGCCATTGCTTTACCAAATCTTATAGGATCTAGACCTGCTCGACCCTTATGCTCTGGCCTCTCTTCGACACGATACATCTCTAGGATCTCTTTTACCCAATCTTCCCGAGGAGTTTCCTTAAGGAACTTCTGAGCCTTCTTAGGACCCACTTTCCATAAGCCGGGAATGTTATCGGTCGTATCTCCAGTCATCCATTGCTCATAAAAAAACCTATCCGCATCCTCTTCAGAGATACAGATAGGTTTCTTTTCTTTATCAGGATTCCAGTGCCATCCGGGGACGCACCGTAAATCCTTATCAATAGTTACAGCAATAGCTTCCCCAGCAGAAGCCTCGATACCCATGATATCGTCGGCCTCTAACTGAGGATACTTTACAATGTCAAATCCATCAACAATAATCTCAATAGAATAACTGAGACTATCAGGTTGATTGGTGTCATCACGATGAGCCTTGTACTCAGACCAAACTCTTCGTCTAAAGTTCTGCCTACGAGGACAGGACAGGGCTACAACAGGTTTGCAGCCACGAGGAGTCCACTTCTTCACATCATGTTTCAGACGCTGTGGAAGCTCGTCTATGCCTTCCATATCAGCCCAGAATGATGCACGATATACTAGGATATCTCCGTCAATTATCGCTGTCTTTGGTTTCTTCATCGTCCAACATATCCAATAACTTCTTAATAGTTTTCTTCATACTAGCAATAGAGACAGCCTCAGTCTTACTGACTTGATAATAAACTTCTCGGATCATCCTTTCATACGTCTTGATGCCATTATGATTTTCGATCCAATGTTCCACATCGTAATCTTGACCATTGTCCTCAACTTCATTAGCCCATTCTTCAGATTCATGATTCCTCCAATTTCCATAATGATCCTCTAATTCACGAGGACCGTGTGATATAAAACAAAGATGTGCATTGAGATCTTTACACAACGCAATCTCATTTAAATAACGACAGTCATCTACAATAACGAGATACTCCCAATGCTTCTTATCTTCTCTAATTAAATCAGACTCTTTATCTTGATAAGATTCAAACTCTTTTTGCCATGCTTTAATCCAATGATCAGGATCAATACCACGAGCAGTCTCACCCATTAGTTGACAATAAGACCTATACTCCTGAGGATTATCCTCTTTGGTATAGCCTTCAGCCTTAGCCTTATCTTTGATAGGCTTTGCGAAGGGCAGAAATACTGGCCTCAGACCGTCCGCAAATGCGAGCTCTGCAATCAGATTCGCAGCGTGGGTCTTCCCAACCCTTGCTTTGCCTGAGAACATAATAGTTTTCATTCTTTAACTCCTCATAAAACTCAATAGGTTTGTGGTTATATTGTACCATATACCCACTGCTTCGTAAAATCTCTTGAGACAGAATTGTACACAATTTTGGCTTCCATCCCAAATAGTAACCAGTCAATCGCCACAATGCAGTCTTTAAAATACTACCTTGATAACCAGTGACTAGTTTATTTAATGTGCTATAAGTAAGATTAGTTTCACCAAACACATGGCTGTATACAGGTGGCTCATACAACTCATTGAATTTATTTCTATCAACTACTCTAGCAGAAAACTTATCGCTTGTTACTACAGTATATTTGTTACCACCAAATTCTAGTACAAGATTGCAATGGCTAATTTTACGCGGTGTCTTTGTAAACAAAGGCTTAGTCGTAAGCCAAACCAAATTAGCCACTGGATCATCTCTGAATTCATAAAAGTCTACACTAATCAGTGACATTCTGACCAGTCCTTTCCGATTTGATACTCACCATCAATGGGCATCTGACAATCTAATTTTTCACCCGCCTCAAGTAGAGCTTGTACACCAAGCTTGCCTACCTCTTCTGCAATATCTTCTGGACATTCAAGCTGCCACTCGTCATGCACCGTAGCCATAAACTTAACAGGCATGTCTTTAATCTTGCGTTCAAGGAGAACCTGTGCTACCTTCATTACAATAGCACCATCACCTTGCAGTTGCACATTGAGTGCAGCATGTTGTGATCGACATGGCACAAGCCTACCATCAAGTAGTTTGACCTTGCCAGTCTTATCAACATGTGCCTTGACATCATCAATAACTTTCTTCAAAGCTGGCAAACGAGTCAAGAACTTTTTCTTAAGAGCAGCACCAGCATTAGCATTCTTGCCAATAATCTTACCAATCTTAACATTACCAGCACCATACAGGAAACCATAGAAGAAAGTCTTTGCATCATTTCTTGTTGGCAATCCAGCAGCATGTTGATTCTCAGAATGAATATCTCCTTCCAAGATAATTTTTGCATACGCTCCCTGATCATACTTAGCCATACGGGATGCAAGCATGCGTGCTTCAAGACCACTAGCATCAATACCGACTTGTACATATCCATCTGATGGTTTGAACAATGCTCGTGCTCTTTTGTCTCCTGACACTTGTTGCAGGTTGGGTTGTGAGGCAGTCATACGACCAGTCACTGTACCCTGTGGGTTTACCATGCCGTGAATCTTACCATCACGGCTATGGTAAGCCCGCTTGATCCAGTCAGATACTTGACCCTGTAGTTTGATTGTATCAAAGTACTTGATCAATACCTTAGCCTCTGGATACTTGAGTTCTCTAAGCACGGCTTCGTCAACCTTTGGATTACCCTTGTCGGTTAATGGGGGAACCCAACCATACTTGGTGCTAAGCCGCTCCGCAATTTGCTTGCGGGAACCCGGGTTGAAGACTGTTACCTTATCCTTAAGTCGCCGTCCTGTTTTCTCGGACCAGCGTTCTTCAGTAAGAGGTGGAAATGTTTGTCTCATTTCATCTTCAATAGAAATCTTATTGTACTGCAACTCTTCTTCCAAATCGTATGCAGCATCAATGTCAAAGCAAAAGCCATTAGCAATTTGATTAGCAATAATTCTTGTAACTTGCTGCTCAAGCCAAACGGATTTGGGATTTGCATCTATAAACTCCTGTTGTGCTTCCCAAATCTTATGGGAAACTTCTACGTCTTGAATACAATACTCTAGCATTTCATCTGAGTATTCTTCCCAACCACCTTGATAGTCTTGCTTGTGACAGCCAAGGTGTTTACCCCAACACTCAAGCGAGTTACCACCCAAAGGATGATCACCCCGTTCAGGGTACATCATTCGGGAGATAATGAGAGTATCTTGTTGCTCAGTGAGAATAGGACCGTAGAACCTTTCGAGCACAGGGATGTCATATATCGTAATGTTATGGCCAATAAGACAGTCGGCATTGCGAAGCACATTAACACCAGATCTAATGTCCATACCAGTATAAGTTTTAATTTCATTTGTGTCTACGTCCTTGATAACAAGGCAGTGAACCTGAGTTACCTCAGGGATCACATTGCCTTTTGAATTTAAATTAATTTCATTTAAGCCGTTGGCCTCAATGTCTAGTACGAGTCGGTTCATGAGACTCTTCCTCCTATTAGTTAAACGATACGTTGCCTGCATCAGATTCCTGATACTCGACTTCCTCCAGTCTACCGCAGTTATGATTGTAGTAGAGGGCTGAAGCTATACCGCACTTACCAGTCAGACGGTTCTTTAGAACACGAACTGTAGTTGTATTCTTGACCACCTCGTCTGGGTCTTGTCGGTTACGCTCCAATGCGATAACAGTATTAGGTACAGAAGCAAGAGAACCTGAGCCTCTAAGATCCTGCATAGTAATACGTTCGCCTTCTTCAAACGCTTTGCCATTCTTGACAAGCTGAGATACGATGTGGATGTGTACGCCAGTGCGTGACACAAGTGATCGCAACTCTTTCATAAGACTGTCAATCAACAGTCGTTCGTTATCATTCATAGACCCAAGCATACCAGTAGCGGCAGCAGTGATGTGGTCAAGAACAATAACCTCAATACCGAGAGACACAGCCATGAACTCTAAGCGTTGCACAAGGTTCTCTACACCGTTGTTACCAAGGTGATCATAGATATAGAACCCAGTCTTGCCCAGCTTAGCCAAAGCATCGTGGTACTCTGCGTCATTGAATGTATCAATCTCATTGGTAGCCAATACATTCTGACCTTCTGATTCCATAAGCTTGTGCATCAATCGTTCAGCACGAATAGATCGAACAGGCTTGTTGATAATCAAAGAGATAATATCTTCAATAGTTTCTTTGGGCGATTCTTCTAGCATGATAGCACCGCACTTGCGTCCTCGTTTGAGATGATCCCAAATGATTTCACGAATGATGGTAGACTTACCTGAGCCAGTACCCGATGTCCAGAGAGTAATCTCTCCTGATCGTTGACCAATCAAGAACTTGTTCATGTTACCCCAAGGGTAAGAGAACACACTCTGTTCAGTATCTTCATTAAGATTAATGTTAGAGATGTGCAAGATCTCGTCGGGGCTGTAATGCTGTGCGTTCCACATAGCAGTCATAACTTCTTTACTCTTACCTGCAAGCAAGCAATCGTTTGGATCGTTGAATGGCAGGTTAGCAATCTTGCATTTACCCGGAGGCAATGTCTCAGCTACCTTCTTAGCCGCATCTCTTCCCGGCTCATCTTCATCAAACATAAGAATGACTTCATCATACGAGTTAACAAACTCCAAGTTATCCTTGATAGACTTCAAAGCACCTTGTGCTCCCGTTGGTAATGAGACTACAGGCCAGCCGCCATTGATTTGGCAGACAGTCAATGCATCGACTTCTCCCTCGGTAATGACAAGTTTCTTGCCACCCTTGGAAGGCCACAGCCATTGTCCATACAACGGAAGGTTATTTGCTTTACCTATCCATTTGAATTGCTTATCAGGACCACGCAACTTCTGAGCAATCAGCTCTCCATCTCTGTAGTAGTTAGCAATCTCTACATCTTTACCGTTCATGTTTGCAGATTGATAGTCAAACTTCTTAGTCACATCTTCTTTGATTCCACGATGCGAAAGAACTTGACAAGCACCTTTGTAGGGCTTCCAATCTTCATCATAAACAGGTTCTGGTTTTATATCATTCATGGGTTTATCTCCTTCCCAATATCCACATGCGAAACAATACTTGTGACCATCATCATAGACAGCAAGATTGTCTCCCGTTTGATCACGACCCTGCCCCCTACATTGAGGACAGGGTTCGTGATGAGTACAAACACTCATACTTATTCCTTTCTATTTCTCCTACCGAAGCCAGCGAGCCCAAGCATAGCCAGAGCACCGGGGGCAGGAATAACATTACCTTCGAATTGAGTCCCAATCGTAGTAAAAAAATCATACGATCCTTCCTCAGCATTGAAGAGAACTGCCTGTTGAGACTCATAGCCATACACATCGTCAGTAACGTAGCTGTAGCTAACAGTATCACCGGGGTTCACTTCAACATTCCAAGTAATTGTATCATCAATTACAAGATCAAAGATAGCAATGTCAGACGTTGCGTCGTTCGAGAACGTATACACAAACAATTCTGTAGAAGCTTCTTCATCCAAGAAGTAGGAAGCTACAAAACTACCCGTCCATTGGAAGTCTTCTGACACATCACCAACATCAACTTGATCTACAAAGTCTGGTCCACTCAGACCAGCCAACAATAATTCTAATAACATATGTTATCTCCTAAAATAAATGTGCCACCCTACCGACTGGGTGACACATAACGCTCTTGGCAAGACTCGAACTTGCAACCTACTGCTTAGAAGGCAGTTGCTCTATCCAATTGAGCTACAAAAGCAAATAGCTCCACCGGGATTCGAACCCGGACTGGATGGATTTTAAGTCCACTGCCTCTGCCGTTGGGCTATGGAGCCTGCGGTTAGTTGTCCCGCTTGTACTCTGCCCATGCGACAAAGGTTTGCTCAACGCATGCAATCGTTGGCATAGCAAACTGTCGACTAATCCAGTTGTCATTATGATCTTGTCCATCAATCTTTACAAGATAACCATTGGCAATCTTATTAATATAAAGATCATTATCGACAGTACTAAACTGACACATGTAAGCGGCAGCTTGATTTACGCAGTCTTCAGCACTGCATGTAGTTCCATTACAATCACTCATTGGGTTTCTCCTTGTTAATTCCCAAAACAAAATATCCATTTGCATCTTCAGCCCACTGTTTGGTAGCGTATAGTTTAATTACTTGTGAGTCATCATCCCATAGTTTACCATTCATGACATCAAAGATAGCCTTTACAAAATTATCAATGTCCGCTCTTGGTGCATCTAACTTAGTAGTCTTTGGTCTGCCAATAAACAGTTCAAGATCTACAGTCAATGGACCAGACAACGGCTCCCATTCTCCCAATACATCGTCTACAATCTCCGCTGCTTCGCGTCGAAAGTTCTTATAGGGTCCGGCGAAGTAGGCCCCGTGCTTTGACACACGGGGTCTACTAGCCGCAACAGGACTAATGGGAAAGGACCACTCCATTAGAACGGGGTGTCTTGAGTCTCAACCTCAGGAGCGGTAGCCTCAGAGCCATCGTATCCTTCGGTCTTAGCAAAGCCGCTGCTCTGCTGTTGTTCACCCTTCTCAATGATCTGGACACCATTCAAGAAGAATGATACAGAGCCATCTCGTTTGAGAAGCATAGGCTTAAGACGAAGCCGCACCTTGTCGCCACCGAAAGGCACAGCCTCAGTTGGTTGGGTGTTAGCATCTACACAGGGGTAGCAATCCTTCTTCTCTCCGCCATTCTCTGGTGGGTTGGTAAAGATCGTAGACTTAACTTTAATTGAGTTAACGCCTTCTTGTTCATACATACCATTGATCTTCTTACCACCAAGAGCTGATTGGATTTCATCGAGCTGCTTCTGCAGCTGATCGTCAACGACAACAGTAATGTTGTGGTTGCCGGGAGCACCAAACTTGTCATCGGGACGATGCAGATGTGACCATTTCACATCTAACGTGTGTGTGTTAAAAACTTTTGTAGGATCATTCATATAATTACCTCAGTTCTTTCTGCCAGCCTTACGCTGACCATACTTGTTCTTGTGTTGCCGACGGGTTCTTCCCGCCTTCTTCATACGGGCAACAGTATTATTGTCAATTTGATTCTTCGCCATCTAGTTTCTCCATGGCTTCATTGAATTCTTGTTCAGATATTTTACCAAAAGCGAGCTTCCAACGCAAGTCTTCTTCAGCAGAAGATACAATTTTATTTCGTGGAGCTGAACCTTTGCCGTTAATATCATTCATATTGGTAGGTTGCCACTTACCTTTGTTGCGGCCACCAAACTTTACATCACGATCTTTATAGCTGCGGCTATTATTTTTAAACCACTTCTCTCTAAGATTATCACGCAATGCCATTGTATGGTTCCCAGTATGCGTACTCACCATCCAATACAATACCACAACCCAAGATAGGTTTAGCATTGTATCGTCGTGCATAGTACATAGCCAGTTGATCATGATCTACACCACAACCTACATTCATACCAAAGACTCTACCACCTTCGTTACGGTAATAGTTAACACCAGATAACGAATGTGTATGACCTTGCACATAAGAATTAAAGTTATCCATTGCATTGTTTAGGGCAGCGTATTTACCACCACGACCGCAATCACCATGGCGATATAAAACACCATCAATATTGTAAGAAGCATACCTTGGCCTCCAGTCCCACCCCGGAGTTTGCCATAGATAGTTGTAATCTACTAAGCATTCCTCTGGTAGGCCAACAGTAGTCATCTGTCTCCGGGGTAAGTCATCATGATTGCCAGTCATGACAGTAGCCTTGGGGAATAACTTGTACAACATCTGCACTTGATCCAGAGCTTTCTGGTATTCCAAGGCTGGGTTATCAAACCCCGGCATCTTCTCGTGATAAGAAATGCTAGCCCAGTCAACGACATCACCGATATGAACTACGGTGTCTGTCTCCCATTGCTCAGCCATTTCTTCTAGGAAGTTTGGATACCCAAGGTCCATAGCTGGACAGTGGGTATCACCTATTACGAGTACTCTTGCCATTTCTAAATCTCCGTTTGTAGTCATCCTTCCATTGATCAACATGGGAAGGTAGATCTACCATTCTTTCTGAGCCCTCAATATACTCAGCTGAAATGAACTGACCTTTCTCATCAGCAATGTGCTTGTACTTACAAGCTTCAGCTTTCCGTGGTGCATACAAGTCAACCAGACCATCAATATGCAACTGTTGCAGAGCATTGAGCTCATCAATATTATACTCTTTCACTTCAAGAACGTCAAACCATTCTCCTTTGTGAAAGAACTTAGCGGCAGGTTTATTCTTCGCCTGCTCCATCGCTTTCTTCTTCATCAATATCCTCCTCTACAGGGAACATTACGTTCAACTGCATGTTAGTATCTTTCTTTACACCAGCCTTTACAAAGGCTACGAACATATTTTCCATAAAAACTTTAGCAAAACTTTCAGTAGGAAACTCTAAAGTTAGACTACTACTATCAATTACTGCTAGTTTAGTTGCCTCTTCAATGCCCTTCTCCATGTCGCCTTCCGAATTGATTATCATGTGTGTCATTACCTGTCCTTTCTAAGTAGTACACTTCCTTTACCATACCGAGGGGGATCTTCGTGACCCCGCCAATCTGGTTGTGACCCACATTGTCGGTAATAGCATAATGAGTATCGGTAATAGCACAAAGAAAGCCAATAGATTTAATAACAGGAAGATCACCATAAATGTAATCATCAGCATCATCTCTATCAACCCAACCGGGACCGCCACAAGTTTCCGCATCATACCACCATACCTCCACTCGTTCAGGAAAAGAAGTACTTGGAGTCCAAGACTCGCTCGAGTTCCATGTCTCTTCGTTCAGGGACATCAGGGAGTGTGACCCCTGCCGTTGCTTCGACGCATCGTTTGAATACTTCAAGCTGATTCTCCTTGTGCATTTTTAAAAACTCATCTCTAATAAATTGATTCATCATATCCACATATGGTGCGGGACAACCATACGAATCGTGGATCATACTGAATCTTTCAATACCCGCATTAATCATTTGTTTCACAGTGCAGAACATGTGGCTTGCATCTAGTGAGTGTATATAGTTTGGCGGGATGCCTAGCATCGCCTTATCTTTATGCACATCTTTAGAGACATTCCAGAATATAAGTTCTTTGTGGTTAAAGAGTGACGCTAACGAACGTCTCTTCTTAATTTGGTAGTATGCATGCACTACTTTAAAGCCACTGGGCACAGTATATTCTAGGTGTAAGCCAGCATCGCCACATATTTCGGCACACTCCTTCAGCCATTCCTTGCCACGATTAGGCTCCTGCAACGCTTCGCCCAGCCCATGCTGGATTGCTCGGGCTAATTCTACAATAGCCCCACCTTGTTTATCTTTCGGCACCCAGTCAACATGCCCCTCAATTTTAATATACTTCTGAATGCCATAGAATGTTAACCCATATGCATCACACATGGTAGGTCTTTTAGTTACAGCACGGTCAATACCATCGGGCCAATACTCAAGGAAGTCGTTACACCATGAAATATTTTCAACATTTTTTTTACAGTACTCAGTAGTTTTGTCTGCAATAAACTGATATAAATCTTGAGGCTGATCTTCAGGTAACACATTGGTCAGGGAGCCAATTACCTCATCCCCCATGATAGCAGCCCAGTGTTGTGATCCATTGCATGCACCATCCATTTGCGGTGCCAGCTGAGTCATGCCATCTGTTCGACACAACTCAAACACAGCAGCCAAGCGTTGGAACGATGGGTTCTTTTTTCTTTTATCAGATACCCACTCTCTATTATCATATGGGTCATCATTAATACGCTGAAGCATAGCCATGTTATCATCTACCCACTTAACTCTTTCATCAAAAGAAAGTTTATCTTGATCAAACAAGTTAGCCACATGTACCTTGACCCAATACAAACCACGCTCTGTTTGTTTAACAGGCTCAGCAAAATGAATCAATGCCTTGTCAAAGTCAGAGCTTTGATGGGACAGTAACTCACATGTAGTATACGCTCGCCCCCGGAAGTCAAGCGTAATAGGCATGTAAAAGAACTGATACTTCTCCATCTTCTTAGCAAGAGACAAACGAACTAGCATCCTAGCTCTAGCTTGTTCTTGTTTAAACCATTCACTATACATTTCTTCTCTACGTTGACACCACTTAGCTTGTACATCCTTGGGTGCATCCTCAGGATAGGGGTCAGAGAACTTGAACTCATCAAAGTTATATGCAGGTAGGTTAGCCAAACAGTTGTTTGACTTAAACATGTTTTCCATTACACTTAATACTTTACTATTGACTGACCACTCTGTTTGTTGCATAGCATTGACACCATCTAGTACAAACTGAGATGGCTCCGAGTGTTTTTGTGTAATAGATTTATCTTCTGCATACTCTGAGACATACCTATGCACTACCTCTTTACGAATCCAGTGATGAAGATAACCACCTGAACTATCTAACTTATGATCTACGGGTGGAATAATCATAGGACGATACACAAGCATAGATGTTTCCATAAGCTTATGTCTCTCGTTTAAATACGCTAAGATAGATGCACTAAACTCTACATGCAATGCATGCGTCCAGCCTCTGCCTCTGCGTTTACTTTTCTTTGTAGTTTGTATAGCACCTGATGCTTCTGCAATACGCAACATGTGATGACCAAAGTCATCCTTCTGTTTAAGAGTCATGTCTGGTATCTTTGCCATCTTAGTAGCAAAGGCAATACATCTTTTCTCTGACCAGTTTTTAATAAACTTAGATTGTCTACGCCAATCCTCAGTGTATTCTTCTTTAGCCAATTGATATGAAATAATATTAATAGCATCTTTAGATATCATTCTAACCACATGCTGTGCAAGTGGTGGATGTATGATACCATCACTGTCTTCTTTGAATGCATTACTGTTTAGCCACAGCCTCATGATAGACCTAAGAGTTAGGTCAGCCATCTTGTGTGCGCCCAATGCAAACAGAGGGTACACCCACTGCGGACACTTAGGACTTTCTGATACCTTGTCAATCCACTCTTGATACATAGGAGCTAGATCATCAATGAAATCATCTAATAGTTTTTGTTCGGGGATACCTTCATCAGGTGCCCTGTCATAATCATCCCAATACTTCTGGATAGAAGACAACAAAGTCTCCTCTTCCATGGTAGACTCGACATCAATTCTTCTTTGTTGTTCTTCATAAGACAGTTTATCCCAAAGCATGCATACTCCTTATGTTGGAAAAAGAATACTACCCAGTTTCCTGAGTAGTATTCGGGGGTTCACGCTGAGAGGGCGTGCGCGTGATTCATTAGATCAGTTCCAAAGTGTTCTCAAAGATCTTAGTCTTCAGAGAACCAGAGGTTCCGAACATGTTTGTATGTAGTCGATTCTCTCGACGTTGTGCGTCAGTACGACCACGCGTTGGCAAGGTGTGCTGAACAAAGTAAGTGATAGAGTTGAATGCATTCCACAGGTTGTTGCCTGCAGTACTAGCTTCAATCTCAAATCTATTCTCCCACTTCAAAGTGGTTTCAATTTTCTTCTTCCAATCACGGTCAGATGAATCATCATTGACTTGATTGAAGTACTTGTTGTACATCAGATCATAGTAATCTTTCAGCGTGTGACGAGTCATGCCTTGATTAGCAAGGTATCGAACCTTGTCTTCAAAGACACGGCTGTCTTGTTTGGCTGCAACGATAGCATCGTACAGGTCAGCAAGCTTATCTTCCATGTTACCCTTGTGGGCAATACGGTAGGCATTGGCTTGAGCCATGGCAATAGCCAAGGTGTTAGCACAGACAACACGGATAGCAGTTGGGATAGCATTGAATGCCATCAAGCCATCGTGTCCGTTGGCAAGCAACAGATACTCATTAGTTACATCATCACTGTGCTGTGTAGAGAACTCATTGAACTTCAACAGGAAGTAAGTACGAGCACCATTGCGAAGACTGCCAGCAGTTTCCACCTTAGTCTCATTACCAGCTACGGCGTAAGCCAGCTCGGCTACGTCAATGTTTTGAATACGCTTGTAGTTGTTACCAACCCAACCAAGCACCTCGCCTGTGTCCTCACGGACGTTGGCTACCTTGTCAGTTGTAGTAGTGCTCCGCTCAACACCGTCACGCATGTAGTTACAGCTAATGCTGTGCGACGGTATGACTCGCCAATCCAATCCAGCAAGTCGGAGTGCATCATAGGGGCTAGGAGCATCAGCAACAACAGTCCCAAGCCCATGCCAAGCAGAGCTTCCGGCATACATCGCAGAATCATTCTCATACATCTCATGCACGGTTAGTCTCCTCGTCTTTCAGTTTGTCCAAGTGTGGTTTAAGATACGGGAAAAGATACTTGGCAAATCTTTCCATGTCTTCTTCGCTCATCATCCAGTCTTCAATGACTGACATGCATTCATCACGAATGTCATCATCTTCTGGAATAGCGATATCAATATAGTTCATAATCGTTCCTCTATATTATAAGGGTTATAATCTAGTCTGTCAACTTCTTCTTGAAAGATAATATTATTATCGTCAATATCATCAGGGTCAAACTCATGAGTATCATCTTCAAGATCATACCATTCATCATCATCAGGTATGCTGCACATTATATACGTCCTTGTCTTATGTGTCAAACAATTTTTATTATTTTTTACCAGAATGTATTACGCTGAACATAAATAGCAGTGAACCCGCTCGGTAAATCTTCACGATTTTTCTTTGCCCGGTCCTCACACTTATCCAGCTCAGCCTCTGTAAGAAGCAGGTGTTTAATTTTACCCACCTCATCCACGCAGGTAGCATAGTAATACACTTTGTTAGCAGATTGGTGAGCATTCTTATTCTCAACTTTCATTATTCATCTCCATGATTGTGTTTCATCTTGTCCCAGTGTTCTTCTTCTAGGATTTGATACGACTCATAGTGGTACTGCAAACGCTCAATGATACGGGGGATATCAATAGCACGAATCTTAGGTGCGATATCTGTTCCATAACAGAATCGAAAGTCTTCGCATGAACCATGCGTAGCAGTTGATTCATCCAGTGCAAGGTGGTGGTAGATTTTCATTCTGGCAACCACCCTGCAATTTGCATGCCGGGTTCCTTGAAGAACCATTCATTGAACTCAATGTCCCAGTCACGCTCTTCAATGATCTCTACAATACGATCATAGATCTTGTAGGGTGGACCCCATGCGGTATCATAGTTACCGTCAAGGTGCATCCAATCTTTGTCGCCCCAGTTTTCTTCGGCTACAGTAAGAGCATAGTCAGTCATCTCCCACTTGCAACCCCAAGCTTCACGCTGAGATTCAATGGTAGAGAAACCAGTCTCATCTTCTTCATACTCACCCATAGGCGAGATCTTTTCATATAAGAAACGATAGCGACCCTTCTGACTAGGATCTTCTTCACAAAATTCAGCGAGGAAGTCTTCCATATCAGACTTACCACCACTCATACTTACTTCATTCATACACCAGTTAGGCATTTGTTCTCCATCTGCACAGTAAACTGCACGGTTAGTTGACATGCTTGGCATCCTGCCAATAGATTTGTTTTACTTCACTATCATAAGAGTCCCAGTGTTCCTCTTCCGAGTAATCCCAAGCATCAATGTCTTCGTTCTGAATCTTTAGAAGAAGATCATCTTTGTTCTTACAGTTAAGTTCGTCAAGTGTTTCTTGTGAGAATGTAAACTGTACAGTCTCATAGTATTGCGAAGTTACTTCAACTTCAATCGTAAATGAATCGGACATTTAAATCTTCCTTTAGTTCATAGTCCATATAAGTATCATAACCAAGCTGATCACCAGCTCCGAGTAAGGAGGCAGGTTCATTAAACTTAGGCTGCACGTACACGGGTTGTCCCGAGCAGCCAAAGAGAAAAAACAATAGTAGTCTACTCCCCATCACTTTGTCGAAACCTTTCGTTACAAGCATCAGCCTCTGATTTTTCAACAAGACCGTGGGTCAAAAGAATAGCGTGGAATCTATCCACTGTCTCTTTAATATCTATATCGTCGTAAGTTACATACTCTTCGCTCCAGTTCAAGACATTGCCTGCTTCGGTACATTCAAAGATCATAGTCTCAGGCTCGCCATCTTCTGGTCGATTAACTTTACTTACGAAGAAATAATTATTTGCAATAAAATGCACCTCTTGTTTAACAATATGAGATGCATCACCGGTACAGTCGTACCTAAATGTCGTAGTCCCCATCACGGAGTCTCCTCTTTTGTTGTTGTCTATTTGATTTACGTTCTTCGCCACCCCATGTCTTAGACCTAGGGCGACGAACCTCCCCGTCCCGATCAATACGGCGGGGAAACTTCAGCTTCTTCGGCTTCTTCCGTTCCACTGTGATACTCTCTTTCTACCTGACAGTAGTTCAAGTAAGATGTAACAGACAATGATCGCATAATTGTACGACATTGTTCCAATGCTTTGTCTAGAAATTCACCATTAATTACAAGTTCAAAGCGTTTGAAAGCATCATCATAGTTTTGTTGATAACCATACTTTCTAGTCACATTGATATTGTATGATGTAATAGTTTGACACCAAGCTTTGCTAGCCATAGTATCTACAAAGTATGCCACCTTGGTACCACTGCCTTCACCATCATATTTGTGGGTAGCGTCGATATCAAGAGTTAGTTTCCACGGCCTCATAGTCATCTCCATAAAAGTCTTCACATTGAATGTCATCGAAATCGTCTTCGATAGGGTACATGTTATCTCCTTGTAGCCACAATAGCCACCATTACTACCCCCAAAAACAAAAATAATACACTAGCAACTCAAGTGTTGGTCACTCAAGTTACTAGTGTATTATCACAATTACCTTGTTGAATAGTTTGTTGTGCGTTGATTAGCAGTATCGCACCCCTGCTGCCACCCTTTCTTATACTCTAGGTGGGCAAAGAGTCTATAGTTTGGTGCCGGTAGGATTGCTTGTTTACCTACAACTTTTCGGGAACAGATCAAGTTCGGTTTCCTTACTTCGTACCACCTACACGAACCTGACTAAGGTTGGCTCATCCGATTGGACTCTGCCAGAGAGGTCACTCTCTTGGTAGTTGTGCGTTACTCCTCTGTTAAAGAGTTATTCCGCCACGGCTAATCACTAGTTAATTAGACTAGTGAAGTAGTTTGATAGAGCAGTTGTCTTCATCACATGCTCAGGTGATGGGATCCACAGTTAGTAGACTGCTTCAACCATCCTTTCAACGATACCTCTATCTTTATACTGGGTCACAGGTATCTGTTTAGGTTACCCAGTCTCATTCGTGCTACTACACAGGCTGATGTGCCTTGTCTTTATCGACCCATCTCATCACTTGTTACGCAAGTAAGAGTTGAGTTGTTTACGCCAGTCACCAGACAAGTTGATTGTCCGTACCACATGGCGACCACGAGGACGTAGTTTCTTACCACGTTCTTTAAGATTGCTGCGAACAGTGTTACCACTGCAGCCAAGCACGGCTCCAATAGCATCACAACTCATGCCCTTCTCGTAGTACATAAAGTCAATACGAGCATTGGGCAGATTAGTTTTAGGCATCGGCATTTTCTCTCCGATCTACCTCTGCTTGCACAGCGGCTTTCTTTTCTGCACCTACATGATCCATCGACAGGATGTTTGCCAGCACAGCATCATCCATCGTGGTGTAGTCTTTCACCTTCTTCACTGTCTTTTCCAGTGAGATTCCATTAGCCTCGCACACTTGCTTGGCTACCTTTTGCTTAGACCCAGCAGGACCACAAGCAATACCTTTCACCACAGCAGCCTTACCTTCAGCCACCATAGCTTCGTACTTGGATTTAGTATCCATTACATTCACCTTCATGTTTATTCTCCTATGAAGTTGTATCAGCCCCGTCTGACCGGGGTCGCCTAGGACGCTGGATATGCCGTGGTTCTTCGGGGGGGACCCGCGCAGCGGGGGGGACCCTCACGGGATTCCTGCGTCCTTCAGTAGCCAGTACCAGTACCACTACCATCACCACCACTACTACTACTAGCTCTCACTGACTAACACTGAGTAGCCAGTAGCCAGTAGTTAGTAACTACTAGTAAGAGGACACCAGTACGGTAGTACCAGTGTCCCAGTGGAGTGAGTCGATCAGAAAATAATCTGTTCGAGTTCACTCAGGCAGAGATCACCCTTGCTCAAGATTGGACGATTGTGCAAACGAAGCACATTGTTAATCTCAAACTTGGTATGAACATCTACGAAAGCGTCATTGACTAGTTCAACAGTCCGCTTGACATCTCCAACGGTAGAGCCGAAAGAGTCATGGATGTCAGCCCATGGCATACCCAACTCAATACGAGTAAGGTTTACCATGTGAACAAGGCAAGCATCCAGTGAGTGGATCAAGTTGGGGAGAGCCCCAGCGGCACCGCCCATTGAGTCAGGTCGCAATGACAAGACGTTCATGGATTTGCGTACTCCATCAGACTGGAAGGACACAGTATGTGTGTCTTCAGTCACTTTCCAAGGGGAAAGTTGAATGTGCAAGTTGAGTGGTGTAACCCACGCAAACGTTGAACCTTCTTTGTTGAAGTGCGACAAAGCAGCACCCTTGATTGAAGTAATGAGTTCCTTGACTGCGGGGCAGAGCGTGAACAATGCCTCTTGGAACTCACGAGCAAAGGTGAGTGCAGCATACATAGCTTTCTCACCAGTCCGACCATCCAACCATTTGATCATGATTGAATCAGGATTGAAGTTGACATCAGCACCTTGCTTCAGTGCCTGCTTCACATCCTTGAAACGTGTCGCAATGACAGTTTCGCCAGACTTGTCCGTGTACTCTGTCTTGCCATCGTACCCAAGGTACGACAGGGCCAGTGCCTCAGCAGTAGAGGCATAGCCTGTCAACATGACAGTTGGCTTAGCGAGTTCAGAACGCACGACATCACGGTCATGGTCAGCCAAGAACACGCCAACTGCTGTCCCCTGCTCACACAGGAAGTCAGTAGCAGCCATGTACAAGTCACTACGAGTGCCACCCGTGAGGTTGACAAGACTACCCAGATCACGGTCACGCGTCAACGCAGCCATGTGTTGGAAGCCCGAGCAAGTAGCATCCTGCTGTACAATGTACGCAGACTTGCCCGTCGTAGCAATCTCCTTGAGGCACAGGGCTGCACGGATAACTCCGGCAGTCTTCTTCCCATGTGCTTTGGTCGCAAGGAGAGACTTTGCATTCTTCAGGATCTTGGTGTAGTTATCCCAGTTGACCTCGTACTCCTCCTCCAACACACCCATCAGCATGTTGTAGTTATCACTGCACAATCCAACTGGAGTCTCGTAACCAAAGTCGACCAGAGCACGAACGTTCTGGTTGGCCTGCGGAGACAGGCTACCATAGTGATTCGTGTAGATACGACCACGGAAATCCATGAAGCAATCAAGGTAGAAGATACCATCGTTGTCAGAGACAACACGATCTGCTTCTTCGCTTTCCCACTCCTCGAGCAGGTTAGCATCCATGAGCAGTCCAAGCATGACCGTGTTCACCCGGTAAGGGGTGGCCTGACACCAAGCGAGCGAGTCGCAATAGGCATCAGGTACACGGACATGGAGGTTCTTGGACACAAGAGCACGGCGTTCAGCCAGCTCAGGGGGATTGAAGAGCACGCGACCTTCACGGCGATCCTTTGGACTTGTCAGTCCATTGGTAACCATGAGAGCCAGCAATGCACGTTCAGCATAGGAGGGATCCGTACTGAACTTGCCGTCACAATAGAGCATCACACTCTTACGCAAAGCGTTCAAGATGTAAGCCTTTGTGCGACCATCCCACAACATGTTTCTGATCTCCGTGGTGACAGAGATCCCACAATCATCTTCCAAACGGGAGATGATGTCAGTCATCCATTTCTGCATAGTCTGCATAAATAGAATCCTTTCAAGAATAGATTCCTACTATCCCAGTAGTCAGGGTCTGCACCATAAGCGGTACAGAAAGCGACCTGCCTCTTGCCGGAGACAGGTCACGAGGAGAAAGTAAAAGAAGTACACAGGGTTTCCCCCGTGTACCTCGTGGGGTTACCCCCAAAGGTCGCCATCAATATTGGCGGAGTCAGCATGCTTCATGAAGTGATCAAAGACATGCTGAGGAATTGCAGGATCGGGATCAATACCAGAGTCTTCTCCGGTCCAGAGAAGAAACACTTTATAGTTCCGACCATCATACGCAGCCACAACACGGCGGTCATAGCTAACCAGAAGGGTCCATCGTGGATCAACACGACACAGTTTTATCATGCTATCAGACATGAGGAATACAATCCTTGTTGTGTCATAACCCGACACAGGGTTAGGTTCAAAGTGAACCAAAGGATGACACTAGGTTTCCCCAGTGCCATCCATCTCTTCAACTCTCCGCTTACAATCCAGCCTTCAGTCGACGGATTGTCTCTTGCTTAACCTCAGCAGGGCTAAGCTTGGCATTGCGTAGACAATTAATCTCAATCTTATATGATCTAACTGTCTGCTCCAGATAGGCAATTTTATTTTCATAAACAGCTTTATCTGCTCGGAGTTCCTTTAGTTCAACACGCTCATTATGAGATAATGACATTAGAATTCACCTCTTTTAAATTGATTCCACGATTCAGGCATCCCCTCACTAAGCCCAACTATCCGGGTCAGCTTACGCTGTTGGTCAGTTGGATTAGGAAGAGGAACGGTAGCCTCCAAGATATCCCTGATCAAAGGGTCATTGCTTAGAGCCTGTACAAACGCAAACTCAGCACGCTTGACAGCATGCTCCATGACTTGACGGCTCTCCATCTGATCGTCAGGGTGACTATCATTCCAAGCTATCATCATGTACTGATACCCCATAGGGTACAGATTGTGAGGAGTCTTATAATTGTAAACACGTTTATCACTCATTGTGATCTCCAATTGTCTGTGGGAAAAAAGCAGGTGACCCTAAGGACAGACAGCCTTAGAAACCTGAGGAAAACTGGTGTGTGACCACGGTTAGACCCGAGCAGGCCACCACTACCAGTACCACCACCACCATCACCACCACTACAGGTACCAAGTCAGTCAGTCAGTGACGACAGTGGGTCAGCTAGCTAGTTTCGCAAGGAAGCTAGTAGCTAGTTGGCGAATCCCCCGACTTGCGGTTAGGCAAGCCGGGAGGGTGATGGTGTGGCACAGCAGATCAGCTCTTACGCAAGAGCCTTTGCCAACTGGAGGAGTTGCCCTGCGTTGTAGACGCAGTGCTGTGAGAAGATGATTTCACCGCGCTTTGGTTCTGCGGGATCGTATGCTTTGAGAGCATTAACGACCTCAAGAGCCGAGGCATCGGTGCCAACGGGTTGTGTGAGCTCCACACGGAAGCCCTCGCCAGCTTTGTCGTGCAACGGAACGATGTCCGCTGGGAAGACAGGCTCGACGATCAACATGTTGCCGTACAATTCCAAAGAATAGCACGGGGTGGTGCGTTCCGAGGCACAAGCAGGCTGGACACGCTTGTTGCGTGCGTGAGCTTCCTTGATAGCCTTCTTGAGTTGAGCTGCAGTGAACTCAAAGCCCAAGAGGTTGGAATCCCGGGTAACACCGCCGCCAAGAACAGTAGAGGCCATGACTGACCAGCCGTTCTTGACATTGAACGAGAGGGTTACGATGCTAATGATGGTCATCATAGCATCACGAGCAGCCGAAGCTGCGTTGGAAGATTTGAAATTGAATTTCATGGTAAGAAACTTTCTTTCTGTTTGTAGTTATTGGGCACTACCACGCCACACCATCTACCTCAGCCCGAAAGCTGAGGACTGCCCCGTTGAGGACTTTCATCCTCAAGGGACGGGGGTTGTCCTGCTTCTGCCATCTCTGGCATTTGCTTGCGACTCCTTTCGCTTGTTCCCTGCAAACAGGTGGGAAAGCCAAGTGCTCTCCTCCGAGAGCACAAGGTGTTGAGGCATCACTCGTAACGAGGGACACCAGCGGGTGATTGTCTCCAACCAACGGTATAGAACCGTCGGTCGCCATCATCATAGAACGACAATCGTTCAAGATTGTTTCTATAATGAGTGAGGTTGGGGTGGTCTGGCATGACTTCAATACTGAACTCATACCGTACATCCCCGTCCGCACCGCGTGGTGTCCAGTCATCTGAGTCGTTCATGGGATCACAAGGATCGCCATGCATCGGACTCACTGGATACGGTCGAGATTGTTTCTGCAATGAGGGCTCAGCCTCCAATGCTTCAATCAACTCTGCAGCGTAGTGAAGATCGCGGACTGGACACGATGACAGATAATCTGTATGGTCGTAATTCCAGCCGCCCTCTTCAGGACCACCGTAACAGCGTGTGACTTTGTAAATGGTGACGTAGAACAGAGGTGGATGTTGTGGACCACGAGGCCACGCAAACACATCTGTTGCTACACGATCAAGAAGAAACTTATACCTGTTCATGGTAAAGTATTCCTATCGCTGGTACGCACCAGCAAGCTCACGGCTAATCACCGCTAATACCACCACTACAGTTACCCGCAGTGATGGCTTACCCTAACGTTTCCATCCACACGCCGCAACCAGTATGTGACGTTAGGGAATGCTGGTACTACCCCTTTCGAGGTAGCCCAGCAGCAGCCAACTCAGACGTTAGTCCAAGTACTCCAAGGCTGCATAGTTTTCAGTGCAGGCTTCGAGGTGTCCGTCAGGACCACCATTCCAGATCCGAAGCTGCTCACGCTCAGTCTTACCACGAGCATACCGATCCAAGTAGGACCGACAGATACGCAGTGCGTACCCTAGATCGTGGCAGTGTCTGAACTGACCACCAATGCTTGGGTCGTGCTCAGTAGCATCGAGCCAACAGGCATAGGTGATTTGCAGCGGACCTACCTCTCCGTCCTTACCCATGATCTTCTGACCGTCGAGTCCACCATTACTGGACTCTGCAGCCCAGATAGCTTTCTCAACATTAGTCATGAACATCACGGAGTCGAACGCTTCGCGTACGAGGTCGAATGACTCGTCTGCCACAGCCGGAGCTGGTTCAGAACGATCAAACGCCACGCTAACTACGAAGCCGAGAGCGAATGCCGAAACAACACTAAGAATAAACTGTTTCATAACAGTCTCCTAATCTCTGCATTGAAGGCTGCAGTAAGCCTATGGGATGACTGAGCTACCCCGTTAAGGGTAGCCCAGCGGTGCCAGTGCACCTCCGCTCAGGGTCATAACTCCCGGCGTTAAGGAATGTCAAGTCACGGCCTGTCGACCGTGCTTGACAGTGATGTGGAGTCCGAGAGTCACTCGGGATCATCGCAGCCGAAGCCGTGATATTCCCGCATGTGACCAGCTACCTCTTCCTCCATGTGCTCTTGATAGCACTTGAGAGAGCAGTAGCCGTCTCGGGACTCCTCGTTGAGTGGAGAGTTGCACCACCAGCAGTGGGTCTCCCCGTTGTACTCAACGGAGTTTGGGGTGGAATCACACATGGTGATACCTCCTTTGGTTGCTGCATTGAAGGCTGCAGTGTGCCTATGGGAAAGCAACGCTAGGCCGTTAAGCCTAGCGAAGCGGTGGAGGAAGCGATTACTCGCAGCCTCCGTCGTAGTGTTTGAAGAACTCTTCATCGTAGTGGTCGACAGGTTGTTCTGCTAACTTGGCAAGATGCCGATAGAAGCAACACTTAAACACATCGCGATATCTTTCACCGTTCTTATAACAATAAAAGTTAACGGACACAGGCCAAGGCCCGTGCATGTCCTTGTACTTGTCAACAAGATAATCAATCTGTTCGCAGTTCATAAGATCTTCTAAAGTTTTAATGTTCATCACAAATCCTTTCAAGGGGGGTATGGGGGTCATCATCAAAAAATTTTACCTATACCACCCCTTACAAATTCGTGACCCCTATCGACCTTTCACAGCCTGCCCAAAGTAGAACCCAACAATAGTCACAAGAATATTTCTATTCTCAGGAGTAAATAAGAA
>Ga0209232_1000120_pt1 | contig 47865 bp, 39 predicted proteins | sample ETNvirenome_2_60_FD_184066 | JGI IMG/M metagenome (GOLD analysis project Ga0209232, IMG submission 184066) | Marine viral communities from the Pacific Ocean - ETNP_2_60 (SPAdes) (version 2) | ecosystem: Environmental > Aquatic > Marine > Oceanic | place: Pacific Ocean | collected 2013-06-22 | reverse complement strand
TAACTGTATTTACTTGAGTAGTAGTTCCTGCAACACTTAAATTAGGAACAAGTAAAGTTCCTGTACTTGGATTATATCTTAATGCTCCTGTATCATCTAGAAGTGCATTGGATTCATCATGGAATACAACAGGAAAGTTAGTGTTAGCAGTGCTATCAGATACAGTCACTGTGCTTGCAAGAGTAGAGGTTGCTGCATTACCACTAGTATTCTGATTACCTGCCGTATTCACTCCGGGTAAGTTGATGTTTGTTGTTCCATCAAATGATACTCCTCCTATTGTTCGTGCAGTTTCTAATGCAGTTGCGGTTGCCGCATTTCCTGTTGTGTCACCAACAGATGAAACAACTAAGTCGATAGTTCCGTCACTATCTTCGTATGTTGCTGCGATACCTGTTTCAGTATTGCTAGTAAACATAGCACCCACTATGTCTTGCACTTGCTCTGTGCTAAGTTGAGTATTAGTATCGGTAGTCATGTCATCAACGACTAAATCTATTGTTCCATCGCCATCCTCGTATGTTGCAGATATCCTAGTCTCTGTGTTAGAGGTAAACATAGCACCGACAATATCCTGAACTTGTTCGGCGGTTAGTTGGGTATTCGTATCTGTTGAAACGAAGTTTAGTTTCCCACTAGTATCATCGTAGGTAACGGCTATGTTGGTTTCAGTACCACCATCTACCATACCACCAACAATATCTTGAACTTGTTCTGTGGAAAGTTGCGTGTTAGTATCAGTTCCTGTAATGGTTACTGCACCTGTTCCACCACTAATCGATATGTTACTTCCAGCAACAATAGAAGTAACACCATTGTTTGCTGCTATGTAGTCGAATACTGCATCGCCAGTAACTAAGTTAGCGTTGCCATCAGCAACAGAACCTGAAGTTGCGGCTATTGTTGAGTTGAATGATAATGAACCATTATCATTTACAGTAATTGCCTTAGTAGAGTTATCAGCACCTGTAACTTCTATCTTTGGTTTCGCACTTTCTCCGGTGTTCGGTGTAATTAGTATGTCCTTATCTGAGTTAGCCATTAGTATTCAACCTCCATCTTTCCAACATCCTTTCTCTCACCATGAATCAGATAGAAACAGTCTATGCCCTCGTCTGCTGCATTAGCCACGAACACTTGGTTGTCTTCTATCTTTTCTACATATAACATTTGGAAGTCACCATTAGCAGTAAGTTGAACGCTGATTGTATCCTCATCAACTAACTCTGTCCAATATTCAGGAAGTTGGATAATGTTTTCTTCTTCTAACCTGCCTCTGTGATACACTCCATGTTCCGGTCCTTCGAGAGAACCGTGTTGTAGTGTCTTGCCTTCTTGTGTAGGGTGTGGAATAACGAAAGACTTAGTTTGTGCAGCGAATGAGCCTTCTACTTGTAGTTTGTATCCGGGTGTTGTAGTTCCAATACCAACACGATTGTTAGTAGTATCTATTTTCAATGTGTTAGTATCTACCACCACATCTCCTGCTACTATAAGAGTAGATAGTGTTCCAACACTTGTGATTCCTGATTGTGCAGCATTTACATTCAATGTGTCTCCACTTAGAGTCAAACCTGTTCCAGCAGTTAAGTTGGTATCATCTGAGATATCTATTGGGTCAACTGTAATTGCTTGTCCACTGATACTGAGATAGTTTCCACTACCAGTTAGTGTGACGTTAGTGGAGTTATCTGTTCCAGCCGCATCAACACCTAATGCACTTCTTGCGGCAGATGCTGAAGTAGCCCCAGTTCCTCCCAGTGAGAGAGGCACAGTTCCAGCAGTGATTGCTTGTCCTGAAAGACTGAGATAGTTGTTTGACACAGATGCAAGAGTCACATTCGTTGAGTTATCTGTTCCTGCTACATCCACATTCAAGTTGGTTCTAGCATTTGCCTGTTGTATACCAGTAAGACCTTGAGAAGAAGTATCTACTCTCAGCCTGTTACCTAATGCAGTAGTGACAGTATTTGAGAAGTTAGCATCGTCATTGATTGAGGCTGCTAGTTCGTTTAGTGTGTTCAAAGCAGCAGGAGCAGAGTCTACTAGACTTGCCACTTCAGTATCCACATAAGCCTTAATGGATTGTTGAGTAGCGAGATGTGTAGCAGAGTTTGATGACATATTATCTTCGTCTTTTACAGGAACTTCAAAGTCAATCGTTCCATCAGAATCTCTGTAAGTAACTGCGATGAAAGTCTCAGTATTGCCTGTGACCATTCCACCAACGAAGTCCTCAATCTCCTCTTGGGTTCTCTTTACTTCTGTCTCTGTCGCAGTAGCCAACGCAGTTATGTGTCCATTACTATCTAGAGTAATATCCTGTATGTATGTCCTTCCTGAGTTGTTACTACTACTTGCTGCTGAGACAGAAGGATGTCCTGAAGAGTCAACTGAGACTACTGTGTAAGTTCCTGCACCAGTTCTTCTCATCAATCCATTTGACGAGAAATCACTATCCATTATTGCCCCTGCTGCCGCTACATTTGTTGCATCTGTAACATCAGCACCATCTTCGACATTCAGTATTATTCTAGCATTGGCAGCACTGACTTGTGTGGTATCCCCTGTTCCACTTGCAGTTCTACCGATGAAAGAAGGCTCAGTCAATTGTTGCAACTTAGCGAATGTCACTGCATTGTTTGCAAGATGTCCTGTTCCCACTGCCCCTGTATCAATAGTCAAAACACCATTATTTGTCAGAGTTAAATCTCCTGTGATTCCTTTGTTGCGGTATACACTACCGTTTCCAACCATAATATGTGCAGATGTCGCACCAAGGTTGTCATCAAATATATTCACTTTAGCGGGAGTAACCCCATCATCTGCAATCTTAACACCTGTTACTCCACCAGCAGCAATCTTAGCAGTAATAATCGCTCCATCTGATATTTGCCCATGAGTGATTGCATCATTTGCTATTTTAGCATTAGTTATTGCACTATCTGCTATCTCAGCAGTATTAACCGCACTGTTGGCTAACTTTGCATTTGTTATTGCATTTGTTGCAATCATACCTGAAGATACTGTTCCTGTATCGCCATCGGTAATTAGAGTTCCAGTAATGTTTGGTAGGCTTATTGTTCTGTCAGCAGTCGGCTCAACTATCCTCAGAGTTGTTTCGTGAGCATCAGCAGTAGCCCCTTCAAAGACGAAAGCGTTCTGAACATCTACCTTAGTTTGGTTCACTGTTGTAGTTGTTCCATCAACAAAGAGATTGCCCCTAACCCTAACAGTAGTATCATTGCCAGCATCACCAACATAGAGAGTATCACTCTCATTAAGAAGTGCGAGAGAAGCGACCACATTCGCTTTGTCAGTGACATCTGCTGAAGCCTCGATTCCAGCCAGTTTATCAAACTGAGTATCAGTCATCAAACCGTGAGCAGATGTTGTTGCATCAGGCAATGTAGTAGAGAATGTTGTGTCATCTGACCTAGTAAATGTGAGAGTTCCTTCACTGAATGCTGCTGAACTTACTGGTTTATTTGTGGATGCAATAACAATCGTTTCATTCAATCTTTCAACACTAATGTTTCCTGAACCTGAAAATACAACACTACTTTTCGTGTTATCTGTACCAACCATTGACAGTTTCTTTGAGTTAGTATAGCCGGGTGTATCTTCAACGATGAAGTTGTATAGAGTATCATTAGCATCGAACACTGTCAAATCTACATATTCTTTGACCGCAGTGGCGGTAGGAACTGTTGTATGATATCCTGTAACTGTTTTCATGTTGGTATCTAATGCAGTTATACCACTCAAATCACTAATAGTAGCACTAGTGGTTAGGTAGTTTCCTGATGCTTGTTTTGCATTTAGTTGAGTTTGAATTGAAGATGTAACGCCATCTAGATGACTGATTTCGGCAGCAGAAACTCCGGTAACGCCATCTAAGATATTTATCTCAGCAGCAGAAGCAGTTATGCTCAAATCACTAAGACTTGCTACTTTAGAATTAAGTGCGGTAGTGAGGCCAGTAACCTTACTTTGAGCAATAGCCAAAAGTTTGTCGTTAGCAATAGAACCAGCAAGTTGTGCATTACTTATTCCTCCCGATTTTACGCTTACTGCTCCACTACTTACATCAAAGTCAGCACTAGCAAAAGATGCAACTCCCTTATTAGAATCAGTAGCAACTTCAGCGTCTATGGTTAATTCACCACTACCATCATTGTAAGTGGTGGTTATTCCCTCTCCGTCTAGAATCAGAGCATTAACTCTATCATCCACTCTCTCGTTAGTGAAGTATAGATTAGACCCTTCTGCTATGTTTGCAGTTGTGAGAGTAGCACTTCCACCAAGAGCAATAGCACTTCCATTGATAGTGATTGATGAGTTAGCCAACTTACTGTTTGCTATACTTCCAGCCAATTGAGCATTTGTTACAGAAATTGTTCCTGATATATTAGTTCCCCAAGTAGCACCGACAGTTGCTCCGGCGGCAATACCTGTTAACTTAGTATTTAATGCGGAAGTGAAGTTTACGTCTGATTGGGTATCAGCAGATAGAACTCCTGTTCCCGAATTAATAGATAGGTTAGTACCAACCTTAATTCCACCAAGAGCAGAAGCAGTAGCGTAAGTCAAGATGAAATTATTGGCACTATCAGTAATACCATCCAATTTTGCTTTGAGACTGTTAGTGAAGTTGTTTTGTGTTAGACCACCATCACCAACTGAGTATTGGGTATCTGTGACTGTTTCCGTAGCAACCGCTACACCTGTAACGTGACCATTAGTATCGAATGTTAGATTCTGTATATATGTTCTACCTGTATTGCTGGTGTTAGACTGTGCATTAGATATTGTAGGGTGTGTTGTTAAGAAACCTGAGTTTGAGTTACTGTAATTAGATAAGTCAGTATCTACATTAAGAGTATCTCCTGATAGTGATATGTTAGTTCCTGCTACTAAATTCGTATCATCTGAGATATCTATTTCACCTATTGTGATTTGTTGACCGTTTAAAGTAAGATAATTTCTACTTCCTGCTAAAGTAACATTTGTAGAATTGTCTGTTCCAGCAGTATCAACATTCAAAAACGTTCTAGCAGCAGATGCAGAGATTGTTTCTATACCACCTGAACCATTAGTAGTTCTACCTAATAAAACGCCTGAAGCAATATCTTGAACCTTAGCGAATGTTACTGCATTATCTGCTATTCTAGTTGTGGAGAATGTACCGCTTGTTATCTTACTAGTTGATATGTTGGGTATTCTAGCGACTGCGAATGCACCACTTGATATCTTAGAAGCGGGAAGACTTGGTAAGTCTGCTTCACTTATCTTGGTGAATATATTAGTCAGGGTTGTCTTTCTTAGAGTTCCATTGTCATTAAACATCAGATGGTCAGCATCTTTGTCTATTCCATTCTCAACGCTCAACTCACTAATGTCTACGTTTATCGTAGCACCTGAGTTAGATAGACCAGTTCCAAATGTGAGAGATGCTTGTTTACCTGCTAGTGCAGAGGTCAATCCTGTAATTTTGTTCTGTGCAATACTACCTGCTAGATGGTCATTGGTAACTGCGTTATCAGCGATTAGAGCAGTGATTATCGCATCATCTGCTATTAGCGGAGAAGTAATTTGGTCATCTGCGATATGAGCAGTTAGAATTGCATCGTCTGCAATCTTAGCACTAATCACAGCATCATTTGCTATCTTAGCAGAAGTAACGCCTTGATTTGCTATCTTATCAGTAGTAACGTTAAGATTAGCAATCTTAGAGGTTTCAACGGCTGAACCAGCAAGTTCCGCAGTATCTACAACTCCTGCTGCAAGACTAGTAGCCAATGCAACATTTCCAGTTCCATCGAAAGATACTGCATTAGCAGTAACATCCCCTGATATCGAAAAGTTTCTAGCGTTAGTCAAGGAAGTAGCAGACGACACATTTCCTGTTAGATTACCGATGAAAGTTCCTGCAACGAATGTCTCAGAACCTACTGTCCATCTTCCTGCACTTTCATCCCAAACAAGTGATTTGTTAGACTGATTTCCCCTTTCTACCTCTATTCCTGCATCTTCAGATGATGGTGGTGTCCCTGTCAAATCTGAGTTTAGGGTAATTATCCTATCTCCTATGTTGACGTTGTTTGAATCGATTGTAGTTGTAGTTCCACTGATGGTCAGGTTTCCTGCTACTGTAAGACTACCAGCAACAGTAGTAGAATCGTTACTATCTCCTAAAGTGAAAGTGCCTAAGTTTCCACCTAGAGCAGACTTGACATTAGCAGTATCAGTGACATCGGCATTGTTCTCTACATTAATTAAAGTCCTTAACTGAGTAGCAGTAATTGCCTGAACATCTCCTGAACCACTTGCTATTCTTGCTAGTATTCTATCTTGGGCAATATCAGTAATCTTATCCAGTGTTACTGCCCCATTTGCTAAGTCTGCCGCTACAATAGTAGCATTTGCAATCTTTGCTGAAGTTACTGCTCCATCGATAATTTTAGCAGTAGTTACCGCATTAGCATCTATGTGACCACTTGCTATCGATACTTCTTGTACCTGCCCTGAAGCACTTCCTGTTCCAATCAACTTGTATGTAGCAGATAGGTCTTGCATTTTTGCGAATGTAACTGCATCATTTGCAATTTTGACTTCTGTAACTGCATTGCTTGCAAGTTTAGCATTGGTTACTGCACCACTTGCTAGACTACCTGCTGCTAAGTTAGATACGTCAGAAGTCAGAGCAATAGTTCCACTTGCTGAAGGAAGAGTTAGTGAGTAAGAAGTAGAACTAGGAGTATGGGTTAGAGTTCCTTCTTTGTTTATCCTAAGTCTCTCTGTTCCTGCATTTATTGCTGAGAACTCTCTGATTGATTGCTCATAACCTAGATATTGATGTTTTCTAGTAGTTACACCCGCAGATGAAGCAGCATCTATCTTTACAACAATTATTGGTATATCTCCACCTTTCAACTCTGCAACAGTGGCAGATGTGTTTCTAAGAGCATAACCAGTTACAGTGCCGTGTCTCCACATCAATGTATTAGCGGTCTCACCACTTTCTGTACCATCACATACTACGATAACGCCATACCAGTCAGAAGAACCGCTACCGATTGTGTTCGTGTTAGTATCTAAGTCAGTTGCAGATGCGATAGAGACTAATTTCCCATTTCTGAGAACCTTACCTCCTTGAACTATGAATCTAGTTGTGCCACCGTTTGTGCCTTGTGTCAAGTCAAATCCATCTATTCCTCTGTTCTCACCAGTAGCCGCTTGAAGTGCTTTGATGATACCACTGTGAATGTTGTCAACACCGTCTTTCAGTTGTGCTACACTAGTATCCATTCCACTGATTATACCTATGTTTGATGTCATTAATTACCCACCTCGAACCTTATTTGAAATGAAACTGTGTCGCTCGACCCAACTACTCCGGTGTTTGTGAAGGTGACTCGGCTCAATAAAATACCGTTAGGTGGGGTCGTTCCACTACTCTCACTTGTTCCTGTTTTGAATATACCAAGTTCAGATATCCCTGAAGATGGAATCTCTGCTCCTGTGAAACTGACGTTGTATATCAGAGAAGAACCAACCACATCCGGTATTATTCCTGTTTTCATTCTAACGAAACTATTCAAACCAGTAGACTGCAAGGATGTTGTATCCCCACCATTGCCTACTGCCACTACTCTATAAGTCGCCGCTATATGGTCTGCTATCTCATTTGCTCCTGTGTTTACTACTGTCATTTTCAATCCTCACTATCGTATTTTACCAGCACACCCACTGATTGCCTACTGAACCCAACCTCTGTTCCGCCCCCGTCCAGTTCCGCCATTACATCCTCGGATGCCCCATCATCAAAGAAACCTACCTTTGCCCCGAACCCAACATTGGATACTGCACCAGTTCCTGAGATTGTGTAACTAACATTGGTTACTTCTATATTCATCTTATCTACAAACAGAGTAGTACCACTTGCTGATACCTTGTTCTTACTAAACGTGGTGGCAGTGTTCTGTCTCTGTCCAGTTCCTAATTCAGTAAGCCTTTCTGCTATCGTTTTATCGAATGTTCCCACTATCATAGTTATCTGACTTGAAAGAATATTTTCTATTTCAAATATTATGTAATTTCCAGTAGGTATGTTTTGTCCTTCAAAACTAAGTCTTACAACATCTCCTGCTTCCAATGTTTCTAATCCCTTTTTCTCTAAAGTTAGTTTTATTCTTTTGTTATCGCTATTATGTAGTTGTAGTAACTCAACCGCTCTAACCACCGCATCTTGTCTAGTTCTTATCGTTGAATCAACAAATGTTATCTCTGTTCCATCTATATCCTCAGATGCAGATTCAGTAACTCTATCACCCACTACTGTAATCTTACTCGCCTTTGCAAATAGAGCAGCATTTGATTCAACCTTGAATAGTCTATTCGTATCGTAGTTTATGTTCTTTTTAACCAATAAATCTGTTTTTCCTATATTCCTGAAATCAATATGCTTACCTTTCACATTGAAATCCATTTCCTTCTTGCTGGCTAGTATGTTCATAGCATCAAAAGCAGATACTTCAGTAAAGTTGTTAGTAGCAATAAAAGTGCTTTTCTCTCTTTTAATTAATTCATCATTTGGTTGCGGTACATACCATAGGTCAATGTCACCATCACTATTAGGGTCATTGAATGTTATTTGAGAACCTGAAACACTTGCTACTCTCCCAACAGGCAGCCCTTCATGTGTGTATATTATATCATCAACGTCTATTCCAACAATGTCCTTTTTACATGTAACTATGTTATTAGCACTAGCACTGTTGACTATGTTTCCTGTGAACACTGATTGTGTTTGTATCGTATCAGTTGTCATTCCAGCATCCTTGGCTATTCTTTCTATGGCAGTCTCAATCTCTTCTCCAACCAGCATGGTCGTTCCGATATGACAAGCGGAAATATTACTCAAGTCAGGTTTTCTATCTAACTCCAAAGTTACTATTTCAGAGAAAGACACAATACCATTCCCTGTGAGAGTTTCTGAAAACGACAGTTTTGATTCTCGAAGTCTTTTGTCATCTGACATACCATAGGTGTAGGTCACTCTTTTTCTATCTTTATTAGTTCCATCAGTAATGAACATGTCTAATGTAGAACCACTATCAATACCGATAATGTTATCTGCGATTAAAGGAGAAGTTGAAAATATTCTATCATGAGTTACATTGTTAGAACTTCTAACGTCTGTATTAACTAATACATACATCGATAGAACTCCTTCAGCCAGTTTATCGTCATATGAGTGTCTAGCAGTATTCAAGCCTGTTCTGAAACTAGATGGTGGCATACTGTAATCTACCCCTGTGTAATGAAGCCTATTCAGTATTATTTCATTCGGGGTATCTCTGAATGTTGTCTCTGCGAACTTCATTAATCTGTAAACAGTATTTGTAGCGAAAGCAGTTTTTGCGGTTATCACATGGTCGATGGTAGAGTCACTAAAGGTAGATTGTTGTTGTGTATGTGTTTCTATCCTGATTACATGTGCTGAGTTCAACTCCCTTCTACTCCCTAACATAGCCCCTTGTGCTGCTCCTAAAGCGGGGTCAGTGATTGCCTGATTCGTAACTGTTGCTAGAGTGTCATACCCCCTTTCAGGAACTAGATAGTATCCCGTTAGATTGGGAACGTATGATATCCAATTGTGTTGTGAGGTATTGCTCTCTATGTTGATGGTCATCGTCTTGGAATCCTGACCAAGACCATTGTTGATACTGACATTACTATCACTAGTGTCCAAGAATGGTTTGATTAGCATCTGAGCCTTGTATATCCCGCCGCCAGTATCTTCGGGAGCATTAATATGATAGTTCGCTCTTTTACCTGACACTTGGTTTTTGTCCATTGCTTCCAAGAAAGTTATCTGTCTATTGTCCGAAGCAGTAGACAACCCTTCTCTTATGGTATTTATTCCACTCATTGAATAGTAAGAAGTTCCTTGACGGAAGACAATAGTATTTCTTGTGTTCTGAAAGACTGCGGATGTTCCAGCCTCACCTAGCCAATCAGTATATTCTGTTGATGGGTTTACTCCTAGTCTAGAACTGGTTTGAATGATGTTAAGAGTTGGACCTGATGAGGATATTTTTCTTATGTTCCTGAAAACCCCAATTGTGTTATTGTAAGGATTTGCATCATCAGAGTAGCCGAACTTATCTAAATCCTGCAAACTGGTAGAAGTAGTTTGGTTAGATACGTTGGCTGCCAACACTCTTGATGAATGGTAGTAATGACCATTGTAATCTATATGACCACTCCAAGCATAATCAGGATGATACGGACTTACATCCTTTCCTGCTATTGGACTAGAGGAACTTAGAGTATTGAAAACCATTGGGAAGAGTATATTCGGTGCATCATAGTTATCCTTGTATTCAATAACATCAGTACCAATACTTACTTCGTCTCTATTGAGATAGAGGAAGTTGTCATCTCTTCCAGTATCTAGAGTTAAAGTGCCGGGGCTGCTACCACTCTTACTAGACCAACGAACTCTGACTCCATTCACTTCCCCAACACCTGCATTAGAGAAGTTAGATACGCTTGACAGAGTGAGAGTAGTGCTTCCACCAGTGTATAATGCACTTGTTTGTGAGGTAACAACATCTCCTCTTAGATTAGCAAAACAGAATCCTAGTGATTTGTAATTCGGTCTCACTAGATATACACTTGAAAGGTCAGTCTTACCTTCCTTCTGATTAGATGTTTCTTCATTCTGTAAAATATCCCTGAATACTGGTGTGTCGAATGTAAGAGTCCTGTATTCAGGCATTATGTAGATTGGTAGATTGGTTACGTTGTCACCCGTGTTTGAATATCCAGCAATAGATTGCCAATCGTTACTAAGTGCGGGATTGAGAGTAACCGCAGTGTTACCTGCAATTGTCATGTCTGAACCTGATTCTTTGTAACCTACCATCTCACCAGTATCAGCCCTAAATGCAGCATCACCGCTACTCAAGTCAAAACTAGAACCTGTGTGTTGTATTTGTATTAGATTATATGCACCGCCATCGTTTACTATGCTCATGGTCAAATTTGGTGCTGCTACTCTTGATTTAAACATCTGATAACTAACGAATGTTTTTTCTGCTTCTTCAGGAGTGGGCATATTATCGGAATCAACTGGATTGAAGTGCCAATCAAATGTAGCCTCTACTAATCTAGCAATACCGAATCTCTTTAATTCATCTGTTTTCTTACTTGCGGATTTTATAGGAACAGTCTCGAAATTCCCATCCCTGATATCAGTCATTCGTGTGTTTCCATCGTAGTCTCTATGGTTTACTGTTGTTGAAGACTTAGTTCCCTCTGATTGCAGCAAACATCCCAGTTGATTAAACTCAAGAGAATTTGCTCCTAGATTGTTATATCTCAATTTAGAATGTGGATATAAGTCTCCTGTGCTGAATATATCATATACTTGTGCCTTATCGTCTATGTTCTTCAGTGTCACTGATGATATATTTAGTCTCGTACTTTCAGTATGACTTCTATTTGGTAAAGACTGTATTGGTGGTGTAATATCAGTAACGCCTGTTAAATCAACAAATGGTCCTGATGTTGAGTTTTTAATAGTTAAGTCATCATCTAGGAAGTTACTACCTAGAAGTGGTCTATTATCTACTTCATATGAAGAAGACCCATCAGTGCCATCGGTGTCTATTGGATGTGCTATTGCATACGCATTCAACTTAGATGGGCTTTTGTATATTCCAGCATCTTTACCAAGCAATGTTCCATTATCGAATTTTTGCAAATCCCAATATCTGTATACTTCCTCACTAATATACATCTTATCAACCTCTCTTCTAAGCCTATGAAGAAAACCTCCATGATTTATTGGTGTATTCAATAAGTAAAATGAATAGTTGCTTCTAGTATCATCTTCGTTATTAACTAGTCTTCCTAAAACCAAAGGACATCTTGATGCGATTTCCATAACCGCACCACCATCATCCTTACTCTCGAAATTAACGACATCATAAGATTCACTTGCCAATGACATGACACTAATATCACTATCATCTACTCCTGACTCATCCTTAGTCTTGAAAGCAAAAACAGAATCCTCTGTTGATAGATTAGAATTCAACTGATTAACACTTATTGACTTGCCTATATCGAAACCAAGTGTTCTGTTATTCGCAAAAGAACCCAATTTGTGTATTGAAGTGTTAGATGTAGCACCAGTAGTATCAACACTGTTTGATGAACCTTCTAGTTTTTTCGTACTTATCGTGCCATTCTCTTCTCTAAACAGACTAAGACTGTCTTGAAAAACCAATCCCTTGTCATTTGTTCCCTTGAAGTCAGTAGTAGATGTAATCTGTGGATTACTACTTAATGCCTTAATTCCTGAGAGATAGTTTGCTGACCTATATGGGTCGATGAATAAGACGTTTTTACTACTACCTGTATGAAGTGCCTGATGCTTCAAAGTAACCACATAGTTACTACCAACTGTGGCCTTACTCTCCACCTCACCTATGATTTGACCAGTTGTTTTCATTACGGCGATAGAATGCTTTGGAGAGTTTTTATCTCCACTACTGGTAGGCCATGTTATTTTACCCTCAAGAGGAAATGTTCCGGTATTTGACACCGTTGTATTTGCACTATTTGTATACTCTCCAACTTGAGGAAGAATAGGGTTCAAACTGCTGAATAGCAAGTCCTCTGTATGGTTGAGATTTCTATTTACCAACTTGTTGAGTAGTGCAGATGAGTTGTCTCTTCCTTCTATGACCATAGTGGATAAACCATTTTCAGTCACGTTATCGGTAGACTCCACTATTCCATTGAATGCCTCCTTCTGAAGACTGAACGTATTATCATAATAGTAGAATCTCTGTATGCTAGAACCTTGGTAGAATTTCTTATCAGGAAACTGAAACTTAACATATTGCATGTTTCTATCAATGAACTCCACAAGGTTCTCATGATGTGAAAGTGAATTGAAAGTAATTCTTGAATTGTAAAACATGGTGTTTTCCTTATTGATTGTAGAATCTGAAACGGACAATCGGTGATTGTCTGCATATATGACATCAGTTTCTGAGTCAAAACCATCGGTATTTAGCACTCCTGTCCAAAATACAACCTTTGGAACTAAATTAGTGAACTCATGAACTGTTGCTCCTGTACTGAAAGTATTCTCTGTTTTGGTCTTGCGAGCCTTGGTTGTTAGAACCTGACTACCTGAACTTTTAGCACCAAATGACTGAACAACATAATAGTAATCTCCTATCTCTATGATTGAGTTTACTGGTAGTTTCTCAGATAGTTGATAATCATGTGCTGCATCTATCTCTGTGAAAGTAATGGTATTCGCACCAGCAGTCTTAGAAGCCAATACTGGTAGTTCCTTCATTGTGGTTTTATCGCTAAACTTGGTGTGCAGGACTTTGAGTTTCTGACCCCTTTGTATCTTATGAGGAAGCATTCCTGAGTTATTCATGCTTATCATCTTAGCAAATTTACTCATTCTGTTTCTTGGGTTATTAACTATGATATCCGTCATCGGGCTTATCTTATCGTTTCTGAAAGGTCTTGGGTCTGATGTGATGTATCTCGCAGGACCATTTAGTTCTCCTGAGTTTAAAGGCAATAGTATGGAGTCAGTGACTGTTGTACTGTCTTGCTCATGTCTTCTCATTTTCACAAACGACTTCTTCCAAAAGGAAGGATGAAAGTTACCATCTGAGTTATCTGAAGTTCTGAGATTATCAACAAGAATAGCATCTAGTTTTTGTCTGCCTTTGTTCGGTATTGCTCCCTTTACTCTTGCTTCAGTCCTAAATACTACATTTTGTATTCCTCTGCCAATCTTGTATATTAGGTTAGAAGCATCTGCACTTATCAGAAGTCTAGCATAGTCCAACTGAAAGAAATTACCACTTATGTCTTTGATATTGCCTAAGTAGTAATTGCTACTGTTGAAGATGGACATCCCTTCACATAGTTTATCCGTATCACCGGAACTAGCAACTTCAAATCTTCTAGAACTACTTCCTTCCGAGTATTTTGGGTGTAGGTCAGTATCCGTCACTGTTATGTTAGTCAATGTGGAAAACCATCTCATTCTAGTAAGAGTATACTTTTCCATGTAGTCCAATTGGTCATCCTGCTCAAGTCTTTCATTGTAGAAGTAGAATGTAGGCTTGCTTACGACATTAAGAACATCGTAGTTGTCTGTATTCGCATTGGCATCTCCCCTCAAACCATAACTTACTGCCACAACATCCGTGTCATTTGTTTTATGCGGTCCTTTGTATATTTCAAACTGAGTTCCTTTTGGTACTGGTACAGGATACTTAGGTGAGAATTCTAGCCCATCCCCAAACTCCTCAAAACTAGTTATCCCTGTTATCTTTGCAAAGTGTGGTCTAACAGATGTCTGAGTCGTAGAACTAGTGTCTTGTATTATAGATGGATTCAGTAAAATGAAATAATCATAGTTATCTATATCAATTCCTAAAACACCAGTAGCAGGTGCATCTTGAGTCGAATGGTAAACAAATTTCTTGTTTGTATCAATATTACCTTCGTTAATGTCATACACCTTTATCTTGAAAGGTGGTGAGTTGTCCTTAGCAGTTCCATAGTCAGAAAGGGTGGTATTTACTGGAAGTATTCTGTTTCCTATTCCTGTGTTTGAATCATTCGAGATACTGCTATCATGTGGTCCTTTTCTTATTTCAGTGAATATCGCTGATGGTACTGAAGTAACTGATGAGGTAATGTTCTCTGAATCAACATGCGTTGTCTTCAGAATAGGATTAACCGTCACATCTCTGAACGCTGTTCCAGTGCTAAACTCAGATACTATGTTATCATAATTTGAACCAGCATCACCAACGTCCTTCTGAGAAGACATTGGATAGGTATAAGTTCCATTTGTCTTAGCCATTTCACTCACCAAAAGTATAATAGAACAACGTATCGCTAAAATTAGGAGTCAATGTGGATATAGTGGCACAAGGTTGTATTGCCCTATGCATAGAGACTTCATACAACTCACCCATGAACTGTGTATTCGTGTTTGTGCCGTCTTGCCCTATGTAGCAATCTACACCGTCAAACTCGAAGGAAAATATGTCAAGTTTCTTTCTCTGAACTAATATATTGTTGATGTAGATAGAAACATTTCTCTTATCAAAAGTGCAAGACACTTTGTTTAGTTGTTCTATATACAATGCTTCTCTCGGTTGCGATACATACAGAGTTGATGTTATCGGAGTAGCAGGAGAAGCAGATAAGGTAACGTTATTTCCTGAGACTGATAATACTGTTCCAATTAATACCCCTGCGTTGTTGAATATCTGATTACCAGCACCAATACCATCAGCCTCTCCTGAACTAACTGTAAATGCATTTCCACTACCACCACTGAAAGATGATACGGATATCTGAGAAGACATATTCGATGTTCTAGCAAGTGCATGACTACCTGTGGCAGCAGTGGCAGGTACAGTAACTACATTACTAGAAGCAGAGGCATTTATTGCGGGACTGTATTGACCATGACCGTTGGAACTTGCTATTGCGGTTCTCAGGTTAGTAGCAGTATTTGTTGTGCTAGATGCATCATTCAGGAAGTATGTGACACCACCGTTCTCAGTTCCAGTTGAACCTGTGCTTTCACCATTATGTCCTTTGCTTGGTTTGTATTTTATTGCATTGCCAACAGAGTCTGTTATCGTGATATAAGCAGTAGGAGTAGTAGCAGAAGTTGCTGCTGCGAAGTTATCAAATGGGTTAGAACCAATAGTGACTATACCATCAGCACCATATTGCGATGAAGTTACAGTGATGTTCTGATTCGTCTGATTACTAGACGCATGGGTGTTTGGTGAGATTACCGTCACTACATTACTACTAACACTCGTAGTGTTTGACGAACCGAATCCATTAGTGCTTCTGATTGCCTGTCTAAGTCTTGAAGCCCTTGTATTGGCACTTGTATGAGTCACTACCTTGACAACAGAAGTACCATTAGCAGTTGTCATAGTTTGTCCTGTGCTATGAGTCACAAAACTTCCGTTCAGAGTCTGTGTGGCAGGAACGAACTTGAACCGCTTGGTTATCAGACTATTACCAGCCGCATTACCCATGCTTATCGTGATGTACTCGTTAATCTTAGTTCCGTTTGTAGATGATGCAGTTGCACCACCCGACATTCCACTAGCGGTAATAGCACCTGAAGACGAGCCTGTTAGACTAGAACCAACAGTTATGGTATTGTTGTATGCTGCTCCTTGAGCCTGAGCCATTAAAGTCACGGTTTTAGTATTGCCCAACGCACTTGCATTAATTCTCAAACTATTACCCACACCTGAAATAGCACCAGCAAGAGCATCTGCAACATCAACCTGATTACCATTATTTTCAACTATAATTGTTCTAATGTCTTGGCTTATTCCGCTCCCGCTATTTAGATAGTCATCTATCAACGAACCTGTCGCCGCACCACTAGGCATATTACTTGAGGCTACCATAACAAAACGATGTGCATCAGTTTGAGTAGTTCCATCATTGTATACTGTGACCGAGTGATTCGCAATTTGTGTTCCAACAGTAATAGCATTTGAAACATTGAAACTATTGAATGTACCCAATGTACCATCCCAATTCATTGTTACAGTTCCACTAGCATAACCACCCGGAGTAGAACTTCCTGATGTATCTAGAGAACCATTCCCAGTCGTAGGCTGAGTTCCTACTGTGATAGTAGTTGAACCAAGAGACGCTGATGTAGCAGCAGTGTTAGTGAAGGAAGCAAGGCTTCCACTTATCGTCACTGTTGCTTGTTCAAAAGCCGTAGTAGCACTTGTACTTAGTTCAGTCTTATCAGATACTAACCCCCCATTCTCATAGAATCCTTCAGGGTCATAATATCCTTTCAAACTATTTGAGGATGTTATTACTGCATCAGATTCGATTGTATGGGTTTTACTTCCTGATATTAATTTGCAAACTAATTTGTATTCTGCTGGTTGATTAAAGTTAGATGAAGTAGTATTTTCCAAATAGAATTGAAACTTAGGATTGTGAAACAACATCATCTTATGTGTGTTCCTACCTGAACCGAAGTATGCCACACTCTCATAGTTTGAAGTTGCATCTGCATGATTATCTAATGATAGGTTTGGGCTTGGTGGTGTCTTAGTGCTATCCAGTCTTCCCTTACCACTTGTTCTATGTCCGATACCATTGACATCATACGGAGAAATTATCGCCTCAAAAGTAAATGCTTCATCTTTATGACCCCATATATTGTGCTTGTAATTAGAATTGTTATTCTCACTGTAATCCAATTGTAGATATCCATTGCACATTACAGGAAATATCAATGCTCTACTATCTCCTACATGTGCCGTTGATGCCATAATAATCCCTACAAACTGTTAATCGGGTTCTCCGCTAATACTGTGGCTATCTCAAAGTCAAGAGTGAATGGAACTTCATTCGGTTGTTCACCACTAAATGTGGTATTCAATGAGCGAATAAACCCAGTCATTCCTAATAAGTCATCAACTTGTGTCATATTTGTGAAAGCCTCTAATGGTGACTCATCTACCTCTAGAGCAGATGGCAGGTAGTCATTTGCCACTCTCTTGAATTTCTCATCGTATCTTCTGTTTTCAAAGGTGAATGGTATCTGAGGAAGTGCATTTATGTCATCTGACTCACTTGTATCTGTGTGTGGTAGAAAATTAGTGTCTACTCTACTAGGTATTAGGATAATCAGTTTGTTCATTGCTTGGTCATCCTGTGCTGCACTGCTATCAACGTAGGAGTGAATCAACTGTGCCATCTCAAAGGGCGATAGTGTTGGATGAACAATTGTTTCTCCTGAGTTCTTTGATAGTTTTTGATTCAGGAAAACACCTGTCAAACTAACTGTCTTGCTTGCCAGCCCCATATCGAAAGCCAATGTTTCAGACTTTCCAGTTCCTATACTTGCAAATGGAACGGGAATAGTTGGAACACTCTTTGATGTGGCTATCTGAACCTCAGTAACAAATAGTGGTATCCTATTGACCGCTCTATCTCCGCCTTCTTCATTCCTTCTTTGTAGTTCTAGCCATACGCTAAAGTTGTTGTAATTGTCTCCTACTCCCATTAAAATTTCACCACCGATGTTGATGTTCTATTCATTCTTGAGTTGATTTCCTTCGCTACCTTATTTGCTATATCTCGTATCTCTGTGTCACTTGCTCCAACTCTACCTGTGACTTGAACAGTGATGTGATTGGTAACTGACGAAGCCATTGCTTTAGATTTTGAATTAGAATGAACCTGAGCCCCTCTAGGAAGTGTAACTAACTCCGGTCCTTTTTCTCCAACAAGTGCCATTCCACCTTGCTTTATCCTGCCACCTGTTGATAATCCAACCATGCCCTTTAGACCGCCCCACGCTTTACCAATTCCTTTCTTTATTCCACCACCAATGTTTCTGATTGCATCGCCGATTCCTTTTGGAAGGTCAAGAATTAATTGTTTAATCGTTGAAACAAATTCACCAATTTTAGTGATAAACCATACAATTTGGTCTTCAAACTTGGTGATAACTAAGTAAATTAGAATGGCAATACCTGCAACTATCAATGCAGGAAGTGCAAACGCTGCACCAATTAGTAGACCAATAGTACCAATGACTAGTGCGATAGCACCTATCACTCCTGCTACTCCTTTGGCTACATTGACTATCCCACTTGCTATTCCTTTTATGCCTCCACCTACTTTATCAAAACCACTCTTAAACAAACTAGATATGAAACCTATTCCAGCAGCAATGACTGCTCCGAATACTACTTGTAGCAATCCAGCAAGTACCTCTGCCATTCCTACCAATACGGTCCATAGTCCTTCAAGGAATTGCATAATGTCTAAATTCATTATCCCATCTATCATTCCTCCTACACCTTCCCATATTTTACTTAGACCACTCCATATCAAGGCTAATCCATCTAGTAGAACTTTAACCCCTATTTCAAGAGCGTCTTTGATATTGCCTAAGAATGGCTGAATCATTTTGAATGCGGCTATTGTTACCATTAACAATAATAGCATTTTCATGAAAGATGCTGCTGCATATAACACCATCTTCAGCAGATATGCTAATACTTTCTTGAAGAACGCACCCATCATCTTGACGGGTGTAGACATTATTCGGTAGAACTTTTTACTTCTGCTATTCTGTTTTTTTCCGAGTTTGTGTAAGTCCTGAAGTGCTTTGAATTGTTTGGGGTTTAGTACCTTTCCTGAAGAACCTCTTCTCATCACTACTTGCTTTGTATTTCTATCAGCAGTTGGGTCTTTCATTGAACCGTCCTTTCGCAATAACTCCTGTGGGTCTAGTCCTGCCTTAGCAGCAATGTTCTTCATTTTTTCAGTGAGTTTTATTTCTTTCTGATATGTCTTCATGTTGAAAGCATGACCCTTTTTGTCCGTTTTTTCTTTGAATTTAGCGAATGCCTTTGTCATACTGTTGCTTTTCATTTTAAATTTCATTATTCTTCCAAGATGTTGAAACTCTCCTTCTCCTTCTTTCTTTCTAAGATTCGCCGTTTCTTTCGCTTGTTCTTGAAGTTTATTACCTGCATCAACTTGATTTTTTATCAGATTGCTCATTTCTTTTATGGCATCATTTTGGTCTCCTAATTTGAATACCATACCATCAAATAACTCAGAGGTTTCTCTCAAAGCAGCCATTTGGCTTTGGTACTCTTTTACACTTTTCTCGTCTGTTTTACCTGCTAGTTCCTTTAATGAATTCAGTTTATCTTGTATACCTACGTTGTCTCTTTGAAGTTTAGCGAGTTTGGAGAAGTTCTTCAGTTCCTTTGCCTGTTCAGTTCTTCTCTTCTCACCTGCTAATTGCAGTTCATTCAACAACATGACTGTTGCTTTGATTCTGTTTTGTATTCTCCAAAGGGGAGTTCCTGAAATGAACCTTGAGAAAATTTGCCAATTCTTTGAACCTAAAACTGCATTTGTTTTACTTATGGATTCTGAAAGGGTTCTGAATTCTTTAGCACCATCGAGAATAGATTTGTCTATTTCATTGAAGGACTTCCTGAGTTCGTCAATGTCGTCTTTTACTCCCAACTAATCACTTCCCTTTTCTTACTTTATCCATTTCCTCCGATTCTATTTTCTTCACTTCACCATGTATTTCCAGCATTTCTTTAATTAAGTGTGCTGGTGTTTCATATGCGTTTTTTGGGTCTACCGAAAAAGCGGTGCAGTATGTATAGAGCATGATTTTCATCCCCATAACTGCATCTACCTTTCCACCCTTCAAAGCCCTCCGAACTAGTTTTCGTTTCCCATATCATCCCCCATAACATCCAAAAATGGGTTAGGGAGAATTTCTTTTAGTTGAGCCCCAATATAGGGGTTGAGTCTAATCAAGTCGGTAGTGTTTAATTGAGGCTCTGTCTTTTCTACAAAGTTCTCAACCATAAAGCGATACATCTTGTTAAGGTTGATTCCCATAGTTTGACCTTGGGCATCTACATCCATAACAGACGACAACGCCTGTTCTACCTGTAACCAAGTTGGTTCTTTAACCCAAACTTGGAGGTATTCATCAGAATCAGGGGAAACCCTGAGATGATGGCTTTCGGTTGCTGCTCTTGCGAACAGCGTATTCTTATCATTTACAATTTTTTTTTCTGTCATTTTTCTTTCCACCTACAAAACTAATCAACAAACAAACGTGTTGATGGAATAAAAATCGGATAGCGTTACCTACTTGGTCACGCCTCCTAATTACCTGTTGCCTGACCACCGATGTTGTAAATAGCCCACTTTCCAGTATAATTACAAGAACTCAAGGTTCTAGCAGAAGCAGTAACTTCTACTTCTACTGCACCCTTGTCTTCAGGGAAAGGAACACTAACTGAGTTTATTGTATAGTCTGCAAATTGCAAGTCTATCTTTTCACCACTGTCTTTCTCAAATTTGAGTTGTAGAGTTCCAGTTGATTCATTGGCACTTCTCATCTCATCCCAAAGTTTAGTGTCAGTAATTAACATAGTTAGGCTGAGTTCGTATGTCCTCTGTCCGGGTATGTGAGCAGACATGGTTTGCCTGTTGTAGTTACCAATATATCTAACTCCGGTTAGGTTATTGGCAATGGTTAGAGAACCAGCCTTCACCCTAGCCATAGACTGACCGAATAGTGTGATACTTCCATCTGAGAATAGGAACGGGTAGTTGTCTGTTAAGGTAGCACTGTAATTGTGCATTCCACTTCCACCTGATGTGTTTGATGGAGCAGTCAAGTCAGCCCCATTTCCGCCTAATGGTAGATATCCATTAGGTGCATCAAACGCTCTTCTTGTTACTAGTTCTACGCTTGACTTGAGTTCCTGCCCTTCTTCAAAGTTCATTGCTAGACTATTTACCTGACAACCTGTAAAGATTCTAGAGTACATGTTCTCATTTGGTGTAAGAGCATCTACCGCAGAAGCAGCAGATGTACTACCTGACTTCCTGTATACCACATCAAGAGCGAAGGACGGTAGAACATCGTTGTCTGCTTCGTCAATCGTGTAACTGAATGTAGCACCGTTGTCATTGAATGGTACGTTAGCAGGGCTTACTATGTCTTCACCTGAAGCGTCAGAGCCATCGAATATCTCAGGATACATGTTCTGTCCTATTACTCTCACAACCTTTCTACTACTACCAGTTCCAACAGTGAATCCTATTCCGTTCTGTGAACCACTAACACCTGAGTTTGAGCCACTAGCACCTGCGGTAACTGAGAGGTTGGTTATCTTCCCTAGAGCATAGTATAGCCAAGAGCCATTGTTTAATGAAAGGTCTAGAGAACCACCACTAACTGTCTCTGCTCCCTTGTACTGGTAATCGAAGTTTCTACCACCAGCAACTGCTAGATTGAGTTGCTTCATCTCCACCTCTACATTTGGTGGGGTAAATGTGTTGACTAGACCTACCCAGTTATCAGACTGAATACGAGCAGTGCTACCTGACTTCTTTGCATAGGCGGGAGCACCAAAAGCCATTATAGTTAGATTGTGAGTACCACTACCACTTGAAGTAGTAGGTGCATCTAAGGTTATTGTATTTGCAGTATTAGTAACAATTGTTCTGTATTCTGTTTGAGCGTCAGAATTGTTTAGGTCTACTTTAGCCATACATCCAGCATATAGGTCAGGGACTAATAGTGTGTCACCTTGTTGACCACTGGATAACGTGAAAATCAATTTTGTTGCGTTATCAATATCCCCTGTTGGGAAAAACAAATCTAATTCAGGACAAAAACCTACTTGTGCATTAGCACCTACAAACACTTCATTACTTACCATCTATCTTCCCTCACACTGTCGCTCTTGCAAACCGCTTTAACTCTACTCCAATCTTGTATCCCAATAGTCTTTTCCCTCTATCATTCGCTTCACTTCTCGATGTTAATCGTATTAAATCCGCATCTCCTAAGACCGCCGAAGTGTTATCGGCGGGTGTTGCATAGACAGTTGGCCTAAAAGAATTGTTCTCAAGTATATATCTGACAATCCGATAAAGTGACTGTAATCTATCTCTCGAAAACGTGTTACTGGTCATATCTCGCCTATGTAAAACTCGTAAATGTAGGGTAAATGTGAAGTCTTCATTTCTAACGGCATAATCAATGGTCGGATAAGATGACGCAGCACTGTCTTCAAAGACAACAATTACTGATTCAGAATCTATGTCTACTCTTCCACCTTCTTGTGGTTCTATGGAGCGAACATCAATAAACTTAGGAGTAGCATTGTGACTTACAGTAATTTCACCAGCACTGACTAAGGTTGATGCAGCAGAACTCCAATTGTCTTGTAGAAGTCTGATAATCAAAGTTACTTCATCCATTCAATCACCTAATCATTTTCTGTAACTTCTTTTCTATAACTTTCTCCATATGAGAAACTAAAGCCTCTCTGACTTCTTCATCAATCTTCTTTTTAGACATACCTAGAGAGACACCACGAATAGATAACTCATTCATTACCGCCCTAGACTCTCTTATGTTTTGTTCGAGAGCATCTAATTTCCGTAGTTCTTCGCTCATAGTATCACATAATGAAGTGTATTACATCTTTCTTACCATTCAATATTGCATTGGCTTCCTCTAGTAGAATGTCATGTTTTGTCTTTAGGTCGATGTTAGAACCTGTATCGGCAATCAGGATGGAATTGTCGTCATGTCTTATGACTTCAGCCGCAACCAACTTAGTCGCTGCATCTTGTATGGTTGCTGGAACTCTAGACTCACCAGTTACATAAACAACCCTAATAGAATTAGAATGTAGATGAGGATATTCCTTTCTAAAGAATATCTTCCCGTCTTTACCCATTACCCAATAGTCTCCCATTCTTCTTTGGTCTTGATGGTCAGTGAAAGCAGTAACATCTCCAACAGTAGAGGTTATTGTGCAAGCAGAACCATCATCGCTTAGAAGCAAAGATGAAATTACAACTGTATCTCCCGCTTCACTATCGGTTGTAGCATAGAAGAAATCAGATATATTTACAGAACTCGCTCCTTGAGCAGTTACGTTCTTCGCAGAAGATTCACCAGTAAACTTTGCAGTTTTATGTGGGAAGACTTCATTGATTGCATCTGCTATCTGACTGGCAGTTGTCTTAGGTCCATAGTTATCGAAGAAATCTATTCCTTTATCAAGATGAAAATCATATGCTCCAACTCCCAATACTATTCTCCAAGCACCGCTTTCAGGACCACTTGGTACTTTTATTCTAGCAGTGGCAGATGCTAAATCCACATACTTTGCACCTTCCCAAACTTCTAATCTAACTATCTTCTGAACATCCGCTCTTTCAAGTTGAACAAAACCAACATAATCCTTGTACCTCTGCACAGGATATGCACCTTGTCTAAAGTAATCAAAATTATGAAACTCGTTGTGATAGATTACTGGTCGATATGAATGTCCAACAATATCATCCACTCTTTCTTCTGCCCTTTTGATTAGATTACCAACTTCAGCGATAGAAGGAGTAGTGCTTGAACTGAATGCTGCTATCTGTAATAACTGTGAGACATCAGTGTGTGTAGTGTAGAATCCTCTACCTTGTGAGTAGTTTGCATTAATATTGGTAAAGTCACTTGGGGAGGATAGTTTACTCATCTTCAAAGCCTCGCTATATATCGGTCTATGGAACGCATCATTTTATTTATGCTTCCTATCTTAACAACAGGCTTCATTCCTTCCATGCCTGAAGTTTGTATGAATTGTTTCTTAGACATTAGTTTAATATCTAATTCATCTGAGGGTTGCCATACTCTTATGTTAGGGTCTTTTGCCGTTGGAGTATAAGCAATTTCTATATGTAAATCGTTTATGCTTATTTTTTGGTTTTCACCAACAGGTTTGAAAAAGAAAACACCTGACTCTAAAACTCTTTCAAGAAGTCCTTCTTTCTTTTTCTCTTGGAATAATTCTGAGATAGCCTTTTTTCTACCCGCATCTATTCCTCCTATTTGATAAGTAAAATCACCCTTAGAATCTATTTCTCCAACTTCGATTCTTTTATCGTTGTTGAAAGATGTCTTGAAGGCAAGTACGTCATTAGGGTTTTTTCCTTTAACATGCTCAAGTTGTCTCTTTAATGTTGATTCTAAACTTCCAACTGGGTATTTTGTTTCCTTAGTTCTTTTAGTAGTAGCAAAGTTATCTTCAAGGTCAAGCCCCATTTGATTGAAGAGTTCTGTGTAATATTCCTTGACTTCTAATGTATATGTTGCAGTGTCACCAGTACGTTGCATTGTGAATTTTTTCTTCAGCAACTCTTTGTCAATCAAATCTTTCGCTTCTGCTCCTCTGTCTAACTTTCCTCTAAAGGCCATTCCTTTCTCAGTGTTACCAGTAAGACTAGAGCCTAATTTAGCAGGATTAGTCAGGTCGCTAAATGTTTTATTTTTTAGATTTGAGTATAGTACGTTCCTAGATGTGTCTTCAACTGTGTCAGTCTTAGCCTTTCCCGTAATGGCTGATTCTTCGTCTGTCTTTACTCTCTTGGTCTTCATTTCACCAAAAATAACCGTAGGGTCTCTTAGAATCGTTATACGTTCTACTGTTTTCAAAACATCCATTTCTTGTATTTTATCATGAAGTATATCTAAGTATTTTTTGTAAGATTTATACTCTTCCTCTGAATCAAACTTTTTTGAATCTACACTTAGTATTCTGCGAGTTCTTAGTTTTACTTTACCTACATCATCATTTTTGTGGAAATTAGCATTAAAGCCAGTAAACAAGAAGGGTATTAGATAATCATCTGTTAATTTCTTAGCATCGCCACTCAATGAGTTAACATTCTCTAAAGTTAATTCATAGTCTCGTTCTAACTTAGAACCGATTAGAGTGTCATCTATAATTACAATCTCGCTCATTCATCTAGCCCCAACCTACGCCAACCACTTTGCCCATGCTACGGCTTTACCTATTCCTTGTGCTAGACCAAGACCGCTTTGTGGTGGAGTATAAGTTGGCTGACCAGTAGCAGGGTCAATCCAATATGGATTGTTCATTTGGTCATAGCCCGATGGTGGTACAGGATATCCTGACTGATTATTGAAAGCCATTGCCTGTTGGTTCATTGCATTGTTCATACCAACTGCCATGTTATTTCCTTGTATATTTGCAGGATTCATGCCTTGTGGATTTGCTGGTGACATCCCACCCCCACCAGTTTGTGAAGGAGAAGTGAATCCTTGTGACTCTAGGTATTGTTGCTTTGCCATTCTTCTCTGCATGATGACTTCCGAGTTAACGGCAGTAGCCAGTAGATTCACAATATCCAAGTCTATGTTCTCTTGTGTGATAGTGGTGAACTCTGATAGTGAGTCAGGGTGTATTTCCAAATCCCCATTAGTATTAGAAACAAATTGTAGTTTTACTAGCATCTGACTAACTACTCTAGTAGTTACATCTTCTAGTAATTGCTCAAATGCACGAAGAAATTGTTCTCCATGATATTGAAAGAACTCTTCTACATGGTTCTCTTGTAAAGTCAATAAGTTGTTAACAGATTTGAAGTTCTGCTGACTCATTGAATTCATTTGCGTTGATAATGCTCCATTAGATGTTCCAAATAATCCCATTATGATTCACTCTCCGTTGTTTCGACAGTCACTTCCACACCCTTCGTCAATAAGGACTTAACCCTTTCAGACATGGCTGCTTGTTCTATCATTAGAGCATATAATTGTTCTTCAGGGGTAGCAGATTCGTTTCTCGGTGGAACAATAGACCATCCAACTGAAGCGAGAGAATTAATGTCTTCTTGCCTCAAAGTTGTAAGTGGTCCTGACTTTACTAGATTCACTGGATTGAGACTCTTGGCTGATGGGATGTATGCACTAAATGATAGACCATGTTCTTCTGCTAGTATCTGTTGTTCTAGCATCTCATACTGCATGTGTATTGCTGCATGTTTCTCACAGTAAGTTCCTCTCATTGGATATCCCTTACGAACCTTATGTAGTGGGAGCGGAGGTCTTCTAGTGTCATCTGCGGTCCAAAACTTCTGCGTTCCACATATCACACATCTATCTTTGTAGTTATACTTGAAAGAGTAAGGTATCTTTAGGAAGGATTTCTTCTCAGGTTTTAGTACCTTTACTATCTCTTTCAGTTGCTTCTTAGGCTTCATCGCCTTGTATTCATAAGCCATTACAGGACCAGCCGCCCTAGCCGCAGTAAAGCGGTCTAGGAAGGGATTAACCCCATTTGTATTTACTGTTGCATTTGTTGCTCCAATTAAACTTGGAGGCTGAAATTGTTGCATTGCCATTCTTTTTTCAACTCCTTTTGATAGGCTCACGCTATGAGCCTGTCTATGCTGACTAACTAGTAGTCTTTTATCATTGTTAGGATTCCTCGATAAACCATCTCTGAATCTGACTTAGCACTGACTATGTATTTGAAGCAGGGAATACCAGCATCATTGAGTTTCTGAAGGCCGGGTTTAAATGACTCAAAGATAGGATGATTCTCTATTTTACCATCATGAGGATACTTGTCTTTCCATAAATCATACTTGTTAGCCCACAAACCTACTGCTAGTGGAAAATCATGGTCTTGTTTTTTCTTCTTTCTACCACCAGTTTCCCAATATTTATTGCATATAGTATCCACTAAAAAAGTCCAACACAATTGTTGTTCAATGTCATAGTGTTTACTTAAGTGTCTATCATCAAACATGAATATAATGTATTTCACATGCCTACTACGCATATCTTTAACCCATTCACCCCAGTATACTGTCTGACCACCTATATCAGCCGTCTTTACAGTATGTGCATCGCCATCTATCTTTACGAATTTTCTACTTGCCCTATGTCTGCCTACTGTTCTCTTTGCTATTTCAGGAACTTCACCTCTAGTCATGAGTTGCTTATGCAGTGTAGTTTTCCCTGCTTGACTAGCACCATAGACACCGAAGTTGATAGCATGAAGACGATTATACAACTTGTTAATGGCTTCTACCATTAATATTGCAAACCCTGCCATTACCGACATGCTATCACCTCTTCAGTGAGTCGCATACGGTAGAGCATTAAAATGATTAAGAAGTTAATGGCCGCCCCAAAGGGAAGTAAGAAAATGCCAACCAACTTCATACAAGTTAATGCCCCAAAGGGAAATAGCATGTCCTACGAAGAAACTAGTCACGGCAGCAATGCCACCCCAAAGATAGAACCTAGCCCTTAGAAACCAAACGTCAGCAGAATGGGCTCTTTGTAAATCATATGCGAGAGTGGATTCATCCATCCCGAATAAGATTTCACTAACCATATTAATCACTCATTGAAACCTGTCAAGAAAGTAGGACTAACAGTTTGTGTCTCTTGAGTTTGTGGGAGATTAGGTAGAACACTGTCTCCGTAAACCATAGGCATTCCAAACTGTTGTTGGAAGTTTCTCATGGATTCCCTCACTCTCTTTCTGTTGTCCTCGTCTCTTGCCTTTCTGTTCCAATAAGCGTTAATCTGTCGTTGAAGTAGGAAATCCTCTATGTAATCGTTTAGTATTAAATCGAATAATGCCTTCAATATCATTATTCCACCTACTGTTAGAACTCCGAATATTACGGCTACTGGATAAGCACCATAGGCTGAAACGAAAGCCGTTCCGTATTGTGAGAAGAAGTAAACGTTAATTCCACTAACTGCCCCAACAAAAAGAACAGTCATTATTAGTCTTGTATCTGTATCTATACTTGGCATGAAAGCACCTCAAGCAAACTGTACTGAAACAGTTCCAGTTCCTGCCGCTATCTGTGCATAGATACCGTTAGCCACTAGAACACCATGCAGGTCTTGCTCAAGAGTCTGAGCAGTTCCACCTGCATGTAATTGCAGTCTTGCAACCTCCTTCTTACCCGTTGTAGTTGTATTGTTACTGTCCCAAATTTTGACAGTGAATAATGCATTTGCAGTTGATGTCGCATGAACACTCATTATCTTACATGTATGTCCTGCGACTACGGTTGAAGAGGATATAACTCCACTCCCTTGACAGGTAGTAGTCATCACTCATCCCCCGCACTTAATCTCTCTACCAAGTCTGCTTTCTTCCCATCTGTGGAAAGCCCTTTTTCTTCCAGTATAACTTTCAGTTCCTTGACTGTTAGTTCTGACCAATCAATGTCCAATGGTGCATCACCATCTTCTATTGGCTCTTCTACTGGTTCTTCTACTGGCTCTTCTACCTTTACCTCTTCTTTCTTTGGTGCTGGTGTCACAGCCTTTACCGCTTTAGCGGCTAGTGATTTCTTTGGGAATAATGCTGCGTGAACTGCTTTAGCATCTCCTTCTAACCCAAATTCTTCTCTAATTAAATCTAGAGTATGCTCACTCGCATCAAGTATTTCTTTTTCATCGTCTGAATTTAATTCCACTAACACTGCATCATCTCCAAGTAAACCTACTGCTATGCCAAGTGGCATAAAAGTATCTTCTTGTGCAGTTAATGCATATGAGACCCCTGCTCTTCTTAGCAGTATTGGCCCACTTATGTTGTGTTCTTTTAGTTTAACATTCGCCATCATAATCACCTATTTTTTTTGTTGGTAGTAACCCCTGCCCTGTTACGGGCAGAGGCCACTACTTTACGTCATCACTTAATTGTTATCTTAATCAAGCAGTCTTCAGGTTGGTGATTTTACCCTGTGCTTTGAAGAACGAACATCCGGTTTCTCCCATAGTTCGATACATTCCTTGGTTTCCAAGTTTGCCAACACCGAATGGGTTTCCGCTAGTGATACCATCCTCGAAGTATTGAGTAGGCTTCATCACAGATAGCCACAGATGGTCTGTGTCTAGTATGAGCAAGTCACTCATTGCAGTTGCTTGGGATGCCATACCGTTTGTTGCTGGCATGTCCTTTGTTGGGATAATTGGTATATCGTAGTATGTTGCAACTCTGAAACCAACTTCTTGACCCTTAACACCACGAACTCCGTTGTGTGTTGGAACAATCTCCTTTCTATCCATGAATCGCTCTTGGCTTTGTAGCAAGTCAGCAATCTTCTGAACAGTGTCGTATCCAGTTAGGATAACTTTCGGGTTTCCACCATTCTGACGGATTCTGCGAATCATGTCATTAAGTAGGCTTAGAGTTAGAACTCTAGCGTTACCGGAAGCATATCCTGCACCATAGTCAACTTCTGCATCCAAGAAGGAAGCAGTAGGGTCAGGTGTGACGCTATTACTAGCAACTGCGACAGTTCTCTCAGTTCCGAATAGTCTCTTAACTTCAGTATCTACTTGTGTTCCATTACCATCTGATGCACTGTTAGCCAGTAGGTTAGCAGTATACATAGCAGCAATCTCAGCAGCAGACGAAACTATCTTCATTAGAGAAGTGTAGTTTCTCTCGATGTTTGCAGCGTTTGCGTCACTGTACCTCTGAAGAGGCATTAGAAGCATTGACTGTTGTGTTTCAGCGTGATGCTTACCCATGTCTTCTCTTACGATTGCACGAATGTCACCGACACCATCATCGATAGCAGCAAGTTCCATACCAAGTTCAGAGAACTCGAACAAGTGAGCCACAGTCTTAGGGCTAATGTATAGTTTCTCATACTCAGGTGCAATTGCAGGGATATCAGTTCCTAGTGCAGCGTTCTCACCAACACCACCGATTTTATCAGCAGCAGGTGCAGCACTTCCAGTTGCTCCCGCACCAATTGCGAAAGCAGAACTTGAACCACCTTGAGGTCGGCTCTTTAGAACTCTCCAACCACTAGCAGTGTATGGTCTCTTTGCAAGCATGGACAAAGCGTTAACTTCTTGGTTAAGCATTGACCAAACTTTCTGTCCGTAAAGAACATTGTATAGGTCTCCCAATCCAGTAGCACCCGAAAACGGGTTGCTTGTTACATCATGGGGCGTTCCGAAACCACCTACGACACCAGCCGCCTTCAACACGGAGTTACCGTGTGGGCCAGCGTATCCGTATGTGGCTGCTTCTAGGTCTTTTATTGTGTTAATATATCCACTCATCTTAATTCACTCTCCTTGCAAGGTTATGTATATCTCCCCAAGACATTCCTGCTACATCTTCGTATGTAGTTGGGAAGCCTTCAGGCACTGACATTGCTACTTCAGTAGCCTTGCGAATTTCATCTTTTTCTGCGGTTAGAGCCTTGCGTAGTTCAGCAAACTCTTCCTTGAGAACAGATACCTCAGTTCGGGCATCGTATTCAGCCTTCTCTGCTAGAGATTTCTTCATATCCATCTCTTCAGCAAGTCTCGACTCGAACTGCTTTGAGAGGTTGTCGTATGCCAACTTCTCAAGTTGTTCAGCACGATATTGCTCGTATGCTTTCTCAACGTTCTCAGCAGATAAGTCGAGGGTAGTGAAGTCTGCTGACACTAGACCCTTGCTTATTGGTCCTAGTTGCCTTGGTGCAGCCGTAGGTCTTCCGCTACTGACAACTAGTTCGCCAGCCTCGTAATCCCTAGTGGAATCTTCGTCAAGAGCCTTTTCAGCAGTATCATCTGCATACTCAGCCATCTCTTCCTCATCATCCATCTTCTCATCTGTTGTTTCTTCCATCATTTCTTTTTCCATGTGTTCATCATCTTTTACAATTTCTTCGTTTTCAATCGCACCAGTTGCTTCTTGAACCTGCTTTAGCAGACCATTCAACTCCTCAAGTGCATTTTCCAATTTTTCTGACAAATTATCACCTCCATTTTCGTGTTTTAATATGTCGAATTTTGCTTCGGGGTTAATACCTTTTTCACAGATTGTTACTTCATGTAATTCAAGACTGTCAATCTCGTTGTATTCTCCGTATTCCTCCGATTTTCTTTGTTTCTTTGATATTGCTTGTCCACCTATACTGAAAGACCGTAGAGTTCCTTTTCTAATACCTCTTGAGATTTCTTTTGCTTTTTCTATGTCATCTCTCATTTTGATAACTACATAAAACCCAACGTTGTCCACACCTGTTTTGTGTAATACCCCGTTAGTATCTCGATATTGCTCTACTACCTCCCCTACCTGAACATTTGAATGGTTTGACATGACGTTTCGATAAGACTTTCTTTCCATGAATTCGGCTACTGCTTTTTCCAGTGCGTCAAGTGTAATCAAGTCATTTTGCTTGTCTACTACTTCTATTGATGCATAACCTGCTATTGTCAATTCTTCTGACTTAAGTATGGTAAATCCATCACTAGACTCTTGCTTAATCAAAACCTCCTGTTGTAACAACACTCTCAACACCTGAACCACTTACTATATCAAGTAAGCGATTCATTCATCATCAGGAGTTAATGCTTCAGGCAACTCTAAGTTGCGATACTTATCGTGTTTAATATTAACAACATCTTCGTTTTTATCCTTATCTAGCATCTTTTGTTGTTTACCAGTAAAGACAATCCAAGACTTCTTCTCCTTTAGAGGCACAACTCTGAAATGTATTCGTGACTGAAATTTATCTCCTTCCATTCTATATTCGTGATAGCCGTGTTTTTGAACTCCGAATATTAATTCCCCACTATCTAGAACTTTAGTGCTATCTATTTTATCAGACACCCTAGCAGGATACTTGCCTGATTTACCGAATAAGTCGTAGATATCTGTTGGTTCATCTATATCTATCAACCAAGCCATTCTGTCTTTGTCAGTTTCTATAATGAAGTCTATGTTCCCATCGTCTCTTTGTCTAACTTCAAACTTACCAGCAGCCTCTGAATCTTCAGTATCTTTTATTATAACTTCAGGTGAATTGTCGAACCTATTGCTAGATAGTTCAACATAGGCATCTTGATTCTTCATCCATTGTAATAGTTCTCTAGGTTGAAGAGAGAAAACCTCATCATAGGCATCCGATGCTTCTGCTCTAAGTTTTTCTTCTAAGTCATCAAAAGACATAGGTGAACCATTCTCATCTATGATATTTCTTATAATGACTCTTAACTTGGATTTTCTAGTTTTTATGAACTTAGATAACTGGTCTTTCATTTCTTCCATATTTACTATGGCATTCTTTTCCATTAGTTTATCTCCTTTGAGACCGTAAACAGTAAAACCCTCAACATCACTCTTGAAGATTATTTCTGCTTCTCCATGAATGTAATCTGTAACAAGGTATTTCTTTACTTTCTTGGAATCTTTAGCCTGTAATTCCGCTACCACTGCTAATGGATTCACTAGGCTTTTTGGTGTAGTAACTGGTTCTAAAATTCCTGATAGTGATTTCTTAGTCTTAGATGATAATTGTTCTAAAGTACGAATCTTGTCCGGCTCATCTACTTCAGGTAGTTCGATTAACTTGGCTGAATAAAGACTGAATCCCCCTTTCTTTTTATTCACCTCATCAACCTTTACTCGTATTATGCTACCGATGCCTACCTCTATCTTTGTATTCAGAGCCTTACCTACTGGGGCGTAGTCTTTGTCTTCATATTCGACAGATTTCATATCTCTCTTTTCTTCCGCAGTCAATGGCCCTGCACCCATTGTGTAAGAATACATCCCACTACCAGTTTTCTTCATATCTAGAACAATTACATCCAAGTCAACGAACTTCTTCCACTTAATCCACTTTGGATTCTTTTTCTTCCCAATGTAATAAGTTGATTCAATATCCTTTATGACAACACCTTCAGATGTTGGCATCTCCATTATCTTCTCAGCATAATCACCTACTTCTTTCATGGAGTCTGCAATTCTTGTATCTTTCTTAGAAGGAAATGCTAATGGCTCAGATGAATGTTGTGAGAATTGATAAAGCAGGATGTTGATTCTTTCTCTTAGAGGCTCATCAGTCAAATCCTTACCTTCATGTCTCATTATATCAAAAACATGCAGTCTTAATTTTCCACCATCTAGTTTCTTCTTGAAGACATGAGTGATTGTGTCTGCTCTGTGAAGAGCCTCATCACCATCGAATAACATTAGTTCTCCATCTAGGATACAATCACCGAAGGCTTTGTTTTCCATCTTTTCTACTTGGTCAGGACATTTATCTGTGATATCTTTCTCGTTATATGAGAATATTTTGACTTTATTATTGAACTTGTGAATCTGAACTCGCATACCATCATATTTTTCTTGAACCACATACTCCCCACTAAGACCCAGTATCTCCTTCATATCTTCTAGTTCAAAGATACGATACATTGGTTTATTTGGTATTAAAAAATCTACTTCTGCCTTTTCTTCATCAGATTTAGCGATATCTAAGTCTTTTAGATTATCCCACTGTTCTTTGCTATATCGACTTCGGTAAACTTCTTTGAGTAAGGATAATGCTTTGTCGAATTTACCCTTGACTCTCTTGGTATCCTTATCATCACCATAATGCTCAATGATGTATAGAGGAATATCATTGACCTCTATATCCAAACCGATTGAGTTCTGTGTTATCTCGTCCGGCTTTAGTTTAGCCTCTTCCCATGCTTTCTTTGGTAGTGTGTTAGCATGGCTTCTCAAGGCATAGTGAATGAATGAAGCGAATACTGCTTCATCTTCTAACAAGGTGTCCAATACCTTGTCACCTAGTTGTTTTGAAAATGGGTCACTTACCTCAGACGTTTCAAACCTCATTCTCTTTACGTCTTCATAGACCTTCTTTGCAATGGTTGATTCAGGGTCTGCTGCTCTATCATCAAAGAGGTCTTTCTCGTTTATCTTTTCTTTGAGTATTTCAGAAAACTTACCAAGCCCATCAAAGTTTTCTCTAATGTTTTTAATAGTGGATTTCCATTTCTTCCCATACTCTTTGGGATTTTCTTTAGCAGAAAGATAGGAGTATCTAACTCTCTCGAAAAAATCTAATACTCTTTTAGTAAGAGCCTCAGTTTCTTTCTCGAAAGATACACCTGAAGATTTCATTATACATCAAAACCTTCTCTCTATCCTTCATTCACTAAATCTGCATTACCCTCAATATTACTAGTTTTAGGGAGTTTCTCTTCAGCAGGGTTTTTCTTAGGTCTCTTTACTTTGACTTCTTCACCCATGACATCATCAGTATTTTCTATCCTACCAAGATGTCCTGCTTCCTGTATTATCTCTTTGGCTTTTTCAATAGCCAATTCTACTATTTTTTCTTCTCTAGTTACTTTTTCCGGCATTATCTTCCCTCCATTTTTTCTGTCATTTTACGAATCTCATCCCAAGACAAACTACCGCCATCGGGAACTTCAACGTTTGATATTGAAGGTGTTGGTGTATTACGCACAACAAATCCTGACTTCATCAATATATTGTCCTTGTTGTATACTGCTTTCTCCAAGGCATTAACCTTGTCCACTAGTTCTTTCATCAATAATAACATCTCATTGTTTTCTTCTTTCTTACTCATATTTTTCCTTCTCCTTTTAGTTTGAATGTAAGTATGCCATTGTCTGCGAATATTGCACCGTAGCCTTTGCCTTTGTATAGTTCCCTTGCTACTTCCATAGCCTTCTTCTCTGTCATTTTCAAGTCAGTGAGTTTAACATCTGCATAATCCATTTTCAGCCTACCTTGTCTTTCAATTATTGGGTCTGCCTTCTCTTTGAATAAGTCAACGTACTCAGGCCATGATAGATTGTCATTGACATTATCATTGAACTCTGATTCTCTAGGATTTCTTATTGGCGGTGCTTTTAGTATATCTTCCCAACTCATTCTAAATCACCCTTCTACCCATTCTATAAGTTTCTCAACAGGTTGATTTGGTTTCTCTCTAGCAGCCTTGTTTCGCTCTCGTATCATAGCCAGTAGTTCTGCTTCTTTATCCTCAGTTCTCTTAGCCGCTTCTTCATCCTGCCCTGTTGAATCCTTAGTTGAAATTCTTCTAGCCTTTCTTCTTTCTGCTTCCGCTTTCATTCTAGGTGTTACATTCATGAAATCAAGCATATCTTCAGGGTCTTCACCAAAGATGTCATTATGGTTTTTCTTTAGTGTATTTTTCCAACTCATCTAAATCACTCCTTTTTATCTGATGGTTTCCTGCTGACGTTCATAAATAAGAAAGGGTTCAGGTCTTTAGCCCAATCTTTAGTAGGTATACCTAATTCATCATAACAATGCTCACAAAGGGTTGCACTTTCTCCTTTCTTGCCCGAATGAAAATCTTGGGGCATAGACTCAACAGGATAAGATTCTCCATCTTTAATTCTATCTCCACATTCATCGCAAAATTCATCCGATTTTAATATCTCTTTCCAACTCATTCTTCATCACCTAACATTGGTAAACTCATTCCCTTGTGCCATTCTATTTCTTGAACTACTCTGAGTTTCACTTCTTCGCCCCCTTCGGGTACGCTACACTTCTGATTTGGTCATACAGTGTTTGATAGTCCTTGCGTAATTCCGCAGCACTTGCGAGTATGTCTAGATTCTTTTCTCTAAAAGATTTTACTTTCTTAGTGAGAACCTTATCTGTTTTAACTAAGTCAAGACTTTCTAGTTCTTCAATCAGATTTTCCAACTTGGTCATCTCATCTCCCATGTTCTTTGTTGGTTGAGTAATTTGTAGAAGTTTTTTGAGTTTTTTCTTTTTCTTAGGTTCTAGTTTCTCTAAAAAGTCAGACGCTTTCAGTATCTCCTGCCACGCCATCATATCCTCTCCTACTATGCCTCAGTTTATTTTGTTTTTGTGAATTCTTTCAATTTATCTTCTTCTAAGTCAACTACTATATCATCGTCATTAGGTATTTTAAATGTATATCCATCAATATCATCAACTAGTCTTTCCATAGTAGAGAATGTTAATTTTGCCATTGCTAAAACCTTATTGTCAATAACTTTAGGTTCAGTATCTTCAGGTTCAGCATCAGGGATGTTTACCTGAATCAAAGGATTATCTGCTACTAAAGATTGTAAATCAGAACCAATTTCTTGTATTGATATATCACTTAGAATTGAAACTACTCGACTAACATATGAAAAAGCCACTTCCAAATACTCAACTGAGAATTTTAAATTACCACTGAGTTTGTCAAAGATATTACTTTCTCTTCCAATATAGCCCATGTCTATAACATCTTCAAGCCCATCGAATCCCTTATCTTCTGCAACATCCTTGAAATCAGATACCTCAATTGCCATCTCAGTAAAGGTGTTCAACATGTTATTTCTTATTTTCTCGAAAGACTCAGATATTTTTTCAGTATCTTTCTCTTTCACTACTTCTATTGCTTCTTGTAACTTATCCTTTGACTCACTGAAATCCATTATATTATCCACGATATCCTCTACATAACTCAGAACTTCCGTGTACTTCTTTTCACTGATACCACCACCAGTAGTCGATAGACCCGGAATTTCTCGTATAAGCATAAGGTAAAGGTTATCCGCATCTTTATTGTTATATTTTATGATTTCAATTATAGATTCATTCTTCTCATCTTTGTCCTTAGTATATCTAGCAAATGCAGGAAAGTATCTTCCTCCGAATTTCTTTCTTAACTTGTTAAATCCACTTTTCTTGGATAGCCCTCTGACTAATGATGTTATGTCATTTATTCTATCAGAAAAGATATCTAAGAATTTTCTTAGGATGGGTCGCATTTTAGAGTCTGATAAATTAGAGTTCTTTGAGTATATGTCTAATATCCTTATTAGTACCTCAGTGTCTTTTAGATTTTTATCTGCAACACGGTCTAACAACTGAGGGATAGTTTCTACTTTTGGTTCATCCACAGACTCATCTTCTTTCCGAAGTATATCCATGAACGAATTATCCATCTTAATCATCCCCAAGGATTGTTTGGTGTTTTAGGTTTTCTTTTCTTAGGTAGCAGGATAGCATCAGGTATGTCTGCCGAATTAGGCGACTTCTTCTCAACCGTATTAGGGTCTACACCACCAACTGACAAATCTCTATTTGCAGTTGATTTATTGTTATGATGAGCATATTGCTCTGCTCTTGCATTCGCTAGTTCTCTTTCTAATTGTCTTACACTTTTCTTTTCTTCTGTCATTTTATTCACCGTCTATTTCTTGTTCTTCTTCAGCAAGAGCAGGGTCAATTGGATGTTCCCTTGCTTCTTCCATATCCTTTGCAGGTTTTATCTCACTGCCAGTAGTGCCACCCATATCCATCATTTCATTCTTTATTACATTCCACCATTTCATATTATCACCATTTTACTTTATCTGCCCAGTATGCAGCAGAGGTCTTCCCTCTCTTGATGTTCTTAGCATGACGAGCCTTGAACGAAGCCCTCTTCTTTTTTCTCTTTCCCTTTGGGTTCTTCTCGGTTACTGTATCAGCACCTTGTTCTCCAAATCGAATAGTCTTGACCTTCTTGCCATCTCTGACAACAACTACATGAGATTTCTTAGGATGTTTAGGAGTTCTTTTGGGTTTACTGAAACCACTAACACCTGCTCTCTCCAAGGCAGGATGTTTCTTCCTTTTCTTCAGAACAGTGAACCAACTCATCTTGTTCCTCTCCTTCTCTTGTAATCCTTGCAAGCGGAACATGTCGGCCTACATCGTTGCTTAGTTCCTTTAGATGCATCCTTTCTTCCACAAGGTTTAGTTCCGGGTTCATCGTCTTCACATGACTGGCAGGAAACCCAACCTTTCTGACCATCTCCACCTCTTCTTGAAAACCAACCATGAAGCCCCTCTTCCTTTTCTCTAGCAAAGTTATCCCCACCTTTCTTAACTGAGTTTCCCCAATTCTTAGCACCTACTTTTCTGCACTGTACTAATGCTCCTGAAGCATAAGCAGAAGGCCACTTCTTGTATCTGCTTCTGACCTTATGGTAGCAAGCATCTTTCTCTTTCTTTAATTCCTCAAACCAAAGAGTCATGCTTTTCCCTCCAAATACTTCCTAATTCTTTTATCCGTCTCTGCATTACGCTTCTCTGTTTCTTCTTTCCATTTCTTAACTATCGTAAGCAGGTCGCTCAACCTACCCGCCTCTCTGTTCTTTTATCCACGTTCTGATTACCCGCATCTTCGGGAAGACCTGTGAATCTTTTATCCGGTCCTGTACTACTACTAGGCTTGTTTCTAGTTGCAGGTGGGTTTTCCTGTGGTGTGCTTGCACCTAGCAGTTGTTGCTCTTGTAACTGTCCTAACTGACTTGCATCTATGTCTGTTCCAGCATACGGGTCAACCTCAAACTGTTCTTCGCCCTCTTGTGCTGGTCCTTGTTGCTCAGGTTTGGGGTCAGGTTTCTTGTAGGTAAATCTACCTTCATCATCCATATCAACCTCAAACCCTAGATTCTTTATCGAACCTGCAATTGTGACTTCGATTTCTTTCTTCCTTAGTTTGGCAATTTCATCCTCTTCCTCTGATGGTGGAAGTTTTAGCACCCAATCTGTAATACCAAACTCTTCTGTCATAAATGGGAATACATAATTATTCCAAATAGTCTGTGCCATTTCTACTGCTCTATTAGTTACAAGTATCTGCATACCCTCATTGTTCAATCCACCATTTGCAGAGTTGTCTGCCATGAAAATTTTACTTACTCCATAGAATGCAGAGATTCTATCTCTCAAGTCTTCCTTGACTTGTATGTAATCCATCTCCTTGATACTGTCCATGAAATTGACCCATTCAACAGAGCCTTTACCGCCTTCTGATTCTATACCCATAACTGGGATGAAGTGTGGGTCTGTTTCCATTTTTTCTTTCACCCCACGCCAAAACGACTTCATGGATTCCATGTTTCTAGTTTGAACTGCGAGTATTCCTCTTGGCTTCCTAGCCTTGGTGTATGCCGAGTTGACATAATTCTCCATCGCTATCAGTGTGGTAATGTGATTCCATAATGTCATGACAGGAGACCTACCATACAATCTAGAGGGTGAGTATTTGCTGAAGTGTAGAACTTCTCCTTCAATGAATGCCTGTTCCTTTCCGTTTGCTCGGTTTACATAGTGAACAGGATGAAGGTCAGAACCACATAGGTCACATCTTGCGGAAGAGTCTTTCGTGATTTGGTCACGGTGAGTCAGACAAGTATATCCTTCATGTCCTCTCTCTCCATTATCATCTGCATATATGTGCATACTAACAGGGTCTCCACGATAGACTTCCTTGATTCGATGCATACGAATATCTCCGTTCCCATCCACATAGTATTCCTTGACCATTACTAGATATGCATCATCCATAATGTTCAAGTCATCTTCAAGTTCTTTGAGAACATCAATGAACAACTGCTCTGACTTGTTTACATAACCGTCTAAGAGTTTGTGAATGTACTTGAGTTGGTCTCTATTAGGTTTGACCAAGTTAGTGCTACCACACTCTACACACTCTAACGTTGGTTGTTTGTGTTCTCTCCCACAATCTCCACATCGAGCAGTGAATTTCTCTTCCCAAGTGTAGCCTCTTCTGAATATCTCATTCTTCAACTGCGTCACACATGTTCTAGTAATAACGGATTGAAATGCTACATGATAGACAACAGGGCCAGTTATCAGATAAGATGTATCTTTCTCTTGAATGCCCGGATTGTATATCGTTCTGTCTTCAGGTTTAGGCGTTGTCCTCCGAGTTAATCTTTGGAACAACGAGGGTTTCTTTTCTTCTACCATTTTTACTCCTCCTTATCCTTTACTTTATGTTCAAATAAATAATCAGATGCGTCATCAACAGATTCCCACTCTTCTTCTTCTAAATCATGTTCCTCTACAATTTCTTCTAACTCATCTATGGCATCATCTACCGAATTTTCTTTCAGTATTGACTCCAACTTATCCATCTCTTTTGATTTGTCATTGTCATAGTATTTAGCAACACTATCAATGTCAATTTCATACTTGCCGAAATCATAGTTCTTATCGTCTTTATGGTTCTCATATTTCATAAGTTTGAACAGTTCTACTTTCCTAGCCTTGTACCAATTGGCTTTTTTATGACTTTTCTTCATTCTCATTAGTTCTAGAAGTATGTCTGCATTCTTCCTCTTAAGTTTGAAATGCGGCAGACACTTGTTTAGAAGTTCTGTTACTTCAGCCTGTGAATAGAAATTAAGTCTGTTAATTGGTTTAGTGTCTTGTGGGGATTTTTGGTCTAAATGTAGCCTTCCTATACCTAGAGACTTCTTCATCTCCAACATGAAAGCCTTGCCTCTATCTCCGGTTGCAACTAATCCGACTCTAGGATTATGGTTCTTGTCCATTGTAATATACCCATCAGAATCAATGAATGCAGCAGTATAAGCGTAGATATCTTTCTTGATATCATCACTCATTTTATACAATGCACCATTGACGTTTGTTATATTCTCTGACTTAGCCATTTTAGAAATTATAGCAGGTGAAGTTTTCCTAGCAATATTAGCAGGAAGCCTATCATAGATTTGTCTAGAAGAAACTCCTTGTTCCTCACACACAAGTCTCATGATATGTCTTTTCAGTATTTCTTTAGGTCCAATATTAACCATATACTTATTCAAAGTATTTCTAAAGTCTCTCTTGTGTGTGGACATTCCTTTAGTCAATCTTGCATATTCAACATTGAATGGCATACCATTTCTCTCAAGTTTATCTTCCCAATACTTGCAAAGTATATCGATTATATCTCTCCTAGTATCTGCATCCTTTACCATTGAAAGTTTGATTATCTTCTCCTCGTTGTATGACATGTCTCTCAATGCTGGCTTATATTTTCTCAACCAGTATATTTTGTCTATGCTTTTGTCTAAATGGTCTGAGTATGAAGTAATTATGTTCGATATCGATTTAGTTACTGCTATTTTTTCCTGACCTTTCAAAGTCCTACGATAATCCCTCAGTTCTTTGATTAATGCTGGAACGTCTTTTCCTTCTATCTCATATTTCTTTAAATCAGTAGAAAGATGTTTTTGTGCATCGCTTAATGTTAATCTGTGTTCCTCTGCAAACTTCTTCGCTATGTCAGTATGACTAGAGAGTGGTTGTTCTGACAACCAAGCGTTTTTCATACCGTCAGTGATTCTTCTTCTTTCTTCGGCGAGGGCTTCTTCTTGGTCAGCGAGTTCTGCTGCTTCCCTGAGTTCGTCTCCCTTTTCTCCCATGATTACACCTCAAAAATTCAAGCCGAGTATCCCCGACACACTACTCCGAACAGTAGAAGGTTCATCAAAGATGTCCAAGTCATCTAGTAAAATGAACTGTTCTCCTGTTCCTTGTGAAGCGGCATTTGCAAGTGCCAAACTCATAACTAAGTCGTCATGAGCCCCAACTCCCTCAAATCTTCCTGACGAGGTTATTGAGAACATGGATAACTCCTCAACCAAAGCCCCAGTAAGTCTTCGGCTTGCGTTATCACCATAAGGCATTATTATCTTCTGATTCTCAATGTTCATTTGAAGATTTAGAATTATCTCCTGTTTCTTCTTCCTAGTAGTATTGAAGTCCCTGACATTCAAATCTGTCATACTCTTCAATTCTTGAGTGAAAGCCTTTGCGAAAGTGTTGGTCTCAAAGAGAATCTCCTCCGGCTCAAACACTTTACCAATCAAACGTATCTTCTCTATGTTCTCCCTAAATTGTATATTTTTTGCTCGGTCAACATGAACAATTGCTTTGTTCTGCTCATCATCAACTTCTAGAACAGTGATTACGTTATAGTCACCATCAGTCGAGATAGCAGGGTCAACACCGACATAGTATCTGTAACCCTTGTCTTTTCTGTTTCCGAGTTTCAGAACATATTCCTTGTTCTTACATTTCTCGATAAACTCAGGATTAAACAGTGCAGTACCAGTAGAGATTGGAACACATAGATATTCTCTTGTAAACTTAAGAGAACCTATCTCAGCCTTTCTTTGCATAAGAGCATCGAAATCCCAACGTTCAGGCCAAAGAGGTTCATTCAATGCATTGAGACATGGGTATTTTGTAACAGTGTATGCTTCATTGTCTTCTAACTGTGCGAATATGTCAGTGTAAGTAAATGGTGTTCCAATCATTCTCAACTTGGATGTGTGATGCAGAGTAGGAATCATATCACCGAAGAACCAGTCAGTAACTCTCTGAATACCAGCAAGACTGAACTCCTTCAAAGGGTCGTCAATAATAATCTCCTGTGGGTGAAGCCCACGAATCTGAGAACCAACGGAACGCTCTAGAATCGCATTACCATTGGTTAACTGAATGTTTCCTATTGCCCATCCACGACTAGGCTTGAATTTTTTTAATGCTGGATGATTGAAGTATCTGTCAATTTCCCTCATATGAACTAATGTCTGTTTTTGGTTAGAGGATATGTAGAGCATCTGATATGGTGGCTCTTGAAATATTAAATTCCAAACCACCCAACAGTGCATAAAAACTGACTTTCCGTGGTCTCTTGAACAGATGATAACAGTTCTATCTGTCTTTTCCATTCCCTCTAACCATTCTTCCATATACGGTGGGAACATCATTCCTAATACATTCTTGAAGAAATATGGAAAGGAAGTTTTTGATAACTCCATATCCATAGACGACATGAAATCTAAATCATCCATGCTCATTAGAAATCCCCCTTGTATAGAATCGACCAAGCCTTTGCCATAGGTTTAGAGCCGACAGGATACAACATCCAGTTATCTCCGTATCTCTTTCTATGATATTCTAACACTTCAGACGGAATTGCACTTTTGTCTTTCTCGCTTATCTCCGAGTCTTCAGGTGAGTCAACCCAACCAGTTCTTGCCCACTTGCTCTTCCAGTCTCCTGAACCCATTGTCTTAGTATTCATAGCAACAAGTGCTGGTTTGTTCGCTGATGCATACTTATCATTTCTCTTTCTAATGAGTTTGTTCGCTATCCCCTTACCACGATAGTCTTGATGGACACTGACTCCTGCACTTACCATGAACTTTCCATTGTCTTCAAATCCACCAAACCCTACTGGCTTATCTCCATCAAAGGCCATGAAGTATACGGGGTTGGTACTAGAGTATTTGTTACCACCCCAAACGCTTCTAGGTCTGAAGCCATTTGGTTTAGGCCAATCTTTGCCATCACCATGAAACTTCTTCAACAGGTCTAGCATTTGGTCTTCCGAATACAAACCTGAACCAATACTTACCATTCTATCACCTGTGTATTGCTTTGAGGTAATAGACCCCCTCTCTCGATATGCCATATTTTTGACTTATGTTCGCCATTGAATCTAGTTCCTTCACGATTCCTTCTACTTCCATAGCAGTCAAATCAGTGTTAAAATTAGACTTCATAATAGATAGAGTATTCTGCATATCTTCATAATTGTCAACGGAACTTATACCGAAGTATAGGGGTTTATTCATCATCTTTCTAATATTGTCGTGTGCATTTAAGAAGTTTATTTCTAGTTCTGACTTCCTAATTACATCCAACTTATCTTCTATGTTCTTGATATCACTGATGATGCTAACATAGCCACTTCCTAATTTAGAATATTTTTCTTTGCTGGATGTTATGTGATAGTACAATGCTGCGAATGGGAAGATGTTGTTTTTCTTCTTCTCATATTCTTCGCTCCATTCCTTTAATTTCTTCTTACCACTAACACCGAACTCAAGGTCTTCAGTTTCTATACTGTTCTTTTTCAGTATCTTGTAGGCCATATTACCAAACTCCATACTAACTGCTTCAGAATCATCTCCCTCAAACGCATCGTCAACTGCTCTAGCAGCATCTTCGGCTAAGGATAGGAATCGTGTAACTGACTGCTTAGTAACATTTGTAGAAAGTCTCTTCAAGAATGTAATTAGAAGTCTTAAATCGGCTTCATCTAAAATTACTCCACCCGGATTTTTTTCACTCATCTGTAAACCTAACATTGTAATGAATGCGTTTTTCTTCATTCTCCCTCTTGATAATACGGACAGTGTTTGGGTTTCCACCCACTCAAACTTTCTAGCAAGAGGCTTTGCATCAGATGTTGCAGGTTCTAAGTAATATTTCTTTACGGCATCTAATAAATTATTAAACTCCTTTTCCAAGTTAACCTGAACCTTAACGGTAACGGTTTCGTCTCCATCCTGTTTCTCTTCCTCTATCTCTACATTGACCTTGCCAAGTTCAGGAAGTTTAGTTCTGAATAGACCCTTAGATGGAAGAGAAACTCCCTTCCCTTCTGTAATGACTTCAAATTTCTTACCTGTTTTTGGGTCTGCTGGTTCTCGATGCCCAAAGTCAACACCAGTTCCAAGAGGTCTCTCTGATTCTGAACCTGCTGAAATGAACTGAGATAGATTAGTTAGATATTCTCTTATGTACTTAGTATTCACAGGATTATCAGATTTATATCCGGGTACTGTGTCCATGACATTCTCTTGGTGTGGAAGATAAAAATCACCTTCGCTTATCACAGTTTTCATATCAATTTCATTGATGTATTTTTTGAGTTCTCTCAGTGTACTGTTGTCTAAGTCTAATCTGATAGCAGTCTTTTTTGCTCTGTTCATAAGACTCTTCATTTCTCCTGCAATGGAAGGTGAAACATTGAATCCTGATTGACCCATCTTATAGGCATAAGCATAAAGCGGGTCTACACTCAAAGATATAATTTGAGTGTCAACTAATTCTGCAAACGCTTTGATTCTCTCTTGTTCTGCTTCATAGTCACGAACTTCTTCACCCATCTCAGCAGCCGCTCTTTGGTCTATCTCAGCCACTTGTCCACCGCCTGATTCATTAGATAATCTATATCCAGTTGCTTCTTTCATGTGGTATGTTTCTCTCAAGTCAGGAAGACTCTTTGTTTTAGTCAAGAATTCATCTAGAATCTCAAGAGTCTTAGTCTTCCCATCTACGGTAGTCAACAAAGTAGAAGGATATTTGAATACATATTTTAATTGTTCAGCAGAAACCTCAGTAAATTTCTCTATATACTCAGCGAGTTCAGGGTCTACAATGTCTGAAGTCTTCGGATAACTCTTCTTAAATGCAGATATTAACCTATTGTGAGACTTAGCAAGGTTTTCATATTCACCATCTACCTCTTCCCAATAGTCGTATATCTTTCTTCGATTTTTTGTTAGCCTTAAGTCTCCTTTAGAAATCAAATCTTGAAGCACATCACTAGGTTGTTCCAAACTTTCTTTATCGGAATCCAGCCTCAAAACCTTCTCCAATAATTCTATGAAAGGTTCTACCTTTGCCTTCATATAGTCAGGTTGTTTCCTAAATATTTCCAATGCTTCTTTCTTATCCCTGTTAGTTGCATCAGAATCTATGATTAATTTTTCACCCTTAACCCTATCCAACCTACCACTAGTAATATCTCTATTAGTTGCACTGTCTGTGAATATCGACAAACCTCTATTCAACTCTCTTCTTAATTCCTTATTACTAACAGTGCCGCCACCGACTCTTTTTCCTGTTGAACCAGTCATTTTCTTCTCATACTTGTCCATGAACTGCCGAAGCATTTCTTTCTGTAATTCTTCAGGTATGTATGTGAATCCCTCATACTTTGATTCTATCTTATCCAGTATTTTTTGTCCTGCCTCAGTATTAGTTAACACAGTTAGATATGATTGTAGTCTTATATTTCCAGCATCATCTTTAGTTAGAATAGGAGCATCTATGTCTTTTGCCTTCGGTGATTCTACGGATATTCTCTCTCCGACTTCCCTCTGTTCAAGAAAATTAATCAAAAGACTGGCATCAGATGCCTTGAGACTATTACGATAATTCTTTGATTCCTTCCTACTACCTAAAAGACGAACAAGACCTTGATTACCTTCAGTCATCAATGCGTTAAATTCCTCACTCATCTTAATCCCTTATCCTTAATATTTTCTTGATGTATAGATATGGTTCAAGATATTCCATGTTTGAACTTCCTCTATCGAATTTCAAATTTTCTTTCATTCCTTCAGACAATACTAATTTCATATTGTCCTCTACTCTTGTAATAAAACTTGTTCTGATGTTCTCGTAGTCTTTCCTGACTTCATCCAAGAACTCATCTCTTCTCTCTACCATTTCAGAACTACCTTCTTCCATATCTTTGATATCGCTGAAATAATCTTCAATCTCATAATCAGAAAATGAGCCATTAACTAAGTCGGACAACATCGATAGAATAATGACAATGTTGGCAGGAGTCGCCTTAGTTCCTATTTCCATACCCATTATATTCGACCTAGTGAAATCACTACCACTGAAGGGATGTTCGCCTGATGTTTCTTGAACTGCACTTGGAAACTTATTCTTGTCTTCTTCAGAAGCAGTTCCATCAATCAATCTGTTGGCAATTTCCAGCAACATCTCCTTCTGCTCATTGAATTCCTCTCTAGATAGTTTAACTCCAAGAGCATCATTAACATCACCAAGATTGTTACTCTTGATATCATCCAATAACATCGAATAAGTCTCTCCTTCCTTAGACTCACCCCTTCTTTCTCTCTGCATTTCAACCATAGCATCAGAGAATTCCTTCATCTCCTTGGGATATAGTTCCTTTAATTCTTCAAGAAATGCAGCACTACTTTGTTTCTTAGCCCTTTCAAGACGAGGTAGAGCCACATCTGCATCATCACCAATTGGTTCTAAATCAAATGCTGCCTTCAATCTCTCAGAAATTTCAACTCTACTTGTTTTACCTGTTTTCAATCTGTCCATGAGATAACTGTCTATGTTAGATGAACGAACAGAACCTCCCTTTAGCATAGCGGAAGTATTGAACGACTTGTTATCTAAAACAAACTCGATAGCGGGATGTAGACCTCTAGATGAGTGGAAAATAAAATTCATGAGTTGTTTCTTACCACCTCTTGAACTTGGAGAATCTATGTATTTGTTCTTAGCCGAATTGCTCATGTTTAAATTCAGAACATACTTCACATATTTCTTGACTCTATCAGGAGATATAGGGGCAGTGTATTCGTAACTATCGAAAGTCTTCGCACCATCATGGAGAAGAACGTTCACGCCTTCCTCCTCATCCGTTCCTGAAGATGCTTCCTTGAGTTTCTTCCTGTATGTCTTGTCCTTTGTTATGAAGTCTCTAAATCTAGTTTTAGCCATTCTTGGTTCTACTGCTTCTAACAGTTCTTTGATTTTCTTGTTATCAATGAATTCTTTGAATTTTTCAACAGAGTCTATTTCTCGGATATTGCCTTGACTAGTTTTCTTTGCCTTACCTATGCTATCTAATCTCTTACTCATGTCTGCTGCTCTTGCACCTAACATTTCCTTTAGAGACTTGAAAGTATTTTGATTAGTTGTTATTGTGTCTTCAGTGATTAGTTTCTTAACAAACTCAAGGTCTCTCATGAAGTAGTTGTTTTTACTTTCTACTAACTTAGACATCTCAGGGTCTGCTAGGAACTCCTTCAGATTGTCATCACTCATTGCAGCGTTGAGAATCTTAGCCCTTCGACTTTTATTCCATCTCACTGACGGTAGA
>Ga0209232_1000118_pt1 | contig 48444 bp, 40 predicted proteins | sample ETNvirenome_2_60_FD_184066 | JGI IMG/M metagenome (GOLD analysis project Ga0209232, IMG submission 184066) | Marine viral communities from the Pacific Ocean - ETNP_2_60 (SPAdes) (version 2) | ecosystem: Environmental > Aquatic > Marine > Oceanic | place: Pacific Ocean | collected 2013-06-22 | reverse complement strand
AGGCGGCGCGCATCGACGGCGCCAGCGAGGGCCAGATTTTGCGCCGCATCGTGCTGCCGATCCTGACCCCGATCATCGTCACGCTGGCGCTGTTCGTGTTCCTCGGCAGCTGGAACGATTTCATGTGGCCGCTGATCGTCCTCGCCGACCAGAATCTCTACACCCTGCCGGTCGCTCTCGCCGCGATGAGCCGCGAGCATGTCCAGGACAACGAGCTGATGATGGCGGGCGCGGTCGTGACGACGCTGCCGGTCCTCATCCTCTTCCTCGCGCTCCAGCGCTTCTATCTGAGCGGCTTGCTCACCGGGAGCGTCAAGGGATGATCTTTTCAACCAAGGACAAGCGAATGACATACTGGACCGCGGCGCTGCTGGGCCTTGCCCTGACCGCCGCCCCCGCGCACGCAAGGACGAAAATGCCCCCCATGGTCGAGGGGCAGACGCCCCAGTCGGCGATCGAGCCCGGCAGCTATCCCTTTCAGCTGTTCCTGCCGAAGGGCTATCTGGCCGACAAGGACAAGGCCTGGCCGCTGCTCATTTTCCTGCACGGCTCGGGCGAGCGCGGCGACGATGTTGCCAAGGTCAAGGTCCACGGCCCGCCCAAGGTTGCCGACCGCGATCCCGCCTTTCCGTTCCTCACCGTCTCGCCGCTGCTCGGCGCCGATCAGGACTGGGAGATCGACAGGCTCGACCGGCTGGTCGACCATATCGCCAAAACCTATCGCGTCGATCCGGCGCGCGTCTATCTGACCGGGCTCAGCCGCGGCGGCCATGCGAGCTGGCGCTGGGCGATTGCCCAGCCGCGGCGCTTTGCCGCAGTCGCGCCGGTCGCCGGCCGCGGCGATCCCGGCGGCGCGTGCCGATTGATGGACCTGCCCGTCTGGGCCTTTCACGGCGACCGCGACGATGTCGTCATTCCCGAAGGCAGCTTTACCATGGCGCGCGCGATCCGCGGCTGCGGCGGCCGCAAGGCCCGCCTGACCATCTATCCCGATCTCGGCCACAACAGCTGGGACCCCGCCTATGACGACCCGGCGCTCTACGCCTGGCTACTCGAACACCGCCTCCCCACCCCAATGCCTGCCAAGGACAAGAAATGACCCAGACTGTTTTCCCCGACAATTTCCTGTGGGGCGCGGCAACCGCCGCCTATCAGATCGAGGGATCGCCGCTCGCCGACGGTGCGGGCGCCAGCATCTGGCAGCGGTTCAGTCACGATCCGCGCCTGATGGCGGTCAAGGGCGACACCGGCGATATCGCCTGCGATCATTATAACCGGATGCCCGCCGACGTCGCGCTGATGAAAGAACTGGGGCTCAAGGCCTATCGTTTCAGCGTCAACTGGGGCCGTGTGCTGCCCGAAGGGATCGGGCGGGTGAACGAACCCGGCCTCGATTTTTATGAGCGGCTCGTCGATGAATTGCTGAAGCACGATATCGAACCGCTGCTGACCCTCCACCATTGGGATTTGCCCGCCGCGCTCGACGACAAGGGCGGCTGGCTCAACCGCGACAGCGCCGACTGGTTCGCGGAGTACGGCTCGGTGATGTACCGCCGCCTCGACGGCCGCGTGAAGAAATGGGTGACGCTGAACGAACCGTGGGTGATCACCGACGGCGGCTATCTCCACGGCGCGCTTGCCCCCGGTCACCGCAATCTTTTTGAAACCCCGATCGCCAGCCACAATCTGATGCGCGCGCACGGTCGGGCGGTGCAGGCCTATCGCAGCGACGGCGCGCACGAAATCGGGTTGGTCGTCAACATCGAGCCCAAATATCCGGCGAGCGACAGCGCCGAGGACATCGCCGCGACCGCGCGCGCGCACGCCTATATGAACCGCCAATATCTCGACCCGGCGCTGAAGGGGGCATACCCGGAAGAACTCGCCGAGGTGTTTGGCGAAGCCTGGCAGGACTGGTCTGCCGAGGATCTGAAAGACATCTGCCAGCCGGTCGATTTCATCGGGATCAACTATTATACCCGCAACGTGGTGAAGGCTGACCCGAACCAGTGGCCGGTCGGCGCCTCGCCGGTCAAACAAGTCGCGACCCACACCACGACCGAGTGGGAGGTTTATCCCCCCGCGCTGACCGACATGCTGGTCTGGTTCCGCGACACCTATGGCAACATCCCCGTCTATATCACCGAGAACGGCGCCGCTTTTTACGATCCGCCGACCGCCGGTCCCGATGGAATCGACGACCCGCTGCGCTGCGATTACCTGCGCACCCACATCGCGGCGATCGGCGATGCGATCAAACAGGGCGTCGATGTGCGCGGCTATATGGCGTGGTCGCTGCTCGACAATCTCGAATGGTCGTTGGGCTTTTCCAAGCGTTTCGGCATCGTCCATGTCGATTATCAAACGCAGGTTCGCACCCCCAAGCGCAGCGCGCGATTCTATAGCAGCGTGATCGCGGCGAACGGCGGCAACCTCGGATGAGGTTGCTGTTGATCCTGCTGGCGGCACTGTTCGCGCTGCCCGCGGCGGCGAAGGAACGCGCCGACCGCTACAGCGCGATGACATACAATATCCGGCTCGACATCGCGTCGGACGGCGACAATGCTTGGCCGCACCGGCGCACCGCGCTGACCGGCCTGGTCGCTTATTTTGCTCCCGATCTGGTCGGGATGCAGGAGGTGTTGCTGCACCAGAAACAGGCGGTCGAGGCCGACCTGCCCGGCTATCAATTCGTCGGGGTGGCGCGCGATGACGGCCGGGACAAGGGCGAGTTTTCGCCGCTCGGTTTCCGCCGCGACCGGTTCGCGCTGGTTGCATCGGGCACCTTCTGGTTGTCGCCGACGCCCGCAGTTCCCGGCAAAGGCTGGGACGCTGCTTACCCGCGCGTCGCGAGTTGGGCGCGGCTGAGGGACAAGGCCGCAAAGCGCAACCTGCTCGTCGTCAACACGCATATGGACCATGTCGGCCAGGTCGCGCGGCTGGAAAGCGCCCGCCAAATCCGGCGCTGGCTCAGCGACAATCGCAAGGTCGGCGAGACATTGGTGCTGATGGGCGATTTCAACAGCCCGACCGACAGTCCCGCTTATGCGGCGATCGTCGAACCCGGCGCGGCGGCACTGCGCGATACGCTGACGATCAGCCGCACGCCGCATTTCGGGCCGCTCGGCACCTTTACCGCGTTCAAGATCGACCAGGTCGCGCCCAGCCCGATCGACCATATTTTCGTGAGTGACGACGTCGCGGTGCTGCGCCACGCGACGCTGACCCAGCAGACCGGCGGCAAACTACCGTCGGACCATTATCCGGTGCTGACCGACCTGTGCGTCGGCAAGGGTTGCTGATTATTCGGCGGCTGCCGTTTCGAGCCAGCCGCCGGTAAAGCCGATGCGTTTCAGACCGCGGACGATGTGCGGGTTCTTGCGCATAACCTTCCACACGAAACCGCTGCGGTGATTTTCCATCATCGCCAGGATCGGTCCCTGGTCGATGCCCAGATGATCGCCCGCGACCCAGCCATGAACCGGATCGACCGTGCCGCTGCGCGACGCTGCATCGGTAAAGGTAAAGCTGGGGTTGAACGCATCCTTGAAACCGTAACGTGTATAGAGTTTGGCCCCATATTGGCTCCGCATCGCCATCAGCGCCGGAATCGTCACCTCGGGCGCGAAAGGGATCGAGCCGCCCGCCGCGGTCGGAACAATCGTCCCGTCATCGACGACGCGGATCGCGCTGGCGCCCCGCGCCATATAGCCGTTGAAGTCGCGCGCGGCGCCGTTCACGCTATATTTGCCCTGTGCATATCCCGGCCCGTCCGACGCGGTCCAGCCCCAGATGTCGGCACTATAGCCAGCCCATTTGTTCGGATTGTCGGCGCCGTAGGCGCGCTGCGCCAGCGTCGCGCGGCGGCTGTTCTCGAAATAATCGATGCCCTTGCCGCGCATGAAGGCATCGCGAATACCGCGGAAGTCGATCCACACATGGCTGTATTGGTGCCCGAACAACGGCTCGAACTGCAAATGCTCCTGCCCGTAATAGGTGCCCCAGTCCTTTTCGAGATGAGCGGCCCAGCCCTTGTCCCACGCGTCCTTGCCCACCGGATGCGTCGGCGATCCGAGCGCCAGCACATAGACCAGCATACCCTCATTATACCCGACCCAATCGTGCGTCTCGAAACCCTTCTCGGGCTTCCAGCCCATCGTGATGCCATGCGACCCTGCCAAGTTGCGCGCCTGCGTCCCGGTGTTCGTGCGCTGGACAAAGGTCCAGTCGACGCGGGTGTAGATTTTCTCAGCCAGATCGCGAATCTCGGCCTCGACCGGGTCATTGCGGTCGTAATAGCTTTGCGCAAACAGCGCGCCGCCCAGGAACAGGCTGGTGTCCACCGTCGACAGCTCGTTGGTCTTGTACCGCGTGCCGTCGTCATTCTGCAGGAAATGATAGAAAAAGCCCTTATAGCCCGTGTTGCCCGCGGCCTCGGGCCCCTGCGGCGCGGTCCAGTAAAAGCGGAGGCAATCGCGCGTCCGCAACGCCGCCTCGGCGCGCGTCACATAGCCGCGTTCGGCGCCGATGCCATAGGCGGTCAGCGCAAAGCCGGTCGCGGCGATCGACGAAAAGGGATTGCTGGGCCAACGATCGGGCGCCAGGCAGCGCCGGGTGTCGGTGGTGTCCCAGAAATAGCGGAAGGTCCGCTCGGTCAATTCTTCCGAAAACGCCGCTTCGCTGATCGGCGCCAGCGCGGGCGGCGACGCCGCAACCGTGGTGGGCACAGGGGTGGCGGTGCAAGCGGCGGTCAGCGCCACCAACGGCAGGGCCAGCGCCCCGATCCGGAACGACATTCGATACTCCAAAAATCAGGCGTCCGACCCACGGGAGGGGGGTGCGGGCCGGACGCCTAGTTCAGCCGGTCAGAAAGAGAACCCGGCCGATACCTTTACCGTGCGCGGCGCGTTGCCGCCAACCCCAATGCCCGAAATCTCCAGATAACGGGGCGAGCTGGGGTCGTTGTTATAATCGACATAGTTGCGGTCGTTGAACAGGTTCAGGATATCGACGCGCAGCCGCAGCCGCGATTCGTCGGTGATGAACCGGACCGGGATATATTTGGTGATCGCGATATCCATCTGGCGGAAACCCCAGCGATCGCCGTTGCCGTCGGCCTCGTTCGAGACAATATTGCGACTCGGGTTCGCGCCGCCCTGGTTGATGAACGCCTTAAGATAAGGCGGCGAGGCGATCTGAAACTTGCCCGACAGCGTCACCCCGATCGGCAGATCGACCGATCCGGTGGCGACGAGGCGATGCTTGCGCACTCCGCTCGACCGCGTGACCGGATAATCGTCGATCGACGGGAAATCGAGGCTGAAGGTCTCACCAAACTGCCGATTTTCCTCGGCTTCGGTATAGGTGTAGGTCGCCGAGAAGCTCCACGGCGAAGCCAGCGTGTAGTTTTTCACCAGCTTCAAATAGGCCGTGTCGGCGCTCGTTTCGATCCCGTTGGTGCCGATGATGATCGACCCAAATCCCGGCGGTGCAAAACCGAACGGCGAGTTGGGCGCTGCCGGCGCCGGCGGGAAGAAGGTACCGTCGGGGCGGCGGTTGCCGAGCAGATAGGCAAAGCCGTCCTTGCTCTCGACATGGCTATAGCCGACCTCGGCTTCGAACAGCGGGGTGACGCGGGCGCGGAAACCGATGCTGGCCTGGTCCGAATAGGGGACTTTCAGGTCGTTATCGATGAAGCGCAGCTCGCGGCCACCGCCCGGCCCGGCGCCCGCCAGCAGCTGCTGGCGACCCGCTTCGGTCAGAAAGATCGGGTTGAACGCGACGCAGGTCGGCCCGGCGACGCAGGTGTTGTTCGGATCGCCGGTGATGAAGTTAAAGGTCCGGGTCGTATAGGATCCGACACTGATTTCCTGTTGCAGGAAGTCGAACTGGTTGCGGTCGTACGACCGGCCGATGCCGCCGAACAGGACATAACGTCCCTCGTCGTCCAGCTCGTAGCTGAACCCGATCCGCGGCTGCCACGCGCCCATGAACGCCTTGCGTTCGCTGCCGGTCGAGATGAAGTCGCGGATGTTGTAATCGGCGTTGACCAGGTTCGGATAATTGGTCGGCGACACCGCGTTGACCGCATCGGCGGGGTGGACGAAATTGAGGAAGGCGGGCGTCCGCTCATAATCCCAGCGCACGCCGAGGTTCAGCGTCAGCCGGTCGGTGACTTCCCAATCGTCCTGCACATAAATGCCGAACTGGAAATTCTTTGAATTGATGATCGGGCTGCCGTTGCCGGTCGAGGCGCCGAACTGGACGCGGTACGGAACGTCGTCGTTGAACGTCCCGCCGCCCGGGTTGAACGCGGGGTTATAGGTATAGACGGGGTTGAAGGCGTTGAGCTGAAGCGAATTGAGCTCGACCCATTTCGCCTTGGCGCCCACCTTGATCGTATGGCCTTCCAGCCCGGTCCAGGTGAAGTCGTTCTGGACGCCCCAGCCCTTCTGGCCCTTTTCCTGATAGTTGCTGCCGCCGCCGATGCGCAGGATGTCGCGGCGCACGACGACCCCCGGTTGCGGGTTGGTCGGCGACGGTCCGGCGTAGGCAAACAGGAAACCATTGCCGAACTCAAACGGCGTCGGCGCCCATTTGACGTCCTCATAGGTGACCTTGAAATCGTTGATCCAGTTTTCGGCGGTATGTTCCCAGCGCGCGGTGCCGCGGATTTCTTCGACATCCTGCGAGCTGATCGTGCTGCGCGCGTTGATGCCGCTGCCCAGGAACTCGCCGGTTTCCTTGCGGTATTTGCCCGACAGTTCGATGAGGTCGCTGTTCGACGGCTGAAAGCTGAGCTTGCCGAAATACAGATCTTCGTTGAACGTCGCGTTGGTCGGCCCAAACACGCTCTGATATTCCGACGGGAAATAGGTAACCGGCAGGCTGAGCCCCGGGGTCACATCGACCGGATTCTGCTGACGCTTGCCTTCATAGGTCACGAAGAAGTGCAGCATGTCCTTGATGATCGGGCCGCCGAGCGCGCCGCCAAACTGGAAATCCTTCGTTTTGATCTTGGTCCCGGTCAGCTCGTTCGGTCGGCGGTCACGAAAGCTCTGATCGGTGTAGTCGATGAACGCTTCGCCGTGGAACTCGTTGGTCCCCGACTTGGTCACCGCGGTGATCGCCACCGAGCTGACCTGATCGAATTCCGCCTTATAGTTGGACGAGATAACCCGATATTCGCCGACCGCAAGCTGCGGGAAGGGATTGCCCTGGGTCGAATCCTGGCCGGTGATGCCGTTTTTCAGGACATAGTCCTTTTGCCCGACGCCATCGATGAAGATGTTGACGCTGCGGCTGTCCTGCGCGCCGCCCTGCAAGCGCGACTGCTGGTTGCCGCCCGTCACGAACTGGACGCCCGGCGCCAGGTCGGCAAAGGCCAGGAAGTTGCGGTTGTTCTGCGGCAGCACCTCGATCTGGCGCTGGGTGATGTTCGAACCGACCTCGCCGCCCTCCATCGAGCGGATGCGGGTGCCGGTGACGATGATCGCGTCGCCCGCGCCTTCGGCGATGTCGGGCTGCGAAAAGTCGAAGTCGAGGACGGCATTCTGGCCGACCGACAGGGTGAATTCGTCGGTGTTGCGTACGCCGCCCGGGGTCGTGATTTCGAGGCGATAGGTGCCGACCGGCAGCGACGCGATGTTATAGCTGCCGCTCTCGCCGACCGCGACGCTGCGCGTCAGGCCGGTGTTCACGTTGATCGCGGTGACCTGCGACACGCCGCCGTCGGCCTTTACCGTGCCGCGCAGCGATGCGTTCGACACCTGGGCATAGGCGGGGGTGACGACCGCGACCGCGAGCGCCGCACCCGCGCTGCTCCACGCCAGCGCCGCAGCAACGGCCTTGGCGCGCGACCGGCGCGCGGAATTGATCGAGATTTCACGCTGAAACTTCACGGCATCCTCCCTTTTTGTGCCCCCGACATTTCCCGCTTTCGTCTCACTTGCTGACCGGCCTTGCCACCGGGCAGCGACGAATCGCGGGAAATCGCGTCGCTGTTTTTTTGATTTGTAACCGGTTTCACGATAGCTGTATAGGGGGAAGCGACACGGGAAGATGCGATCGGGGACCAGCCGGTTTTTGGCCGAATTTCGGCCAATCTACGTGAAAATGTATAAGTAGTATGAACTGGGAAGGACGAATCATGCCGCCGATTTCGCGCAACCTGACACGCCTGACGCTGGCCACGCTGTTGCTGGCCGGGCAGCTGTCTCCCGCCCCGCTGCTCGCCAAACCGGCGACGAGCGCGAGTGCGAAGGCACCGGTCGATGCCGCGGGCTGGATGCGCGCCGACCCGAAGATGGACCGCTTCATCGCCGACCTGATGGCCAAGATGACGCTCGATGAAAAGATCGGCCAGCTGACCCTGCTCACCAGCAATTGGGAATCGACCGGTCCGACGATGCGCGAGGGCTATAAGGACGACATCCGCGCCGGCCGCGTCGGTGCGATCTTCAACGCCTACACCGCCAAATATACGCGCGAGTTGCAGGCGCTCGCGGTCGAAGGCACGCGGCTCAAGATTCCGCTGATCTTTGGCTATGACGTCATCCACGGTCACCGCACCATCTTTCCGATCTCGCTAGGCGAAGCCGCCAGCTGGGATCTTCAGGCCATTGAAAAGGCAGCCCGAATTTCGGCGATCGAGGCATCGGCCGAGGGGATTCACTGGACCTTTTCGCCGATGGTCGACATCGCGCGCGATCCGCGCTGGGGGCGCATTTCCGAAGGCGCGGGCGAGGATGTCTATCTGGGCAGCCTGATCGCCAAGGCGCGGGTGCGCGGCTATCAGGGCGACGATCTGTCACGCCCCGACACAATCCTGGCCACCGCAAAACATTTTGCAGCCTATGGCGCGGCGCAGGCCGGACGCGATTATCACACCGTCGACATCTCCGAACGCACCCTGCGCGACATTTATTTGCCGCCGTTCAAAGCGGCGGCCGACGCTGGCGCCGCGACCTTCATGACCTCGTTCAACGAAGTCGACGGCGTCCCTGCGTCGGGCAGCCGCTATCTGCTGACCGACATTTTGCGCGAAAAATGGGGCTTCAAGGGTTTCGTGGTAACCGATTACACGTCGATCAACGAAATGGTCCCACACGGCTATTCGGCAGACCTGAAACAGGCGGGCGAGCAGGCGATGAACGCCGGGGTCGACATGGACATGCAAGGCGCGGTCTATATGGAAAACCTCGCCAAATCGGTTGCCGAGGGCAAGGTCGATACCGCGCGCATCGACGCCGCGGTGAAATCGATCCTCGAGATGAAATATCGCCTCGGGCTGTTCGACGATCCCTATCGCTACGCCGACGAAAAGCGCGAAAAGGCGACGATCTACAAACCCGAATTCCTCGATGCGGCGCGCGACGTTGCGCGCAAGTCGATCGTGCTGCTCAAGAACAAGGACAATGTTCTTCCCCTCGCCGCCACCGCAAAATCGATCGCGGTGATCGGCCCGCTCGGCAACAGCAAGGACGATATGATCGGCAGCTGGTCGGCCGCCGGCGACCGCAAAACCCGCCCGATCACGCTGCTGGAAGGCTTGCAGGCGGGCGCGCCCAAGGGCACCACGGTCGCTTATGCCAAGGGCGCCAGCTATGCCTTTGAGGATGCGGGCAAGCAGGACGGCTTTGCCGAGGCACTGGCGCTGGCGGCGAAATCGGACGTCATCATCGCCGCGATGGGCGAACGCTGGGACATGACCGGCGAAGCGGCGAGCCGCACCTCGCTCGACCTGCCGGGCAACCAGCAGGCGTTGCTGGAGGCGCTGAAAAGGACCGGCAAGCCGATCATTCTGGTGCTGATGAGCGGGCGTCCGAACAGCATCGAATGGGCCGACACGCATGTCGATGCGATCCTGGAGGCCTGGTATCCCGGCACGATGGGCGGCCATGCGATCGCCGACGTGCTGTACGGCGACTACAACCCGTCGGGCAAGTTGCCGGTCACCTTCCCGCGCAATGTCGGGCAGGTGCCGATCCATTACGACATGAAGAACACCGGCCGCCCGATCGAGCTGGGCGCGCCGGGGGCGAAATATGTCTCGCGCTACCTGAACACCCCCAACACCCCGCTCTACCCCTTCGGCTTTGGGCTCAGCTATGCTAGCTTCGCCTATTCGCCGGTGACGCTGAACAAGGCGAAGATCCGCCCCGGCGAACCGCTGACCGCCAGCGTGACGGTGACCAACAGCGGCGCCCGCGCCGGCGAAGAGGTGGTGCAGCTTTACGTCCGCGACCTCGTCGGGTCGGTGACCCGGCCGGTCAAGGAGTTGAAGGGTTTCGAGAAGATCAGCCTGAAGAAGGGCGAAAAGCGAACGATCCGCTTTACCCTGACCGACGCCGACCTGGCCTTTACGCGCCAGGACATGAGCTGGGGCAGCGAGCCCGGCCAGTACACGCTATGGATCGGCCCGTCGTCGGCTACCGGGTCAGAAGCAAGCTTTGAACTGACCGAATAGGATCGCGCGCCATCATGCACCGGATGCTGATCACCGCCATCGTCGCCGCGCCGCTGCTGACCGTCGGAACCGCCGCCGCCCGCGCGGCCGCAGCGAGTCCGGCGCGGCCGAACATCGTCTATATCATGTCGGACGACCACGCCTATCAGGCGATTTCGGCCTATGGGTCGGCGGTGTCGAAGCTCGCGCCGACCCCAAACATCGATCGGATCGCGAAAAATGGCGCGATCTTTACCAACAGCTTCGTCGGCAATTCGCTGTGCGGCCCCAGCCGCGCGACGCTGTTCACCGGCCGCCAGAGCAACGCGCATGGCTTCAAGCAGAATGGCAGCAAATTCGACAACAATGTCTGGGTATGGCCGCGAGCGCTGTCGCAAGCGGGCTACACGACCGCGATGTTCGGCAAATGGCATATCAACTATTCGCCCGCGGGGATCGGCTTCGACGACTGGAAGGTGCTCGACGACCAGGGCGAATATTATAACCCCGACATCATCACGCCCAAGGGCCGCAGCATCGTCGAGGGCTATGCGACCGACCTCATCACCCAATATAGCCTCGACTGGCTGAAAAACGGGCGCGACAAAAGCAAGCCGTTCGCGATCCTGATCCATCACAAGGCGCCGCACCGCAATTTCATGCCGGCGCTGCGCCATGTGCAGAAATACCAGGGCGTCAGCTTTCCCCTGCCCGCCAATTATTTCGACGATTATCGCGGCCGCAAGGCGGCGGCGGCGCAGGAAATGAACATCTATCGCGACATGTATGAGGGTCACGACCTGAAGATGACGGTCGCGGCAGGATCGCCGCAGCTGCGCTACAACCGCTGGCCCGGCGCTTTCGACCGTATGACGCATCGGCAGCAGGCCGGATGGGACGCGCTGATGCAGCCCGACAACGACCGGATGAACGCCGCGAAGCTGACCGGCCCGGACATGGCGCGCTGGAAATACCAGCGCTATATGCAGCAATATCTTGGCACCGTCGCGGCGGTCGACGAGGGGGTCGGCGCCGTCCTCGACTATCTGGAGGACAGCGGTCTCGATCGCAACACGATCGTCGTTTATACATCGGACCAAGGCTTTTACCTCGGCGAACATGGCTGGTTCGACAAGCGCTTCATCTATGAAGAATCGATACGGACGCCCTTCCTGATCCAGTATCCGGGGCATATCCGCCCCGGCTCGCGCGTCGCCGCGCCGATCCAGAATATCGACTACGCCCCCACCTTCCTCGACTTCGCCGGGGTAAAAGGTGCGGACACGATCCAGGGCCGGTCGCTGCGCGCGCTGTTCAGCGGCCGGCCGCCGGCCGACTGGCGCAAAGACGTCTATTATCATTATTACGAATATCCGGGCTTTCACGCGGTGCGCGCGCACTATGGGGTGCGCGGCGAGCGGTACAAACTCGCGCGCTTTTACGGCGCCGACATCGACGAATGGGAGCTTTACGATCTGAAAACCGACCCCGGCGAAATGCACAATCGGATCGCGGATCCGGCGATGGCGAGGGTAATTACGGCGCTGAAGACGCGATTAATTGCGCTGCGCCGCCAATATGGCGACGACACCGGACCCGCTATCGCCCCGGCTAATCTGCGGCAGCGTCGGCCTGCTCGATCGTGAACCGGCTATTTTCGATCTGCAATTGGTCGCCGCAATGGCTGCACGCGACCACCATATGGAGATCGTGGCCGCAACTGCGATGGGTGAGCAGGACCGGCGGCCCGCGCTCGTCCGAAAACCAGCGGTCGCCCCATTGCAGCAACGCGAGCAGCACCGGATAAAGATCGCGGCCCTTGGCCGTCAGCCGATATTCGAACCGGTCGCTGCGGTCGGAATAAGGAACCGCCCGAATGATGCCCTGCCGGATCAGGCGCTCCAGACGGCCGGTCAGGATATTGGTCGCCATCAGCGTATCGCGCTGAATGTCGTCGAAACGGTTAATCCGCGTGAACATCGCGCGGACGACGAGCGTCGCCCAGCGGTCGCCGAACAGCTCGATCATCGTATCGACCAGCGGCCGCCCGCCGGGGCGCCGGGTGCCGACGTCGCCGTTAAAGCGGCGGCGCTCATAATGCGGGACGACCTGCGCCAGCCCCGGTCCCTCGCGCCAGTCGACATCGCGCGGATCAATCTCCCCGCGGCAATGCGCGCAGGTCGGCACCGGCTCGGTCGCGTGGCCGCAACTCGCATGGTGCAGCCGGACCTGGAAATCGCGGCTGTCCGCCTCCCACTTATGCTGCCAGCGCAGCATCATCAGGCCGTTGGGAAACTGGTCGCGGCCTTTTTGGGTGAGCATATAGTGAAAGCCGCGGCCGCCCTTGCGCGGCACCTTGGCCAGGCAATCTTCGTCGACCAGTTTTTTCAGCCGCCCGTTGACCACCGACCGCGCGAGGCCCGTGCGCGCGACAAATTCGTCGAAGCTGTGGATGCCAAGCAACGCCTGTTCCATCAGCAACAGCACCGGCACGTCGCCGACGACGTCGAGCGCGCGCCAGATCGAACAGGCCCTGATGGTGCGGTCGTGTTTCAAGCCCAAGCCATTCCTTGCTCCCTCGCCGCCCTACCCCAGCGACCCGGCATCGACAAGGCAGCGGTCGGGGAGAGGGAGCGGTGCCCGCGCCCCCTCTTCCCTGGGGAGAGGCAGTTAAAAGCGTCCGGTCAATTGCACCGCAATCGTCTGCGGGCGATCGACGATACCGTTATACGCATTGCCGGCGTTGCGCGTGATCGTCGTCGCCAGCGGCATCGCGCTCCCGGTTTGCAGGATGCGCTGGTTGGTCAGGTTGCGCCCGATCAGCGCCACTTCCCAGCGATTGTCGATCTGGCCGAGCGCGAGCCGCGCGCCGAGCTTCACATAGCCATCCTGAAACGTGCGCGGATCGAGGTTCGCTGCCGCGATATAGGAGGAGGAGAAGTCGGCGTTGATGTTGAACGCGACCTTCATGTCACTGCTGACCGGGGTCGTGTAATCGACGTTGAGGTTGCCCGACCATTTTGGCGACAGCGCGTTGCGCAGCCCGGTATAGTCGCAGAACCCGCCCGGCCCCGGGGTTTGCAGATAAAAGCATTGGCCCGAGGTGAAATTGGTGAATTTGAAGTCGAGATAGGCGACCGCCCCGCTGACCGTCAGCCCGTCGGCGATCGCGGCACGGAAGTCGGCTTCGACGCCTTGGGTGCGTGCGCCGGCGGCGTTGCGGACGTTGAAATTCAGCGTTCCATCAAAGATGTTGACCTGCAAATCCTTGTAGGTGGTGCGATAGAGCGACAGGTTGAACGCGACATTTCGGCCCTTGTACTTCAGCCCCGCCTCATAATTGTCGGCGCTTTCATCCTCGAACTGGAACGCCCCGGGGCGTGCGACGGTGGTCGATCCGGGCAAGGAGTTGGAGCGGATATCGAAACCGCCCGCCTTGGTGCCGCGCGCGAACGAGGCGTAGAGCATCAGATCGTCGGTCGCGTCGAACTGGACATTGACCATCGGGTTGAAGCTGTCTTCGCTCAATTTGCCCGATATGCTGTGCGCCTCGATATTTAGCGCGCGGAAGGTGCCCGCGACGACCAGCGGATTGAAGGTGTTGAGCGGCCCTTGGACGATCCGCAGATCGCGGCTGCCGCTTTTCTTCTCATGGTTGAAGCGCGCGCCCGCGGTGATGCGGAACCGGTCGCTGACCGCCAGCTCGCCCTGCGCGAACACCGAGATCAGATCCGATTTCTGCGAATAGACGCGGTCGTTGCGGGTGTCGCCCAGCGCGTTGAACGGCGGGCCCAGCGCCAGGAAGGTCGAGTTGAACAGCACCTGATCGTCGACGTTCAGCTTGGCGTTCTGATAATAAGCGCCGGCGATATAGTTGAAGGTCTCGCCGCCCGGCGACGCCAGCCGCAGTTCCTGCGAATATTGCCGGTAATCTTCCTGCAAATTGGTGCCGTCGAGGAAACTGATCCCCGAAAAGTCGACATCGACGATTTCGCGCGTCTTGTAATCGAGCAGCGAGCTGACCGAGGTCAGCGTATGCTCGCCGATTTCCAGATCGGCATTGAGCGTCGCGCCGAACACCTTATTACGGCTTTCATAGCCATTGTCCTCGCGGACATAATCGGGGTTGGTGCTGACGAAAAACGGTCCCTGGAACACGGTGTTGTAATTGCCGACCGCACCGAACACGTCGCGCGGCTGGCCCTTCATTTCAAAGTCCGCATATTCGAGCTTGAGCTCGGCAGCGAAGGGGCCGCCGCGATCGAACTCGAGCTTGCCGCGGACATATTTCTCGTCGACATTCGGCTCGTCGCGGTCGAGCTTCGCGTTGTAGAAATAGCCGTCCATCTTGCGATAATAGCCGACGACGCGTGCCTCAACGCCTTCGCTCAGCGGGCCGGACAGCACCCCGGTCAGCTGCAATTCCTTATGGTTGAATTCATACAGGCCGCTGACTGACCCTTCAAATTCGTCAGTCGGGCTGCGCGTCGTGATGTTCACCGCGCCGGCGATCGCATTTTTGCCGAACAGCGTCGGCTGCGGCCCGCGCAGCACCTCGACCCGCTCCATATCGACGAGGGGCAAGCGCGACAGCTGATCGCGGCCGTAATAGACGCCATCGACGAACATCGCGACCGACTGTTCAAAGCCCTTGTTGTCGCCCGACGCGATGCCGCGGATCGCGATGCGGTTGGCGATCGCGGTCTGGGTGATTTTCAGGTTCGGGACCGACGACGAAATCTGTTCGAGGTTGGTCTGGCCGTAATTTTCGACCTGCTTGCCGCTGATCGCCGAGATCGAGATCGGCACATCCGACAGACCCTCGGCGCGTTTCTGTGCGGTAACGATGATTTCCTCGAGCCCGCCCTCATCCTGCGCCGCGTCGGCGACGGGCGCGGCGTCCTGCGCCCGCGCGGCGGCGGGGCTGGCGAGCGCCGATACAGCGAGCAGCGCGGCGAATTGCTTTTTCATGATATGTCTCCCTCCCACCATCGTCGGGTTCGCCCCGCGATGTTTTTCTGGCCTTGCGACTCATATCGTCTTTAAGTATCGTTATGCAAGTCAGATAATTTGAGAGAGGACAGCAGTGCCGCAAAACGGCCTTCCACCAGCGCTGACGCGCAATTTGCGGTTGCCCGCAATCGCCGCGCCGATGTTCCTTGTCTCGGGACCGGACATGGTGATTGCGGCATCGCGCGCCGGGATGATCGGCAGCTTCCCTGCCCCCAACGCGCGGACCTCGGCCGACCTCGAGGATTGGGTCAGCCGAATCGATGCGGCGCTGTCGCACGATCCCGAGGCGGCAGCGTGGGCGGTCAATCTGGTCGTCCATCCGTCGAATAGCCGCCTTGACGAGGACGTTGTCTGCGTGGTGCGCCACAAGGTGCCCCTGGTAATCACCGCGCTCGGCAGCCCGGCGCGGGTGGTCGAGGACATTCACAGCTATGGCGGGCTGGTGTTCGCCGATGTCAATTCGGTGGGCTTTGCGCGCAAGGCCGCCGCCGCCGGGGTCGATGGCCTCGTGCTCGTCGCCGCGGGCGCGGGCGGGCATACCGGCGCGACCACGGGCTTCGCATTCGTCGAGGAGGTGCGGCAGTTCTGGGACGGGCCGCTGGTGCTCGGCGGGGCGATCTCAACCGGCCATGCCGTGCGCGCGGCAGAGATTTTGGGCGCTGACTTTGCCTATCTCGGCACCTCGCTGATCGCCTGCGCCGAAAGCATGGCGGTGCCGGGCTACAAGGACATGATCGTCGCGGCGGGGGCCGAGGATATCGTGCCGTCGAAGGGAATTACCGGGGTGACCGCCAACTGGCTGAAGCCCAGCCTGATCGACGCCGGATATGACCCCGCGAACATGCCCGAGGACAAGCGCCCGAACTTCTCGGACGCGCAGGACGATGCCAAGGCGTGGAAGAATGTCTGGTCCGCCGGGCAAGGTGTCGGCGCGGTGCGCGGCGTCGAACCCGTCGCGGCGATCGTCGATCGCCTCGTTTCCGAATATGATACCGCCGCCGCAAGGCCGCGCTTTACCCCCGCCGAAGGAGCCCTCGCATGACCGCCCAGCTCGTCGAGACGATCGAGACCACGATCCAGCCGAACGACCATCCCTATATGAAGGGCGCGTGGCGGCCCACCTATAACGAGTGGAACGCGATCTTCGCCAATGGCGATGCCGAGGTGATCGGCAATATTCCGACCGACATCGACGGCGTCTATGTGCGGACCGGCGAGAACCAGATTCACGAACCGATCGGCCGCTATCATCCCTTCGACGGCGACGGATTTATCCATGCGATCTCGTTCAAGGATGGCCGTGCGAGCTATCGTAGCCGCTTTGTGCGCACCAAAGGCTTTGCAGCCGAGAAGGAAGCCGGCCGCTCGCTATGGGCCGGGCTGATGGAGCCGCCGCACAAGTCGACGCGCCACGGCTGGGGGGCGCAGGAGTGGCTCAAGGATTCAAGCTCGACCGACGTCGCGATCCATGCGGGCAAGATCATCTCGACCTTTTACCAGTGCGGCGAAGCCTATCGGCTCGATCCCTTCACGCTCGAACAGTATGGCACCGAAAGCTGGGTGCCGCTCGACGGCATTTCGGCGCATTGCAAGGTCGATCTCGCGACCGGCGAGCTGATGTTCTTCAACTATTCGAAGCACGCGCCCTATATGCATTATGGCGTCGTCGGGGCGGACAACAGGCTGAAGCATTATATCCCGGTGCCATTGCCGGGGCCGCGCCTGCCGCACGACATGGCGTTCACCGAAAATTACACGATCCTCAACGACATGCCGCTCTATTGGAACGAGGAGCTGCTCGAGCAGAACCTGCACGTCGTGCAATTCCATCCCGACGAAAAGACGCGCTTCGCGATCATTCCGCGCCACGGCCAGCCCGAGGACATCCGCTGGTTTACGGCCGAGCCGACCTATACGCTGCACTGGCTCAACGCGTGGGAGGAAGGCGACGAGATCATCCTCGACGGCTATTATCAGGAAGAACCGATGCCGAAATCCTATCCCAATGCCCCCGACGGCTTGGAGCGGATGATGGCCTATCTCGATCAGGGATTGCTCAAGCCGCGGCTCCATCGCTGGCGCTTCAACCTCAAGACCGGCGAGACGGTCGAAGAACGGCTCGACGAGCGCGATCTCGAATTCGGCATGTTCAACCACCGCTATGCGGGCAAGCCGTACCGCTACGCCTATAGCGCGATCCCCGAGCCGGGCTGGTTCCTGTTCCGCGGTCTGGTCAAGCACGACCTCAATGCGCGCACGAGCGAGGAATATGAATTTGGTCCCGGCCGCTTCGGCAGCGAAGCGCCATTTGCGCCGCGCATCAACGCGAAGGATGAGGACGACGGCTATCTCGTGTCGTTCATCGCCGACCTGGAAACCGACAAGTCCGAATGCGTGCTGATCGACGCGAAGAATATCGCCGCAGGGCCAGTGTGCCGGATCATCCTGCCCGAACGCATCTGTTCGGGAACGCACACGGTGTGGGCGAGCGGCGACGATATCGGGATGGGCGACAACAGCGTGCTGGCCGCCTGAGATGATTGTCGCGGGAGAGGATAAAAGGCGACAGCACCGGACAAGCGGCTGGTGGGGCGACCAGACCTTCGCCGACCTGTTCGCGGCCAATGCAGCGGCGCATCCCGAGCGGCTCGCTTTAGTCGATGCGCCGAACCGCGCTGACTTTGCGTTCGGCGAGCCGCAGCGGCTGAATTATGCCGAACTGGCCGCTGAGATCGACCAGCTGGCGGGCGCGCTCGTCACCGCCGGGATCGGCAAGGACGATGTGCTGCTGGTCCAGCTTCCCAACATCAGCGAATTTGTCGCGCTCTATTTCGCCGCGGCAAAGATCGGCGCGATCGTCAGCCCGGCGGCGGTGCAATATCGCAGCCACGAGGTGAAAGGCATGATCGGCGTCGTCAAACCCAAGGCCTTTGTCTGCGCGACGCAGGTCAAGGGCTGCGACCATGTCGGCGTCGCGGCGCCCCTGCTTGACGGCATCGCGCTGATGACCTTCGGCCCCGACGCCCCCGCCGATGCGCTCGACCTCTCGACCGCTGCTGGCGACGCCGACGCCCTCGCCGCCCATGTTGCCGCCAACCCGGTCGATGCCGACGACATTTTCACGATCTGTTGGACCTCCGGCACTACGGGCGTTCCCAAGGGCGTGCCGCGCAGCCACAATCACTGGATCGCGGTTGCGGTTGCGGGTTACGAGGCGATGAAGGTCGGGCCGGGTGATGTGCTGCTCAACCCCTTCCCGCTCATCAATATGGCGAGCATCGGCGGCATCACCATGTGCTGGCTGACCAGCGCGGGGACGATGGTGCTGCATCATCCCTTCGACCCCGGCATCTACCTCAAACAGATCGCGACCGAGCGACCGAGCCTGACGATCGCGCCGCCCGCGGTGCTCAACATGCTGCTCCAGAATGAGGCTTTGCTCGCCTCGGTCGACCTGTCGAGCCTGCGCGTCATCGCCTCGGGATCGGCGCCGCTTGCGCCCGCGATGGTGCGCGGCTTTCAGGAAAAGCTGGGGATCATCATCGTCAACGTGTTCGGATCGAACGAGGGGATGAGCTTCATCACCGGTGAAGGTGATATGCCCGACCCCGACAAGCGCGCGAGCCTCTTCCCGCGGCGCGGCATCTATCAGCGCCCCTATGGCGAGGGCCGCGCGCCCAATATCGAAAGCCGCCTCGTCTCGCCCGGTGGCGGCGAGCCGATCGAGGTGGACGGCGTCTCGGGCGAGTTGCAGATCCGCGGCCCATCGTTGTTCGAAGGCTATCACAACGCGCCCGAGCGCACCGCCGAAGCCTTCACCGACGACGGCTGGTTCCGCACCGGCGATCTCTTCGAGATCGCCGAGGGCGGCGACTTCTATCGCTTCGTCGGACGCTGCAAGGATCTGATCATCCGCGGCGGCGTGAACATCTCGCCCGAGGAGATCGACCAGCTTTTGGGCGGCCACCCGCTGCTCGCCGAAGCCTGCGTCTTCTCGCTCCCCGATCCAACGATGGGCGAACGCATCGGCCTTGCCTATGTCCCGCGCGGGTCCGACGATGTGGGGATCGGCGAGGTCGCCGAGTATCTGCGCGGCCACGACCTCGCGGTGTTCAAACTACCCGAACGCCTGTTCCGCTTCGACGCGCTGCCACGCAACGTCACCAACAAGGTGATGCGCAGCGAAGTGCGCGAACTGGCGCTTGCGACTTTGGAAAAGGAAGCCTGACATGGCGAAGGACGTTTTCATTCTCGGCGGCGCGCAGAGCGATTTTGCGCGCAACATGGAGCGCGAGGGCGGCGGGTTGTTCGAGCTGTTCCGAGATGTTGCCGAAGCCGCTTTCGTCGCGACCGGGATCGAGCCGAAAGAGGTCGAAACCGCGCATGTCGGCAATTTCGTCGGCGAACTGTTCGCGGGGCAAGGCCAGCTCGGTGGCTTCTTCGGCCATGTCCACCCCGACCTCGCCGGTATCCCCGCCTCGCGCCACGAAGCCGCCTGCGCCTCGGGCAGCATCGCGATCCTCGCCGCCGCGGCCGAGATCGAGGCCGAGCGCTACGGCCTCGCGCTGGTGCTCGGCATCGAATTGATGCGCAACGTCCCCGGCCAGCGCGCCGCTGAATATCTCGGCGCCGCGGCTTGGGCCGGACGCGAGGCGCAGGAGGCGCGCTACCTCTGGCCATGGATGTTTGCGCGCGTCGCCGAGGAATATCACGAGCGCTTCGGGCTCGACCGCGCGCATCTGCGCGGCATTTCGGCGAATAATTTCGCCAATGCCAAAAAGAACCCGAACTCGCAAACGCGCGGCTGGGCGGTGACCGACGATCACCTCGGCGAGAATGACGAGGTCAATCCGCTGATCGAAGGCTCGCTTCGCAAATCCGATTGCGGGCAGGTCACCGACGGCGCGGCGGCGATCTTCCTCGCGTCGCGCGGGGTGGCCGAAGCCTATGCGAAACGCCGCGGCATTTCGATCGACGCGATTCCCCGCATCAAAGGTTGGGGTCATTCGACCGCGCCCCTGCTCTATTCGACCAAGGTCGCCGGCAGCCGCGGCGAGCCTTATGTCTTCCCGAGCGTGCGCAAGGCGATGATGGACGCGCTGCGCCGCGCCGACATGCCCGATGTCTATGCATGCGACGGCGTGGAAGTTCACGACTGTTTCTCGATCACCGAATATATGGCGATCGACCATTTCGGCATCACCAAACCCGGCGAAAGCTGGCGCGCGGTCGAGGATGGCACCATTGCCTTGGGCGGCAAGCTGCCGGTCAACCCGTCGGGCGGGCTGATCGGGCTGGGCCATCCGGTCGGCGCGACCGGGGTGCGGATGATGCTTGACAGCTGGCGGCAAGTGACCAGCAACGCCGGCGATTATCAGGTCGAGGGTGCGAAAAATTTCGCGACGTTCAATGTCGGCGGCAGCGCGACCACCGCGGTCAGCTTCGTCGTCGGTGTCTGATCGGTTGAACGTCTATCTGTATGACGCGGTCCGCACCCCGCGCGGCAAGGCGCGGCCCGACGGCGGACTCGTCGGGCTGAGCCCGCAGGAACTGGTGCGCCAGCAGGCGGTCGCGCTCGCGGCGCGGTGCGGCGATGTCGCGCGCAATCCCGACGCGCTGCTGATCGGCTGCGTCACCCAGAGCGGTGCGCAGGGCGGGCACATTGCGATGCTGGCAAAGCTCCACGCGGGACTGCCGGACACCACGGCAGCGCACAGCATCAACAATTATTGCACGTCGGGGCTGTCGGCGATCGGTCAGGCGGTCGCGAAGGTTGCGAGCGGCGAAGCCCATTGCGTCCTCGCCGGCGGGGTCGAGTCGATGAGCGCGAGCCCCTTCCTGAGCGACCGCGCAGCATTTTACACTGACGACAGCTTGCCGCCGCGCGCCCGCTTCGTCCCGCCGGTGCTCGCCGCCGACCGGCTCGCGAATGCCGAAGGCATCACCCGCGCCGACCTCGACGCCTTGGCGCTCGCTTCGCAGCAAAAGGCCGCGGCAACCGACAGCGACACCGCGCTCCAGCAGTCGCGGATCGCCACCGGACCGCTGACCGGCGAGGAGTGCATCCGTCCGCAAACCACGGCGAAATCGCTCGCCGCCGCACCGCCCGCATTTGGCGAATTGCAGCAGCAATATGCCGACGCGCTTGAGGGTGAGACGTTCGAGCCGCTCCACAGCATCGCGCACGCTCCGCCGATCTGCGATGGTGCGGGGCTTGCGCTGGTGGGCGGCGAAGGACTTGGCCCCGCCCCCCGCGCCCGCATCATCGCCTTTGCCGAAAGCGGCGGCGATCCGGCCGCATCGCTGACCGCCGGGTTCGCGGCGATGGGCAAGGCGCTTGCCCGCGCCGGCATCACCCTCGCCGACATCGACCGCATCGAGTTCATGGAAGCCTTTGCCGTCACCATCGCCAAATTCCATCGCGACCGCGACCCCGATCCGGCGCGCGTCAATGTGAGCGGCGGGCATCTGGCGAAGGGGCATCCGATGGGGGCTAGCGGCGCGATCCTGACTTCGACGTTGCTCGACGCGCTCGACGCCTGCGGCGGGCGCTACGGCCTCGTGGTACTGACCGGCGCGATGGGGGTCGGCGCCGCGATGATCGTCGAGCGCCAATAAAGCCGATTGCGCAAAACCGCCATTCGGCTATGGGCGGCGCGTGCGGGGTTCGCCCCGCGCAGATCGCGCCGGTGCCCGAAAGGGCTTAAAATGGGAACGCGGTGAAGGGGTTCGTCCTGAACCCTGGAAGCCGAGGCTGTCCCTGCAACTGTAAGCGGCGAGCGCGATGCACCGTTCGGATGATTCATCCGGACAGCCACTGGGGCAACCTGGGAAGGCGTGCATCAAGCCCTGACCCGCGAGCCAGGAGACCTGCCGGCGTGGGTCGCTCACTGCCAAGGCCCAGGGATAGGCCGCGGCACGGACGCATCCGTCGAGCGACGACCAAGCGGCTGGAGCCGCTTCGGTGTCGGGGCCGCAGGCATGTTCGCCGCCTGTGCCCGGACATCGGTCGATCGCGCGCGCGTGTCGGCAGGCTCCCGCCTTCGTTGCCGGCGTGCGGGGGTCTCCCATGTTGAAGTCCATAAGCATTTCCTTGATCGCATTGGCGGCGGCACCTGCTGTTGCGCAAACCACCGACAGCACACCCGCTGACGACATCGTCGTCACCGCATCGGGGATCGAACAGCCGCGCGACGAGGTCGGGCAAGCGATCACCGTCATCGATGCCGGAGCGATCGAACGGCGCCAGTCGGTCGATATCGTCGACCTGCTCGCTACCGCCCCCGGAGTGCGCTTCAATCGCACCGGCGGCACCGGCTCTGTGGCGGGCGTGTCGCTGCGCGGCGCCGAAACGACACAGACTTTGGTGCTGATCGACGGCGTGAAGGTCAATGATCCGAGCGGCATCGGCGACGGCTATGATTTCGGCCATCTGCTGACCGGCAATATCAGCCGGATCGAGGTGCTGCGCGGGTCGAACTCGGTGGTGCATGGCAGCCAGGCGATCGGCGGCGTCGTCAGCCTGATGACCGCGGCCCCCGCCGCGGGCTTTGCCGCGAACGCCTCGGCCGACTACGGCTATAGCGACACGCTGACCGCCAGGGCCGATGTGTCGGGCACCGCCGGGCGCGTGTCGGGCGGCATCGGCGGCGCTTATTTTCGCACCGACGGCATCTCGTCGGCCGCGGTCGGCACCGAGAAGGATGGCTACAAGAATTTTGCCGGTAACGCGCGGCTGAAGGTCGCGTTCAGCGACGCGCTGAGCCTTGACCTGCGCGGCTATTACATCAACGCCGACTTGGATTATGACAGCTTCTTTGGTGCGCCCGCCGACAGCCCGGACATCGCAAAGCTCGATCAATATGTCGGCTATGCCGGCCTGAACCTGGGCCTCTTCGACGGGCGCTTCACCAGCCGCGCCGCGGTGACCTGGCTCCGCAACGACCGCGACTATTATTTCGTGCGCGGCACCGCGCCCGACTATGGCTATTCGGGCACCAATTTGCGCTTCGAATATCAGGGCGTCGTCGCGCCGAGCGCGCGCGCCAAGCTGGTCTTCGGCTATGAGCATGAGCGCCCCGATTATGACTTTTTCGGCTTTGGATCGACCGACAGCCAGCGCGCCAATATCGACAGCGTCTATGCGCTGGGCATCGTCCAGCCGCTGACCGGGCTGTCGCTGACCGGCGGGATCCGCCACGACGACCACAGCCAGTTCGGCGGCGCGACGACGCTTGGCGCCAATGCGAATTATTCGCCCAACGACGGCGCGACCAATATCCGCCTCAGCTATGGCGAAGGCTTCAAGGCGCCCTCGCTCTACCAGCTTTACGATGCGTTCAGCGGCAACGCCGCGCTGCGCCCCGAACGCTCGAAAAGCTATGACGTTGGCGTCGATCAGAGCCTGGCCGACGGCCGCGCGACGATCTCGCTCACCGCGTTCCTGCGCAACACCACCGACCAGATCAATTTCGACAACGCCACCTTCACCTATGGCAATATCGACCGCACCCGCACCAAAGGTGTCGAGGCGACATTGGCGCTGCGCCCGGTCGATGCGCTGAACGTCACCGCGTCCTACAGCTACATCGACGCCCGCGACCGGTCGGGACGCCCGGCATTCGACGGCAAGCGTCTGCCACGCCGCGCCGAGCATGCGGCCAGCCTGTCGGCGGATTATGACTGGTCGTTCGGGCTGTCGACGGGCGCGACGCTGACCCTCGTCGGCGACAGCTTTGACAATGCGGCCAACAGCGTTCGCCTCGACGGCTATGCGCTCGCGGGCGTGCGGGCATCGATGCCCATCGGTCAGAATCTCGAACTTTACGGCCGCGTCGATAATCTGTTCGACGCCGATTATGCGACCGCCTCGGGCTTTGGCACCCATGGCCGCGCCGCTTATGGCGGTGTGCGGGCGCGTTTCTGATGAAAGCCCGCACCGACGCCGAACACACGGCCAGGATGAAGAAGATTCAGGCGGCGCAGAACAAGAAGGTCGCCGCGAAGACGGTCGAAAAGGGGCTGGTCATCGTCCACACCGGCCCCGGCAAAGGCAAGACCTCGGCGGCGCTCGGCATGGCGATCCGCGCGATCGGGCACGACATGAAAGTCGGCGTGGTGCAGTTCGTCAAAGGCGCTATGTCGACCGGCGAAAAGGCGGTGTTCGACCGCTTTCCCGACCTGATCGAATTCAAGCCGATGGGCGAAGGCTTTACCTGGGACACACAGGATCGCGCGCGCGACATCGCGGTGACGCGCACCGCATGGGACGAGGTCAAAAGGATGATCGCCGACCCGTCCTATGCGATGGTGATCGCCGACGAGCTCAATATCGTGCTGCGATACGACTATCTGCCGGTGGTCGAGGTGCTGGAGGCGCTCGCCGCCAAACCAGCGATGACGCATGTCATCATTACCGGGCGCAACGCACCGCAGGCGCTGATTGACGCGGCCGATCTGGTGACCGAAATGGCGCAGGTCAAACATCCGTTCCGCGAACAGAATGTGAAGGCGCAGGCGGGGATCGAGTTTTGATGCCGCGGCGCAGCCTTCTGGCCGCGACAGCGTTGCTCGGCGGCGCAGCGCTGCTGTGGGCCGCATCCCCTGCCCCCGCCGCAAAAGCGCCCGCAGTGCCGCAGCGCATCGTTTCGATCAACCTGTGCGCCGACCAGCTAGTGCTGGCGCTCGCCGACCGCGATCAGATCGCGGGACTGACGAAAAACGCGACCGATCGCGAAATGTCGGGCGAAGCAGCGGCGGCGCGCGGCATCCCGCTGCTCAGCAATTCGGCCGAACAGATATTGGCGATCGAGCCTGACCTGATCGTCGGCATGCCCGCCAGCCGCAGCGCCGCGCTCGCCGCCTTGCCGCAGCATGACTACCCGCTGCTCGACCTCGATACCGCCAACAGCCTCGATGAAATCTACGCCTCGATCCGCCAGACCGCCGCCGCGGTCGGCCATCCCGCGCGCGGCGACGCGCTGATCGCGCGGATGCAGCGCGAGCTTGCGGGGCTGCCCAGACCGGGCAGGAGGCGGGTCGCCGCCTATTATCAGCGGCGCGGCTATATGACCGGGACGGGCACGCTGATCGACGAGCTGATGACGCGCGTCGGGCTGGTCAACCTCGCCGGCAAGCTCGGCAAGCCGCCGCTGTCGCAGCTCAGCCTTGAGGAGATGGTCGCCGCCCAGCCCGATTTTCTGATCGTCGAAAGCGCGACCGACACGGTGACCGATCAGGGGAGCGAAATGTTGCACCACCCCGCGCTGAAGGACATCCCGCGGATCAGCGTGCCGCAGGCGTGGACGGTGTGCGGCAGCCCCGCCTATACGCAGGCAGCGCGCAGCATGGCGGACCAGATCATGCGTTTGGGGAGAAAACCGTCATGACCCTGCCGCGCTGGTCCCTCATTGCAGCACTTGCCGCTCTGACGCTCGCTGCCGCGATCGCGTCGTTGCTGTTCGGCGCCGTCGATTTGTCGGTCGCGCGCCTGGTCGCCGCCGCGACCGGCGACGGCGATAAAGTCGCGTCGATCATCCTGTTCGACCTGCGCCTGCCGCGCACCGTGCTGGCGCTCGCGGTCGGCGCGATGCTCGGGCTCGCGGGGGCGGCGCTGCAAGGCTATTTGCGCAACCCGTTGGCCGAACCGTCGGTGCTCGGCACCTCGAACGCCGCTGCGCTCGGCGGCGTCGCGGCGATCTATTTCGGACTGGCCGACATCCATCCGATTGTGCTGCCGCTGCTCGCGACGGGCGGCGCGCTGGTGTCGCTCGCCCTGCTGGTTGTGCTGGCGGGCAAGGCGGAAAGCCCGCTGACCTTGATCCTCGCGGGCATCGCGGTCGGAACGCTGGCGGTCGCGGGGACCAGCCTCGCGCTCAACCTGTCGCCCAATCCCTTTGCCGCGATGGAGATCATGACCTGGCTGCTCGGCAGCCTAGAGAACCGGTCGTTCGATCATGTCTGGATTGCACTGCCGTGCATCGCCATCGGCACCGCGATGCTGCTGTGGAACGGCCGCGCGCTCGACGCGCTGACCTTGGGCGAAGATGCGGCGCAGGCGCTCGGCACCGACCTCAAACGCACCCGCCTGCGGCTGCTGCTCGGCACCGCGATCGGGGTCGGCGGCGCGGTCGCGGTGGCGGGGGCGATCGGCTTTGTCGGGCTGATCGTCCCGCATCTGATCCGCCCGCTGACCGATCGCAGCCCGTCGGCGATCCTGCTGCCCTCGGCGATCGGCGGCGCGGCCTTGCTGACCCTTGCCGACCTCGGCGTGCGGATCATTCCATCGACCAACGAGCTGAAACTCGGCGTCGTCACCGCTTTCCTGGGGGTACCGGTCTTCCTGGTCCATCTGATGCGGGAGCGGCGACTATGGTGAGTCTGGTCCTCGGCCATGTCGGCGTCACCCTCGGCCGCCGCGCCGTCGTCCGCGACGTGTCAGCCACCTTCGCCCCCGGCACGCTGACCGCCATCGTCGGCCCCAATGGCGCCGGAAAATCGACGCTGGCGCGGGCAATGCTTGCGCTTGTCCCCGCGACCGGGAAGATCCGTGTCGATGGCGTCGATGCCGCCGCGATGCCGCGCGCCGCTCTGGCGCGGCGGATCGCCTATGTCCCGCAGGGGCAGCTGCTGCACTGGCCGCTGACCGTCGAACGGCTGGTCGGGCTGGGCCGCCTGCCCCACCTTGCCCCGATGTCGCGGATCGGCGCCGCCGACACCGCGGCGATCGAGCGCGCGATGGCGCGTGCCGACGTGCTCGATCTGCGCGACCGGGTCGCGACCGAATTGTCGGGTGGTGAACGCGCGCGGGTGCTGTTCGCGCGCGCGCTGGCGGTCGAGGCGGCGGCGCTGATCGCCGACGAACCGCTGGCCAGCCTCGACCCGGGGCACCAGATCGACGTCATGGACATGCTGCGCGCCGAAGCGGCGGGCGGCGCGCTGGTCATCGCGGTGCTGCACGATCTGACGCTCGCGGCGCGCTATTGCGACCGGCTGCTGTTGATCGACGCCGGGCGGGTTGTCGCCGACGGCACCCCTACCCAGGTGCTGACCGCCGAACGGCTGCGCGCCGTTTACGGCATCGACGCGCGCGTCGAGACCGGCGGCGACTGGCCGACGATCACCACCTTTGGCCGGTCAGCCCGGTGAGGAATATTTCATCAGCACCAGCCCGCTGACGATCAGCAGCGCCGCGATAATCCGCATCGCGCTCGCCTGTTCGCCCAGCACCGCAATACCAACCAGGAACGCCCCCACCGCGCCGATCCCGGTCCAGATGGTATAGGCCGTGCCGAGCGGCAGCGATTTCATCGACAGCGCCAGCAGCGCAAAGCTGGCGAACGCCGCGACAAGCGTGACCAGCGACGGGCCCAGCTTGGTAAAGCCGTCCGATTGTTTCATCGAAAACGCCCAGACGATTTCGAGCGCACCGGCAATTGCGAGATAAATCCAGGCCATGACAGCCTCCTTTGCAAGGCTGCCGGGCCGTCCCGGACTGGAATACCCGCGCGCGGCGCAGGGAGGACGTGGCCTCTTGGTGATTTAAGGCCTGGCAGGGGCAGTAGGACTCGAACCTACGACCCTCGGTTTTGGAGACCGATGCTCTACCAACTGAGCTATACCCCTAGGCCGGAGTGCGCCACTAGCCCGATTGCCGAGGCGGGGCAAGGGGGATCGCAGCTTGCGCGCGCGCGCGCGCCTGATATGCGCAAATTCGCATGACATCCGCCGCCGCCCCCTCCGCCGCCGCGCCGCAAAACTATCTGGGCGGCATCGCGCTGCGACTGCTGGCGATGGCCAGCCTGTCGTTGATGTTCGTGGTGGTCAAATATGTCGATCGAGCGGGCATCCACATCGTCGAGAGCCTGTTCTGGCGGCAGGCGCTGGTCCTGCCCTTCCTGCTTATGTGGGTGAAGGCAACCGGCGGCTTTGCCTCGCTGCGGACAAATCGCATCGGCGCGCACACGCGGCGGATGCTGATGGGGCTGACCGGCATGGCGTGCAATTTCGGCGGCATGATCCTGCTGCCGATGGCCGAGGCGACGACGATCAGCCTGTCGGTGCCGATCTTTGCCGTGATCTTTGCCGCGCTGCTGCTCGGCGAAGCGACCGGGTGGCAGCGGTGGAGCGCGGTGATCATCGGCTTTGTCGGCGTGCTCGTCGTGCTGAACCCCTTGGCGAGCTTTGCGGGCGGGTTCGGCGGCACGCATGGCCTCGGCACCCTCGTCGCGCTCGCGGGCGCGATCATGACCGCGCTGATCACCATCGCCGTGCGCGACCTTGGCCGCACCGAAAATGCCGCAACGATCGTCTTCTGGTTCAGCCTGCTGTCGATGGTGCCGCTGGGCATCGCGCTGCCCTTTGTTTTCACCCCGCACAGCGGCAGCGAATGGCTGCTGCTCCTCGCGCTCGGTTTCCTGGGGGCGATCGTCCAGATGTCGCTGACCGGCGCGCTGCGCCTTGCGCCGGTCGCGGTGGTGATCCCGATGGATTACTCCAGCCTGTTGTGGGCGATCGCGGCAGGCTGGTGGTTCTTTGGTACCCTGCCCGCCGACACGACATGGGTCGGCGCGCCGCTGATCGTCGCGTCGGGCCTGTTCATCGCGTGGCGTGAACATCGCCGCCATATCGCCCGGCCCAAGGAGGTTGCCGCATGACAAGCCAAGAAACTCGGGCGATATTGTACCACTGCCCTGACGCCCGCTCGCTGCGCTGTCTGTGGGCGGCCCTGGAGGCCGGGATCGACGTCGACCTCCGCGTCCTGAAATTCCCGCCGCGCGCGTTCGAACCCGATTATCGTGCGGTGAACCCGCTGATGACGGTTCCAGGCTGGGTCGAGGACGGGCGGCTGATGACCGAATCCGCCGCAATCTGCGAACGGATTGCCGAGGGAACCCCGCTGGAGGTGCGCCGCGACGAATGTGATTATTGGGACTATCGCAACTGGATGCACCGCAGCGATGCGACGCTGACCTTCCCGCTCGCGATCATGATCCGCTATACGCGCGTCGAAGCGCCTGAGCGGCGGCTGGCGCAGGCGGTCGACGACTACAAAGCCTTCTTCGGCGGGCGCGCCAAGAGCATCGAAGCGGCGCTGGGTGACGGGCGCGAGTGGTTGGTCGCGGGACGGTTCACCGTCGCCGATATCGCGATCGGCTATGCGGCGTTCCTGGCAACGACGCTCGGTGCCGAGGATATGCTGGGCGAAGCGACGAAGGCATGGCTGGCCCGGTGCATGGCGCGCGAGGGGTTCAAGCAAGCACGCGAGCGGCAACGGCCGGCCCCCACCTGACCGCGCGCCAGACCGAGCCCGCAGCGCGCCGAGCCGCGCGCACGCCGAGCGGCGTTCAGCTTGGGTATCGCTTCATCCGGTCAGGATGCGACATCCATCAAGCCGGAGACGTCCCATGATCCGTTATGCGCTGCTCACCACCGCCGCTCTGCTGACCGCCACCGCGGCGCAGGCGGCCAGCCAGTCGTCGAACACCAGTTCGAACAGCTCGTCGAACAATGGCGTCACCCGCGAGCGCATTGTCGATCGCTATTGCGAGGACGGCTATTGCCAGCGCTACGAGCGCCGCAGCATCTACCGCGACGGGCGTCGCGGCGGGCGCTACCGCGACGACGACCGGCGATATTATCGCGACGATAATCGCCGCTGGTCGCGCGACGACGACGACGATGATGATGACGATTGATCGCAGGCGCGCGTGCGCGTTAGCCGACCGCGCTCAATTCACCATCCGCGCGTAGCCCGCCCAGTACGGCGCGCGCAGATCCTTGCGCAAAATCTTGCCGCTGGCGTTGCGCGGCAGCGCATCGATCACATCGACGCTGCGCGGGCATTTGAACGGCGCGATGCGCTCGCGTGACCAAGCGATGATGTCGGCCTCCTCGACCGTCATGCCGGGCTTGGCGACGCACACCGCCTTCACGCTCTCGCCCCATTTGTCGTCAGGAATGCCGAACACCGCGACCTCCTGCACCGCGGGGTGCCCAAAAATCGCGCTTTCGACCTCGGCGGGGTAGATATTTTCCCCGCCCGAGATGATCATGTCCTTCATCCGGTCATGGATGAACAGATAGCCGTCTTCGTCGAGATAGCCCGCGTCGCCGGTGCGGATCCAGCCGTCGGCGCTGACCGTTTTGGCGGTAGCGTCAGGCAGGTTCCAATACCCCAGCATATTGTTCGACGACCGGGTGACGACTTCACCCACATCGCCGACCGGAACTTCCTCGCCATCGGGGCCAATGATCCTGATCTCGACCCCCGGCAACGGCTTGCCCGCCGATCGCATCCGCGCATTGCCCGCCGGATCATGATCCTCGGGCGGCAGCATCGAGATGGTGCCGGTGGTTTCGGTCATCCCATAAGCCTGAATGAACTGCGCCCCGAACATCTGGATGCACTGACGCAGCAATTCGAGCGGGATCGGCGCTGCGCCATAGAGGATATATTTGAGGCGGCTGTAATCGACGCTGGCACAGCGCGGGTGCATGAGCAGGAATTGCAGCGCCGCGGGGACCATGAAAAAGCGCGTGACGCCATGCTGCTCGACCGCGTCGAACACCCCGTCGGGATTGAATTCGGCGAGCACGACACCCGGCAGTCCCGCAGCGAGCGCCATGATGCCCAGCCCGGTGCCGCCGATATGCGCGCACGGCATCGCGACCAGCACCGCCTCGTCATCCTCCCATTTGGTGTAGGGCAGGTCGAGGTCGTTCGAATGTTTGCGCAGCGCGAACAGGTTGCGGTTCGACAGCACCGCACCCTTGGGATTGCCGGTGGTGCCCGAGGTATAGAGCTGGAGTACTGCGTCATCGGTGCCCGACGGGACGAAGGCAGTCCGCGCTGTGCTATCGATCATCGCCCGCGCCTCGGCGGCGCCGACGATGCTGGGGCCATGATCGAGCTTGCCCGTCAGCTGCTCGGCCAGATTTTCGAACCCTGGTCCGGCGAACACCATCTTCGCCTGCGTGTCGTTGACGATGAACGCCCATTCGGTCGGCGACAGCCGCCAGCCGATCGGCGCCATCACGATCCCGGCGCGCGCGGCGCCGTAGAAGAGGATGAAATAGAGGTCGCTGTTCTTGCCGATCCACGCGATCCGGTCGCCCGTTTGCAGCCCCGCCGCGAACAGCCCCGACGCGACCTTCGCGGTCGCTTCATCGAGTTCGGCGTAGGTGTAAACGCGGTCTTCCTCACGCAGCGCGACGCGATCGGCGCGCTCGCTGGCCCAATGGGTCAGGAATTCGTCGAATGTAAAAAGCTCCGAAACGTCGCGGGGCATGGGCACTCTCTCCTCGAATCGCATCTTTTTTGTGCAATTGCGGAAAGGCTAGCGGCTGTGCGCGGCAGGTAAAGCGCGTATCGACAACCCTGTCAGCAACGTCAGGTGCGGCGGAAGAGCAGCATCAGATTGTTCGCGGGCATCGCGCGGCGTTCGGCGAAGGTCAGGCCGGCCGCCGCAGCGACCGCCTTGACGTCATCGGTCCGGCGCAGCCCCCATGCGGGATCGCGTGCGCGGAGGCTGGAGTCGAAGGCCAGGTTGCTGTCCGCGGTGGGCACATCGGGCTCGACATAGGGGCCATAGAGGATCAGCGGCGCGGCGCTCGGCAGCAACCGCGTGGCGCCCGCGAGCAGCCCCAGCGTCGCCGCCCACGGGCTGATATGCACCATGTTGATGCACAGAATCGCGTCGGCATGGCCGATTGGCCAGTCGTCGGCAGATGCGTCGAGCGCGAGGGGCTGCGTGATATTGGCCAGCCCCGCGTCGGCGCACCACGCCGCGATTGATACCAGCCCCGCCGGATCGGGATCGCTCGGTTGCCAGTTCAGCGCCGGAAAGGTCGCGGCGAAATGGACGACATGCTCGCCCGATCCGCTGGCAACTTCCAGCACGGTGCCGGTCGCGGGCAGCCATTCGGCGAGCACCGCGGCGATCGCTTCGCGGTTACGCACCGTCGCCGGGGCGTGGCGCTTGTCTTCGCTGCCGCCGTCGCTGGGCATCCACGGCGGAGAAGATGCCATCAGGCTTTAGCCTGCGCCCGCGCGCGGCGCTCGCGGACGATCAGCCACGCGAGCAGCCCGACCGGGCCGACCATCAGGGTCAGGAACAGGAACGGAAACTGGACGATGCGGTTGAAGCCCTTGTTGTCGGCATCGCGCGCAATCCACATGCCGGTGAACAGGTCGAACGCCAGATAATGCGTCCACCCCAGCGTGGCGCCGCCGGGACTGTCGAACAGCTTCATCACCCCCGCCAACGTCGTGAAGTCGCCGCCCCCCGGCCCGCCGGCATCGATCCCGCCGCTCAGGAAGCCGACGATCATCACGGTATAGGCGAGGCAGAGCAGGAACACCCCGGCGTAAAGGATCGTCGCCAGTATCTTCGGCCCGCGCGGCAGGAAGGCAAGCGCGATCCAGCCGGCGAAGGCCCAGTAGTTGACGAGCAGAAAGATCGTATCCCAGGTCATCAACATTCTCTCCCCTGACCCCAAAATCGGTGCGTCACCATTTTATGCGCAACGGGCAAAGCAACCGCTCCAACGTTTGGCTTGAATATAGCTCATATCAGCCCGCCAAGCCCGAACAGCAATATGCCGCCTAACAGGGCGATCAGCCCGGTGACGATGATCAGCATGGTGACCCGCGCCGCCGGGAAGCGCCGCGCGGCGACGAACACCAACGCGATGCCGCACCCGATCGCGATTAGCGGGGCATAAAGGAACACCCAGTCATAGCTGAATTCGCGGCGAACGCGGACCAGCGCCCACTGCTCGATGATCAGGCCATAGAGCGTGATCGCGGCGAGCCAGACGACGGCGAAGACGACCGCAAACAGCGCGCTGGCGGCGACGCAGCCGACGTCGCCGTGCGGCGCGCCGCTTTGGCTGTCCGCGCTCAACTGCCCCCGGTCTCGCTCCACGCCAGGATCGGCTTGCGCGCTGCCGCCGTCTCGTCAAGCCGGGCGCGCGGGGCGAAATGCGGGGCGGTTTTCAGCGCCGGGTCGCCATTGCGGGCGCGCATTGCGATGCTGCGCAGCGCGCCGATGAACTGGTCGAGCGCCGCCTTGCTCTCGGTCTCGGTCGGCTCGACGAGCATCGCGCCATGGACGACGAGCGGGAAATAGACCGTCATCGGATGATAACCTTCGTCGATCAGCCCCTTGGCGATGTCGAGCGTCGAAAAGCCCTCGGCGAGGCCTTTGTCGCTGAACAGTGCCTCGTGCATGCACGGTCCCGACGCCGCAAACGGCGCGTCGAGCACATCTTCCAGACTGCGCAGGACATAGTTGGCGTTGAGCACCGCATCTTCGGCAACCTGCTTGAGGCCGTCGGCGCCGTGGCTGAGGATATAGGTCAGCGCGCGGGTAAACATGCCCATCTGGCCATGGAACGCGGTCATGCGGCCAAAGGTCTGCGGATGATCCTCGCCCGCGCTTTCCTCTTCGATCAGGCGGAACGCATCGCCCTGCTTCGTCACGAAGGGCAGCGGCGCGAACGGCGCGAGCGCTTCGGACAGCACCACTGGCCCCGAACCGGGGCCACCGCCGCCGTGCGGGGTCGAGAAGGTCTTGTGCAAATTGATGTGCATCGCATCGACGCCGAGGTCGCCGGGGCGCACCCGCCCGACGATCGCGTTGAAATTGGCGCCGTCGCAATAAACATAGCCGCCCGCGGCGTGGACCGCGTCCGAAATCGCCTTCATGTCGCGCTCGAACAGCCCGCAGGTGTTGGGGTTGGTGATCATCACCCCTGCGACATCGGGACCAAGGCGTGCCTTGAGCGCTTCGAGGTTGACGCGGCCTGCCTCGGTCGCGGGAATATCCTCGACCGTGAAGCCGGCAAAGGCCGCGGTCGCGGGGTTGGTGCCATGCGCACTTTCGGGGACCAGGATCACGCGGCGGTCTTCGCCGCGCGCTTCCAATGCCGCCTTGATGCACAAAATGCCGCACAGCTCGCCATGCGCGCCCGCCTTCGGCGACATCGCGACGCTGTGCATGCCGGTCAGCGTGATCAGCCATTCGGCGAGTTCGTGGATGACGGCATAGGCGCCCTGCACCGTCTCCTGCGGCTGCAACGGGTGCGCGTCGGCAAAGCCGGGCATCCGCGCGACCTTTTCATTCAGGCGCGGGTTGTGCTTCATCGTGCAGCTGCCAAGCGGGAAGAGGCCAAGGTCGATCGCGTAATTCTGCCGCGACAGGCGCGTATAGTGCCGCACCGTTTCGGCCTCGCTGAGCCCCGGCAGACCGATCGGCGCGATGCGCGCCAGCGCGCCGAGATCGGCGGCGGGCGCCGTCTCGTCGAAATCGACGCCGGTGGTAGCGGTCGAGCCGATTTCGAAGATCAGTGCTTCCTCGAGCATCAGCGCGCGGTTGCCGGTGAAGGTCGTGCTGTCATCGGCACCGCCGGCAGCGGTCATTTCGGGGCGCCAGCCGGCGCGGTTGAGCGCGGTCATGCCAGCACCTCCTTCAGAGCGGCGGCAAAGGCGGAGATGTCCGCCTCGGTCACGGTTTCGGTGACGGCGACGACAAGGCCGTTCGCCAGAGCCTGATTCTCGGGATAGAGTCGGCCGAGCGACACACCGCCGAGGATGTCGCGTTCAGCCAATTTGTGGATCACTGGCCGCGCTTCGGTCGGCAGCAGCAGGGTGAATTCGTTGAAATAGCTGGTGTTGAGTAGCGACACGCCGGGAATCTTGACCAGTTCGGTCGCCGCCGCCTTTGCCCGCGCATGATTGATCGCCGCGAGCTGGCGCAGCCCCGCTTCGCCCAGCAAGGTCATATGAATGCTGAAAGCCAGTGCGCAAAGCCCTGAATTGGTGCAGATATTGCTCGTCGCTTTTTCGCGGCGAATATGCTGCTCGCGCGTCGACAGCGTCAGCACAAAGCCGCGCTTGCCATTGGCATCGACCGTTTCGCCACACAGGCGGCCCGGCATCTGACGCACATATTTGGTTTTGCAGGCGAACAGGCCGACATAAGGCCCGCCGAATTGCAGCCCGACGCCGATCGACTGCCCCTCACCCACCACGATGTCGGCGCCCATTTCGCCGGGTGCCTTGATCAGCCCGAGCGCGACGGGTTCGGTGACCACCGCGATCAGCAGCGCCCCCGCCGCCTGGCACGCCGCGGCCAGCGCCGTCATATCGTCGATGCGGCCGAGGATATCGGGATATTGGACGACAACGCAGCTCGTTTCCTTGTCGATGCTGTCCGCGAGCGCCGCCCAGTCGGTCTCCGCGTCGAGGCTGGGGTCGCCGTCGACCAGCACATCGCCGGTATATTTGGCCATCGTGCGCGCGACGCTGCGGTAATGCGGGTGCAGCCCGGTCGACAGCAGCGCCTTGCCGCGCTTGGTGATCCGCCGCGCCATCACGATCGCTTCCCAGCACGCAGTCGAGCCGTCGTACATCGACGCATTGGCGACGTCGGTGCCAAGCAGCCGCGCGACCTGCGACTGGAATTCGAACAGCATCTGCAGCGTACCCTGCGCGATTTCGGGCTGGTACGGGGTGTAGGCGGTCAGGAATTCGCCGCGCTGGATCAAATGATCGACGCTGGCGGGGACATGGTGGCGATAGGCGCCGGCGCCGAGGAAGAACGGACCGTCGCCCGCGGCGCGGTTCTTGCGCGACAGCGCGGCCATGTGGCGCTCGACGGCCAGCTCGCTGGCGTGCAGCGGAAGGCCCGCAATCGAGCCGTCGAGCCGCGCATCGACCGGAACATCGGCGAACAGATCGTCGATCGACGCCGCGCCGATGGTGGCGAGCATCGCGCTGCGGTCGTCGGACGTAAGGGGGAGGTAACGCATGAACTACTCCGCAGAAGAAGCTGGTTTTGAAGAAAAAAGCTGGACGGTGTCGGCGAGTGTGCCCGAAAAGATCGCCGGACCGGCGTGGGTCGTGCGGATCCATGGCGCGAGCCAGATGCGAAAGCCCGCGTCGCGAACGCGGCGGCAAAAGGCATAATCGTCCGACAGCAAAGCCTGGCTTTCGGGTTCGATATAGGGACAGAAAAAGGCGGGAACGATGTCGCCGACGCCGTGCGCCTGACGCTCGGCGGGGTCGGGCCGGAACACCAGGTCGGGCATCACCGTTGCCATGCCTTCGAGCACTCTGCGGCGGATCAGCATCATCGCGGTGCCGAGCCGCGTCAGCTCGACGAGGTCGGTCATCTTGAAATTCTGCTCGGGGTGTAGAAAATGCAGGGCGAAGTCGCCGGTATAGCGTGCCAGATCGGCGGGATTATCCTTTGCCAGCCCCTGCTCGACCGCGCGCGCGACATTGGCCCAATTGATCATCCGCCGCGGATACGCACCGCCCAGCACGCCGCATTCGGGGTTCGCCTCCATCGCCCGGATGAGCGAAAACACATCATCGGCCGAAAAGTCGATGTCGGCGTCGATAAACAGCAGATGCGTGCAATCGCTGGCCAGGAACATCGCCGCCAGCATGTTGCGGGCGCGGGTGATCGACGGCTGATAGAGGATGAATTCAAAGCGCACCGAAATGCCCATCGCCTGCGCGCGCAGCGCCAACGCCAACGCGGCGCGGACATAGGTGCCCTGCGCCCCTTCATAGATGGGCGTCGCCACCATCAGGCGGCAATTGGCGAGGGCGGCGGTCGTGGCGATTGCTTTTTTCTCCAAAAGCCCCTCCCCGAAAGGGAGGGGCGAAATCGCTAGAGCGCGTCGCAGAAGGCTTTGTAGGCCTTTGCGTCCATCAACCCGTCGAGCTGGCTTTTGTCGCTGAGCGCCAGCCGGAAGAACCAGCCTTCGCCTTCGGGGTCCGAATTGACGAGCGCCGGATCGTCCTCAAGCTGGCCGTTGCCTTCGGTCACGGTGCCGTCGACGGGGGCATAGACGTCGCTGGCCGCCTTCACCGATTCGACCACCGCGGCGTCGCCGCCCTGGCTGAGTTCGGCGCCGGTGTCGGGCACTTCGACGAACACGATATCGCCGAGCTGGCCCTGCGCGAAATCGGTGATGCCGACCGTCGCGACGTCGCCGTCGACATCGATCCACTCATGCTCTTCGGTATAATAACGCGGCATCGATCAAGCTCCTGTTTTACGAACATAATTATGCGGAACAAAGGGCATCGCAGCGACCGTGCACGCCACCCGCTTGCCGCGGACTTCGGCGGCCAGCGCGGTGCCCGGCGCGGCATGGTCGCGCGGTACATAGCCCATCGCGATCGGCGCGCCGACGCTGGGGGCGAAACCGCCCGAGGTCACGACGCCGATTTCGGTGTTGCCGTCGAACAGCTTGGCGCCTTCGCGCACCGGCATTTTGCCGTCGACAAGCAAGCCGACACGCTTGCGCGGGCTCCCGTCGGCGAGATGGCCGAGGATGCGCGCGGCGCCGGGAAAGCCGCCTTCCTCGCGGCGGCGTTTGCTGATCGCGAACGCCAGATCGCCTTCGACCGGATCGATCGCCGGGTCGAGATCATGGCCATAGAGCGGCAACCCCGCCTCCAGCCGCAGCGAATCGCGCGCGCCAAGCCCGATCGGCTTCACCTCGTCCATCGCGCACAGCGCATCGGCAAAATCGGTCAGTGCCGCGTTCGGCAGCGAAATCTCAAACCCATCCTCGCCGGTATAGCCCGAGCGGCTGATCCCGATCGCATGACCGTTCCATGTCGCGCGCATCGCCTGCATGAACACCAGACCCGCAGCTTCGGGCATCAGTCGCGCCAGCGCCGTGACGGCTTTCGGGCCTTGCAGCGCGAGCAGACCATAATCTTCGTTATGATTGAGCGTGATGTCGTCGGGCAGGTTTTCGCGCAGATGCCCGATATCTTCCCACTTCACCGCGCCATTGACGACGATGCCATATTGATCACCCTCGTTGGTGATCATCAGGTCGTCGAGGATGCCACCATCGTCGTCCAGCAGCAGCGAATAGCGCATCCAGCCGGGCTTCAGCGCCGAAATATCGCCGGGGACGAGCGTTTCGAGCGCGTCGGCGACATTGTCGCCCGAAATGAGCAATTGCCCCATATGGCTGACGTCGAACAGCCCGGCACTTTCGCGGACCCACAGATGTTCGGCCATGATGCCTTCGTACTGGATAGGCATCCAGTAACCGGCGAATTCGACCATCCGGCCACCCTTGGCGCGATGCCAGGCGTCGAGCGGCAGCACTTCGGTCGCTGCCGCAATCGCGACGTCTTCGTCCAACTGTTCGGTTTCGGTCATGTCAGTCTCCCGCGGTTGCACGGCGGATGCGCGGCAGGGTGCCGCGCCTTTGGCCATACCCCCTCTGTCACGGGAACCTGAGAGTTTTCCCCCGAACGCAAAGTCCAGGGTTACCCCTTCGGTGGTTCCAGCCGACAGCCGGAACGCTTTCCAGAGTGTCCGTTCCAGCCTGCGCGGTCCTGCTGACCTGAGAGTTTCCGGGGCGGTTGCTCCTTCGGTGGTGAGGCGCCGGTTGCCCTGCCCTCACGCTCTCCCGCGCGGCCGGTCGAATCTCTTGCAAGACCCGACAGACGCCCGAGCCTTGGCGCTGCCCCCGAGCGGAGTCAATCGGCGAGCGCGCGGATTGCGTCGTTTTCGTGGATATGCACGCCCGGACCCCTTTGCCCCGCCAGCGCGACGATCGCCGCGGCGACGGCGGCGCCCTGAATCGAGCGGTAGCGGCGGAAAGACCCGTGCAGCAAAGCATCGGCCAACGGCGCCGCGATTGTCGCAAGCCCTTCACCCAGCCGCGGTGGACCAGGCCGAGCGCCGAGCAGCAAGCCAGGACGGATCAGGTCGAGCCGCTCGAACCCGAGCGCGCGCAGCCCATCCTCGGTCTCGCCCTTGGTCCGCAAATAGAAATTGCCCGCTTTCGCCGATGCGCCGACCGAACTGACGGCGATCATCTGCGCCGTACCGCCCAGCCGGGCGCCCCGCGCCGCGGCGAGGATCAGGTCGTGATCGACGGCGCGGAAAGCCGCCTGCGACCTCGCCTGGCGGATCGTCGTACCAAGGCAACAGATGAGGACAGCAGGTTTTTCGGCGGCAATGATATCTGGCCAGCTTTCGGGCGGAGCGATCCGTTCGGCGTGGTGCGGCGCCAGTCCCTCGACCGGACGGCGAGCGACGATTGTGACGGCCCTGTCCCCGAATGCGTCGATCACCGCGCGCCCGATCAGCCCGGTGGCACCAACGATCAGCGCCTCAGACATGCGCCAGCGCGTCCGGTACCGTTTCCCGGCCGAAGATTTCGGCATAACGGTCGATGGCGAAACGATCGGTCATCCCGGCAATATAGTCGCCGATATGTCGGATTGTCGCGGTCATTTCGCCGGGCAGCCGCGACGACCAATCCTCGCCCATCAGGCGCGGATCGTCGATATAGGCAGCGAACAAGCGGCCGACGATCTGGTTCGCGGCCTCGGCGGCGGCGACCTGTTCGGGATGATGATAAAGATTCGCGTACATGAAGCGCTTGAGTTCGCGCTCCTCGGCCGCAAGTCCAAGCGAAAAGCCGCCCAGCGACCGGCCCGCGGCGCGGACCTCGGCGACGCTTACCACGCCTGCCGCCGCGACATTGGCTTCGGTCGCGGCGATAACATCATTGACCATCACCCCGATCTGGTCACGCACCAGCTCGCGCAGCAAGCGGTCGCGCGGCGCGCCCGGAAAACGCCCCTCGACGGCTCGGAAATTAGCGGCAACGAACGGCTGTTCCATCAACTGATCGAGATCGAGCAACCCCGCGCGCAGCCCATCGTCGATGTCGTGATTGTCATAAGCGATGTCATCGGCGACCGCCGCAATCTGCGCCTCAAGACTGGCGTGACTGCCCAGATCGAGCCGAAAATCACCATCGATCCCGGCAAGTGCCCAGCCGGGGTTCGTCACCGGTCCGTTATGCTTGGCGAGCCCTTCGAGCGTTTCCCACGTCAGGTTGAGCCCGTCGAAGCGCGGATAGGGGCATTCGAGCTGCGCCAGCGTGCGCAGCGTATGGCCATTGTGGTCGAACCCGCCATGGTCCGCCATCGCCGCCTTCAATGCATCCTCCCCCGCATGACCGAAGGGCGGATGGCCGATGTCGTGCGCCAGACACAAAGCCTCGGTCAGATCCTCGTTCAGCCCGAGTGCGCGGGCGATGCCGCGGCCGATCTGCGCGACCTCGATACTGTGGGTCAGGCGGACGCGGTAATGGTCGCCGTCGGGGGCGACGAACACCTGCGTCTTGTGGCGCAGGCGGCGAAAGGCGATCGAGTGGATGATGCGGTCGCGGTCGCGCTGGAAATCGTCGCGCGGGCCGCGGACCACGCGGCCCAGCTCCGCATAGCGGCGCCCGCGGCTTTGCGCGGGGTCGCTGGCGCAGTCGGCAACGCTCACTTGATCGGATCGACGGTCTGGCCCGCCTCGCTGTTGAACAGGAAGCCGTCGCCGCCGACCTTTTTATAGCCGGTCAGCCAGTCCTGCGCCGCCTTGCGGTCCTTGAACGGGCCGACCAGCAGCCGGCGCGTCTTGCCCCATTCGGCGGTTGCACCGGCTTTCCCCTTGAACAGATCGGGGCTCTTTTTGGCAAATTTGCCATAGTCAGTCGCGAGCGCGCGCGCGTTCGCGCCGGTCGCGACCTGCACCCAGATCCGCGCCGGGCTGGCCTTTTTCTCCGCCGCTTCGGCTTTGGCCTTGGCATCGGCCTCGGCCTTGGCTTTCGCGGCGACGGCGTCCTTTTCGCGCTTGGCGTCTTCAGCGGCGTCGGCGCGGCGCTTGTCAGCGAGCAATTTGGCGAGCGTGTCGGCGCCGATCGCATTGTCGGACGAGGCCAGTTCCTCGGGCGGGATTTCGATCGACCCGACGATGTCGGCGAGCGAGGCGAGCGGCGCCGCTGCGGACGCTTGCGCCGCCGAGACGGGCGACGCTAGCGGCGGCTGCGGTGTGATCGCGGCGGCCGACGGCTCGGCGGTGGCACCACGCCCCATGTCGGCTATCGAAAAGCCCGGTCCCACCGGCGCAGCCGACTGCGCCGGGTTTGTCCCAATCGGCGCGGGCGAAGGCTCTGCCGCCGGCGACGCCGGCACCGCTTTGGCATCGACAAACACGGGCGCTGGCCCAGCGGCGGCGGGGAACGGGTTTTGCGGGGTCGGTCCGACCCTGACGATCGTTGGCGGCGGACTGCCGGCGGCCGGAAATGGATTATCCGGCGTCGGCCTTGGCGTATTCGACGCGGCAGCCGTTACGGGCGCGGTCGCCGATGTCGTCGATCGCTGCGGCACGGAAACCGGCGCGGGCTGCGCCGTCGCCGAACGCGGTTCGGCGTCAGCGGCCGCCGGTCGCCGGGTGACCGGCGTCGGGCTCGGCGTCGCCGCAACCGACGCCGCGGGCGGGCGCTTGGTGCTGACCGACGCGCGGTTTCCAGATGCGGCGGGCGGCGGCGCCGCGGCCGCCACCTGCACCGGCTTGCGCTTCGCCGCCAGCTGCTGGCCGTTCGGGAAACGGCCGAAATGCGCCGCGGCGGCCTGTTGCGCCGGATTGAGCCGGTCCATCTGGGTCAGATAGGGCAGGATATTCTGCGCCATCGCGGGCGGCATCGTCGCGTTGACGATCTCGCTCGCCTCGCCGTCGCGGCCGTTCATCGCCAGTATCATCGCGCGCAGCCGCCACGCGCCGCGATCCTGCGCGCGCAGTTGCGGGGTCAGCATCGCCACCGCACGGTCGGTCTCGCCGCTGATCCCCAAGGACAGCGCATAGCGCCGCGTCAGCTCGTCATTCGGCGAAATCGCCAGCGCGAGCTGATAATCGCGCTGCGCCGCATCCTGCTGCCCCAGCAAGTCACGCGCCAGCCCGCGGTCGGACAGGAACAGTCGTTCGGGGGCACCGAGCAACTGCGCCTCGCCGAAATAATCGAGGGCGCGGGTCGGGTTTTCCATATGGACCATCGCCGACCCAAGCGCCGCCTTGACCGTGCCGTCGCGTGGGGCGCTCTGCTCGGCGCGGACCAGAAAGCCCAGCGCGGCGCGGTAATCATCGAGTTCGATCGACGCACGACCGGCGTCGAGCAACGCGCGGCTGTCGCTGTTGTTGGCGGCAATGCGCGCCAAAGCCGACGACAGCAGGGTCCGGGCCGCGGTGCGCTTTTCCATCGCCGCCCTGGTCGCGGCATCGGGCGGCGTCACCTGGGCCTGGCCAGGCAGCGCCGCGAGCCCCATGAGCAGCGCGCCGAACGCGCCGACACCGCGCCGCGCGCGCGCCGACTTGCCCGTCATTTTCGCCTGCCGCATGGGCAACTCATCCCGATTTCCGGCCTGCCGTGCCCGGCGGGCGGCCGTTCGATGCCCCGTTACTGGTTGTTCTGCCGCCCCAGGAAACGGGGAATATCGACCCCGTCTTCCTTGTCGCCACCGTCGGCTTCGGGCGCCGGCGCTCCGCGTGACAGGCGCGACATGCGTTCGAACAACGTGCCGCCGCCGATCGAGCGGGCCGACGATTCCTCGCCTGCCGCTGCATCACCAGCGGGCCCCGACGGCGCCTGATATTCGGCAACCGCTGCTTCGGGCGCGTCGAGCACCAGCTCGTCCGACGTATCGTCATAGCTGGCCGCGACCTGCGACAATTCCATCGGCTCTTCTTCGGCCGCAGGCGCTTCGGCGTCGCCCAGCGAGAAGCCAGGGGTCGGGTCATTGTCCTCTGCCGCCGGCACTTCGGCGACGAGCTCTTCTTCGACGACCGGCTCAAACGCCTCTTCGGCCACCGGCGCGGGGGTTGCCGCACGTGCCGGAGCAAAGGAGAAGCTGCGCGTCGCGGGCGATGCCTGCGCCGCCATTTCACCGTTGCTGTCGATGCCGGTGGCGACCACCGAGACACGGATCTTGCCGTCGAGGTTATCGTTGAACGCGCTGCCCCAGATGATGTTGGCGTCGGGATCGACCAGCTCGCGGATATGGTTCGCGGCTTCGTCGACTTCCATCAGGCGCATGTCCTCGCCGCCGGTGATCGAGATGATGACGCCCTTGGCGCCCGCCATCGACACACCGTCGAGCAACGGGTTAGCAATCGCCTTTTGCGCGGCTTCGAGCGCGCGGCCATCGCCTTCGGCTTCGCCGGTGCCCATCATCGCCTTGCCCATTTCGCGCATCACGCTGCGCACGTCGGCAAAGTCAAGGTTGATCAGGCCGGGCATGACCATCAGGTCGGTAATGCCGCGCACCCCCTGTTGCAGCACTTCATCCGCCATGGTGAAGGCTTCTTTGAAGGTCGTGTTCGGATTGGCGACCAGGAACAGATTCTGGTTCGGAATGACGATCAGCGTGTCGACATGATCCTGCAGCTCGGCAATGCCGGAATCCGCCGAGCGCATGCGGCGCTGGCCTTCAAAGGTGAACGGCTTGGTCACGACGCCGACGGTCAGGATGCCGCGATCGCGCGCTGCCTTGGCAATGACCGGCGCCGCCCCCGTGCCGGTGCCGCCGCCCATGCCTGCCGCGATGAAACACATATGCGCGCCGTTCAGCGCCTCTTCGACCTGCGCGATGCTTTCCTCGGCGGCCGCACGGCCGACCTCGGGCCGCGAACCTGCGCCCAGCCCCTGGGTGATCTGTGTCCCCAGCTGGATGCGCCGTTCGGCGGGCGATGCGTTCAGCGCCTGCGCATCGGTGTTGGCAACGATGAAGTCGACCCCCTCGACCCGCGCCGCAATCATGTTCGCGATGGCATTGCCGCCAGCACCGCCGACGCCGATTACCGCGATCCGCGGCTTCAGCTCATCGACCTGCGGCGGGCCAATATTGATGCTCATCAAAAAGTCTCCCTGCAGCGGCGGACAGGTGCCGCTTCCCCAACCTTGCGACCCAAACGAGCGGGTGTCCCGCCGCCCGGTTTTCTTATCCCGCATTGCACTATTGTGACCGGGGAATCACCCAAAAAATTAACCTTTTTTCGCGTTTCACCGCTAAAAACTGCTTTTTAACGCTGCCATCAACCGGTGGAGGATCGAAGTGCCCGCCGGGCGATAGACATCCTGCGACATCATCGGCAAATCGCGCAGATCGACCGGGTCCGACGCGGCGTAGAGAACCAGACCGGCGAGCGTTGCGAAAGCGGGGCCGCTGTGCGCATCGGGTAGTCCGTGCAGCCCGCGCGGCCGCCCGACGCGGGCGGCGCGGCCGAGCGCGCTCTGGGTATAGTCGGCGATGCCTTTCAGGTCGGCGCCGCCACCGACGAGCACCACCTGGCGCCCGATCGGGCCAACGAAATGCAGGTCTTTCAACGTTCTGCCAATCTCTCCCATCATCGCGTCGAGGCGCTGGCGGATCACCGACACCAGTTGCGCGCGGGTGATCCGCGGGGAATCGCCCGTCGTCGGCGCGCCGGGTTCGAGTTCGATAATCTCGTTATTGTCGCGTGGGGACGCCGACGCCGAGCCATAAAAGCTCTGCAAACGCTGCGCCTGGCTGCGGCGGATACCAAAGGCCGAGGCGATGTCGTCGGTGATGTCGCTGGCGCCAAAGGGCAGCGACGCCATTTCGACGAGCATCCCCCCGGCGTAGAGCGAGACGGTGGTAACCGCGGCGCCAAGTTCGACAAGCGCGACGCCCAGGTCGCGTTCCTCGTCGGACAGGCACGCCAGCCCCGCCGCGATCGGCGACGCGACGACTGCGTTGACGTCGAGATGCGCCTGCCGCACCGCCGCCTCGAGGTTCCGCACCGGGGCGCCGTCGGCCATGATGATATGGATGTCGACGCCCAGCCGGTCGGCGTGGAGCCCGATCGGGTTCTTGACCCCGGTCAGCCCGTCGAGCGTATAGAGCGCGGGCTGCGCGTGCAGGATCATCCGGCCTTCGGGATCGATCCCGGCGCGCCCTGCCGCAAGCAGGTCGTCGATGTCTTCTTTCTCGATCCGGTGGCCACCGAGTTCGCTTTCGATCGGCGCCACATCGCTGAGCAAGCCGCCCGCCGAGAAGCTGACCCAGACGTCATCGATGTTCAGCCCCGCGATCCGCTCGGCCTGTTCGATCGCCTCGCGCACGATATGTTCGGTCTGCTCCATGTCGGCGACATAGCCGCGCTGGACGCCGCGGCTTTCGCGCTGGCCGGTGCCGAGCACATGGAGCTGGCCGTCGGCGGTCTGCCCCGCGATCAGCGCACAGACCTTCCACGACCCTACGTCGAGCGCGGTGATGATTTTTTCGATGCGCGGCGGCGCCATGACTTACCCCTTTTCCGCCGCAGCGACGTCGGCGACCGCATCGACCGCGGCGCGCGCCTCGTCGAGCTTGGCGGGCGCGACCTGCCCCTCGTGCGGCAGGCGCAGCACGAATCGGTTCGGATCGCGCATGTCGAAGCGCAGGATGCCGCGCCCGAGCAGGCGGTTGGCGCCGTCCATATGGGCGAATTTGGCGAGCGCGGCCTTCGCCTCGCCCTCGCCTTCGGGCAGCGACAACGTCTCGCCGCTGCGGAAGCGCAGGTCCCAGCGGCGGTTGCCGACCCAGGTGGCACCCGCGAGCAATTCTTTCAGCGAGCTCGCCTCGGCGAGCAACCGGTCGAGATCCTGCGAGCGCTGGTTGGCTTTGGGGCCGATGACCAGCGGCAAATCGGGCATCGTCGCGACCGTCACCGGTTCGAGCACCACCCCCTTGTCGTCGATCAGCGACAGGCGATTATTATGCTGCCAGATCGCCGCCGGGGTGCGCTCGACGATGTCGACGACCAGCGTGTCGGGCAGCCGCCGCGACACCCGCGCATCCTTGATCCAGCCATAGCGCATCAAATCGCCGCGCACCCCGTCAAGGTCGACCGCCGCCATCGAACGATCCTTTTGCGCGAGCGCGATGTCGTAGACCTTCAGCCGGTCGATGCGATCGGCGCCGACGACCTCGACCTTCTTGACCTGAAAGCCCGCGCGGCCGACCGCCTGCGCCCATTCCTCATGGAATTTCGCGGTAACGCCGGTGGCATGCGCGGCGAGGCCCGCGACCGCGAACAGGCTGATCGCGATTGTCCAGTTGGCGACCTTCTGCAGCCGCTGCGGGCTGATCGGCAGCGCGTTGATCACCGCGTTGAGCCGCGAAGTCTGCACCTTGCGCCGTTTCTTTGGCGCCCGCGCCGGGCGCCGTGGCGGCGAGCTGCCGCGTTTGATGCGTGTGTTACTCATAACGCTTCCCCCACGATGCGTTCGACCAGCTCGGCATAATCCATACCGACCGCGCGCCCCTGTTCGGGCACCAGACTGAGCGGGGTCATCCCCGGCTGGGTGTTGACCTCGAGCAGGAAAATTCCTGCGAGCCCATGTTCGTCATCCCAGCGAAAATCCGAGCGCGAAGCGCCCTTGCAGCTTAGCAGCCGGTGCGATTGCAGCGCCAGATCCATCATTCGCTGCGCGACGTCGGCGGGGACATCGGCGGGGCAGACATGTTCGGTCAGCCCGTCGGTATATTTGGCGTCATAGTCGTAAAAGCCCGATTTGACGCGCAGCTCGGTCACCGCGAGCGCCCGGTCGCCCAGCACCGCGACGGTCAGCTCGCGCCCCTTGATAAACGGTTCTGCGAGCAGGCGGTCGAATTCCTGCCACGGACCGACGGCCTCGCGCGCGATCGGATTGCCGTAGTTGCTGTCATCCTTGACGATGGCGACCCCGACCGACGAACCCTCGTTGACGGGTTTCAGCACATAGGGGCGCGGCAAAGGATCGATGGAATAGAGGCTTTCGCTGTCGACCATGGTCCCCGTCGGCATCGGGATACCATGCGGCACCAGCGCCTGCTTCGTCAATTCCTTGTCGATCGCGATCACCGAAGTGACGAGCCCGCTGTGGGTATATTTGAGCCCCATCAGGTCGAGCATGCCCTGCACCGAGCCATCCTCACCCGGGACGCCGTGGAGCGCATTGAACACGACATCGGGCTTGGCTTCGGAAAGCCGCAGCGCGACGTCGCGGTCCATGTCGATCCGCGTGACCTTGTGCCCGCGCGATTCCAGCGCGTCGGCGACGCCATTGCCGCTCATCAGCGACACTTCGCGTTCAGCCGACCAGCCGCCCATCAGGACGGCAACATGCCACGGCCCCCTGCTCATACGGGTTTCCCCACGCGTTGAATCTCCCAATGCAGTTCGACGCCGCTCTTGACCTTGACCCGGCGGCGGACCTCTTCACCCAATGCCTCGATGTCGGCGCTCGTCGCATCGCCGGTGTTGATCAGGAAGTTGGTGTGCTTCTCGCTGACCTGCGCGCCGCCGACCGCGAAGCCGCGGCAGCCGGCCTCGTCGACGAGTTGCCAGGCCTTATGCCCATCGGGGTTCTTGAAGGTCGATCCGCCGGTTTTCGACCGCAGCGGCTGCGACGCTTCGCGGCTGGCCGAGATGCGGTCCATTTCGGCCTGGATCGCGGCAGGTTCGCCGGGTCGACCGCGGAAGGTCGCGCTGACGACGACCGCACCCTCGGGCAGTTCGCTGTGGCGATATGTGTAGCCGAGGTCGGCAAGCGGCAGCGTCTTGCGCTCGCCCGAACGGAGGACGACGTCGCAATCGACTAAGATGTCTTTCGCCTCGCCGCCATAGGCGCCGCCGTTCATGCGGACAAACCCGCCAACGGTGCCGGGGATCGAGCGGAGGAATTCCATGCCCGCGATCCCGGCGTCGCGCGCGGTCGAGGAAACGAGGATGCCCGAAGCGCCGCCGCCGCAGCGCAGCGTGGTGGCATCGATTGGCTCGACCTTCGCAAAAGCCTTGCCGAGCCTGACAACGACCCCCGGGAAACCGCCGTCGCGGACGATGAGGTTCGATCCGAGACCCAGCGCCATCACGGGGACAGCGGGGTCGAGATCGCGGAGGAAGTCGGCGAGGTCGTCGGCGTCCTTGGGCTCAAGCAGCCAGTCGGCGGGCCCGCCCGACTTGAACCAGACGAGCGGTGCGAGGGGTGCTTGCGGGGTAAGTTTGCCGCGCACGGCAGGGAGGGTGTCGGTCGTCATGCGTTGATCCTCCCCACTTGTGGGGAGGTGGCATACGCGAAGCGGCTGACGGAGGGGGCTATCGTGGCCCGCCGAC
>Ga0209232_1000117_pt1 | contig 48466 bp, 39 predicted proteins | sample ETNvirenome_2_60_FD_184066 | JGI IMG/M metagenome (GOLD analysis project Ga0209232, IMG submission 184066) | Marine viral communities from the Pacific Ocean - ETNP_2_60 (SPAdes) (version 2) | ecosystem: Environmental > Aquatic > Marine > Oceanic | place: Pacific Ocean | collected 2013-06-22 | reverse complement strand
AACTAGACGCGCACGCGGCCGTATTCATCGCAGTGGATTTCTTCGCCCGCCGGCCCGGTGACCACGGCGGTCTGGCTGCCGAGCACCTTCGGCTTCGGATGGTTCAATGGCGGACGGAAAGGAATGTCCCAGGGCGTGGCGCTGAAACGGTTGCGGTAGCCCTGGGCAAAGCCGTCACCGGTATCGACGTTATTGGTGATCGACTCTTCCAACACCTGCGGCTGCTTGCCTTCGTGCAGCACCTCGGTGAGCAGCCAGAGGTCGTTCCATTCCCGGCGTGGATGGTCGGATATCTCCAGCAGATGACCGCTGACCAAGCTGGTCTGATCGCTGCTGCCCTCGGCGAGGCGGCAATCGCTGCGATGGCGCTCCAGAGCGCGTTGCGACAGGTGCTTGCCACGGGCGCGCTCGGTGAAGCGACCCGGATAGTCGTAGTCTTCGAGGTCTGGTTGCGAGTTGGCAGCTTGTGCTGGCTCGGCGCGATAGGCCGCTTCCATCAGTAATCTGGGCTGCTCGAAATCATAGTCACGACGGCTGACGCGGCTGGTGCGTGTCGCGACACGCACGGCGAAGCGCTTGATCACCGGCTCGTCGGCCGTCATGCCGTTGTCCTGCAGATAGGCGGTCGGCTGGCCGAGTCTGGCGAAGCTGGTCTGGTCATCGCCGAAAACCAGCGCATGACCTCTGGTGCTGTGCTCGAAGTGGTAATGGATACCTTCTTCCTCACACAGGCGCTGGATGAAGTGCAGGTCGGTTTCGTCGTACTGCACACAATATTCGCGCGGCGGGTAGATCACCGGGCCGAGCTGGAAGCGGTAGGCGTTGGCCTGGATGCCATGCTCCTCGAGCACCTGGGCGATGATCTGCGGCACGCTGAGGTGCTGGAAGATGCGCTGGTTGGTCTGGTGCGCGAGGTAGGCCAGTTGCGGAACGAGCGTAAGGCGATAGCGGGTCAAGCGTTTGCCCGATTCACCCTGGGCGATGCAGTGGACCAGGCCGTGGATGCCCATGCCGGCGGGGTCGAAAGCGAGAAAGGCGGGTTTATGCAGCAGCGCCTGCAGATCCAGATCAGGCAGCTCGCTGACCAGCTCGAGGTCGAAGCGATACGGTTGGCTGATGGCTTCCCGACCACTGAAGGCGAGGACCTGCAGATCGTGCTCCACGCCTTCGAGCGTCAGGCTGAAGAGGGTTTCATTGGCCGCGTTGAACATGGGGCTTTCCTTGTCCTGATGTCATCCATGGGAGTGGCCGAACCAGCGCCGCAGACGGCTCGGTGCGGGGCGGCTGAAGGCCTGCAGCAAGCCTGCTGCATTGATCGAGCGCTGCGCTGCGTCGAACGCCAGTGCTGTGCGTAGGGCTGGCCAGCAATGCGCGGGAAGCTGCGGCGGGCGCTGCAGGGTGCTATCCAGCTCCATCGCCTTGGCCTGGCGAGCGCTGAGCCGGCGAAACGGATGGCTGCCGCTGGCCAGTTCGTAGAGCACGCAGGCCAGCGCATAGATATCGGCGCTGGCGGTCAGCTCGCCGCCGTCGAGCAGCTCCAGCGCGGCATAACGCGGTGTCCAGGCGGCGAAGCGCGTGCGGCACAGGCGCGGTAAACCGGGCAGCAGGCCTTCCAGCGGCTGGCCGAGCCCATAGTCGAACAGGCGCAGGCCGTCATCGGCGAGCATCACGTTGCTCGGTTTCAGGTCGCCATGCAGCACGCCCAGGCTGTGGGAATAGCTCAGCGCTTCCAGCAGCGGTAGCGCGATGCCCTGCAGTTCGCTCCAGGCCATGCCCTGCGGGCGTTCGCACAGCAGTTGGTCGAGGGTTGGCCCCTTGAGTAGCTCCAGGGTAATGAAGGCGCGCTGGCTGCTTGGGTCGATATCGAAGTTGTACAGGCGCACCACGTGCCGATGGCTGAGGCGGGTGGTCAGCGCGTACTCGCTGTAGAGCAGCGCGCTGGCGTCGGGGTACTCGGCGAAATCCTCGCTGAGGGTCTTCAGCGCCACGTAAGGTTCCGGATCGCCGAACTGTTCGCGCAGCAGATCGCGGGCGCGATAGACCGCACCCATGCCGCCGACGCCGAGCAGACGTTCGATCCGGTAACGGCCGCCGAGTACTTCCGGCAGCTCGCCGACAGGCGTCTTCGGTTCCACTGGCATTGGTGTAGCCGCGGTGGACGCCAGGGCAAAGTAGGTCAGGTCGCTGGCCGGCAGTTGCGGTGCATTCATCGGCGGATCACCACGGCGCTGATGTTGTCCCGTGCCGGCCCCTTCAATGCCTGGCGAAACAGTCGCTCCAGTGCCAGGTGTGTGGATGGCAGGCTGAGTGCTGCACCGAGGGCGTCGGCGGACATGCTCTGGTAGAGGCCATCGCTGCATAGCAGCAGCGTGTCGCCGGGAAACACGTCGAACTCGAGGATGTCCAGCTCCAGCTTTTCACTGGCCCCGATGGCGCGGGTCAGCGCATGGGACGCGGGATGCCTGGCTGCTTGTTCGGGGCTCAGTTGTTGCTCGTCGAGCAGCTGCTGCAACAGCGAATGATCCCGCGATAGCTGATAGAGCCGCCCGCTGCGCCACAGATAACAGCGGCTGTCGCCGGCCCAGATGCATGCCGCACGGTCATCCTCCATGAGCAGGGCGACCACGGTGCTGCCGATCACCGGATCGGGGCGTTCGGCGGTGACCGTCAGTTCCTGGCTGAGCCGGCGATTCAGCTCGTGCAGGCAACGCCGCAGCGCCAGCACCCGCTCCGGCAGGTCGCCCGTAGTGGAAAGATCGGCCAGCTGCTCGACGATCAAGCGACTGGCCAGCGCGCCGTTCTGGTGTCCGCCCATGCCGTCGGCTACGGCCCACAACCCGGCCTGCGGCAGATCGAGGAAGGCATCTTCGTTGCGCGCCCGCACCTTGCCGGTGTCGGTGCGCGCCGCGCTGCGCCAGCTGCACACCGTTGCACTCATCACAGTGTCGCCGGCAGCTTGAAGCCGCGCAGCAGCGCGAGGTCGAACGGATTCGGCGAGCGCTGGGCATGCAGCAGGTAGTTGGCGCGCAGGCCGCCGAGATCGGCCTTGAGCATCAGCACGTCGCGGCCGCTGTGGTAGTCGACCTGCATTAGGTCGATCAAGCGGAACAGCGACCAGGGGCCGGTGTTCTTCTCGATGCCGACGCGACGCCCGCCGAGTTCTTCCACGACCAGGCTGGTGCGCCCGTCGTCGGCCTCGGCTGGCCAGCGGAATGCGGTCTGCACGATCGGACCGTGGCGATACTCCATCTGCTGGTTGCCGAAGCGGAAGTCGGCACGACCGAGGCTCGAATCCAGCGAATAGGGCTCCAGCTTGAACAGGATCAGCGGCTCGTTGGGGTTCTCGGCGAAGAAGCTGCGGCGAATGGTCTGCGCGCGGCTCATCTGCGCGAGGAACTGCTCGGACAACGGCAGGCCGCGACCGTCGACCCGGCGCAGTTGGTACTGACCGGCGCTGCCGCTGACGAAGGGTTTGAGGTAGCGCTCGAAGAAGCCGTCCGCCAGACCCTGTGCTTTGAAAAACTCGCGGAAGTCGGCGAGGGCGACGTCGCTGGCGCTGTGGGCGCTGAACGGGTAACGCTCGCGCAGGGCGCCGCGGTAGCTGGCATAGAGCTCGTTGCGATAGCGCTGGTTGAGGTAGTGATAGGCGTCGCTGAGCACCAGCGACCAGCTGTCCTCTGCCAGCAGACCAAGCCACTTGCCGACCGGTTGCGGCAGACGAGCAGCACTGCTGCGCAGCTGGTTGATGGCGTCGCGCTGACCGCCCATGCGCGCCTTGGCCATCTCGAATGCGGCCTGTTCCGGTGCGCTGGCGTGGGCCAGCGAGGCCAGTTGCAATTGCAGGGCGTCGAGTGCCTGCAGGCTTGCCGTCAGCTCCGGGCCAGCCGCGCCGTTTTCGTCGAGCAGCTGGTGCAGCGGCGCGAAGCGGCGTTCGAGGGTCTTGCGTGCGGTATCCGGTACGTTCTTCAGCAGCGCGGCCTGGGCCTGCTCCGCTGCGGCGGTGGCCAGCTTGGCCGCCTTGCCAAGCTTGCCGCCAGCGTTCTGGGCGGCATCGGCCAGTTCGCCGGCCTCCGCAGTCGCTTCCGCGAGACCGGCGAAGCGGGTGTTTTCGCGCACTGCCAGCAGTAGTTGCAGCAGCGGCGAGTTGGCAGCGGTGAGTCCGGCGAGCTGCGCGGCACCCTGCGCCGCACTGCCGGCCGGGAGGACGTTCAGCTGGGTGATTGCCTCGCTCCAGTGTGTGGCGTAGTCACGGAAGTACAGCTGCTCCATTTCCACCAGCAGGCGCCCGAGGTCCTTGGCGCTGAGGCTGTCACCTTCACCCAGCACCCAGTTGTCGCGCAGGATTTCGCTGACCAGCTCGGCGCCCTGGGCGACGAACAGCTTCTGATAGCCACGCTGGGTGTAGAAGCCGGGAATCGCATAGCCGCCGCCGACGAACAGGGACGCCTGCGGGCCGAGCTGCGTGTTCAGTCGATAGTCTGGAAGGTTGCGTGCCTGATCGCGCAGCATGCGGTACACCACTGCCGCCAGCGATTCGCTGCGTAGCTGGGCGCGGGCCTTGGCCACCAGGTTGTCGTTCAGCTGATAGGGTGCGAACGACTCCTCCAGCAGGCGGGCAAAATGGGTGTTCAGGCCTTGCTGGGCAACCGCGTTGCCGCCATGACGCAGCGACCAGTCGGCGGCCAGCCAGTCCTTGAGGAAGGCCGCATCACGACGCTCGGCAAGGTTCAACATGAGGTACGCGCGCAGGCTGCCGAGCAGCTGTTCGCGGTCGTTCAGGTTGGCGCGAATCTGCGCTTCCAGCTGCCGACCGACACGTGGCAGCAGCAGCGTTTCCAGATCGCGGCGGTAGGCGTCGTGCAATGTCGGGTCGACCGCCTCGCCCTGATACAGGCCACCACGGCGTAGCCAGGACACATCGTCCCTGGGCGGAAATACTTGGGTTGCCGCGTAGCTGCCATCGAGCACCTTGAGGGTGCGCAGTGCTTCGTCTTCCGCCTCGATGGTCTTGCGTTCGCCGCCCAGCGTCTGGGCGATGCCGCGCAGTTGTTCGAGGCGCTCGTGGTTGCTGGAAAAGCTCAGTGCCCAGGCGCCGCCGAACAGCACCAGGCAACCGAAGGCGCCTGCATAAAGCGCGCGCTGGCCCCAGTCGATGCGGCGGACCTCGCGCTGGTCGAGGCCCGCCAGTTCGGCTTCGGGGAAGATCACCCGGCTGAGTAGTTGATTGATGAAGCGTGCACGACCGCTGCGGAAGGTCGGCAGTGCGCTGCTGGCCAGGCCGAGCTGGCGGCCGATGCCGGCAGTGAGCGGGTCGAGACCTTCGCGCAGTTGCGGCGCGCTGGTCAGGTAGAAGCCACGCAACTGGCTGGCACGCTGGTAGCGGTTGCCGGCAAACGCGAGTTCGATGAACAGGCTCAGGCGCTCGCCGATCTGCCCCAGCTGATGGGGAAAGTCGAGGATGCGGCCGCGGCGCTGGGTGTCACGTTCCTGGTGCATGCGCATGATCACCTGGCTGTTCAGCCGGCGCAGGAGCTCCTCGAACTCCTCGCGCACCACCTGCGCATCGCTGCCATTCTGCTCCTTACGGAAGCTTGCACCGAGCACCTGATCGCTTTCCTCGCGGGACAGCTGATCGAAGAACTCGTCGAAACCGAGAACCCGATCGGCCTTGCTCAGCACCAGATAGACGGGTGCATCGACGCCCAGGCGCTGGTGGATTTCATGCAGGCGCTGGCGGGCCTGACGGGCAAGATTTTCCAACTCCAGTTCATTGCCGCCTAGCAGCTGATCCACCGGCAGGTTGACCAGCACGCCGTTGAGCGGTCGGGCACGGCGCTTGCGCAGCAAGCCGAGCAGGGTGTCCCAGGCGCTACCGTCGACGACGGCGTCGGGCTGGGTCAGGTAACGGCCGGCGGTGTCGATTAGCACGGCATGATCGGCGAAGTACCAGTCGGCGTAGCGGGTACCGGAAACGTCCTTGGTCATGCGCTGCTGCTCGCTGCGGTTGAGCGGGAAATCCAGCCCGGAGAAGTCCAGTAGGCTGGTCTTGCCGCTGCCTTGCGGGCCGATCAGCAGGTACCAGGGCAGCTCGCTGCGCCATTTCTCGCTGCGCCCGCGATAGAGGCTGGAGGTCTTCAGGGTGCGCAGCGCGTGCTTGAAGCGATGGCGCAGCTCCTGCTGCTCCTCGCCGATCAGGCCGTCGCGGCGCAGCTGCTCCTGAATGTCCTGGTCCTCGGCATCGCGCTTCTTGCGCGCGCTGGCGCGCCAGCTGGCGAAGACCATGGCCAGGCCCCAGCCGAGGAACAGGACGCTGATGCTCAGCAGACGGCTGCTGGATGACTCCCAGAAGCGGTGGTCATTCACCGCCAGCAGCGGCCCGACGAACCACACCAGAACCGCCAGCAGCAGGACCAGCAGCAGGCTCCAGACCCAGGTTCGGCGCAGCACGGCGCCGACTTTGCCGAAGAACGTCTTCATCTCATTTCATCCCTGAAAAGGTGGAATCGCCGGCATCCATGTCCAGCGAGCGATAGGGTTGCAGCACGCTCTCGCGTTGTTCGCCCAGCACCCAGGCGAAACCGCCGTAGATCACCCCGAGGCACATCAGGGTGAACAGCGCGACCATCCACCAGGGCACGATGCGCACCAGGCGCCGGCGGGTGTCCTTGAGGCCCTCCCAGTGCGGCGACAGCTCGCGCGGTATGTCGCCACGCATCTGCCTGATCTGCCGGTAGAGGCTGTCGCGCACCGCTTCCAGCTCGAGCATGCCGCGCGGCAACACGCGGTACTTGCCCTCGAAGCCGAGGGACAGGCACAGGTACATCAGTTCGAGCATCGGCAGGTGCTTGACCGGGTTGCGCGACAGCCGCTCGAGCAGCTGGAAGAACTTCTCGCCGCCGAAGGTCTCGTTGTGGAAGGAGGACAGCAGGCTCATCTGCGACCATTCGCTCTCGTTGCCCCAGGGCGTGGTCACTACGGCCTCGTCGAGAATGGTGCAGAGCACGTAGCGCGCCGCCATCACCTGACTGCTCTCGGCGCCGTCGTGCAGGGCGCGGTGCTCGAACAGCTTGATCGCGCTGCTCAATTGCCGGTGCAGTGCCTGCAGGTCTTCGCTGTCCAGGCTGTGCTTGAGCCGTACCACTTCCGAGAGCAGCGGCGAGGCGGCGGCCACCAGCGGATTGAGACTGATGTTGAAGGTTTCCGCCGGGCGCAGGCGGGCGGCGTAGATCATCCGCTCCTCCAGCTGCTCGAAGCGCGGCGGGGTGTCGAAGTCGGTCAACGGGCTCTGTGCCGGGGCCTCGCCGGCGCGGTTGACGATGACCGTGTGGTCGTTCTGTCCGTAATCCATTTCCTTGATCATGTCGCTCAGTCCCTGACCGCCCAGAATTTCAGTTCGAGCCCGGCGAAGTCACCGGACACATGGAAGGCAAAGCCGCCGGAGCGCTCCAGCTGCGCCTGGTCCTCGGCGTTGAGTTCCAGCGCGAAATAGGTCTTGCCGGCATGGAAGGGGATCTGCCGCGGCGCCACCGGCAGCGGCTTGATGCGGATGCCCGGCAGATGCAGGTTGACCAGCTGGCGGATGCGCTCCACCGGGCCGATCTTCAGGTGCGCCGGCAGGCGGGTGCGCAGGGTTTCCGAATCGCACTGGGCGCTGGCGGCGAGCACGAAGGAAGCCGTGCCGAGCAGCTTGTGATCATGCAGTGGCGACACCTGGATGCCGTACTGGCGCCGCTGCAGCAGCAGTTCGATGGCGTGCTGTTCGAGCACCATCGACAGCACCTGGCGGATCGCGTCCATCAGCTTGCGGAAGCTCGCGCCCTGGTCACTGTGCTGGTAACGACCGTCCAGGCGCGGACGCTTGCTCTCGCTGGAGAAGGTCGCCAGCTCGCCGAGCAGGCCAAGCAGGTCGCGGTAGATCTGCTCCGGGTGCACCTGCTCCACGCCCAGGTAGTGGCGCAGCACCGGTTCGTGACGGTTGATCAGCTGCAGCATCATGAAGTCGCCGACCTCGGCGCCACCGACCTTGCCGGTGGCGCTGATGCGCTCGGCGAGGGTATCGCCGCGGTGGGCGAGCATGCTGATCACTTCCTTCAGGCAGGACAGCAGATAGCCTGAGGCCTGGAAGTTGACGTAGGTCGGAATGAACTCGGGGTCGAGGCTGATGACCCCGTCCGGCGTGGTGTCCAGCACCTCGCACAGCTGCAGCTTCACGTAGGCCTGGTCGCTCTGCTGCTCGCCCAGCAGCAGGCGGAAATCCGGCAGCCCGGTGCTGACCTGGCTGGTGCTGCTGTCGCCGGCATTGGAGTCGGCGACATCCAGCTCATGGGCGGTGTAGCGCGCCAGCACGTCCTTTTGTTCGGGACGACGCGTTTCGATGTGGTTGCCGGTAACCAGTGGCAGCGCGAGGTATACCGGTGTACTGCCGGTGTTCGGCGGAATGTCTAGCGCCAGTGGCTCGCGCTCGCTGCCCAGCTCGAACAGCGTGCCATCCGGCAGGATGCCGCTGGCCTGGCTGAGCACCAGCTTGCCCATGTTGAGGAACTGGCGGTCGATCTCCAAATTGAAGAAACCCCAGGCATAGCTGCCCAGCTTCTGGGTGCGCGCCTTGAGTTGGTGATCGTAGTAGCGATCGTTCTGCTGGAAGTGCTGGGGACGCAGCAGCATGCCTTCCTGCCAGACAACCTTGTGCAGGCTCATGCTTATTTTCCTTCTTCGGCGAGCCGGTCGAACAGCGCGATGCCGCGCTCATCCAGGCTCAGGGCGACACGGGTGCGCTCTTGCGGCGGCACGGCGATGACGTAGCGCCAGCTGGCTTCCGGCAGGTCGCGGTAGGCGGCCAACACGCCGACATAGCGGCTGCCCTCCTGCACCGATAGCTTCAGCTCGCGGCTTTCGCCGGGACGCAGTTCCAGTTCCTCGGAGGTCACCAGGTCTGGCGCCAGGGCTTCCTTGGGCCGCTGGTAGAGGGCGAAGAAGTCGCCGTTTTCGAACGCCACCGGATGCTTGAGCTCCAGCAGGCGCAGCACGATCGGCGACGGCCGGCCGTTGAGGTCGGGATTGAGACGGTCGCTGCCGTGCAGTTCGAGGTCGAGCTTGGTCAGCTTGGAGTACGGCGACAGCGCCGAGCAGCCGCCCAGCACGAGCAGCGAGGCCAGCATGGCCAGGGTGATGCGACGAGGCATGGGATCATCCTTGATGGGTTGAATCGAGCGTGGCGATCAGGCGCACCTGCTCCTCATAGGTCTTGGCGAAGTCGCGGGCGAACAGCCGTTCGCTCCAGTCGGCGTCCTGGCCGAGGCTGTGATGCAGCCGGCGATAGGCGCGCCAGCGGCTGCCGGCGGTGGCGATCAGCGGCTTGCGGCCCTCGCGTTCGAAACGCAGTGCCAGCTGCTCCGGCGCCAGCTGTTCGAACATGGCGTGAACGGCGGCGCGGCTGGCCGCCAGCAGTGCCACCTGATGCGCCTGCAGGTCGCGGAAGGCGCGTCCGACGGCCTGTTCGGCCGGTAGCTGACCGGGTTTGCCACCGCGCAGCAGGGCGCTCAACGCTTCGCCGGCATCTGTGCTGTGCTTGAGCGGGTTGTTGCCGGCGCTCTGCACGGTGGTCAACGCCAGGCGCAGCTCGTTCTTCAGCTCGCTGCGGGTGCGCAGGCTCTGCTGCAGGCCGCCGACGCTCTGCTTGAGCAGGCGGGCGGCATTCAACGCCATGGCCTGGCGCTGTTCCTCGTCGAGATCGTCGAGATCGATGCCCAGCGCTTCGCCGAAACGCGCCCAGAATCCCTGCGGCAGTCGTTCGGGCTCGGCTTCGCGCTTGGCTTCCGGCGCTGCCTGCGGCATGACCAGCTCCGGCAACGGCAGGCTTTCCATGTCGATGCGCGCGTAGTCGCGCTGCTGCGCCTGGCGCTGCGGCGCAACCAGAGCGAGGTCGAGGTCGTCTACCTCGGCATAGACGCGCTCCTGCTGATCCATGGCAACCAGCGGATCGAGGTCGAGGAAAGCGTCGTCGGGGATGATGCTGCCGGCCGGCTGCGGGCGGCCGATGTCGCCTTCGAACAGCGCAGGGTCCTGAATCAGCCGGGCGCGTATCTCGAAGTCGCCCAGGCAGTAGACGCTGCCATGCTCGATGCGCTGCGGCTGGCCCTTGACCAGGCTGGCGCCGCTGTCCTTGAGCTGGATGCCGTTGCTGCTGGTGTCGGTGAGAAAGTAGGCGCCGTCGCGGTAGCTGATCACCGCGTGACGCCCGGAGAGGACGCGCTTGCGATCCGGGATCACCCAGTCGCAGCCCTCTGCGCGGCCGATCACGCCGCCGGCCTGCTTGAAGGTTTTGGTGGTCAGCAGCCCGGGCACGAATTGCTGGGCACCCACCATATCGAAGACCAGTTCCATGGTCGTGTCGCTCCTTGCGGTCACTGGCCGCGATTCAAAGCCTGCGGGTCGCCCAGCGGACGATATTGGTCATCGTTGAATTTGTAGTTGCCGGTGCAGCCGGTGAGCAGGGCCGCGGCGAAGAGCGAAACGAGGGCGTAATAGCGCACGGGCACGCGATTTCCTCCTTGAAGTCGTGTGTGGGGGCAAGGTGCGCATGGCGCGACCTGGTCGGCGCATTGAAGTTCAGTTGTCCTGCAGGCTCGGTGATCGGGTTCACAGAACACCCGTTGGATGCGTCTAAAACGAGCGTGAGGTCAGGTTGGCGCAGGCCGATGGCGCCGCATGGCAGGTTTCCCTTGCATCAGCATCCCGATGCAGGCAGGGCGGCCTGCACTTGCCTGGTGTTGGCTTTTGGCCGATCGAGGGCAACGGTCTGAAGATGGTGTGCAGAAACGAAAAAGCCCGCAGTGAGCGGGCTTTGTCGGAGCGTTTCGAGCGGGACTCGAAACGACTATCTATATGGCGCATCCGGCGGGATTCGAACCCACGACCCCTGCCTTCGGAGGGCAGTACTCTATCCAGCTGAGCTACGGATGCGTTGCGGGGCGCAATCATACGCATGTCGTTGACGGGCGTCCATGCTGGTGCGGCCGGACGGATACGGTCCAGGTGCGGCTTTTTCGCAGCTGCCCGAGGCTGGTCCGGCTGGTACCCTTGCGTGTCGCGGCCGGGGGCCGTGGGTGTTCGAATGGCGAGGGGATGGAGATGTCGGGCCATATCAAACTCTGGGATGCGCCGCTGCGGCTGTTTCACTGGTTGTTCGCCGGGACGGTGATCGCAGCCGTCGTCACCGGCTGGGTGGGCGGCAATCTGATGCCCTGGCATGGCCGGCTCGGTCTGCTGGTGCTGGGGCTGCTGGTATTTCGTCTGGTGTGGGGCTTCGTCGGGTCGACCTACGCACGCTGGTTGCGGATCTTCGCGGCAACCGTCGGTGTGAAGGATTATCTGCAGGGCAACTGGCGCGAGGCCGGGCACAACCCGCTCGGTGCTTTTTCGGTGCTGGCCATGCTACTGCTGGTGAGCTTTCAGGTGACCAGCGGCTTGATGGCAACCGATGACATCGCCTTCCAGGGCCCGCTTTATGCGTTGGTCAGCAGCGAAACCGGCAGCGCGCTGAGCGGCCTGCATCGGCAGGCAAAGTGGCTGCTGCTGGTGCTGATCGGCATGCACATCGGGGCCATCATCTATTACACGCTGGTGATGCGCCGTCCGCTGGTGCGCGCGATGATTGCAGGGAGAACGCAGCGCGAGCACCCGACCCAGCAGGATGCCCGCGGTGGTTCGCTGTCTGCGGCGGTGCTGGCGATTGCGCTGGGTGCGGCCTGCGTATGGGGTGTGCAAGCGGTAGGGGATTGGCTGGAGCCGGAGCCCGCCGCGGTCGCACCGAGCCTGGACTGGTAAGCCAGCCGACTGGCAGGTATCGGCTGGCTGCGCCGGGTCAGTCGGCGCGGAACTTGTCGTGGCAGGACTTGCAGCTGCCGCCGACATCGCCGAAGGCCTTCTTGATGGCGGCCTGATCACCTTCTGCGGCGACTTTGGCGAGCTGGTTGGCGGCGGCGGTGAAGTTGCGACCGATCTGGCCGGCCTCATCGAGGTTCTGGAAGAACTCAGGCTTCAGACGGGTCGCCTTGCCCAGCTGCTCGGTAGTGGTATCCGGGCTGTACAGGCTGCCCATACCGGAATTGGCGATGGCGGCGATGGCATTGGCAGCGGCAGCTACCTTGGCCTGGTCGTAGGGCTCCTTGCCATCGACTACCTGGGCCTTGATCTTGCCCATGTTCCACGACATGAACTGGTAGCCGGCCTGGCGGGTTTCGACCATCTCTTCTGGCTTCATCTGCGCCTGGACGGCAGTGCTGGCCAGCAGGGCGGCGGCCACGGCGCCTGTCATCAATGCTTTCACGGTAACTCCTTATCGATCCTTGGTTATCGGCGGCCGGGGCCGCTCGCGCGCAACTATACCCCGGCCAGTAGTAGGGTTTGGGTAACAAGTCGTGACAGGCCGTGCGATGTATCAGGCTGGTCAATGGCGCGACAACGTCATGCGTCATGAGCTTGCCGGGCCAGTGGCTGCGGTCCTAGCATGGCCGTTCGCAGTGCAATGCGGCGACAGGAACCGGGCGGCGAAGGACGGTTCAGATGATCGTCGTATCAGCCAAACTTTCCGCAGCGGGCCTGCCGCTACGATGCCCGAGGAGACTGCCATGCAACTCAAAGACACCGCTCTGTTCCGTCAGCAGGCCTATATCGATGGCGCCTGGGTCGATGCCGACAGCGGCCAGACCATCAGCGTGAACAACCCGGCCACCGGCGAAACGCTTGGCACGGTGCCGAAGATGGGCGCCGCGGAAACCCGTCGCGCCGTCGATGCCGCCGAGCGTGCGTTGCCGGCCTGGCGTGATCTTACCGCCAAGGAGCGTTCGCAGAAGCTGCGCCGCTGGTTCGAGCTTTTGATGGAGAACCAGGACGACCTTGGCCGCCTGATGACTCTGGAGCAGGGCAAGCCGCTGGCCGAGGCCAAGGGCGAGATCGCCTACGCCGCCTCGTTCATCGAGTGGTTCGCCGAGGAAGCCAAGCGCATCTACGGCGACACCATTCCCGGGCACCAGAAAGACAAGCGCATTATCGTCATCAAGCAGCCGATCGGCGTGACCGCGGCCATCACACCGTGGAATTTCCCGGCGGCGATGATCACCCGCAAGGCCGGCCCGGCGCTGGCGGCCGGCTGCACCATGGTGATCAAGCCCGCGTCACAGACGCCGTTCTCGGCACTGGCGATGGTCGAGCTGGCCGAACGCGCCGGCATTCCCAAGGGAGTGCTCAGCGTCGTGACCGGCTCGGCCGGCGACATCGGCAACGAGCTGACCGCCAACCCCAAGGTGCGCAAGATTTCCTTCACCGGCTCCACCGAGGTTGGCGCCAAGTTGATGGAGCAGTGCGCGCCGGGCATCAAGAAGGTGTCCCTCGAGCTGGGCGGCAATGCGCCGTTCATCGTCTTCGACGACGCCGATCTGGACGAGGCGGTGAAGGGTGCCGTGCAGTCCAAGTATCGCAACGCTGGGCAGACCTGTGTCTGCGTCAATCGCATCTATGTGCAGGATGGCGTGTATGACGCCTTCGCCGAGAAGTTTCAGGCGGCGGTGGCCAGGCTGCGGGTCGGTAATGGCCTGGAGGAGGGCACGGATCTCGGCCCGCTGATCGACGATCGCGCTGCCGCCAAGGTCCGCGAGCATATCGAGGATGCCGTCGCCCAGGGCGCGCGACTGGTGGCGGGCGGCCAGGCCCATGCGCTTGGCGGCAGTTATTTCGAACCGACCGTGCTGGTCGACGTGCCGGACAGCGCCAAGGTGGCCAAGGAAGAGACCTTCGGCCCGTTGGCGCCGCTGTTCCGCTTCAAGGACGAGGCCGATGCGATCGCCAAGGCCAACGACACCGAGTTCGGCCTGGCCTCCTACTTCTACGCGCGCGATCTGGGCCGGGTGTTCCGCGTCGCCGAGGCGCTGGAGTACGGCATGGTCGGCATCAATACCGGGCTGATCTCTACTGAAGTGGCGCCGTTCGGCGGCGTGAAGTCCTCCGGTCTCGGCCGCGAGGGCTCGAAGTACGGCATTGAGGATTACCTAGAGATCAAGTATCTCTGCATGGGCATCTGAGCCACCTGCGACAGCTGGCCTCAGGGGCCGAGGCTGGCTGTTTGCTATAGGTCAGTGCAGAATCGCGCCCCCACTGGCGCGACCCCCTCAAGGATCTTTCGCCATCTACCTACACCGTCGCTAGGCTGTGGTGACATCTCCAGCGAGCAGTGCAGTGAGCATCTCCGCCCAAGTTTCATTCGTTCTGGTTGCCTACAACGAGCCCTGGCGCGCGGATCAGCTTTGTCAGCTGGTGCGCGAACTGCGCCCCGGTATGCGCGTGCAGCCAGCGGCCGATGGGCATGCCGCGCTGGAACTGTGCAAGCGTCAGGTGCCTAGCCTGTTGATCGTCGATGGTGAGCTGGATGGCCTTGATGGCCGCCAACTGCTGCGCGAGCTGCGTCGCCACGGTCCGACCCAGCGCCTGCCCTGCGTGCTGATCAGCGCGCGCACCGATACCGCAAGCGTACGCACCGTGCTGCCGTTGGCACCCGCCGCCTACCTGGGCAAACCCTATGATCTCGACGACTTGCGCCAGCGCCTGGACAAACTGTTGCCGCGTTCGGCCGGTCGTGCAGGGATAACGACGCCCGCATCGATAGACAGCGTGGACAGTTTTCTCGAGCGCATGCGCCCGCATAACCGCGGCGCGCCGCTGCAGGAGGGGGTGCTGGTGGCACTGCAGCGTCTGCAGAGCGGCGATCAGGATTTCGCCGAGCTCGAAGAGCTGTTGACCCGCGACCCGCAGGTGACCGCGCGGCTGATCAGCGTCGCCAGCAGCGGTACGCAACAGGCCGCACCATGTCTCAGCCTGGGCGAGGCACAGCGCCGACTCGGCGCTGCGCGCAGTCTCCAGCTGGTGACCGAGCTGGCGCTGCAGCACAACGCCCGGCTGATCGAGCCACGTCTGGCCGAACTAGGTGCGCAGCTTGGCGCGCAGGCGCTGCGCACCGCACGCCTGGCCAGCTGGTTGGCGCGGCAGCTGAAGCTGGACAGAGAGCTCTGCTTCAGCGCCGGCCTGCTGAGGAACATCGGTGAACTGGCGCTATTACGCAGCCTGCAGGACTGGCTCGACAGTGGCGGTGAGCTGGATGAGTCGAGTCTTCAGCGCTGCCTGCGGGAACGGGCCGCAGGCTTTGGCTCGGCGTTGCGCGCGCAATGGGCGCTGCCGCTGGAGTTGCGCCAGGTGATCGCGGCCTACTACGCCCTGGGCGCCGGCGCACTCAGCCGCGAAGCGCTGGTGCTCAACCTGACGCGGCTGCTGATCGATCTGCCGGAAGGCGGCGAGCCCGCCTCCCTTTCCGGCGAGCGGACGGTGCGTTTGCTGCGTATCGACCCCGACCTGCTCGCTCGCGCCCCGCGGCACGCCGTTTCCGGCTGAAGCCGCCGCGCCCGCTTTGGCGGCGACATTCCTCTGACTGATAGTGCTGTCCGACGCCGGTCCGGCTGCCGGCAATATCAAGCGCTGACGCGCATTACGCGCCATTGCCCCGCCTGATTGCTGGGCAATGCCGGCCTATCGACATGCGTAACGTGACTCCTTTATTCTGCTGTGCGAAACATGATTCCGTGAAATTACAATTCCAATCAGCATTTCACTCAGCGGAGGCCAGTCATGACAGATGTCGTACGGCTCGAAATTCAGGGCGATATCGCGCTGATCACGGTCAACAATCCACCGGTCAACGCTCTCGGCCAGGCGGTGCGTGAGGGGTTGCTGAAGGCCTTTCAGCAAGCCGAAGCGGACCAGCAGGTGCGCGCCGTGGCGCTGGTGTGCGAGGGCAACACCTTTATCGCCGGCGCTGACATCAAGGAGTTCGGCAAGCCGCCGCAGGCGCCGAGCCTGCCCGAGGTGATCGAGGTCATCGAAGGCTGCAGCAAGCCGAGCGTCGCCGTCATTCATGGCACCGCGCTCGGTGGCGGGCTGGAAGTCGCGTTGGGCTGTCATTACCGGATCGCCCGCAAGGACGCCAAGGTCGGCCTGCCGGAAGTGAAGCTGGGTTTGTTGCCGGGCGCCGGGGGCACCCAGCGGCTACCGCGTCTGGCCGGCGTCGAGAAGGCGCTGGACATGATCGTCAGCGGCACGCCGATCAGTGCCGCCAAGGCGGTCGAGCACAGCATCGTCGACGAGCTGTTCGAGGGTGATCTGGTGAACGCTGGCCTGGCCTATGCCCGTCGTATGGTCGATGAAGGCCGCGCACCGCGACGCACTGGCGAGCAGACCCGAGGCCTTGATAGCGCCGACAACGAGGCGCTGATTCGCGCCAAGCACGCCGAGGTGGCCAAGCGCATGCCTGGACTGTTCTCGCCGCTGCGTTGCATCGCGGCGGTCGAGGCGGCGACGAAGCTGCCGTTGGCCGAAGGCCTCAAGCGCGAGCGTGAGCTGTTTGCCGAATGCCTGAACTCGCCGCAGCGTGGTGCCTTGGTCCATTCATTCTTCTCAGAACGCCAGGCTGGCAAGATCAATGATCTGCCATCCGATGTGAAACCTCGCTCGATCAAGACCGCCGCGGTGATCGGCGGCGGCACCATGGGTGTCGGTATCACCTTGAGCTTCGCCAATGCCGGTGTTCCGGTGAAGCTGCTGGAAATAAATGACGAATCGCTGCAACGCGGCCTGCAGCGTGCCCGCGACACCTATGCAGCCAGCGTCAAGCGCGGCAGCCTGACCGAGGAGGCCATGGAGCAGCGCCTGGCGCTGGTCGAAGGCGTCACCGAGTACGCCGCGCTGGCCGATGCCGATGTAGTGGTCGAAGCGGTCTTCGAGGAAATGGGCGTCAAGCAGCAGGTCTTCGAACAGCTGGATGCCGTGTGCAAGCCCGGTGCGATCCTCGCCTCGAACACGTCATCGCTGGATCTGGACGCCATCGCCGCCTTCACCAAACGTCCCGAGGACGTGGTCGGCCTGCATTTCTTCAGCCCGGCCAACGTCATGCGCCTGCTGGAAGTGGTGCGCGGCGAGAAGACCAGCGATGAAGTGCTCGCCACCGCCATGGCGATCGGCAAGCAGCTGAAGAAGGTCTCGGTGGTGGTCGGCGTCTGCGACGGCTTCGTCGGCAACCGCATGGTCTTCCAGTACGGCCGTGAGGCGGAGTTTCTGCTGGAGGAGGGCGCCACGCCGCAGCAAGTCGACGGTGCGCTGCGCAACTTCGGCATGGCCATGGGGCCGTTCGCCATGCGCGATCTATCCGGACTCGACATCGGCCAGGCGATCCGCAAGCGCCAGCGCGCGACGCTGCCGGCGCATCTGGATTTCCCTACTGTCTCCGACAAGCTCTGCGCCGCCGGCATGCTCGGGCAGAAGACCGGTGCCGGCTACTACCGTTACGAGCCAGGCAACCGCACGCCGCTGGAGAACCCTGGACTCGCGCCTATGCTGGAAGCAGCGTCGCAAGAGAAAGGCATCGAGCGAAAGGCGCTGGACGAGCACTACATCGTCGAGCGCTGCATCTTTGCGCTGGTCAACGAGGGCGCGAAGATCCTCGAAGAAGGCATCGCCCAGCGTTCCAGCGATATCGACGTGATTTACCTGAACGGTTACGGCTTCCCGGCCTTCCGCGGCGGGCCGATGTTCTATGCCGACAGCGTTGGCCTGGACACCGTACTGGCGCGGGTCAAGGAACTGCACGCACGTTGCGGCGACTGGTGGAAGCCAGCGCCGCTGCTGGAAAAACTGGCCGCCGAAGGCCGCACCTTTACCGAATGGCAGGCCGGGCAATGAGCGCGACCCGCCTGCAATCCGAACGCACCATGAGGACCTTCCCATGAACGTCAACTACACGGCCGAAGAGCTCGCCTTCCGCGATGAAGTGCGCGCCTTCCTGACAAACGAGCTGCCGGCGGACATCGCCGCCAAGGTGAAGCTCGGCAAGCATATGTCCAAGGCAGACCACCAGCGTTGGCAGCAGATCCTGGTCAAGCGCGGCTGGTACGCGCCGGGCTGGCCAGTGGAGCTGGGTGGCACCACCTGGGGTCCGGTGGAAAAGCACATCTTCGACGAGGAGTGCGCCGCCTTTGGCGCACCGCGTAGCGTGCCCTTCGGCGTCAACATGGTCGCCCCGGTGATCATCAAGTTCGGCACCCAGCAGCAGAAGGATTATTACCTACCGCGCATCCTTTCCGGTGAAGACTGGTGGTGCCAGGGCTACTCCGAACCGGGCGCCGGCTCCGACCTGGCGAGCCTGAAGACCCGCGCCGTGCGCGACGGCGATCACTACGTGGTCAACGGCCAGAAGACCTGGACCACCCTCGGCCAGCACGCCAACATGATCTTCTGCCTGGTGCGCACCGACCCTGAAGCCAAACAGCAGCGCGGCATCAGCTTCCTGTTGATCGACATGAGCACGCCGGGCATCAGCGTGCGGCCGATCATCACCCTGGACGGCGACCATGAGGTCAACGAAGTCTTCTTTGATAACGTCCGCGTGCCGGTGGAAAACCTCGTCGGCGAGGAAAACCAGGGCTGGACCTGCGCCAAATACCTGCTGACCCACGAGCGCACCGGCCTGGCCGGTATCGGCGCGTCCAAGGCAGCGCTGGCGCACCTCAAGCGCATCGCCATGAAGGAAGTCTGCGATGGCAAACCGATGCTCGAAGACCCGCTGTTCCGCGCTCAGGTGGCGGAGGTCGAGATGCAGCTGATGGCTATCGAGATGAGCACCCTGCGCATCCTCGCGGCGGCGAAGGAGGGCGGCGTGCCTGGTGCCGAGTCTTCGATCCTCAAGGTCAAGGGCACGGAGATCCGCCAGGCGATCACCAGCCTGCTGCGCAAGGTTATCGGCCCTTACGCGTTGCCGTTCCTTGAAGAGGAAATGCAGCTGGACTACGAAGGCGATCTCTTGCACGCCGACTACAGCGCGTCGCTCGCCGGCGACTACTTCAACATGCGCAAGCTGTCGATCTTCGGCGGCTCCAACGAAATCCAGAAGAACATCGTCTCGAAGATGATTCTCGAGCTGTAAGGGCGCACCGCAATGGACTTCAAACTGACTGAAGAGCAGCAAATGCTGCAAGACACCGCGGCGCGTCTGGTGCGCGACGCCTACCCGTTCGAGCAGCGCGAGAAATTCAGCGAGTCGGAGCTGGGCTTTTCCTCCGAGTTCTGGGGGCAGCTGGGCGAGCTAGGCCTGACCGCCGTGCCGTTTGCCGAGGAGATCGGCGGCTTTGGCGGCGGTGGTGTGGAAACCATGCTGGTGATGACCGAACTGGGTCGCGGCCTGACGCTGGAGCCCTACCTGCAATCGGTTATCTATGGCGGCGGCCTGCTCAACCAGCTGGGCAGCGACGCGCAGAAAGAGGATCTGCTACCGCAGGTCGCGGCCGGTTCGCTGCAACTGGCGGTGGCATTCGACGAGCCGCAGAGCCACTACAACCTGCACGATGTACAGACCAAAGCTGAAGCGGTCGACGGCGGTTATCGCCTGTCCGGACGAAAGGCTGTGGTGATCGGTGGGCACAGCGCCGGCAAGATCATCGTGTCCGCGCGCAGCTCAGGCGACAGCCGTGACGAAAGTGGCATCAGCCTGTTCCTCGTCGATCCGAACGCACAGGGCGTGAGCCGTCGCGTCTACCCGACCATCGACGGACGCAAGGGCTGCGAGCTGTTCCTCGACAACGTGCAGGTCGGTGCTGACGCCGTGCTTGGCGAGATCGGCAATGCACTGCCTGCCCTGCGCTACCAGCAGGGCCGAGCCATCGCCGCGCAGTGTGCCGACGCGCTGGGCAGCATGGACGAGGCCTGCAAGCTGACCCTCGACTACCTCAAGACGCGCAAGCAGTTCGGCGTGCCGATCGGTAAGTTCCAGGTCCTGCAGCACCGCATGGTCGACATGCAGACCGAGCTGGAACAGGCCACCAGCATGGCGATCCTCGCCGCGACCTTTGCCGATGGTGAAGATAACGACGACCGCCGCCGGATCATCGCCGCCGCCAAATACATCTGCGCCCGCGCCGCACGCAAGGTAGCCGAGGAAGCGATCCAGCTGCACGGCGGCATCGGCATGACCTGGGAATACAACCTCGCCCACCACGCCAAGCGGCTGGTGATGATCGCCCACCAGTTCGGTGACGATGACCACCACCTGAAGGCCTATGCGAAGTTGATGCAGGTGGCCTAACGCACCAATCGCGACACCACGACCGGGCCCCTGTGGCCCGGTTTTGCTTTGCAGAGATAGGATCAGGTGCTTAGCCGACTGCGGGCAGGTGTGGCTTTACATCCACGCGAAGTAACTCGGGTCGCGTCTCGGTGGATCGGTGGATCGGTGGATCGGTGGATCGGTGGATTATCCAGTGGGCGGTGATCGCACCGGCTGTGAGTCATTTGATCCGGACATAAAAAAGCCGGGCAAATGCCCGGCCTTTCTGTCACACGCTCAGCGAGCGATCAGATGCTGTCGAGTTGCGGGTTCAGGCGGTCCAGCAGGCGCTTGCTGCGGCGGCCGTTCTGCAGGTCGCCCAGATCCGTCAGGCGCACGCGATCCTTCGGCTCGACCTTCAACTCCACGCCGCTGACGTCGCCGAGTAGAGCCTTCCTGAGCAGTTCGCAACTGTCTTCCATGCCCTTTGGCAGGTCCTTGAATTCACGGCTGCAGTCCTTTTCGGTCTGTTCAATGACCTTCTCGTAATACGCCTTGCGCTGTTTTTCGGCGCTGCCTTCGGTGGGGTTCATCGGGGTGTTGTAGCGCTGATACAGAGCAATGCTGCGCTCGGCCATGCCGCGATCCTTGACGCTGAACGAGGCGTTTTGCAATTCGGCGCGCTCGACGCTCGATGCCAACTCGCCCAGCTCGCTCATGAATGCCCGCTGCCCCCGGTCGTCGCCACCGAAGCTCTCGCTCAGGCGCTGCAGCTTGCGATTCAAATCCCGCAGGTTGCTCAGGCGGTAGCTGACACGCGAATCGAACAGTTCTGGCAGATCGACCGCCAGCTCTGTCTCCAGGGTGCCGGCATCGTCATCGATGTCCACGTAGATCTCGACGTCGTAGGGCTTGAGCTCGGCCAGGCCGCTGATCAGTGCGGGTTCGAAGCCGCGAGCGCTAGCCATGCCTCGGCCGAAGCCGCCGCCGGCCATCGCGCCGAGGCTGCTCAGGCCGCTAAGGGCACGGTTGTCGGCCTCGACGCCATTGAAGCGCAGCCGCAAGCGGGTCCGCTCGTCGTTGATGGAACGGTCGCTGATGATGACCTCAGCCACCTGCAGGCTTGGCTCGCGTCCACCGGCCTCCACTTGCAGCTCGGAGATCGTCACGCGGCCGCCGAATGGGCTGGACGAAACCGACTTCCAACGCAGGGTATCCTCAAGCTCGTGATCGTAAACCCAGTCTTCGATCAATTTTTCTGCCTGGCTGCTGCTGAAGGCGCTCAAGCCGAAGTAGCCGGCCACCAACACGGCAACGGCAGCGCCGGCGATCAGGGGTAGGCGCTTGCTCATTCGTCATCTCCTTGAAGCTCGGCACGTTCGGGCCAGGCTTGTTGTATCCGCGATTTGGCCTCTTCCGGCGTCCAGTCCGGGTCACCGATTTCGTGTCGTGCGAGTTTCAGCGGGTCGCGCAGGTCGGCGCAGCCCTTCTCGGTACACGCCTGTAGCGTAGTGGCGCTGATCAGCGTCAGCGGCAGGTTTTGCTCATCCTTGCGCGATGCATCCAGGCGCGCCTCGCCCTTGACCAGGAACCAGCCCTCGTCGGCGTCTTGCTCGCTGTCTTTGGTATCCAATACCGCAGGGTACGGATAGTCGACCTCCCAGCCACCATCGGTCTTGCCATCGATATGCACGATCTGGCTGTACCCCTGCGCGCGGCCTTGCATCATCGCGGCATAGCCACCGCCACTGAACGGCGAGTAGCTGGCATCGCTGAGGATGCGTCCATAGAGCTCTTCGGGTTTGCGAGTTTCACGGCGCAGTTGACGATACAGCTGCAGCTGTTGCTCTGCCTGGCGGGCCAGCAGCTCGCGCTGACGCTGGGCTTCACGCTCGCGCTCCAGCTCGGCGCGGCGCTGCAGTTCAGCTTCCTTGCGCTCGTATGCGAACAGGTGGTTATCGGCGCGGGCCGGGTCGTATTCCCACTTCTTGGTACGGTAATGACGCGAAAGCGAAATGTCGTAGAGCCAGAAATCCCGATCGCCCTCGTACAGCCCTTTTTCCAGATCCCGCATGCCGTAGAACTGGATCGCTCTGATCTTGGGCGCGCTCTTGTCGAGGTGTGCGGTGGCGAGGTCGATTGTCCGGCGAATGCTTTCCAGGTCGCGGAAAAGGTCACGGGTTTCGGTCAGAGCGATCAGCGTGACGCTACCGGCATTCCAGTGGCCGTTATAGCTATGGCCCATGCGCAGCAGGTAATGCACCTTGCTGGCAGGTTCGCTATGCAACAGCAGCAACAGGTTCTTGCGTTGGTCGATACCCACTACAGGAAGCTGCGGCGCGTCGCCGTAGATTTCCAGGCCATCCAGGAAGCTGCCTTTGAACTGATGCAGACGCACGCCATCGCGGCGGTTGAGCATCAGCGAGCCGCTGCCCTGCGCATAGCCGTCCGGGCCGCATGTCACGCCGCTGGAGGTCGCGGAGATGTTCGCTATGTCGTCCTCCGGCTTGAAGCCCAGGCGAAAGCGGCAGCCGTTCTGATCGGTGATCTCGGTGATGAAGTCGGCCTTGGCAAAGACATCCCGGGCCAGCGGCGGTTGCCAGCCGTTGACGCTGAACTCTTTGGCGATAACCGGGGCGGGGGCCACGGCCTGCTCAACCGGGGCTGGCGCTTCTGCCCGCTCAGCGGGTTGGGCGTCGGCTAAAGGTGCTGTCGGCGCTGGGGATGCGGCCGGGGGTTGTGGTGCTTCCGCTTCGGCTTGCGTCGATTTGGCCGGTTCCGGCTCTGCGGTGGCCGGAGCGGTCTCGCGCGCAGCAGGTGCAGCGGAAGCGGGGGCTTCAGCAGGCGCTTGGGCGACGGTTGGCGCAGGGGCTTGCTCGGCTGCAGGCTGCGGAGCTGCCGGGGCAGTATCTGCTGCTTGCGCCAACCAGCCGGCGGCCTGGCTGGCGCTACCGCTGGCCTGGGTCTTGCCGGTGCTGTCTACACTGGTCCAGCTCAGTTGCGTGGCGCTCGAGCACTGAGTGGCGAACAGGCCGCCAAGTTTTGGTAGCAAGCGGTTGATGGACTCCTGGTCTGCTGGGCCGGCAAATGCGAAACGAAGCTTCAGATTGTCGCTGCACCAAGGCTGGCCATCGGCGTGGTCGACAAAGACTTCGACGTTTTCCGCCTTCGAATAGGCCAGCCGATGGCTGGCTGCCTGGGCCGAAGCCGTTACGGCCAGGCTTAAGGCCAGCAGGGAAATGTGGCGTACGTTCATCAGATCAGCTCCCAGGCACCGTCGGCCGCCTGACAGGCCTTGGCAGTCTGCTGCTCATTGCTGCCCTGGGCTGTCACGTCGTACTTGATCGTCCGGCAGGTGGCCTGGGCCGTCATGGCCTGCTCGACCGGAACAGCATCCAGATCGATGGCGTCCAGATCGATGCCCTTGGAGGCTGCGCTGGCGAGATCGAGGCTGTCGAGATCGGTCGCCGTTTCGGCTGCGGCGGTCTGGGTCGACTGGGCAGGCTTTTTAACCTGAGCCACCAACGGCGCGTAAACATAGCCGATGGTTACGCCGCGGCGGCCCACCATGATCCAGTCATTGTCGGTGCGGCCAATCGCGGTAAAGGTGGTACCGGTTGGCAACCCTGCAACCTTTTCGGCTTTGAGGTCAGGCGCATTGCGTACGTTCGCCGATTTAACCGCCTGGTAGGGCTGGTTGATGAGGGTCATGTTCGCTACCGGCTGCACTTTGGGAGTGCGCTTGACTGCGACTTCACGTTGTACGGTTTCGGTCTTGATCGGGGTAATGGTGGCTTTGGCATCGCTGTGGCTCGACGACCACTGAGTGGCGTGGCCATCCTGGGTGTACTGCAGCGCTTGCTGGGTCTGCAGCGCAAGCGCCTCGCGATCTCGCACGTCAAGCTTCGCGCCGATAGTCTTGCCCAGGTAACCGCCGGCCAGTGCGCCTGCGATCATCGCTGCGGTGCGACCGCTACCGTTTCCAACCTGGCTACCGATGAGAATGCCTGCTGCGGTGCCGACCAGGGTGCCGATGTTCTCTTTGTTCGCCCACTCGTTCTCGGCCATGTTGGCGCAACCGGCGCTGAACACGATGGCGCTGCTGAGCAACAGCACGCTGGTTTTTTTTGCGAAGCCCATGAGGTAGTCCTTATCTGAATGGCTGGCAGGTAGCATTCAGGGCTGACGCGACGGCCGTTGCAGTGCCGACGGGGCTGCCGTTTCAATCCCTGAAATGGCCGGCAATTACACACAAATATGGCCTGCATCACAAACTCAAAAGCGTCTAGGACGGCAATCCGAGTGCGAACGGCTGAAGCTGCAGGGGTTTGGCAGTGTCGTGGCGGTCGGCTTTCAGCTCAACTGGCCGACAATCCGACGGGCTGAGGTTGACGCCGTACAAGGCTTATTGGGCAGTAACGATCTGACCGCCGGCGACCAGTGCACGCAATGAATGTACTGGCCGCCATGCGTCGATCTGTCACGCCGGGGCTGGTGTGGCTACACCTTGCGGCTTCCACTCCTGCAGGCGGTCCAGGCTGCCGCGGTAATGCTTGAGCCCCATGCCGAGCAGGACTATCGCGCCGACCAGCGCAACGCCGGTGACGATCAGCAGCGAGTAGCGCAGGGCGTTGTCGTCGCCAAAGACGAAGTCGGTGCCCAGCGCCACGGCGGTCGGGCCGATGCCGAGGCCGACCATGGTGATGACGAACAGGTACACCGCCGACGCCTGGCCGCGCATGGAGTTGGGCATGATCTCCTGGATCGCCGCCGGGCCGACGCCGAAGGGCATGGCGATGGTGAAGACGTGCAGGGCGATCAGCGCCAGTGCCAGTTCGCCGGTGCCGGCCAGGTAGGCGAGATTGAGCGGCAGGGTCAGCGCGGCGGAGATGATGCCGACGCGCAGCGGTGCGTCGCGATAACCGCGCCGATGCAGCAGGTCGGAGAGCCGCCCACCGGCAATGATGCCCACTGAGCCGGCCACTGCCACCACCGAGCCGTAAAGCACGCCGACGTCGCTGGCCGACCAGCCGTAGGTGCGGATGAAGAAGGTCGGAATCCACGCCGAACTGCCGTAGGCGGCGAACGCCAGGCAGGCGAAGCCGAAGTTGTGGCAGAGTACGGTGCGGCGGTTCTGGCGGATATAGCCGGCTACCTCGCTCAGCGGTACTTCGACGCCGGCGCCGACGCCCTTGCGCGACGGCTCGCGGATCAGCAAGAGCACGGCGGTGAACAGCACGCCGGCTGCACCGAGTACGAGGAAGATCAACTGCCAGGGGCGGACCATGCCCAGTACCGGTAGCTCCACGTCGCCTTGGGCCGAGGCGAACTTGACCACCAGCCCGCCGAGCAGGAAGGCCAGGCCGGAGCCGATGTAGATGCCCATCGAATAGACGCTCATCGCGGTGCCGCGCAGCTTGGGCGGGAAGCTGTCGGCGATCAGCGAATAGGCCGAAGGCGACAGCGCGGCCTCGCCGACACCGACGCCGATGCGGAACACGAGAAACTGCCAGAAGGTTCGCGCCGTGCCGCACAGCGCGGTCATCAGGCTCCACACCAGCACGCCGATGGCGATGATGCCGCGGCGGCTCTTGCGGTCGGCCAGGCGCCCGATGGGCACGCCGCAGATGGTGTAGAACACCGCGAAGGAGAAGCCCATGAGCAGGCTCATGTGGGTGTCGGTGATGTCCAGGTCACGGCGGATCGGCTCGACCAGCAGGTTGAGGATTTGCCGATCGACGAAGGACAGCACGTAGGCGAGCATGAGGATGGCGACCGTGACCCAGGCGCGGGTTTGCGAGGGGTAGCCGTTATTGTTGTTGTGCATGGCAAGGCTCCATTGGCGAGGAGGGCTGTAACCAGCCCATCCTCACTTTTGTCGGAGATCAGCCATCCGGCAAGGTGAATAACCCTCGCATATGTTTCGAAATATGCTAGCAGTGTTCCGCTCTGCGAAATTGACGATTATGGGTCATGCCACCGTTTGTTGTTGACCCGGCATCAGCTCTGGCAACAGATGTGGTGTCCAGAGGTTGTCGGCGAAACTGCGACGGAAGAAGCCGAAGTGGCCGATCCGCGTGGCGCCGATTTCCGCGGGCGCGATGCGCTGCATGGTTTTCGGTGCCGAGCTGTAGAAGCCATGCAGGGATTCGGTGTTGCGCGCCGACATCATTTCGTCGTCGCTGAAGGACAGCGAGGTCAGGGGCGTGCGCACGGCTGCGAAGGCCTGGCGCACGGGCTCGCCCTCGACACCGACCAGGTAGTCCGGATGCAGGCACCAGCGCCGCCACTGGCGAATCACCCCGGCGGGCAGGTCGCCGACCGCCCCGATGCGACCGCCGGGGAAGTAGCCGGCCACGGCGGTCAGTACGGGCGCCAGACCATGCCAGAGCAGCCAGGCCTTGTTGCGGATCTGCGGGCTGTTCTCGCGCCAGTAGCCGCTGCCGGCGGCAATGGTGACGATGCGGGTCAGGCGCTCATGGCCGTTGACCAGCGGCAGGATCTGCGCGCCGACACTGTGGCCGATCCAGTACAGCGGCAGCTCACCGGCAACCTCGGCCGCCGCGGCGAGCACCGCACTGCAGTCGTGGCGCGCCCAGTCGAGGATATCGACGTTCAACTGGCGGAGCGGCACCCGCCGCGAGCGACCCATGCCCAGGTAATCGAAGGTCACTGCCAAGTAGCCCTGGCCGGCCAGCCAATTGGAAAAGTCGGTGTAGAAGCGCTGCGGCACGCCCATCGCCGGCGCGATCAGCACGACGCCGCATGGCAGGCTGCTCGGCTGATACCAGTAGCTGGACAGGGCATGGCCGTTGCCGTTGTCGATGGAGCGTTCTTCAACCTGTATCGTCGCCATCTTGTTGTTCTCCACGCTTCTGCGATTGCTGCGATCGGTGCAGTATACGAAGGGTAGAAGATAATTCTAGAAAAATATTCTAGTTCAGACTGGAGGCCGGATGGCCCGTAGTAGCCGCAAGCAGGAAATCCTTCAGGCCGCACTCGCCTGTTTCACCGAGTTCGGCGTGGAGGCGACCACCATCGAGATGATTCGTGATCGTTCCGGCGCCAGCATCGGCAGCCTCTATCACCACTTCGGCAATCGCGAGCGGATCATCGCCGCGCTGTATCTGGAAGGCATCGGTGAGTACGCCGCGCTGCTGGAAGCCGGGCTGATCGAGACGCTGGATGCCGAGGCCTGCGTCCGGCTGTTCGTCACCAGCTACATCGACTGGGTGGTGGCGAACCCGGATTGGGCGCGCTTCGTTCTGCACAACCGCGGGCGGGTCGAGGCCGGGGAGATGGGCGAACGGCTGCGCGAGGTCAATCGCGCCCACGGTGAGCGGGTCGGGGCGATTCTGCGGCGCCATCGGGAAAGCGGAGCCTTTCGGCGGATGCCCGGCGACTGCTTTCTCGCGGTGGTGATCGGGCCCTGCCATGACATGGCGCGTAACTGGCTGGCGGGACGTTCCCGCACCGCGCTGGCCGACTGCCGTGAGCTGCTCGCGGACATCGCCTGGGCCAGCGTCAGGGCCTGACGATCAGACGCCGAGGCTTTCGATATCGCGGGCGAGCATTTCCAGCTGGTGGGCCAGCGAGCTCTTCAGGGTTTCCTCGCTGAGCTGGAATGACGGCGCGCCGCAGGTGAGCGCCATGATGCTGCCGTCGGCCAGGTGCAGCGGCACACCGGCGGCCATCACGTTGCGGTCCCAGTCGCCGAGCGACAGGCAGAAGCCGTGCTGCGCGAACTCCTCGAACGAGGCGTGCAGCGAAGCCTCGATGGCGGCCCAGTCATCACCGTACTTGCTGGCCAGAGCGGCCATCAGATGCTCGCGTTCCTTCTCCGGGGTGGCGGCGAGAAAGGCGCGGCCAGCGGCGGTGGTGGCCAGCGGCAGACGCACGCCGGCGTCCATGCGCAGGGTGGTGACCTCGGCCGGGCGGCAATTCTCCACGTAGATCATCGACAGCCGGTCGCGGCAGGTCAGGCCCACGGTGGTGTTGGTGCGGCGGGCGAACTCGTCCATGTACGGCTTGGCCAGCTGGCGCACGCGCAGATTGGAAACGTAGGCGTAGCCGAGCGCCAGCACACCGGAATCGAGTTGGTACTTCTCCAGCTGCTGCGAATAGCTGAGGTAGCCGAGCTTGGTCAGCGTGTAGGTCATGCGCGACACGGTGGGCTTGGGTAGCCCGGTGATGCGTGCGATGTCCTGGTTGCCCATCACCACCGAGCCATGAGTAAAGGCACGCAGCACGTCCAGCCCGCGGGCGAGAGCCTCGACGAACTTGCGATCCTTGGGTGTGCCGGTGTCTTCGATGTCGTCGCTCATGGTCTCGGTCTGTCTGGCTAGTGGGCAGCGGTGGCGAACGATAGCAGATCGCCCGACGCCGGGCAGTGCGGCCATTGGCGATCATTGCGACGGAAAAAGCGATCTACTACTATCGGATTCGACATCCAGTTTCGCACAGTAAAACAATAATTCATTTTGGAGAATGTCGATGTCCGCTTCCGTGCAAGGCTACGTGGCTAACGAACTCGCCCGTGGCGGCTACCAGAACGTCCATGACCTGCTGGCTCAGGCCTGCGCGAAGCATCCGCAGCGCGCGGCATTTTCCTGTGGCGACGACCAGCTCACCTACGCCGAGCTGGGCAGTCTTGCCGACGCGTTCGCGCGTTACCTGCGGCATCACGCCGGGCTGCAACCCGGTGACCGGCTGGCGCTGCAGCTGCCCAATTCGTTGCAATATCCCATCGCCGTGTTTGGCGCACTCAAGGCCGGGCTGGTGATCGTCAATACCAATCCGCAGTACACGGCCGCCGAAGCCCGCCATCAGTTCCGCGATTCCGGCGCCAGGGCAATCCTTGTGCTCGATCGGCTGCTGCCGCTGGTACGCGCTGTGCAGGCGGACACCGAGCTGGAGCACGTAATGCTCACCAGCGTCGATGATCTGCAGAGTCCGATTCACGAAGGCAGCGAGGCGGGAACGCAGCGCTTCATGCAGGCCCTGCGGCTGGGGGCGGAAAGCCCGCCGCTGGAACGCGAAGCAGGCCTCGACCGGCTGGCGTTATTGCAGTACACCGGCGGTACCACCGGTGTGTCCAAGGGCGCGATGCTCAGTCACCGCAATCTGCTAGCCAACGTGCTGCAGACCATCGAGCTGTTCGACAAGCCGGGTCTGCTGGAGCCTGAAAAGGACGTGCGCATCGCGCCGCTGCCGCTGTATCACATCATGGCGTTTGCCACGAACTGCCTGAGTTCGGTGGGTATGGGCCTGCACACCGTATTCATCCGGGACGGGCGCAATCTGGACGAAACTATCGGTGCCATGCAGCGCTATCCGTTCAGCCTGCTCAGCGGCATCAACACGCTGTTCGTCGGGCTGATGAATCACCCGGAGTTTCGCAGCATCGATTTCTCCAATCTAAAGTGGGCGACGTCCGGCGGCGCGCCGCTCAACAGTGAAGTCGGGCGTCGCTGGCAGGCACTGACCGGGGCGCCGATCCGCGAAGGTTTCGGCCTGACCGAGGCCTCGCCTGTTGTGGCGACCGGTACACAGCTGAGCCCTTACCGCGAGGGCTACATCGGCCAGGCGCTGATCGAAACCGAGCTGCGCACCGTGGATGACGAGGGCAACGACGTAGCGCCGGAAATGCCGGGCGAGCTATGGCTGCGCGGCCCGCAGGTGATGCGGGGCTACTGGCAGCGACCGGACGAGACGGCCAAGGTGCTCACGCCCGAGGGATGGCTGAAGACCGGCGACATCGCCTTGCTGGATGCCGCGGGCTTCGTGAAGATCGTCGATCGCAAGAAGGACATGATCCTGGTCTCCGGCTTCAACGTCTTTCCCAACGAGATCGAGGATGTGCTGATGCAGCATCCATCCGTGCGTGAATGCGTGGCGGTCGGCGTACCGGATGCGCGCAAGGGTGAGGCAGTGAAGGTCTTCGTCAGCCTCAAGGACGATGCGGCCGACGAGCAGGCGTTGCTCGAGCATTGCCGGCAGTACCTCACCGGCTACAAGATGCCGAGCTATCTCGAGCTGCGCGACGAGCTGCCGAAGACAGCCGTGGGCAAGTTGCTGCGTCGGCAGCTGCGCGACGAGGCGCGGGGTAGCGCAGGTTGATTGCCACCTATATATAGGTGGTGAGCTGACGAACGGGCTGCAGTGCTCAGGCCCCGGTCGGCATCGAGCAGCAACTCTCGAAGGCACGGCAGTCGGGCGGAAATTTCAATCCGCGCTTGTTGCCCTAGGGGGTTTCTGATATAAAGCAGCGCTCTTTTCTAGGGGCCCGGTATCTTCGTTCGCAACGTGGCCGGTAAGACCCCCATGAAACGTGGCGCTGAGCGCCGAACTGACAAGTGAATTCAAGCGGCCAACCCATGCCGGGTTGGGCATGTGGTTTTAGAGGGCTGAGGCATGTCGAGAGTCTGTCAAGTTACCGGTAAGGGTCCGGTAACCGGGAACAACGTTTCCCACGCAATGAACAAAACCCGTCGTCGTTTCCTGCCGAACCTGCAGCATCATCGCTTCTGGGTCGAGTCGGAGAACCGCTTCGTCCGTCTGCGCCTGAGTGCCAAAGGCATGCGCATCATCGACAAGCGCGGCATTGACGTCGTTCTGTCCGAGCTGCGCGCCCGCGGCGAAAAGGTTTAAGGAGAGCAATCATGCGTGACCTGATCCGTTTGGTGTCCAGCGCCGGTACCGGCCACTTCTACACCACCGACAAGAACAAGCGCACCACCCCCGACAAGATCGAAATCAAGAAATTCGATCCGGTCGTACGCAAGCACGTGATCTACAAGGAAGCCAAGATCAAGTAATTGGTGCGACACGCGTAGCGTGTCTCCGAACCGAGGTGTCATGTCATCTTGGTGGATTTCTGGAAGGAATCCAAATGCTTAGAGCGTTGCTCTAAGAAACAAAACATACCCACGTAGCCGAGTCTGAAAGCTATGGGTCGCAGCGGCGGCTGACTTAACCTAAGCTCATTTAGCATTCGGAAGAATGAGCGGTCATCGTAATCGATGATGGATGCCTACTTGTAGGAGGTCGAAATGGATCAGCAAACGTCCGGTTTGATCATTCTTGCCATGATTGTTGTCGTAATGGGCGGGACAGGGCTTTATGCCTTGTTGCCTGATATCAAGCGCAAGATGAAAAGACTCAGGCATAAGCACATCTAGTTCGGCTGTAGTACCTATACCCACGCGGGGCGAGCCCCCGCTGGGGCTCCTCTCGCCTAGAAAACGAGAGGCAATCACCTTGAGCAAGCTGGTCACCAGTCCTTGTTCACATCAACCGGAGACATGAGCGAAAGCTCTGTCTGTCATTGTCCAGCCATTGCCTGTATGGAACGGTAGCGGACTCGTTGTACGACCAACGACAGCCTAGGGAAACATGCGTCACTGGTAACGGTGGGGTGTGAAGCTTTCCCGACAATGTAGCCCCCGCGAGGGTGCGGTTCTGCCGTGAGGCAAGCCGTGGATGCTCGGAGCAGTACCGGGTTGAGGCGCTAGGCTGGCTGGCATGGGCAACGTAAGTGAACTGCTGATAAACGTCGTTATGATCAAATTGCCAAAACTGCTGTTAGGCAATAACCAAAAGGTGCGTGGTCGGTTATCCCTGTCGATTATGGGGATACGTCGTCTCAGTACCACCGGCGAATAGGCAGGTCCTAAACCAGTCGTGTGACAGATAGGGAACGTGGTAAGCCCGTATTGCTGCCCTCGTGGCAGGTGAGCCGCAAGGCGAGCTGTTGGCGGTGCGGGTATGGGATCGCAGAGAAAGCGAATGCCGGGCTGTAATGGTCCGGATAGGGGTTGGAACATTACCCCACGGGAAACCGGGCAGACTTCTGCGTGGTCTTTCGTCGCATGACGTCTGACTGACCCTGTCTCATGAATTTCAGGCTCGGCTTCATCGAGCCCTACCAAACCAACCCTGGCGGGATATGCGCTTCCCGTCAGGGGCCGGCGTGTGTCTTCCGCTCGGGATGGTTCAACCATCTTGAGAGGAAAGCAGCATGATAGAGCTCAGCCAACAGGCCGGGTCTGCGCTTTCCGGCACTCCGCAGCATTGGCACGACATCGACTGGTGTCGGGTTCAGCGGAACGTCCGGGGAATGCAGATACGGATTGCGAAGGCTTGTCGGGAAGGCAAATGGTGCAGGGTGAAAGCCCTGCAACGGATGCTGACCCGCTCGAAGTCGGCCAGATACTTGGCTGTACGACGAGTCACTGAAAACCAGGGTAAGCGCACGGCGGGAGTCGACCGCGTGCTCTGGGATACACCTGACGCCAAATGGAAAGCGGCAAGTGGATTGAAGCGGCGCGGATACCAACCACGGCCTTTACGGCGTGTGTTCATTCCGAAGTCGAATGGGAAGGAGCGCCCGCTGGGCATCCCGACCATGACCGACAGGGCCATGCAGGCGTTGTATCTGCTGGCACTGGCGCCCATTGCAGAAACCAAGGGCGATCCGAACAGCTACGGCTTCAGGATCGAACGCTCGACGGCGGATGCGATGAGTCAGCTATTCACCTGCCTGTCCCAGAAGGCCTCGGCTAGATGGGTACTGGAGGCGGATATCGAAGGTTGCTTCGATCACATCAATCATGACTGGTTGATCGCGAGTATCCCCACGGATAAAGCGGTTCTCCGGAAATGGTTGAAGGCTGGCGTGGTTAATAAGGGCCAACTACAGGCAACGGATGCCGGTACGCCACAAGGCGGGATCATCTCGCCGACCTTGGCAAACATGGTGCTGGACGGGCTGGAGTCAGGTCTCAAGCAGTATCTGGGGCGGGCAAAGGCAAAGAGGCTGAAGGTACATGTGGTGCGTTATGCGGATGATTTCGTGATTACTGGCGACTCTCCGGAGATGCTGGCAGATGAGGTCAAACCTTGGGTAGAGCAGTTCCTGGCGGTACGCGGGCTGCGGTTGTCACCCGAGAAAACGCAGATCGTTCATATAGATCGAGGCTTTGACTTTCTGGGATGGAACTTCCGTAAGTATGACGGGAAGCTCCTGATCAAGCCGAGCAAGAAAAACGCGCAAGCGTTCTATCGCAAGGTGAAGGAAGCGATCAGCAGCAACAAGACGATGAGGCAGGATAATCTGATCCGCCTGCTCAATCCGATCTTGAAGGGCTGGGCATTGTATCACCAGCCTGTGGTTGCCAAGCAGGCGTTCAGTCGTATGGATTTCCTGCTTTTTCAAGCGTTATGGCGTTGGGCGAAACGGCGGCACTCAAGGAAAAATCTCGAATGGATACGGAAGAAGTATTTCCGGACGAGTGAGAGCAAGAACTGGGTGTTTGCTGCCACGGTATTCACCGAGGTAGGGGGCAAAAAGGATTTTGTGCTGCATACCCTGTCGGAGACACCAATAGAGCGGCACATCAAGATCAACGGGGAATACAACCCGTTTGATCCCTCGATGGAAGCAATGGGCGAGAAGCTGCGGATGGATCGGATGCTGAAAAAGCTGAAGTACCGAAAGCAGATTACAAGCCTGTATGTGAGCCAGAAAGGGCGGTGCGTACTCTGTGGACAACCGATAACCAAGGAAACGGGATGGCACGACCATCACATCGTCCACCGCACGCAAGGCGGAAGCGATGCACTGGTCAACCGGGTGCTGCTGCACCCGAACTGCCATCAGCAGTTACATAGCCGTGGCCTGACAGTGAGTAAGCCGGCTCCTGCGGGGGCTTTGCTAAAGGCTTGAGCCGTATGCGCTGAAAGGCGCACGTACGGTTCTTAGGGGGAGGTGGGCCAGCAATGGCTCATCTCTACCCGACATCGGCCCTTGAAGAAAGAACCCGCCTCTCGGCGGGTTTTTTCGTTTCTGGCGAACGCTTGGTGTCGGTGCCTGAAGCCAGTCGTCGTTCGCGTTGCCTAGTTTGATATGCATCATGTACGGCGCCTGTCGAATTCGCCTATCGTGCGAGCTTTCTTTTCTCCCACTTTCGGCACGAGGATGCGCAGCGCATGGCGAAGACGGACGGGCCCATCGCGGCAGACAGCAAGAGCACTCCCAGCATCGCCCTGCAGGCGGCTTCCGAAGATATCTGGGCACAGAAATACCGTCTGACCAGCAAGGACGGCACGCCGATCGATGACAGCGTCGACGCCACCTGGCAGCGCGTCGCCCGCGCCCTGGCTGACGTCGAGCCGGCCAAGCAGCGCGAGCACTGGCACGAGCGTTTCCTCTGGGCGCTGCGCAACGGCGCCATCCCGGCCGGACGGATCATCTCCAACGCCGGCGCGCAGGATTACAAGCCGGCTACCTCGACCATCAACTGCACTGTCTCGGGTTCGATCACCGACTCGATGGATGACATCCTCGGCAAGGTCCACGAGGCCGGCCTGACGCTCAAGGCCGGTTGCGGCATCGGCTACGAGTTCAGCACCCTGCGTCCGCGCGGCTCCTTCGTCTCGGGTGCCGGTGCGCACACCAGCGGCCCGCTGTCGTTCATGGATATCTTCGACAAGATGTGCTTCACCGTGAGTTCGGCCGGCGGCCGCCGCGGCGCGCAAATGGGCACCTTTGATGTTGGCCATCCGGATGTGCGCGAGTTCATCCGCGCCAAGCGCGAAGACGGCCGACTGCGCCAGTTCAACCTCAGCCTGTTGATCACCGATGAATTCATGCAGGCGGTGGAGGTCGACGGCGAGTGGCCGTTGATCTTCCCGGTGCACGCCAAGGAAGCCGCCGAGCTTGACCTGGCGGACGCCGAGCATGTGCTCTGGCGCGAATGGCCGGTGCATGACGGCTACATCGTGCGTGACGACGGCCTGGTGGCCTGCAAGATCTACGGGCGGGTCAAGGCGCGGCATCTGTGGGACATGATCATGGTCTCCACCTATGACTACGCCGAGCCGGGCTTCATCCTCATCGACCGCGTCAACCAGCTGAACAACAACTGGTGGTGCGAAGCGATCCGTGCGACCAACCCCTGTGGTGAGCAGCCGCTGCCGCCGTACGGGTCATGTCTACTGGGCTCGATCAACCTGACCAACTTCGTCATCGACCCGTTCGGTGCGGACGCGCGCTTCGACTGGGACAAGTACCGCGAGGTGGTGCGTGTCTTCACCCGCATGCTCGATAACGTCGTCGAGATCAACGGCCTGCCGCTGGAGCAGCAGCGCCACGAGATCGAAAGCAAGCGCCGCCATGGTATGGGTTTTCTTGGTCTCGGCTCGACCCTGACACTGCTCAAGCTGCGCTATGGCAGCCCGGAAGCCTGCGTGTTTACCGAGGAAGTCGCCCGCGAGATGGCGCTGGTCGGCTGGGAGCAGGCGCTGGAGCTGTCCAAGGAGAAGGGTCCGGCACCGTTGCTGAGCCAGACCTTCGAAGTCACCGCCGAGATGTTGCGTAAGCGTCCGGAAATGGCGAAAGACGGCTACAAGGTCGGCGATCAGATCGCCGGTCGCGTGCTGCACGCGAAGTATTCGCGTTACATGCAGAAGGTCGCCGAGTACGCGCCCGAGCTGATCGAGGCGCTGGCCGAGCAGGGCGCGCGCTTCACCCACCACAGCTCGATCGCGCCTACCGGCACCATCAGCCTGAGCCTGGCCAACAACGCCTCCAACGGCATCGAGCCGAGCTTCGCCCATCACTACTCGCGCAACCTGATCCGTCCGGGCCGCAAGGCCAAGGAGAAGATCGAGGTGTTCAGCTACGAGCTGCTGGCCTATCGCACGTTGATCAACGAGCGCGCCAAGCCGGGCTCCGACGAGCCGGGCGAGAAACTGCCGGACTACTTCATCACCGCCGATGACGTCAGCCCGACCCAGCACGTGGATATCCAGGCCGCCGCGCAGCGCTGGGTCGATTCGTCGATCTCCAAGACCGCCAACGTGCCGACCGATTATCCATTCGAGGCGTTCAAGGACATCTACCGCTACGCCTGGCGCCAGGGCCTCAAGGGCTGCACCACCTTCCGCTTCAATCCGGCAGCCTTCCAGGGCGTGCTGGTCAAGGAGGCCGATCTGGAAAAGACCCTGTACCGCTTCACTCTGGAGGACGGCAGCGTGGTCGAGCTCAAGGGCAACCAGGAGGTTGAGTACGACGGCGAGGTGAACACCGCCGCCAACCTGTTCGACGCCCTCAAAGAAGGCTATTACGGCAAGTACTGAACCGGACTGCCAATCGTATAAGCGCCGGGCCATCGCTGCGCCCGGCAGGAGAATCTGCACAATGACCGTAAAGATCACCCAGCGCATCAAGGGCTTCAAGGTCGTCGACGAGGCCCTCGAACGCCCCGCGGCCTCTGCCGCCAGTACCGATAACAAGGCGAGCAAGGCCGTTAACGTGGTGGAAATGGACGAGAGCCTGCAGCGTCCGGAAACCCTGATCGGCATGACCTACAAGATCAAGTCGCCGCTGTTCGAACACGCGCTGTACGTCACCGTGAACGACATCGTGCTCAACGCCGGCACCCCGCATGAGCAGCGCCGGCCGTTCGAGATATTCATCAACTCGAAGAACATGGACCACTTCCAGTGGATCGTGGCGCTGACCCGCATCATGTCTGCGGTGTTCCGCAAGGGTGGCGACTGCACCTTCCTGGTCGAGGAGCTGAAGGCGGTGTTCGATCCGCGCGGCGGCTACCTGAAGAAGGGCGGCGTCTACATGCCGTCGATCGTGGCCGAGATCGGTGCGGTGCTGGAGCGCCATCTGATCGCCATCGGCATGCTCGAAGGTCATGCGCTGGACGAAACCCAGCTCAAGTACCTGGCCGAGAAGCGTGCCGCCTACGAAGCCAGCCAGGGCGCGGTGGCGGTAGAGCCGGGCGAGGGTTTCCCGGCCGGCGCGCAGCTGTGCAACAAGTGCAATACCCAGGCCGTGGTGCAGATGGACGGCTGCGCCACCTGCCTGAACTGCGGCAACTCCAAGTGCGGCTAAACGGCTTGCGCTGATTTCGCCTGCCGTGAAGCTCGTCAGGCTCGCTTTACCCGGCGGGCCTGGCTCTGCTAGTTTTCGTTTTCCATACCGCCGTCCGGCCGTTGACCCAATGTCTTCCACTGCTCACAGCCTGTTACCCATGAAGCCAGCCGATCTCGGCGCGGCCCGGCTGTGCGCAATCGCTCCACCTCCCTCTGTCGTTGCCGATCTGGCAATCGCGCCACCACCTCCACAGGCGGTTGCGCTGGGCTGATCCGCCCACATTTCGCAGCTCCGGTTTTCGCTTCCGATCCTTCCGGATCGGTGCGCGCACGCTTTCGGCGTTCGCTGGAGCCTGTTTCGCTTCGACAGGTAATCACTGATGACTTTCAACAAATCGTTGTGGACGTCCTATGGCGTCATGACTGTGTTCGTATTGCTGTGGGGCAGTGCGGCCATCTTCACCCGCTGGGGACTGGACCACGCTACCCCCTTCGCCCTGCTGATCGGGCGCTTTGCTCTCGCGCTGACTGCAGTTCTGCTTATCGGCCTCTACCGTAGGCGCTGGCGGCCAGCGCTTGGCGCTGCTTGGCAAACGGCGGCGACCGGGCTGCTGATGATCGGCTGTTATTCGATCTGCTATTTCCAGGCCATGGCCCATGGCGTGACGCCGGGTGTGATCGCGACGCTGCTTGGCGTGCAGCCGATTCTCACCCTGTTGCTCCTCGAACGACGCTTCTCGCCGCTGCGTCTGCTGGGATTACTGGTCGCACTGGCCGGGCTGGCCGCGGTGGTATTCCAGAGTCTGGTGCTGGCACGTTTCTCGCTCGCCGGGATGCTCTTCGCCCTCGGCGCGCTGCTGTGCATGACAGTGGGTGCGATCCTGCAGCAGCGCGTTCGCCAGAGCCCGGTGGAGGTGCTGCCGACCCAGTACGGGGTCAGCCTGCTGCTGTGCCTGGCGTTCGTGCCGTTCCAGCCGATCCGTCTGGAAGCGGTGACGGGCTTCATCATTCCGGTGCTGTGGTTGGGTCTGGTGATCTCGGTGGCGGCGCAGCTGCTGCTGTACCGCATGATCCAGACCGGCAATCTGGTGAACGTCACCAGTCTGTTCTACCTGGTGCCGGTGGTGACCGTGGGGATGGATTACCTGTTCCTCGGGAATCAGCTGTCGCGCACCGGCTTGCTGGGAATGGCGGCCATTCTGCTGGGGTTGGCGCTGGTGTTCAGGGCCGCACCGCAGCCGCATCGCGGATGAAAAAAGGCCGGGCGGTTGCCGCCCGGCCTTTCGGCAGCTTCAGCTGACCACGCGGTAGCACGGCGTGTAGGGCACGCCGCCGGGCAGCTTCATGCGGTGCTGCTCGACGAAGGCCTGCAGCAGCTTGTCCAGCGGTTGCATGATCGCCGTGTCGCCGTGGATCTCGTAACGGCCGTATTGCTCGATGCGGCGGATGCCCTTGTCCTTGACGTTGCCGGCGACGATGCCGGAAAACGCGCGGCGCAGGTTGGCGGCGAGCTCGTGGGGCGGCAGGTCGCGGCGCAGCGGCAGGCTGGCCATGGCCTCGTGGGTCGGATCGAAGGGTCGCTGGAAACCTTCCTCGATCTTCAGCAGCCAGTTGAAGTGGAAGGCATCGTTGCGCTCGCGGCGGAACCGTCGTACTTCGCGCAGGCCCTCGGTCATCTGCCGGGCCACTTCGGTAGGGTCGTTGAAGACGATCTGGTAGCGCTTCTGGGCTTCCTCGCCAAGGGTCGCGCCGACGAAATCGTGCAGCTGCTGCAGATAATCCGCCGCATCGCTAGGCCCAGTGAGAATGACCGGGAACGGCACTTCACGATTGGCCGGGTGCAACAGAATGCCGAGCAGGTAGAGGAACTCCTCGGCCGTGCCGACGCCGCCGGGGAAGATGATGATGCCGTGACCGACGCGGACGAAGGCCTCCAGACGTTTCTCGATGTCCGGCAGGATCACCAGCTCGTTGACGATCGGGTTCGGTGCCTCGGCGGCGATGATGCCCGGCTCGGTCAGCCCCAGGTAGCGGCTGCCAACGCGGCGCTGTTTGGCGTGGGCAATGGTGGCACCCTTCATCGGCCCCTTCATCACGCCCGGACCGCAGCCGGTGCAGACATCCAGGCTGCGCAGGCCCAGTTCATGGCCGACGCGCTTGCTGTACTTGTACTCTTCGGTGCTGATCGAGTGGCCACCCCAGCACACCACCATGTTCGGCTCGATGCCCGGGCGCAGCGTGCGGGCGTTGCGCAGCAGATGAAAGACGTAGTCGGTAATGCCCTGGGAAGTGCTCAGATCGATGCGAGCGCTGCTCAGTTCGCTCTCGGTATAGACGATGTCCCGCAGCGCGCTGAAGAGCATCTCGCGGGTGCTGGCAATCATCTCGCCATCGACGAAGGCATCGGCGGGGGCGTTGAACAACTCGAGGCGTACGCCGCGATCCTGCTGCAGGATGCGTACTTCGAAATCCTCGTAGGCTTCGAGGATGGTCTTGGCGTTGTCGATGCGCGTACCGGTGTTGAGGATTGCCAGGGCACACTGGCGGAACAGCTTGTGCGTGCTGCCGGAACCGACTTCGCTCAGTTGCTGTACTTCGCGTTGCGACAGGGTTTCCAGGCTGCCTTTGGGGGTAACCGAGGCGTTGATTACGTTGCGTTGGGTCATTGGTGATTCCTGAATTCGATGGCGACACCATCGCGGAGCTGGTGCACCGAAACGGCGGCTGCGTGCCGCCATCTTAACGCGGTGGCGCAGCGGCGGTGGGCGATCCGTTCGGTAGGCGAGAGGCAAATCGCTCCGAGAGCCGTGGCAGGTTCGACCCTCGGGGCAATCGGCGGTTCGCCGGGCAGCGCAAGTGCCAGGCTGGTCAGGCCCAGCCGTAGCGCACCAGGTGGAAGAAGATCGGCGCGGCGAAGCAGACCGAATCGAGCCGGTCGAGCATGCCGCCGTGGCCTTCGATCATGTGCCCCCAGTCCTTGACGCCACGGTCGCGCTTGATCGCCGACATCACCAGGCCGCCGAAAAACCCCAGCAGATTCAGCAGCAACGCCATCAGGGCCGCCTGCCACCAGGCGAACGGGGTGATCCAGAACAGCGCCGCGCCGATCAGCGTTGCGAGAAAGATCCCGCCGACGAAGCCTTCGACGGTCTTGGACGGCGACAGACGCGGCGCGATCTTGCGCTTGCCGGCCAGCTTGCCGCACACGTACTGCAGCACATCGGAAAGCTGCACGACGATAATCAGCCAGGCGATCAGCAGCAGGTTGCGACCTTCGTAGCCGGCGATCTCCAGGGTGAGCAGGGCGGGGACGTGGGAAACGCAGAAGACTGCGATCATCAGGCCCCATTGCACCTTCGAGGCACGTTCGAGAAAGCGCGTGGTGTCGCCACCCAGCGACGCCAGGATCGGCAGCAACAGGAACACGTAGACCGGAATGAAGATGGCGAACAGGCCGTACCAGCCGACCGCTACCAGCAGATACTGTAGCGGCAGCACCAGGTAGAACGCCGCGACCAAGGCCGGATAGTCGCTGCTGCGTGTCGGCGTCAGCGTCATGAATTCGCGCAACGCGAAGAACGACACCAGGTAGAAGAGGATCACCACGGCGGTGTGGCCGAGCCAGAAGGCGATACCGATCAGCGCTACCATCACCCACCAGGCATTGATGCGGGTGTTGAGGTTGTCGATCACCGGACTCTCGCCGCCGCTGCGACGCTTGAGGACGAAGCCGATCAGCGATGCCAGGGCGAGCAGGGCACCGATACCGGCGAACAGCAGCAGGGTATTGCGATCCATGTCAGTCTTCCTTCGGGGCCAGTTCTAGCAAAGCCAGGCGAGCGCGCTGCAGAAACGCGTCCTTGTCCTCGTCCTTTTCGATGCTCATGGGCGCGCCGAAGCTGACGCTGCACAGCAGGGGCAGCGGCAGGCTGCGGCCCTTGGGCATCACGCGATTGAGGTTGGCGATCCACACCGGCACCAGCTCCACGTCCGGACACGCCAGGCCCAGGCGATACAGCCCGCTCTTGAACGGCAGCAGGCCTTCTTCCAGATTGCGCGTGCCCTCGGGGAAGAGGATCAGTGAATCGCCGCCGGCCAAGGCGTCGAGCATCGGTTGCAGCGGATTCGACTCCGGGCCGCTGCGCTCGCGATCCACCAGCACACCGTTGAACAGGCGATGGATGACGAAGCGGCGCAGCGCGCTGCTCTGCCAGTAATCGGCGCCGGCGACGGGCCGGGTCCTGCGCCGCAGGTCAGGCGGCAGCGATGCCCAGAGCAGCACGAAATCACCGTGGCTGCTGTGGTTGGCGAAATAGATGCGTTGCCGGTTGAGCGGCGCGCAGCCGATCCAGAGGCTGCGCGTACCGGTCAGCAGGCGTGCAACGGAAGTGATCGCGAAGGCGAGCAGGGCGCCGAACATGGGATGTTCCTCGGTATCGGGCGGGAAGTCGGTGGTACAGGTGGGTGGCGGTTCAGTCCGCTTCGGCGGGCGCCGATGCGGTTTCCGCCAGGCCTTGTCTGACCCGGTTGCTCAGCGTGAGGATCGACAGCCCGACGATCAGCAGCAACAAGCCGTTGATCCAGGCGGCTGGCAACAGGCCCAGGGCGACGCCGGTGGCCAGCACGCCGAAGGCGAAGGCCCTGTCGCTCTTGCCCATCGGGCCGTCGTAACGGCGTGAGGCGCCCACCATCGGACCGAGCACACCGGCGTACTCGGTCAGCGCTGCGAGCACCACCACCAGCACCACGGCAGCTGGCCAGACGCCGGTCACCAGCGCGAGCGGCAGGTAGAGCGCCGCATCGGCGGCCACATCGCAGAGTTCGTTGAGGTAGGCGCCGAGCTTCGATTGCTGGCCGAATTCTCGCGCCAGCATGCCGTCGATGGCGTTCAGTGCCATGCGCAGCAGCATCCACAGTGGGATCAGCAGGAAGATCCAGAGGTGCTCGATCAGCAGCGCGACCGCCGCTGCGACTGCCAGCGACACGACCAGCGCTGCCAGCGTGACCTGATTGGCCGTGATGCCGCTGTCATAGAGGCGCTGGACCAGTGGGCGCAGTAGTGCCTGAAAATGGGGTTTGAGCTGATAGATGGAGGGCATGCATCGATTCCTTTCGATGATCGGCGAGTCGCGCGTTTCGGCTAACGCCAGCGCGCATCCTGTGCGCCCGGCACTTTGGGGTAAAGCCCCGGCAGTCGCAAGTTGCGCTGGAAAATTTGCGAGGTGTTGAACGCTTTCGCGCCGCGCGGGTAGCGGGGGATCGACCTAGAAGGCAAAAGGCAGCGCGCTGGATGGATGCTGGCGCGCTTTCAGCAGCCGATGAAGTTCGCCGGGATCTTTCACCTGCACGTCCGTCTTGCCTTCGTGACGCTGCGCCGCGATCAGTCGCGATAGCCAGAAACGCACGCAGGCCACGCGCAGCATCGGCTGCCAGAGCTCGGCTTCGGCCGGGGTGAAGCGGCGCAGTGCGGAGTAGGCCGCCAGCAAGGGTTCGCTGCGTTCACCGTCGATCTCGCCATTGGGGTGCGAGCACCAGTCGTTCACGGCGATGGCCAGGTCGTAGAGCATCGGCCCGGAGCAGGCGTTGTAGAAGTCGATCACACCGGTCAGGTGGCTGCCTTCGAACAGCACGTTGTCGCGGAACAGATCGGCGTGCAGGTTGGCGCGCGGTAGGGCGAGGAGTTTCGGCCGCAGCTCGGCAATCTCTGCCAGGCCTTCGCGCAACAGCGGCAGCTGGTCCTCGGACAGGCTCAGCGCCAGGCTTGGCCCCTGTTCCTGCATCCAGTCCAAGCCGCGGTCGCTGGCGCGTTCGAGGATGTGCTCGCGGGTAGCCAGGTGCAGACGCGCCAGCAGTCGGCCGACCTCGGCGCAATGGTGCGGATTGGGCGCCATCACATGCTTGCCGGGCAGGCGCGGCTGCAGCAGCGCAGGCTTTTCCGCCAGCTTGCGCAGCGCCTCGCCCTGCTCGCTGCGCAGCGCATAGGGCACCGGCAGGCCGGCGCGGTGCAGCACGTCGAGCAGCTCGATGAAGAACGGCAAATCCTGGGCCGGACCACGCTCGATCAGCGTCAGAACGTATTCGCCCTGTTCGAGGCTGACGAAGAAATTGCTGTTCTCGCTGCCTGCGACGATGCCCTGGAAGTCGCGCAACCGGCCGAGCCGGTACGGCGCCAGAAAGGCTTCCAGTTCATCGCGTTGCAGGGGCGTGAATACCGACATGCTGTCCTCCCGGCGATTGATGGGTTACCAGCTGAAGATCTTCCAGGAGGGGATCAGCATGTCCGGCTGGTCGGAACGGACGAAGTTGCCGTCGTTGCCGTCTGCGCGCACCAGAAAGTACGGTTTGCCATGCTTGGGCGTGACTTTCACGGCATAGAGGAAGCCATTGACGCGGTATTCCTCGACGGTACGGTCGCCTTCCTGACGGATGGTTACGTCGGGCTCGCCGTCGACCGACTCCTGGGCAAAACCGGCCAGGGGAGCGCACGCCAGCAGGCTGGCCAGCATCAGGTGTTTGAGAGCGCGCATGGTAACCTTGTCCCTTTGTCGATAAGTGGTCCTTGGCATTCTAGCTCCGGGCCCGCCGAAAAGGTTGATTCCGCTCATGAGCCAAGCTCCCCTCATCCTGGTGGACGGGTCGTCCTACCTCTATCGCGCCTTCCATGCCCTGCCTCCTCTGACCACCTCCACCGGCAAGCCGACCGGCGCGGTCAAGGGCGTGCTGAACATGCTGCTCAGCCTGCGTCGGCAATACCCGGACAGTCCGTTCGCGGTGGTTTTCGATGCCAAGGGCCCGACCTTCCGCGACGCGCTGTTCGAGAACTACAAGTCTCATCGTCCGCCGATGCCGGATGACCTGCGCTCCCAAGTCGAGCCGCTGCATGCCAGCGTCCGCGCCCTCGGCATGCCGCTGCTGTGCGTGGAAGGCGTGGAGGCCGACGACGTCATTGGCACCCTGGCGCGCCAGTGCGCGGCGCTCGGCCGCGACGTGATCATCTCCACCGGCGACAAGGACATGGCGCAGCTGGTCTGTCCGCACGTCACGCTGGTCAACACCATGACCGGCAGCGTTTATGACATCGAAGGCGTGAAGAACAAGTTTGGCGTCGGCCCGGAGCTGATCATCGACTTCCTTGCGCTGATGGGCGACAAGGTCGACAACATTCCTGGCGTGCCAGGCGTGGGCGAGAAGACGGCGTGTGGTTTGCTCAACGGCATCCCAGGCGGGCTCAAGGGGCTTTACGACAACCTCGGCCAGGTCGCCGGCCTGCCGATCCGGGGAGCCAAGACGCTGGGCGCAAAACTCGCCGAGCATCGTGACGCCGCCTTCATGTCCTATGAGCTGGCGACCATCAAGCTCGACGTGCCGCTGGACGTCGAGGTCGCCGATCTGATGCCCGGCGAGCCGCACCGCGAGGCGCTGATTGCGCTGTACCGCGAGCTGGAATTCAAGAACTGGCTGGACGACCTGCTGCGCGAGGCCAAGGCCGCCGGCGAGAACTGCGAGGTGCAGCCCGAAGGCTGCTCGATCCAGGCCGAAGCCGAGTACACCACGATCCTCGATCCGGCCGAGTTCGATGCCTGGCTCGAGCGCCTGAAGAACGCCGAGTGCTTCGCCTTCGATACCGAAACCACCAGCATCGATGCTCAGCGCGCCGAGCTGGTCGGCGTGTCGTTCGCCGTCGAGCCGGGCCAGGCGGCCTATGTGCCGCTGCGCCATTCCTATATGGGTGTGCCGCAGCAGCTCGAGCTTGATGTCGTGCTTGGCGCGCTCAAGCCGCTGCTGGAGGATCCGGCGAAGACCAAGATCTGCCAGCACGGCAAGTACGACATGAACGTGCTGATGCATTACGGCATCGAGATGCGCGGCATGACCTTCGACACCATGCTCGAATCCTACGTGCTGGACGCCACCGCCACCCGCCATGACATGGACAGCCTGGCGCTCAAGTACCTCGGCCGCGGCACCATCCGCTTCGAGGACATCGCCGGCAAGGGCGCCAAGCAGCTGACCTTCGACCAGATCGCCATTGAGCAGGCCGGGCCCTACGCTGCCGAGGACGCCGATGTCACCCTGCGCCTGCACCAGACCCTGCTCGGCAAGCTGGAGCAGACGCCGTCGCTGCTCAAGGTGCTGACCGAGATCGAGATGCCGTTGGTGCCGGTGCTGGCGCGCATCGAGCGCAACGGCGCGCTGGTCGATGCGCAGTTGCTCGGCCAGCAGAGCGTCGAGCTGGGCGACAAGCTGGTGCAGCTGGAACGCGAGGCCTTCGATATTGCCGGCGAGGAGTTCAACCTCGGCTCGCCCAAGCAGCTCTGCGCGATCCTCTATGACAAGCTCGGCTGCCCGGTAATCTCCAAGACCGCCGGCGGCCAGCCGTCCACCGCGGAAAGCGTGCTTGCCGAACTGGCCGAGCAGGATTACCCGCTGCCCAAGGTAATCATGCAGCACCGCTCCTTGAGCAAGCTCAAGGGCACCTACACCGACAAGCTGCCGCAGCAGATCAACCCCCGCACCGGGCGCATTCACACCAGCTACCACCAGGCGGTGACCGCCACCGGCCGGCTGTCTTCCTCAGACCCGAACCTGCAGAACATCCCAATCCGCACTGCCGAGGGGCGTCGGATCCGCCAGGCCTTCGTTGCGGCGCCGGGGTACAAACTGCTGGCGGCGGACTACTCGCAGATCGAGCTGCGCATCATGGCTCATCTGGCGCAGGATGCCGGCCTCTTGCACGCCTTCCAGAACGACCTGGACGTGCACCGTGCCACCGCCGCCGAGGTGTTCGGCGTACCGCTGGAGCAGGTCAGCAACGATCAGCGCCGCAGCGCCAAGGCGATCAACTTCGGCCTGATCTACGGCATGAGCGCTTTCGGCCTGGCCAAGCAGATCGACGTCGGCCGCAAGGAGGCGCAGGAGTACATTGACCGCTATTTCGCCCGCTACCCCGGCGTGCTCGCCTACATGGAGCGCACCCGCACCCAGGCCGCCGAGCAGGGCTATGTCGAGACGCTGTTCGGTCGGCGGCTGTACCTGCCGGAGATCAATTCGAAGAACGGCGCCATGCGCAAGGGTGCCGAACGCACCGCGATCAACGCGCCGATGCAGGGCACCGCAGCGGACATCATCAAGCGCGCCATGATCGCCGTAGACGGCTGGCTGCAGCAGAGCGGGCTGGATGCGCGGGTGATCCTGCAGGTCCACGATGAATTGGTGCTGGAAGTGCGCGAAGACCTGGTCGAGCAGGTCCGCCAGCAGATCTGTCCGTTGATGAGCGAGGCGGCCCAGCTGGACGTACCGCTGCTGGTCGAAGCGGGCGTTGGCAACAACTGGGACGAGGCGCACTGACCGGGCTGCCGAAAAATGTCGGTAGTCGACGAAATTTTTTTCGTCCGCATTGAACTTCCGCTGCAACCATCCGGTCAGAGCATGCGAAGGGTGTAAAAGCCCTTCGATGCTCCTTGTTGTGTTAAGTGTTGGCAGATCTCTGGACCCCGCCCTAGCGGTCCGGATTTGGACCTCGAACTTCCCCCTCCCCCAATGAAGTTCGAGGTTTTTTTTGTCTGCAGAAAAGTGGATGAGGCCTCACCACGGGCAATGGCTTGCGCAATTTCTTGCGCAGTATTCTGTGGATAAGTTTGTGGGTAAGCTGTTCGCAGTGCGATGAGTCGCGAGCTTGGTGGGCGTTGCGCAACTTGTTGCCATGTCTGCGCAGGAACTTGCGCAGCTTTCTGTGTCGGGCATCACCTCTGCTATTTGGTTGTGTGGTGTAAATTAAATATCTTTTTGATAAATAAGAATTTTTTTATTTTGGCACGGCGCTTGTTGTTACGAAATGGCCATTTGGCACTCATTTCAGACAAGGAGAGCACCCATGCCAACACCCGCGTATCTGTCCCTCGAAGGCACCAAGCAAGGCCTGATCACCGCCGGCACCTTCACCGAGGACTCGGTTGGCAACATCTTCCAGGAAGGCCATGAGGACCAGATCCTGGTGCAAGCCTTCCAGCATCAGGTCATCATCCCGCGTGACCCGCAGTCCGGCCAGCCGACAGGCCAGCGCGTACACAAGCCGCTGATGATCACCAAGGTATTCGATAAGTCGTCGCCGCTGATCTTCAACGCTCTGACTTCCGGCGAGCGCCTGAACAAGTGCCGTCTGGAGTGGTACCGCACCTCGTCCACCGGCACCCAGGAACACTACTTCACCATCGAACTGGAAGATGCGGTGATCGTCGATGTGCAGTCGCGCATGCCCAACTGCCAGGACCCGAACATGTCCCATTTCACTCATCTGGAAGATGTGTACTTCACTTACCGCAAGATCGTCTGGACCCACGAGGTTTCCGGCACCTCCGGCTCCGACGACTGGCGCACCCCGATCGCTGGCTGATTCGCCGCGGTCCCGCTTCGGCCAGGCTCGCCTGGCCGAACGCTTTTTGCGAAGCACTGAACAGATTCCGGCATCGTCGTTCTGGAATGCGCGAACCATGCATTCTAGAGCGGCCGGCCTGTGTTACACGGGGCTCCGCAAGCGCCCATGCGCTGATACATGGACTGAACAGGAGGAACATGGATGTTCGCCCCAGCCAACCAGGCCCACTTCATGCTTTCCCTCGAAAGCGTCGAGCACGACTTCAAGGTGCTCGAATTCCAGGGCCGCGAGGCCATCAGCCAGCCCTACCGCTTCGACCTGGAACTGGTCAGCGAGCACCCCGACCTGGATCTGGAGAGCCTGCTGCATCGCCCGGCCTTCCTCGCCTTCGCCCCGGACGGCAGCGGCATTCATGGGCTGGTACATCAGGCGGCCCAGGGTGAGTCCGGCCAGCGCCTGACCCGCTATCGGCTCACGCTCGTGCCGCAGCTGGCCTACCTTGCCCATCGCACCAACCAGCGCATCTTCCAGCACCTCAGCGTGCCGCAGATCGCCGCCCAGGTGCTCGAGGAGCATCGCATCCAGGCCGATGCCTACCGCTTCCAGCTCGGCCCGGTGATTTACCCGCCGCGGGAATATTGTGTGCAGTACGACGAGTCGGACCTGCACTTCATCCAGCGCCTGTGCGAGGAAGAGGGCATCCACTATCACTTCCAGCACAGCGCGGCCGGTCATGTGCTGGTCTTCGGCGACGACCAGACCGCCTTCCCCAGGCTCGCCGCAACCGCCTATCAGCAGGACAGCGGTCTGGTCGCCGACCAGCCGGTGATCAAACGCTTCGGCCTGCGCCTGGAAACCCGCACCAGCCGCGTCACGCGCCGCGACTACGATTTCGAGAAGCCACGTCTGACCATGGAGGCCGCATTCCACAGCGACTTCCAGCCCGACCTTGAAGGCTACGATTACCCCGGCCGCTTCACCGAGCGCGCCCGCGGCAAGCACCTGTCGCAACGCGCCCTGGAACGCCACCGCCACGACTACGAACTGGCCGAAGGCGAAAGCGACCA